>ULVL01075518.1_pt1 | contig 44400 bp, 28 predicted proteins | sample 1959381 | NCBI WGS metagenome assembly ULVL01 (sample SAMEA4835785, study PRJEB28245) | human gut metagenome | biome: gut microbiome; material: fecal sample | place: Denmark | collected 2008
AAATAAAGTTAAATCAAAGTGTTGCGGAATTAAGGATATATAAAAACTTTTGGGCTATTGGTGAACGTTGTAGCCGTTCCTCTACATTTGAAGTGTCCGCGGCTTTCAGCTTATACGTAAGTTTTTCTATAGTCTGCCGATATTCCTCAACCAAGGCATTACGTTCATCTTCTGTTTGTGCCAGAAGGCGCTGAAGATCAGTCTGTGCCTGAACCAGACGCTGACGGTCGTGCTCATATTCTAGTTGTTGGCGTGCAGCCTCTTCACGATGTTTCCTTATAACTATTATTACAATAAAGATTACGGCAAGCAATATTGTAAACACGGTTAACGCTGCCAGTTTAGCTTTCTGTGCCTCAAGTTCTTTCATATCAGCATGTATTTGAAGTCTGTTATGCTCATATTGCGCCTGTACGCTTGAACATCCTGACTTCATCAAATCGGTACAAATGCTGTCGTTAAGTTCATAACTTACTAAAGAATATTTTAAGGCAGAATCCTTTTGCCCGTTTTTCTCAAAAAACAAAGTCAGTCCCCTTGACGCAGCAAGTCTTTGGTTTAACGTTGGCTCTTTTACCTTCTGTAACTTACGGAAATAGTATAATGAAGAATCAAGTTTGTTAACACCTAAAAAATATAATCCTTTGTTATAATAATATATCTCCCGTCCATGCTCGATATTCCCGTTTTCATCAAAATAGCCCGAACCGGCCTCATAACATTTTATACACCTTAATGCATTTTTGAAGTCCTTACGTTCAGAATATGCAACTATCAATCCGCCCAAAGCCAATGCAGACTCTTGATTAAATCCATACTTTTTATACAGTCGTGAAGCCTTCTCACTCGTTTTTATTTCCATGTCAAAGTCTGACAACAAATAATAGGCGACAGCCTTTGTATCATAAGCTTGCAATGCTGTCAATGTGTCTTTTGCCTTCATCGCGTATTTATATAACAAGTCGGCAGTCTCCAGCATATTTCGTGGCATCAGCTCCTCTTCAAACAAATCAGAACTCTGTCCGTAAATACGGCACAATGTAGCATAATCACAATCTGCCGACATTGTATCGGCCATACTTGCAGCATTTTCATAACACTGCAAAGCTAAAGGAATGCTGTCCAAGTCACGGTATACGCAGCCAAGAAGATAATGAGCCAGCATGCGTTCATTGGCCGAGCCATGACGGTCATAATATCCAGCAACGGTCTTCATCATGCTGTCTGACGTAAACGGAACAAAAGCCTTGTTCTGAGCCTTGGCCAAAAGAATATAATAACGATTTCTTACTGCATCAGAAGCTGAGGACATACTGTCAGACATGCTGTTAAGAATGTTCAGAGCACTGTCGGCATCAACAGACATAATACTGTCTGCACGGTCGAGAACTTCATAACGACATGAATCATCGGTACAAGAAACAGACAACATCAACAACATTAATATTAAATAAATAAAACGCCTCATACTTTGAATATTTTTGTAATGCAGACAAAAGTCTATATCAAATATCTGTTTAGCCAAACACGTATATCCTATGCAAAAATAGCAAATTATATCAATCAATAAGAAATTAAATCCGTGTTTTTATATCGAAAACAGAGCCAAAAGCATGGCTCGCTGAAAAGATAGGCAGAAAATCGTAAGTAAAAGCGTTCAAAATGGTTACACATTTAATATTTAAATATTATAATTAAGAAATACACTAAGCAAAAACATCTTATTTGCTTTCGGACTGAAACCGATAGAGTTACGATGCAAAAGTGGCCGAGTTTTGATACGAAAGTGGGCCGTTTACGATACGCAAACAGCCCACTTATTTTATGTCTTTCAGCATGCTGTCAACAGCAATGCATTATTGACGCAGACGGAGACAGACACGCTGAAAGGTCTATTGATGTCACCAAACGTTCCATCTTACTCCTGCCATAACCCATAAGCCGGGCTGAGGCACGTTGCCATAGTCGACATAGGTGGCGTCTAACAGGTTGTTGGCCTCTACATAGACGCTGTAGCGCGACTTGTCCCACGACAGACGTGCGTCTACAAGCGAATAGGGCTTATAAGTGACAGACACGCCCTGCGGATCGGTGTATGACCCTACGCGATACTGATAGCGATAGTTGACATTTAGGTTAAGGGCGCTCACGATGTGCAGGCCGAGACCTGCCACGAGCTTATGCCTTAGATACTCGAGGGCATAAAGCGACTGCACGCCCGGCTCCTTGTCCTGATTCTGGTCGATGTAGCTGTAGGACACATTTAACGTGCGCAGCACATCCTGACGTGGCAGCAGACTGGCGAAGCGGAACTTCAGCGAAGCCTCAAAGCCGATGGAGTTTATCTCTGCATGATTAACCGATGTCCACACGGCGTCCTCGCCAAGCGAGGTGTCCATTATCCAGTCGATCATGTTCGTTCCGTGATGATGATAAACCGACAGTGTACCGGTTATTCCTTCTGAAACATACCTGACGCCTCCCTCAACGGCACTCATCTCCTCGGGTTTCAGATATTTATCGGCCTTGTGTCCGTCTACTGAATAATAAAGTTCGGTGAATGACGGCATGCGCAACGACATGTTGTAAGACGCAAACACCTTCCAGTTCTGCCCTATCCTGTAGCTGACGTCAACGCCGGGATAAATCTTGAACGGCATCTCGTTCCATGTGTTCTTAACGGCCGTAAAGCCGGCGGAAAGAGTGAAACGCTTAAGTATGACGTTGTGTTCAAGATAAAAACTGAGGTTGCTTCGGTTAAGGCCGTAGGCATAGTTGCGGTCGGTGCCGTGGATGTGTATCGGATTGTCGAGCGGCTCGCCGAGATTTCCGCTCACAAGGTCTTCGTTGCGGAATTCGGCTCCGAAGGCTGTGCGCCCCAAAATCCAGTCGAACCAGCTGTTGAGGTTAAGTCCGAACACATCGGTGCGGTTATAGTTGAAGGGCGATTTGTCGGGCGCTCCTCTGTAAAACTCATAACGGTCTTGAAAACGGTTCCAGTAAATAGACGGCCGGAAGTGGAACTTGCCTCCTTTCGTCTCGGCCTGAACGGCCGTGAAATATTTTGTGGTATGCTCATACTGCTCGTCGGACAAAAGACTGTAGAACGTATTGCTGCCCCATCCCTTGTCGCTAACTCCGGCGTGCCATCCTATCGTGAGGTGGTCGTCATCATAACGTCCCTGATAGAATGCCCTCGCGCCTTCATAGTCGGCATTGAGACGTCCGCTCTTGCTTCGCAGCCAGCCGTCGCTGCGCGTATAGCCCGCGCTCAGCTGATTGTTCCACTTGTCTTGCTTCAGATTAACACGTCCTCCGGCAGCCAGATAGCCAAACGAGCCTCCTTCGGCATGAACATCGGCACTGCTTTTTGCTCCGAGCTTTGTAACAATGTTGATTACGCCCACAAGCGACGATGTTCCGTAGGCTCTTCCGGCAGGTCCCTCAAGCACTTCAATCCGCTCAATCTCGCTTATATCCACGGGCAGGTCTAAGGCGTTGTGCCCAGTCTGCGGGTCGCAGATGTTTATGCCGTTAAGCAAGACGGCGATGTGCTCGCTGGTGCCTCCGCGTATGCTGATGTCGGTCTGTGCCCCGATAGGGCCTCGCTGCCTGACATCCACGCCTGCGGCATACTTGAGCAAGTCGTTAACACTTTGCACAGGGGCAGCGGCAATCTCGTCGCGCCCGAGTACGTTTACAATTCTCGCCGCATGGCCTCCTGTCAGCGGCGCGCGCGAAGCCGTAACGTCCACCTCGTCGAGCATCACGGTCTCACCGGTCGTCTGCATAGTGCTGTCCACCTTCTCTACCCTGGTGCTTATGCCGTCGGCCTTGGCATAGGTAAGAGTGGCAACACTAAGCGTGCCGATAAGCACCTCTCTGCCCAGGCAAGAAAAGAGCGAATAGCCCTTGTTGCCAAAACGAGAGAACTTAAAGCTTTCACGCTTGTTGAAAATTGTTTTGTACATAAAATTTGATATAATTAAAAAAATTAACGTTTCGCCTACGCGAAACGTCCGCAAAGATAGTGAATGGCGAGAGTAATACAAAATAAAACTTGTTTTATTTTTATTACCGAGCCGCATTCTATCTTATCTAAAGATAGTGAAAGGTGAGTGAAAAGGCAAATATAAAACGCAGTTTTTATTTTTGACTTTTCCGAACCGCATCCTGTCTTGTCTAAAGATAGCGAAAGGTGAGAGCAATACAAAATAAAATAAGTTTTATTTTTATTGCCGAACCGCATCCTGTCTTATCTAAAGATAAAGAAAGGTGATTACGATACAAAATAAAAACTTGCTTTATTTTTATTGCCAAACCGCAAACTACCCTTTGATAAGGGCAGCAAAAAATAAGTTCACCCGTTAAGTGAACTTATATACTTTTCAGAATAAATAAGCAAAAGATGCCGTGAATGTTCTGTTCTTGCTGTCTGTGCCTGTCTTATTAACATTCTTCATTCCCCAATCATATCCAACGGAAAGCTGAACATGGCGGGCTATTTCTGCTCCGGCACAGAAGCCCAGTCCCCAGTCGAAACGGTCTAAGACTTTGTCACTGAACAAATTGTCTGATGCATTTTTCGTCGTAGAAGTGCCCTTGCCATCTGTAACAGTCATTGTAGATTTGCCAAACAGACCGATGTTAAAATATGGTCCGGCATTAACAAACAGGCTTACATTACGCCCAACGGAAAACTTATATCCAATATGAACCGGAATATTCAAATAATAAGGACTGAACTTATAATCAAAAGTGTTATTATTAGTTGTTTCATCTAACCGGGAAATGTTATATCCGCTGTAATAATAACTGGGTGACTTCCATCCATAAGAAGACAGCATCAGTCCAAAGTCTAAATAAAGTCCTTTTGTAACCTGCGGAAGGCCAAGTTCACCCTTTAGGCCGGCATGAAAACCTGACTGAGCATTATAACCACTCGGAGAACTGAGATTATAACCTGCCGTTGCTCCCACTCTGAAATCTTGCGCTTTTACCATCATACTGAATGACAAAAATAAAAGCGATGTGAATAAAATCTTCTTCATACTAAAATATGTATTAAGATAATTAATTTATCATTTAACACGCAAGGCAGGAAATACCCCTATTCTGTAATGTTAAAATATCATTAGTTTGCCGTTAACCTGTTTTCTGCTTTTCAGGAACTAAAGAATAAGGATATATATACATACGAAAAAAGAGGAGAACGCTTGCGCATTCTCCTCTTTGGATTTATCTTAAATAAGATTATTATTCAACAACGATTGGCTTATACTTCGGAACCAGGGCCTTCATTATAACCCAAGCCAACAGATAAGCAACGGCGCAGATGCAGAATACAATCATATATGCACCCGGTTTGCCTTCCATACCAAGGAACGAGAAGGCTGAACCCATGCCCTCAGCATAAGTGAACAGCTCACCTGCACCGAGGTTGATAAGCAGTGAACCGATACCACCGGCCATTGCGCCTATACCTGTAATGGTTGCGATAGTTGATTTGGGGAACATATCACCGATTGTAGAGAACAGGTTGGCAGACCAAGCCTGATGACCTGCACCGGCAAGACCGATGATGATTGCGGGGAACCATGCAGAATTTGCACCAAGCGGCTGAGCGAACAGCGCGAACAGCGGGAAGAATGCAAAGATAAGCATAGCGCGCATACGGCCTGCATAAGGACCCATGCCCTTCTTCTCAACAAACAGCTTAGGCAGGTAACCGCCGTAGATTGACAATATGGTAACAATGAGATAAAGCACAAAGATAAGAGCCATACCCATTGTAGAAGAAGACTCATAACCGAACTGGTCTGAAAAATAAGCCGGAGCCCAGAACAGATAGAACCACCAAACACCGTCGGTGAAGAACTTACCTACTACGAACGACCATGTCTGCTTATACTTGAAGCACTGCATGAACGGGATAGTCTTTTCCTCTTTAGCCTCAGCTGAAGCAGGCTCCTCTTTTTCGTCCTGATTGATATATATAAGCTCTGCCTTGTTTACTCTCTTAGAGTTTTCAGGTTTCTCATAAAGATGTGCCCAGAAGAACATCCACACGAAACCTATCGCACCGATGATGATGAATGCCATCTCCCAACCGAAATGCTTGGCAAGGACAGGGATGGTAAGCGGAGCTGCCAAAGCGCCGACAGACGCACCTGAATTAAAGATTGAAGTTGCAAAGGCGCGGTCTTTCTTAGGGAAGTATTCAGCCGTAACCTTGATGGCTGCGGGGAAGTTTCCTGCTTCACCGAGAGCAAGGATGGCACGGCAAACGAGGAAGAGCCATACGCTGAGCGTTGCAATGGCAACGGCCATTGTGCTTCCTGCCTCAACAGCACGGAGAGCTTCTATTGAGTCGAGGCCCTCAACCTCCATAGTAACCCAGCCGCATCCTGCGTGCATACATGCACCGAGCGACCATATAAAGATAGCCCAAAGATATCCTTTCTTTATGCCCATCCAGTCGACAAACTTACCTGCGAACAGACAAGCCACAGCATAAAAGACAGAGAAGAAACCGGTAATCATGCCATAATGAGCATCATTCCAGTGGAACTCGGGTGCTATAAAGTCTTTCCACGTAAGCGACAGCACCTGACGGTCAAGATAATTGACTGTCGTAGCGCAGAAAAGCAAAGCACAAATTACCCAACGGAAGTTGGTCATTTTAGTAGTTTGAATAGGATTCATTTTTATTTGATTAATAGTATTTTGTTTCAAGCAATAGTTTGTGCAAAGGTAACACTTTTTTTCTTAACCGATACAGCCGTATTTGTTAAAATAGTATAAACACCATAAACAAGAAAAGCTGTTTACTTACCATTATGTGATTAAATAAATTAAAATTTATCAACAACAATTCACTTTCTTGTCCATTTTACAGACTTCTTTTCATTTCCATACATTAATGTAAAAACATAAAACCCTTTTTCTAAATTTGACACGTCAATAAATCCAGATAACGCACTTAAATTTCCCATCTTTTGGACGGAATTTTCTGTTAAAGAAGCAATACTATAACTAACAGGACATTTTAAAACATTATCTTTAGAAATAATTTCATAATACAGCATGCCATTATTTTCTCTAACATTTATCTTAAATGCATCATTTAACAACACCGCATGAGTTAAATCAACTTTGAATGGCTCACCTATTGTTTCTCCATTTTTATTTAAATATGTAAGTTTGAACGTTGATGGATAGTCTTTATTCATGAAAGCAGTAAAGTATCCAGAAGATGGATTAACATAGTAAATATATGGAATAGGGTAATCAGAATCTGTTTGTTCCACTAAAACTTCCGTACAACCTTCCGTATTTTTAAAACCTATTTCTACATCTATAAACTCATTGGATTCAAAATTTGTACTTGCAAAACTTCTTCTTTGAAAAGAATCAAAACTTAAATCACTAATCTTGAACGAATTTATGGACGCGTCAGGAATTTGTGGCAGATAATCTGCAAGCATATATTTTACATATGTATTTTTACCCCATCCAGAACCAGGATTACTAACTGTTATATTTTTCAAACGCAAATATCCATCACTTGTTCTCGCATAATTCTGATTATCTAACAATTCTGAAATATCATTATATTTTTGCCATGAGCCATCCTTTAACAGAATGTAATTTCCAGCTTCACCTACTTCTTTTCTTCTATCCATATATGTATCAATATCTTCATCTTGATTATCAAATAATATTTCTTCTTTTGACGGTTGCAAAGTTATCGGTTTTTGATATGGAATGACATTATCTGTAGAAGCCTCTTCAAAATAAGTTCCATTATCTCCAACGGTAACTGAACGATCCCACCCACAAAAACTAAAAAACACTTGTAATCCACTGCCAATATACCTTACAGCAGAACCACGAGATATAACATCAGGCTGCATAATAATTGTCTCGTTGTTATTTGGATCTTTTTCGAAAAAATTTAAGGAATACTTATTATCAAAAGTAGTAGGACTATAAATATTCCACTTCCCTTCTGGGGCATCAGACATTAAGCTACTTTTTTCTATATATGCATTACCAGATGTTGCAAACTTATAGTTATAGTCAACATCTCCTGTAAGAATACTAGACGTGTATTGATTATTTGGATTAAGTTTATTCAAAGTACTGCCAGAAGGATAAGCTTTCAAAGTAAATCCAATAGCTCTACATATAGCTTGTAAGGCCACGGTTACAAAATCATATTTATTTGAATTCACCTCTTTTGCATTAATATTATAATCAAAAGGTTGACTAGAAGAAAAAGTTATCAATGCATCTCTTGAATCACGCATATATTCCAACGTTCTCAGATGTTCAAGTCCTCCGTATCCTAATCCATATGTCATAGCCCATCTTTTGGTATATATTTTATCATAATTATCAAGGTCTCCACTATGTTCAGACTCTACTATTGCGAGACATTGTGGATTAGCTAATTTTGCGAACTTTACTGTTATATTCAAAGGATAAGTGGTAGGAATATTTTCTTCCCACAATCTACATGCATACTCAAATGCTCCTTTCATTGTTGATGATATTCCACTTCCTTCATAATTAACATTTATAATTGTTCCACCATATATTTTACGAAAGCCTGGCTTCTCTAATAATGTTACAACATCTTCATCTGATGAATAAATTCCATTTGAAACGTTCTGTGCATTACTTGATAACGTAACTAAACACATTAATGACAAAAATTTTATTCTCATATAAACATTCTCCTTCTATTTTATTAATATTTTCTTTAATATTTTACTTCCATTATTTTTGGTAAATGATAAAATATAAAAACCTCTAGTTAAATATTTTTTGATTGAATAAATCTTACCTTCTTTATGAAAAACTATTTCACCAAACATATTTATGACGGAAATATTATTTATTGGTACAGAACTATGTATGTCCAATAAACTTCCTTGTATTACCACTGTAGGTTCGTTTTGTGTTTCAGTCTTAATAATAGTAGGTAATATATCTGAATACACTTTGTTACTTATAGACATTCCATATCCATTATGAGCATGGAATCTAAATCCACATAAAAAAACGCCCCCTTTAGCTTCTATTAACAGAGGAAATTTATCTGTACCATTAATCGCTATCAAATATGGAGGAACATCTAAATCATCTACTTCAATACATCCATATTCAAAAGAGCTTGTAAATATTTCTAGCGTCACTACGGGATAAGTATTGGAATAAGCATCTGACTCCTCGCGCTGATTAACAATTTTTATTTCAGGAGTTTGCGGAATAACATCCATTTTTATTTCTCTCACACACTTTTGACCATCAATAACACAAGTTAAGATTCCATTCTGTTGCACATCAGACGTTTCTGCACTCTCGTTTACAAAATAAAATCCGAAAAATGGAGCTCTAACACAAAGTTCTATTTCCTTATGAATATTCGTACCAATAGTTGCAAATTTCTCATATCCATATTTGTTTTTAAAAGAAATAGTCCATTTTACTTCACGGTTAGTTAAATCTACTACTTTTTCTTTTTCATCTATTATAAAAAATCTACAAGAATCACCATCCCTTAAAGTTGGCACATCATTTATACATTTACCATTTATTTCTGTTGCAATGTATATTCTTTTGTTATTTGATGCTTTTAAAGGGAAAGATGAAATGACTATTATTAATAGAACAATTATTATCTTAATATTATTTTTCTGCATTTCCATGGAGATGTTACATTTTTTAGTATATATGTACCCTTATTTAAATTACATGGTCGTTTGTTCTTTCCAACCAAAACACCTTGTACTGTATATACATCAAATAAATCCTCTGTATTCGTTAGTAATAAAGCATTCGTTTCCTGTACATTATCTTTTTCTTGCATACGAATTAATTGAGGATCTATGGTTATATAATTTGTAGTTGTCCCATATATATTAGTCAAATTAATATATAAATATGTATTCCCTATTTTCAATGCATTTGGCACATGAATTGTCTGTTTTTCCTGATCATCCAATGTCAATGTGCATAAAGTACCATAATCACTTGACACAATAATATCTCCACCAGTTGCACCACGTGAAGATATCGTAATATCAAAACTATAATAATCAGAATTTATCGATTGTTGCATATTTGAAATATTGTAGTTTACAAATTGCGGACGTGCATCAAGCGTCAATGGATAAGTATAAGATTTTCCATTAACATTAAAAACAATACGAGCTTGCAGGCACATAAACTCATCCATATAAGACAATCCCTCATCATCAGGTGTCATAATAAAAGATGTTCCTTGCCCATATTTTTTGTCTACATATGTGTGAGTATTATTATCGTATATCTGATAAATCCAATCACCTTTAGAACTGATACCAAAAGCATTTTCTGCATAAAATGTATGTTCTGAATATAAGCTTCCATATCCAAGAACATCTGTTGTATTCCCAACAATATGAATATCATGAGGATATACATTCCACCCTATAGCCGACATTACATCAAGTGTCTCATCATTTATAGGCAACAACATACTGCGGTCACCATAAGGATAATTCATTATGTTTTCTCTATCAAGTGAAAAATAATTTCCACTACGATATGGTATATATTCAGTTTCAACAGAAAATAATTTATAGGCAGATTGCACAGTTTTCAAAAAGATAGGTTCTTTTAAAAAATCACTTATAATTGTTGGTGTGCCCCTCACAGACAAACTACCCAATGTCTTTTGCCCATTACTGACAAGATTATCAAAAGGTGAAGCCAATCTACGAACAGCAAATCCTAAACCGCCCGCTCTTTGTACAATACTTGTACCGAATCCCAACACATGAGCAATATGTCTGAGTAAAGCTGTTTGAAGATTATCACGCCCCCATTGCGTACCATCGTTCTCCCACGATGTTTTCCAATTTGTTAAAGCATTTATCGTTATTGTATCATACGTATTAGCTTCTTCTTTATTTCTCATTTGAGCAAAAAGACTTAACGGAAAAGCATTTCTACCATCACTTGCATAAGCAACCGTAGTTTTTATTTCTAACGACGGATCAAAATCTTCGTTTGCATTCATTGTAAAATGTATTGGTACATCAATACATAATCTATCTTCCCATGCATCAAGAACCATACGCATACTACGTTTAACACCTTCAGTCATGAAAAAGTTATCAATATACTTCACATTAAATTTTCCCTGCCTTGACTTAAGAAATGCTATTTGAGCATCTTCATTATATGATATCACATTCTTATCATAGAAAGGCGTAGCAGCACTATCGACATAAACAACAGTCCCGATTTCTGTATTTTGGCAAATTACAGTAATAGGACATATGGTAACCAAAAGTAATATTAAAACTATATTTTTCATAAAAATTGCATTTTTCAACCTAATTTAATAAATTGTGTTCATCCGATATTGGAATCTATTCGCATTATTGATATAGAATATGATAAATACAACAATATTTCGAGCCAATCGATATATCATCTATATAATATCATCATTTCTATTTTCATTGAGAATATATAAATAATCAGACAACAAGCGTCTACTTGCAACGCTAGCCAATATTTTTCCAAATTAAATTTTATCTTAAAATCGTCATAACAAACGTTACTTAGATTTTTGATACAAAAATATACTTTATTTTTTACATATGGTTAAACTTAAACTAATTTAACAAAAAAACAAAGAAAATATTATAATAACATAATATGCAATATAAAAACATCTAAAAAGTTGCAAATATAAAAATATTTACATAGCCTCATAGATAATAATCAAAAAGCAACATTCAAATTTCTCCTTGCATGACATATGCAGATTTAAGAGGTACTCAATGTATTCTAAATAAGTTATACAAATATTTACTTCTAATCTGAAAACATACATCGTATTTCATACAAACACCATAGCAACTGTTCATGCAAATGACAAAAATAAAATTTTAACCGTTCTCATCCTATTCTACACCATGCGCCACAGCAATATCAAGTTTTTCTATCTAGTCATTCATAAAAAACGAATAAAACAAAACATGAAAAGAATCGTATCACGTTCTACCTTGAACGATGATACGATTCTTTATTTTTCATTTTATATCTACAATTTTATATAAAATATCCATATTTATAAAAATCAATTTTTAATCTTGAAAATAAACTCTCTTTACGCGGTTGCTTATGCTTGTAAGCACCTCGTAAGGTATTGTCCCAAGCACGTCCGACAGCACCGTTACAGGCAGATGCTCGCCGAATATCTCCACGGTGTCGCCTTCCTTACAGTCTATTCCTGTAAGGTCTATCATGGCCACATCCATACAGATGTTGCCCACATAAGGCGCTTTCTGGCCGTTGACAAGGCAGTAGCAGTGGCCGCAGCCCAGACGGCGGTTAAGTCCGTCGGCATATCCGATAGGTATGGCACCGATAACGCTGTCGCGGGTGAGCACACCCTTACGGCTGTAGCCCACTGTGTCTTCCTTCGGCACACGGTGTATCTGCAGTATGGTGGTCTTCAGCGTGCTGACCGTATTCAATACAGAATTGTCGCGGCTGTCGATGCCGTACAGACCTAGACCCAGGCGGCACATGTCCATCTGCCGCTCCGGGAAGTGCTCTATGCCGGCTGAATTGTCCATGTGGCGCAATATCTTGTGGCTGAATGCCGACTGAAGTTTCCTGCTGCCTTCGTCGAACAGCTTAAACTGCATGGCAGAGAAGTTGTCGAAGTCGTCACTGTCTGAACCAACAAAGTGTGAGAACACCGAGCGCGGTATTATTGCGTTCTGATGCTTCAGGCGACTGATAAGCTCGTCCATGTCGCAGCGCGGGTCGAAGCCAAGGCGGTGCATACCTGTGTCGAGCTTTATGTGTACCGGATATCCGGTTATTCCCTCTTTCTGTGCAGCCTTTACGAGGGCATCAAGAAGGCGGAAGCTGTAGACCTCGGGCTCGAGTTTATAGTCGAACATTGTCTTGAAGGCCGTCATCTCCGGGTTCATTATCATTATGTTGCACGTTATGCCGTTCTTTCTCAGCGTTACGCCTTCGTCGGCAACGGCAACAGCGAGATAGTCAACGCGATGGTCCTGCAGGGTCTTTGCCACCTCTACTGATCCTGCACCGTAGGCATCAGCCTTAACCATGCACACCAGCTTGGTGGTAGGCTTCATGTATGAACGGTAGTAATTCAGGTTCTTTACAACAGAATTGAGGTTCACCTCCAGTATCGTTTCATGCACTTTCTGCTCAAGCAGCTCTGTAAGTCTGTCGAACGAGAACTTGCGCGAGCCTTTGAGCAGTATCACCTCGTCGCGCAGCGATCTGAACACGGTGCTTCCGATAAACGAGTTGCAGTCGTCAAAGAAGTACTTCTCTTCTATCATTATCTCATCGGCACAACGGCTTATCTCCGGCCCGATGCCGATAAACTTCTGCACGCCGCGCTTTACGGCAAGTTCTGACACCTTTTTATATAATGTATCGCCGTCTTCACCGCTCTGATATATGTCGCTCAATATGAGCGTGCGGCGGCGTCCCTCATGGTCGGGGCGGCGGTTCATGAAGTCGAGGGCTATGTCGAGCGAGTTGACGTCTGAGTTGTATGAGTCGTTAATCAGCGTGCACCCGTGCTGTCCTTCCTTCACCTCGAGGCGCATGGCCACAGGCTCTATGGCCGGCATGCGCAGTGCTATTTCATCAGCTGTAAGTCCAAGATGAAGCGCAACGGCAGCACATGTTATTGAGTTGGCAACCGAAGCCTCGTCGATAAACGGCAGCGTGTAGGCAGACTCAACGCCATTGAACACATAGGTTACGGTGGTCTGTGTGTTTTTCTTGTCAACCGACTTTACGAACAGTCTTACAGACGGATCCTTCACCGACCATGCTATCTGCTCGCCTTTATAGTCGTAGCTTTCAACACATTGTCTTATCACCTCATCGTCGTAAGGATAAACAATGGCCTTTGAGTCGTGAAACAGGCGTAGCTTCTCATGACACTTGTCTGCCATCGACTTAAAGTTTTCCTGATGGGCGGCACCAAGATTGGTGATAACGCCAACAGTGGGCTGTATGATGTCGCGCAGCGACTCCATCTCGCCGGGCTGGCTTATGCCTGCCTCGAACACTCCCACCTGGCTCTGCTCGCTCAGCAGCCATACCGAGAGGGGCACACCTATCTGCGAGTTGTAGCTGCGCGGACTGCGCGTAACTGTCATTGAGGGCGAGAGCAGCTGATAGAGCCACTCCTTTACAACGGTCTTGCCGTTGCTTCCGGTGATGCCCACCACCGGAATGTCAAACTCGTCTCTGTGGCGTTCGGCAAGGCGCTGAAGGGCCTCAAGCGCAAAAGGCACTTTCAGGAAGTTGGCGTCAGGATAGTCTTTCTGCCAGTCAGCCGGAAGCACCTCAACCACAAAGCTGCGCACGCCGCGCCTGTAAAGGTCGGCTATGTACTTATGACCATCGTTGCGTTCGGAACGTATTGCAAAGAACAATGTCTCCTCCGGAAAACAAAGGCTGCGGCTGTCGGTAAGAATCCATCTTACGTTGCCGTCGCTCTCGCCATAACGGCGCGCGCCTATAAGAGTTGTAACTTTTTCAATTGTGTAAACCATCTCAATTGATATTATTTTGTTTCTTATTTAATCTTTGTCATTGAAAAGAATAAAGACACGTAACAGATATTCAGAGCCACATAAAGACACGGCCGGGCCACACTGCAGCACCACCGGGCTGCATGCCGTCTGGACATGCCCGCGCACGGGCAAAGCATCCATCACTGCGCCCTAACAGCCAGCCAAACAGCCTGAACAAGACACTCAAGCCGGCCGTGGGTGCATAATTAAGGTACAAATTTCGGATATTTTTTTGAAAGAGCCTTAACTTTTAACATTGTTTTATTCATAAACTCCTTATATTCGTCAGAGTCGGGCCTGAACGGCTTGTGGCCCAGCGCCTCCTTTATGGGGCGCCACTCTTCGATAAAGCGCTTTGCTGCCGGCGAGAAATAAGCCTCTGAGAACAGTTCCCATATATAGTCTACGGCCTGCTGCGAAGGATGGAGCATGTCGGAGGCATAGAAGCGATAGTCGCGAAGTTCGTCGTTTACAATCTCGTAGGCAGGAAAATATGTAACCCTGCCGGGATATTTCCTCACCATGAGGTCGGCGGCGAGCAGCAGCGTGGCTTTAGACAGCTGGCTGCCGTGATAGCCATACTTGGCGTAACGTATCGGGCTGACGGTAATTATCACCTTCACGTCGGCATTTCTTCCGGTCAACAGTTCCACTGCTTCAGAAAGATAGCCTACACACTCGTCTATCGTGAGTTCGCGTTCCGTGAACAGCCTCTGCGGACGCTTTGCGCAGTTGTCCACTATCTCGCCTGTCTCGTTCAGTATATATACATGATTTGTTCCGAGTGTCATCAGTGCCACGCGCGGTGCAGCCTCGCTCCGTGCCACGGTATGCAGGATGCTTGCCGGATTATACATCACGCCGTAAGGATTAACCACGGCATTAAACTTCTCTTCGACAAACCGCTTGCCTATGTTGTCGGCAAAGCAAGAACCAACAAAGAGCATGTCTTCAAAAGGCTCAATCTCAAAGTCGGGCTTGTCTATCTTAACTTTTGTCCTGAACTCCATGTCATTTCCTCTTTTCCCCTGCAAAGTTAATGCAAACTGAGAGCAATACAAAACAAATCGTATTTGTTTTTATGGCCGAAGTGAAGCTTAACTTATTCAAAGTTAATGCAAACCGAGAGCAATACAAAACATATCGCATTTGTTTTTATGGCCGAAGTGAAGCTGAAACGTTTGGAAATATACAGATACAACAAACAGACATTAAGCAAAACACGGCAAATTAGCCTGCAAAAGGTATGCTTTTGCATGATGAAACACGACCTTTTGCAACGTAATAGATATGCTTTTAGAAAAAGGTCTGATAAAGGAAAAGAAACGAAAAAAGTTTTTCACAAAAGCTCGTCACTCGTCACAACAGCACATAACACACTGAAATACAGTGCGTTATTGTGTGACGAGTTGTATTTCCAACTCATCACGCTTAAAGTCAACCAATATCGGGAAAGCACTATCAACGCCCCAAAATATCCTTGTGTGATGAGTTGAACAAGCAACTCGTCACACTACAACATTCTGATAATCAGGATATTATGCTGTAATGTGACGAGTGACGAGTTTTTATAAAAAACTTTTTCGGTTTATATCCGCAAATTGGTTAATACAGATAATTATAAATGAAAACCAAGAACGAAAACTACAAATGCCATGACCGCATAATCAGGCAAAGCAAATCATAATTTTCAACTCTCAATTGTCAATTCTCAATTCTTAGCTTCGGCTCACCTGCAAGCCCTTGGTGCTGAGCGACATATCGACAAAGCGGGCATTGGCATTTGGCCTGTTGCTGTTGAGTATCTGTTTGATACGGGCTGCCGCGTCAGGATCCTTGGCCACCATATACAGATAGCCGCCTCCGCCTGCACCGGCAAGCTTATAGCCAAGACACAGGTCGTCTATAAGTTCTGTTATGCGGCGAACGCTTTCGGGATTGGTGCCGCTGTCGATGGCCTGATTCTGAAGCCATGTCTTGCGCACAAGCATACCCATCTTATTGAAGTCGGCACGCTGTATGGTCTCATACATGTCGAGCGAGTGCTGCTTCATCTCGCGCAGACGTGTCAGCTCGTCGCTCTGATTGAGGAACATGCGGCGCACTATCTCTGCCAGGATGTTCTTTGCCGTGCGTGTTATGCCCGTATAATAGAGCAGGTGGCAAGGCGTGTACTCAGGCTGTGTGAACAAGTCGGACGGAAGCCAGCGCACCGTAGGACACTGGTCGAAGCCGCGGCCTGTCTGCAACAGCTTTACGCCCTGCAGTATTCCGCCAAACTGGTCTTGCCATCCGCCTCCGGTTGTGAGCAGCTGCTCAAGCACAAGCGTGCGGTGGCCTATTTCGTTCTTGTCCCATGCCAGGCCGCAGAAGTCGTTGAGCGCACCGAGAACGGTAGACGCAAGCATGCTGCTCGTGCCCAGTCCGCTGCCTGCTGGAATGGCAGAGAGCAGCGTCAGCTCTATGCCGCAGCCGAAAGCCTTCAGCTGACTTTCGAGCGAGCCGAACTTCTCGGCACAGTAGGCGGGCACAAAGCCTGCAAGGGCCAGCGCGGCCTTGGGTATAGAGAACGGACTGCCCACATGATGATAGTCGGCAAGCTGCTCGTATGTGGTAACCTCCTCAATGGCTCCGAGGTCGATGCTGCGCAGCACTATGTGCGGCTCCTTACACGGACGGACATACGTCTGCAGCGGTGGCTGACCGTTAAGCTCGATGGCAAGGTTGACAACGCTGCCGCCCTCCATGAGGCAGTAAGGCGGCGTGTCGGTCCATCCTCCGGCTATGTCTATGCGCACGGGGCTGCGTCCCCAAACAATCTGGTCGCCGTATACCGACATGCGCGGACTCTGTTTCTCGGTGAGCACCTGCTGTGTCAGGCCGTCGCGCAACAGGGCAAATGCCTTGTCTTCATTCTTCTGATATTCGTTGCCCTTGATGCGTGCCAGCTCAGAGCGGAACATTGAGTCGTGTATGCGTGTCAGCAGCGGCGCATTGTCGCTTATCGCATCCGGCTGGGGAATGTTGAACTTGGCAAAATCGCGTGCGGCATCGTCAAGGTCGACCTGATAGAACACGCTATGCTCATAGTTGCGTGCCAGAGCCTGCCAGTTGGCAGCACGCAGCAGGTCGCGCTGCTGCTGAAGCCTCATCAGGTCTGCCTCAGCCGATATGTCGTCGGCGCTGAGCCTGCGGCTTCCGCTCCATATCTCGGCACCCTCTTTGAGTTCCGGCTCAGAGAGCATCCAGCGCAATACGAGTCCGGCATCATTCACATCGGCACATGCCGGGAATATGCGTGCCGACTGCAGGTCGGCATTTCCGTCTATCGTGTCTATGTCGATGTTGTGCTCGGCAGCCCATTCGGCAAACGGACGTCCGAGGAACGTAACGCTGAGGTCGTGAAGGTCGCCGCGGAACTTATCGTCGTATCCGTAAGGCCTTACTACATATTCGTCTTCGCCGGCAGGCACAATGTCAACACACTGTCCCGGCTGAAGGCTTATTGTCCAGTTGTTTTCGGGCACGCCCGTTATGATGTTCTCATGCGCCAGCGTCCATGACGAAGGCACATAGCTGTTTTCTATCCAAAGATTCTGGTTGCGCTCAGTGATGGCCGTACCCACGCATGCATTCTGAACAAACATGGCGGGGTGAGGCTTCAGCGAGTGATGCATTATCTCGCGTTGGTCGTTGACAAGATTCTGTATAGCAAGTGTAGACGACAGAATCTCATGACTTGTGCCGAAATGATAAAACTCGCCGCCTGGCAAAGGCAACACGGCCACGCTCAGGCTGTTGAGTTCATCGTCCTTAACCGAAGGATCTGTGCCGAGCGAGCAGCCGAACTCAGAATAGAGGTCGTAGTTGATGCGCTCGCCGTTGCGCTTTGAGCGCTGCATGAGCAGCTTGACGGCGCGGTCGCTCAACAGCCACACGCCTATGTCAGTAAGATAGAAATGATCCTTTAGCAGTTCGCCGAGAGTCTTCACCGAAGGCTTCTGCATCATGCACTCAAGCACCGACGGGGTTTCGCGTCTTGACACAAACACGCCGTGGTCTTTGGCTATCTCAGGGCCGAGCCACAGGCCGTAGCACACCACGTCGGCCTCTGGTATAGGCTGAAGCGGCTGAGTGGCACGTATATACACATCGCCACTGACAATCATGGTGTGCATGTTGTCGGGTGCGCAGCTCATTATCTTGTCGTAAAGGGGTATCTGCAGCGACAGAAGATTCTGCGAGAGCCTCTGTCCGCGCTCCCAGCGGAACACCGGCACGGGCGTCAGCACCTTGCCCGACGGGGCGTAGGCCGGCAACCGGCGGCTCTGTCCGCCGGCATGCAGCAGCAGGCGTCTGTCTGAGGCAAGCCACTCGTCGAAGCTCTTGCCGTCTGAACTTTCGGCATAACAGGCCTCCAGCAGCCATGTTGAACCGCCGCCCGAACCGAGCTTATGCCCTATGGGGTCGTTGGTGCAGAACCATTCGCTGCGGTCGTGTCCGGTAACATCATGAAAACAGTTTACCAGATTTGGCGGCAATGACAAAAGCTTTTTCATTTAACCTTCCCTTTCTTTTTCATTTCAATATATACAACAAACAGAAGCGCCAGGATAAGTACGGCATAAGCTATATATGCTATGGTCTCGGTTGTGCTGACAGACTTAGGATAGAACATCAGTTCTACGTTGTGCTTGCCCGGTGCGACATTGATGGCACGCAACAGATAGTTGACACGTCCGAGCTCGACGGGATTGCCGTCGACTGTGGCTGTCCAGCCGGGATAATACACCTCGGAGAACACTATCACACCGCCGGCATCAGAGCTTACGCTATACTTCAGGTGGTTAGAAGAATATGATGTGAGCTTGACAACCGACACACCACCCTGCTTCTTGGCATCCTTCAGCTGACTCTTAAACTTGGCGTCGGCCACTGCCTCATGGCGCAGGTCAATCTTTCCAACTCTGTCTATTTCGTCGTTGGCGCTGTTTACATAGGTTATACGGTCTACAAACCATGCATTGCCGTAAGCATACGGATTCTTCAAAGGCACGGTCTGTCCGCTCTGAAGCGGGAATATGAAATATCTTGCGTTTAGCATGTTGAGCACCGGATAGATGCTGTCGCCGTTGATCTTGGTCATGTCGCCTCCGGCCTCAGCCACTGCGGGCACAAGCTTCTGCATCTCAGGAGCGATGTAGGCGTCTATCATGTCCTGATAACGGCGCAACTTGGCGGCGTGGTATCCGCCTATGCTGTTGTGATAGTAAGAAGTTTCGTTCTCGTTGAACGTGTTAGAGGCAAGGTTGAGCACACGGTAACTGCCGAAGTCGGTCTTGTCCTGAAGGATAATCTTGTCGGTCTCAGTCATCTCTATCGGTGCCTCGCGCTCACTCTTGTTGACAAACATGTCGTTGTTGAGGTAGCGCTTGTTGACCTGCCACATGTCAACAAGACAGAGAACTATCAGCGCTCCCACCATGTATTCTGTCTTCAGTTTCTTTGCCTTATAGAGCAGCAGGCAGAGAGTGCCGATGACGATGATGAAGAACGAGCGCCAGCAGTCGGCAGTGAACATGGCGATACGCATCTCGCGCAGATTGGCGAGCAGCGGGTTAAGATAGTCGGCAGGTATCTGCTGCAATGCCCTCATCTCTTCAGACGAAATGAAGTCTGAGAAGAACATTGTAGGCATAACGGCAAACAACAGGGCAATGCCGCCGGTGAGGGCGAAGCTTGCATAAACGTATTTTATCTTTTGAGTGAGGATTTCAGGTTCGTCAACAATCTTCTTCAATGCAAGCATTGCCAACAGAGGTATAGTAAACTCGGCAATGACAAGTATCGACGCCACCGTGCGGAACTTTGAGTACATCGGGATATAGTCGATAAAGAAGTCGGTGAACGGCATGAAGTTCTTACCCCATGACAGCAGTATAGAAAGCACCGTTGCGGCAAGCAGGGCCCACTTCATAGGTCCCTTAACGATAAACAGGCCTAAGACGAACAGCATGAGCACGAATGCCCCGACGTAAACAGGGCCGCTAGTTCCGGGCTGTTCACCCCAGTACTGTCCGAGCTGCTGATATATATCTATAAAGTTGTTGTCGGCATGCTCCATGGCAGTCTTGTTCTGTGCCAAAGGCATTGATGCGCCGCCCTTGGTGTTGGGCACCAGCAGAGTCCATGTCTCGCCTATGCCGTAGCTCCACTGCGTTATATAGTCGCGGTCGAGTCCGCTGCTTGTCTGGTTTGCCGTGTTCTTTTTGACCAGTTCGCTCTTGCCGCGCATCGATTCCTGGCTGTACTCCCATGTGTGATAAAGGTTGCTCAGGTTGATGCATATACCTATTATGGCACCGGCAGCACACACAGCCGTGGCCTTGCCGAAATGAGCCAGTTTGTGGTTACGGATGGCATCAACGAGATAGGCAATGACCATAAACAGGATGACAAACAGGAAATAATACGTCATCTGCACGTGGTTGGCGTTGACCTCAAAGGCCGTAAACAGCGCCGTGACAATTAGTCCCCACAGGTATTTGCCCCTATAGGCAAGCACCACGCCGGCTATCATAGGCGGAAGATATGCCAGAGCCATAACCTTCCAGATATGTCCTGCGGCTATGATTATGAAGAAATAGCTCGAAAAGGCCCATATTATGGAGCCCAAAGCCGCCAGCGACTGGCGGAAATCGAACGCACGAAGAAGGATATAGAATCCCAGCAGATAAGCAAAGACATACCACACGTTCTCAGGCAGGAAAAGATGATAAGCCTTTACGACCTGACCCAGTCCGTCGGTGCTGCTGTACGAAGGCGCCGTCTGATATGTCGGCATGCCGCTGAACACGGAGTTCATCCAGCGAGTCTGCTCTCCGGTTTTCTCCCTGTGTTCTGACAGTTCTCGCCCGAGGCCCTTGCTTGCAGCCGAGTCGTGGCGGAAAAGAATCTTTCCTTCAATATCGGCAGGAAAGAAGTATGCGAAAGAAATAGCCGCGAACAGCAATATTACCAGCACGTCGGGCAGGTATTGTTTCCATGTTTTCATTGATACTTACGTTTTTAAATTAAATCTGAGTGCAAAAATACACAAAATTCATGACATCAGTCAACTCTTTGCGTAAAATTAAGATGTATTCGTTGCTTGCTGCCGGCATGGCGCCGTATCAGCATTAATGTCACTTTATTTTTTCCGTCGCCCTAAACGGCGCGGCAGGCAAACCTGCACCATTGCACAGATTGGGCTGAGAGCTGTCGCTCCAGCAATAACGCACAGTCACAGGTCTTGCCATATCCGTTTTTGAACTTAGCACAACCTTGTTGTCTACAATCTGGGCTTTGGCCGTGTTGTAGCGGTTCTTTGTGTTTTTCAGTTTGAAGTTGTCGGGCATCTTTCCGTCACGTGTCTTCAGACCGTCAGCGTTTTCAAATGTCAATATGACCTTATCGCCTTCAACTTCCATGCTTTTAAATGTAGGTCCCGAACTTACAACATCTCGCCCATAGGTCTTATTTAAGGCAAGCAGAGCCAGGCGCTTTCCGACAATCCATTTATATGGCGGATGTATATCTTTAAGATTATCCACCAGGTCATTAATAACAATCATACCCGTATGAGGAACATCAAGACAAGACGCCTGCTCCTCCCAAAATTTAGGAAGGGCATCCCACGGCAATCCGTTCTCATCGCCCTTGCGGTCTGAATAGAGATAAGGTGCCAGCTGGACGAAATAAAACGGCATGGCGTCATCATGCCAAGCCTTTCGCCAGCCGTCAATCAGCGCACGCTGCTTGACATCATACCCTACGCCTCTTTGGTCCAGGACATTTGCCTCGCCCTGATACCACAGAAATCCACGCATAGAGAATGGAGCAAGCGGAGCTATCATCGTGCGGTAATGATCGGCAACAGGCAGACCATAATAGCTGCCGTTGGCGTATCCATCATTCAACTGCGGCGAACCCTTGAACGCTTCTTCGGGCATCCACGACTCAACCATCGATCCTCCCCACGACGAGGATATCAGTCCGACTGGTACGTCAAGACTGTCAGACAAATTCTTTGCAAAGAAATATCCTGCGGCAGAAACAGGGGCAAGACTTTCTTCTGACAGCATCTTCCATCCGGCAGTAGGCAGTATCTCGCCATTATTTGAACACTCTACATACATTGTGCGTATTATCGGACTGTCTGCCGCCTTAAATTCCTTATACAGCACCTCCGGGTCGCCTTTCTTTGGGCGGGCATGGTGCGGGTGGTTGTTCATGGAATATTCCATGTTTGACTGTCCTGAGGCGAGCCACACTTCGCCAACAAGAATATTGCTTAGCACAATTTTTCCTGACTTTGAACTTACCACAAGTTTTTGCGGTTTCTTAGTAGCGCTCACTGCTTTAAGCACGGCAATCCATTCACCGTTGGCATCGGCTACCGTACTGGATCTCTGAGACATAAAACTTATTTTTATCTTCTCGCCGGCAGGAGCCTTTCCCCATACATATACTGGCTTTTCCTGCTGTATCACCATATTATCAGTAAATACCGGTGCCACGGTAATATCGGCAAAAACATACAACGGCAATAGCGACAGCGCTATTATCAATAATTTATAGACTTTAACCATAAGAGGATGTAAAATATGATTTGTTTTCAAGTACGCAAAAGTAATATTTTTTCAACTACTCCGCATCATTCTGAATAACTTTTTAGCGCAGTCTGGCCTTACCGGCACTCTGAAAGAAACAAAATTCATATATTTTGTACATATTCGGACCCCGTCAGGCTGTTTTTTCCTATATAAGTATTATCTTTGCCAAGAGCGTTGTCCTGGCATACAGTAACGCGTTATTATAGGTTACATTATTTTAAAACTAATATTTATGAGAACGTCATTATTACACAGGATATCAATGGCATTGATATTCGCATTTGCCGCATTAAATGTTTATGCCGGAATTAATTCAGGAGACGAGCCGTATGAGTTTGAAGAGGGCCTTAGTGATGGAGGTACTTATTATTACAGGACAAAAGATCTTGAATTTAAGGCATCCAACACTGAAGAAATTGTACTTGGAGGTCTTCAGCTTCTGTATAAGAAAGGAATATATCCGGTAATCTCAATAAGGATTGCAGGCTTTGAACAGAGCCTGATAGACCTTGGGAAAAAAACGCGCAGATATGAAGACAAGGCTATGTTTAACCAAACACTGACGCTGACGCTTACAAACGGCGAAGTGATAAGTACATACGAGGCAGGTGTGTCTGATGTCCTGAAAAAAGAATTTGAAGACGCAGAGATGGCTAATCTAGGAATACAAGCGTCGGTATCTGATCTTTCGAGCAACCGCAGCGACTTTTCCTCCATGTCATCAAGCAACCGTATAAGCCACGTGATACAGCAGCTTACGACCTTCAACATAAAAAAAATCGTAATATCCGGCATAACACTCGACGTGTCGACAAAATCAGCCCCTACATATCTGGCAATGTTCAAGGCACTCGACAAAAGATTCGGCCTCAACTACCTTAAAGCACCGTCGTACAACACCTACACCAATTTGAGCGCAACGGTGAAGTCTATCACCACAGAGCATAACCTCTACCAGAACGGGCAGAAAGGAATGAATGTCAAAGTGAGCTTCGACGTAAGCGGCATGAAGGGCAAGACGGGCATCTGCGTAGCCTACTTCTACTTCGAAAACGGAACGGCTCTGAACGATTACAACAAACATTATTACACTACCGACGGCAAGGTGTCGTCTTCAACAAAATATACACCGGGGTGGGACAACACGACATACACCGACCTAAAGATCTTCATACCCTACAGCGAACTTCATCTCGGAAGCGGCAAGTCGCACCTGAAGGCTAAGGTTGAAATATTCGACAACAACAACCGCAGCATAGGCAGTAGCCAATGGACCTACTTCAACTACACCTATCCATGATGCGCCTGCCCGCCACACATTCTAAGAGATTTTTTGCCTCCTATAAGCCGGCGGCACGCTGATATGTCGCAAAATCTTTATATCTTTGCCACATAAAACAACAGCATAAAGATGAAAATAGGAATAATAGTGGCAATGGACAAGGAGTTTGTGCAGCTTAAGGCACTGCTCGAGAACGCCACAATGGAGCAACACCACAAGAAAGACTTCGCCGTGGGTAACATCGGCGACAAGGACATCGTTATACAGAAATGCGGCATCGGTAAGGTAAACTCTGCCATAGGTGCCGTGGAAATGATAAACAACTATGCCCCCGACCTGGTGATATCTACCGGAGTGGCTGGCGGAGCCGACGTAGAGATGAACGTAACGGACGTCATCGTAGGCACGTCATATTGCTATCACGACGCCTACTGCGGCAGCGAGTGCAGCTTCGGGCAAATCATCGGCATGCCGCCTGCATTTACGGCACCAAAAGACCTCGTAGAAAAAGCTGTATCCCTGAGCGGCGAGACAAAGATTCATGCCGGACTGATTGTCAGCGGCGAATGGTTTGTCGACTCACGCGAGAAGATGCAGGGCATACTCGACAACTTTCCCAAGGCCAAGGCCGTCGACATGGAGAGCTGCTCTATAGCGCAGACCTGCCACATATACGGAGTTCCGTTCGTAAGTTTCCGCATAATCAGCGACATACCGCTTAAGGACAACAAGGCGTCGCAATACTTCGACTTCTGGGCAAGACTTGCCGAAAAGTCGTTCAACGTTACCAAAGAATTTCTTAAAGTAATATAAGCAATGAGTTACTGAGATGTCAACGGAGCGACGCATTTGTCAGAATATCCTCAAAAGCCGGACAACAAAGAAATACAACAAAACATTTGTATTAACTCCTTAACACCCTAACTCCCTAACTTCTAAAAAGATGAAAAAGATTCCAAGTTTTACAATCGACCACAACCGCCTGCTGCGCGGAATATACGTATCACGCAAGGACAGCGTAGGCGGAGAGACCGTCACCACATTTGATATACGCATGAAGGAGCCTAACCGCGAACCTGTTGTTCACGCCGGCGCACTCCACACCATTGAACATCTGGCTGCAACATATCTGCGCAACGACCCGGAATGGCAAGACAGCATAATCTACTGGGGACCGATGGGATGTCTGACGGGAAACTATCTGCTCATGCGCGGCGACCTTGAACCGAAGGACATCGTGGGGCTGATGAAAAAGACATTCAAATTTGTTGCTGACTTTGAAGGCGAAATACCGGGAGCTGCTCCGAAGGACTGCGGCAACTGGCTGCTGCACGACCTGCCCATGGCACGATGGGAGGCACGCAAGTTCCTGACAGAAGTGCTTGAGGTCATCAAAGACGAAAACATGAATTATCCCGGCTGACATACCACTGTTATTTAAAATAAGTTAAATCATGTCACATCAGCAATGCGATTGCGTACTAAAATCAGAATAAGACACAAAACAGCATTGCGTATGAAAAGACACAGAATAATAACGACTGCGCTTGCGGCAGCCATGACAGTTGCCGCAGCGCATGCTCAGACCGACACGCTGAAAGTTGACACCACATACAACCTTGGCGAAGTTACGGTTAATGGTATGCGAGTGATAAGCAAGGTAGACCGCCAAATACTTCTTCCGACATCAACAATGAAGAAGCACTCATCGAACGGATACGATCTGCTGAGCAAGATGACGCTCAACGGTATAATGACCGACCCGATTAAGCAGGAAATTAAATCACTGAAAGGCGGAAGCGTGCAGGTACGCATAAATGACGTTAAAGCCAATCAACAGGACATAACAGCACTGAGACCTGACGAGGTTGTAAGGGTTGAATATATCGACAATCCCGGAGTGAGATATTCAGACGGCAGCATGGACGCTGTAATTAACTTTGTCGTAAAGAGAAGATATGCGGGATATGTCGGCGGGTTAGGAACGATGCAGGCCTTCACTACCGGCTTCAACAACAGTAATGCTTACTTTAAGTATAACTACAAGAAATCGGAGTTCAGCATATACTACAACTTCAGCTACCGCGGTTACGACGAGCGCAAGACGGACAGCGAAAACACTTACTTCTTTCCAGACGGAACGCAGCGCCAACGCCAATATTTAGGCTACAACACCGACTTCATGTACACCACCAATACGGTTCAGATGGTCTACAACCTTGCCGACCCTGATAAATACTCCCTAAACATCAGCCTCAACTATAACCAATACAATACTCCCAACTACGGCTCTAATCAGCTGGCTAAAGAGACATCCATGCCAGACTTATATCTGTATAACAAGAGAACAAACAAGATGCGCACCCCGTCGCTCGACATCTACTGGTCGCTGAACCTGCCGAAGAAACAGAACATAACGGCCAATGTAGTAGGAACTTACATCGGCACCGACTACAAATATATGTCGCGCAACTATCTCTTCAACCAGTCGCCTGAGCAGTCGATGCAGGCTGACCCGGTGAACGACTACAGCTACTCTACCGACGGAAACAAATACTCTCTTATCAGTGAGGCCATATATACAAAGAATTTCAAGAACGAAGTATTCTCGGCCGGAGGCGAATACACCGTGAGCTACACAAACAACAAATACACCGGAACAGTAAACACCGACGCTGTGCTCAACTCCGACAACCTTTATCTATTTGCACAACTACAGGGAAAACTCAGTATATTCAACTATCAGGTAGGCCTCGGCGCAAACTATCTTGCCATTCATCAAGACGGAATAGGATTCAACAAGTGGACACTGCGCCCACAGCTAAGTCTTTCGACAAAAATAACCGACGACCTATTTGTCAGATATTCGGGACGAATAAGCCAACAGTCTCCTTCACTCTCACAGTTAAGCGACGTCAGAAACCAGAGCGACGAGCTGAATGCCAGCGACGGAAACAAGGGACTGAAGCCTTACTCAGGCTACAGCAACAGTCTTACAATAAGCTGGAACCGGCCGCTTTTTAACTTCCAGTTGTACGGAAGCTGGTATTATGCGCCCGACATCATCATGACATCTTATATTCCTGAGCTGCAGAACGACGGCACATACCTGCTAATCAGCAAGCCGGAAAACCAGAAGAGTTTCAGTCAGAAGTCTCTCACAGCCTACTTCACGCTACACGCCATCAAAGACATTCTCGACATTTCGCTCTATGGTGATTACTCAAACTATAACAGCCGCGGACTTGCCTACTCTCACAACTACCACTCATGGAGCTGGGGCGGATATGCCAACCTTATGCTGGGCAGATGGAATGTTTCAGCAAGTTTCTACACCGCACCGAAAAGCTATTTTGCAGAATCTATGGGCAAGGGCGAAAACCAGTCGAACTTCAACGTCAGCTATAAATATAAAGACCTCAAAGTAGGACTTGGAGTTTTGCTGCTCGGCTATGCCAAAGGTTTCGACTATGTGGGCAAGACAGACAGCAAGTATCTGCAGAGCACTACGCATACATATATCAAGGACAACGGAAACATGATTTATTTAACGCTGTCGTACAACTTCAGCCACGGACGCAAATATCAGACAGAACGCAAGAAACTCAATAATTCAGACAACGATAATGGTATCAGGTAAAAATTTCTTCAGCAAAATTCTTCACGCCTTTAAAGGCAAGACGGAAGAAAGGCCGCAACAGGAGGAAAGCGGCCATGCAGACAGCCACAATGCAATGAGCAACAGCGGCGACGGCAACTATGTAAAAATAATCGATGATGGCGACGGTGTGATAAACGTGCTGCTCGAAGTGGAACACGACAAGGTGCTTGAGCTTGGCGATAGATTGGGCGAAATAAACGAAGCGGCCTACATGAACGGATATAACTGGGACGCCCTGATAAGGCATTATCTCAAGAACAACGCACCCGACATACTCGAGGCAATGGACACCGATCCTGAGGCAGGCCTCTATGATGCATACTTCAAGAAGAGCGACGCCAACCGCGACAAGGCCAAGCGACTTGCCGACATGCTGACCTCGCTTATTGACAACGAACAGGAGCTTTGCAGGATAGTGAGGGAAGAAGGCGACAAGATAAGCTGGGGATAATTATTTTCTCTACAATTAGCTCCCCCGCGGCAAAGGGTTCATACAAATACAAAGAATGCAGACAGGGCGCACATTCAGTGTGTCTTCTGTCTGCATTCTTTGCATTTATCTAAAGTCGCATTAGGATTTGCAGCTATATCAAAATAATTGGCAAAGTTGACAGCATACATTCCTGTCAGTCAACGCATCCCGTGCGCCGCCTGCGCCATATCACGGTCTGCGCCAGTCCTCTTACAGCCACAAACGCTATGAACGCAAGCCACAGGCCATGGTTGGCCATTGTGAAACGAAGAGAATAATAAAGGGCAAAAAACGTTACGGCTGCAAGAAACATCGACTGAAGCATGCCGCGCGTCATGGTGCAGCCAATAAACACACCGTCCCATACAAACGCCGCCATGCCGGCAACAGGTATTGCCAATGCCCAGTAATAATACTCATGCGAGGCAGCCACCACATAAGGCTCATCTGTAAGCAACGAGAGAAAGGCGTCGCCGCCTATGCCATAAACCAAGGTGAAGCCTACTGCCATGCCGGCTCCCCACCAAAACAGACGGCGCACCGTGGAGCCAAGAGCCTCATGATTGCGCGCTCCGTAAAACTTGCCGCTCAAAGCCTCGCCTGCATAAGCAAAGCCGTCCATAACATAAGAGAACAGCATATAGAACTGCATGAGCAGAGTGTTAACCGCCAACACTACCTCACCCTGCCACGAACCGGCGGAAGTGAAAAACAGCATTACGGCAACCATGCACAGCGTGCGCAAAAATATGTCGCGGTTTACCTTGAAGAAATGCGCCATTGCGTCGCGCCGCCATACGCCTTGCCATGAGAAATAACGCCTCAGACGGCGATAATTTACGAAGCAGAGCAGCAGTGCCATCATGAAACCGCCCCATTGAGCAATGAGCGTGCCCAAGGCAACGCCTTCAACCTTCAGTCCCAGGCCGAACACAAGCAGCGTGCTCGCCCCGATGTTTATTATGTTCTGCGTTATGGCTATAAACATTGGCACGCGCGAATTCTGCATGCCTATGTACCATCCCGACAGACTGAACAGGCCGAGCATGGCAGGAGCGCCCCATATAAGTATGTTGAAATATATCGAGGCAAGCCTCCTTACCTCGGCAGGCGGCTGCATCACGAGCATTGATGCCTCGCGCAGCGGCACCTGCAGCACGATGAGCGCCAAGGCAACCGCCATGGCTATACCCAAAGAACGGCAGAGCATACGCACCGTTTCGGTAAGGTCGCGCCTGCCGAGAGCCTGCCCCGTCAGTCCGCTCGTGCCCATGCGCAGAAATCCGAATATCCAGTAAATCACGTTGAACGTCATGCCGCCCACGGCTATTGCACCTATATACGATGCCGCCCCGAGGTGGCCCACTATGGTTACGTCAACCAGTCCCAGCAGCGGCACGGTGATGTTGCTCACTATTGCCGGCAGGGCTATGTTGAGTATCTGTCTGTTTCTGTTATCCATCGTTGTCTGTTTTCTGCTTCACGCACAATACGGCCAATGCTGCCGTATGTGCCGGAGAATAATGTTTTATATTGATATTTACAGCTTCCGGGCTGCAAAGTTACTCAAAAAAACATTAATGCGCAACGAACGGGGCATAATGCTATTTCTGCTCTATGCTTACGCGGCCGTCGGCGTATCTGAACTGTGCCACGCCAAGGTCGTTAAGCGCCTGAAGGACGTCTGCCAAAGAAACCGACCGGGGGAAGTTGAAGTGAATTCGGACAGAAAGCAGACTGCGCGAATGGAACGCAATGCCTACGTTATACCATGATCCTATGTCGTTCATAACATCCTCGAGCCGCGAATCGTCGAAACAGAACTCACCATGAGTCCATCCTCCGACAGCTGCAATGTCAGCCTTTTCCACCTTAATGTCACCCTTATCGTCGACAACGGCCTGATGTCCGGGACTAAGCATCCTGCCCTCGCCGCCGTCTTCACTACTTACACTGACACAGCCTTTAAGCAACACCACCGAACTTGCACTGCCATGATAAGAACGGACATAGAACACCGTACCGAGCACCTTCGTACTCATATTTCTGCTCTTCACGACAAACGGTCTGCCGGCATCATGCCTGACGCTGAAGCGTGCCTGTCCTGTAAGCTCAACCTCCCTGACGCCATTCTGTCCAAAATCTGACGGATATTCAAGACGAGAGCCTGAACCAAGCATTACGCGGGAACCGTCGGGCAAAAGGACATCAGACGTAGTTGCCGACGGCGTCTGCACAACAACATTGTCTCCGTCAGCCACACGCGATGTATGCGACGGCAGTTCGGCCATGGCAAATGTCTCAATCACTCCGGCTGAGCCACCAATATCATTCCACGCAAACGCCACGACCAAAGCCACTACGGCAGCAGCTGCCGCTGCTGAAATGAATATGCGACGCAGCCTCAAACGTGAGCCGCCAGCATCGCCATGACGCGCTTCAAACTGCCGCCATGCCTTCTGCGTCTCCTCATCGCCGGGCATATCTCCCAAAGCCTCGCCGAGCATCATCAGCAAACGTTCGTCTTCACCGCTGCCCTCGCCTGCCTTGCGGCTTGTCAAATCCATGTTTCTGACATCATTCTCTTTCATAATCCATCTCCTTTCCCTACAGCCTCACGCAAAAGTTTCAAGGCCTTTGCAATATGTTTTTTCACGGTATCATAACTTATTCCAAGACGTTCGGCAGCCTGACGGCGTGTAAGATGCTCATAATAACATAGGCGCACTATTGAGCGTGCTGGCTCGCCTAACCCTTCAGCCACAGCCTCAACACGCGAAAGCAGCCGCTCGTGATCGCGATATTCGCTTTCGGCGTCTGCCTTCGTGGCCTCAGCCAGCTCTGCCGCCGCACAATTCTCGGTCTTTATGTGCTTCAGTCTGTTAATACAGGCGTTGCGCACGCACATATAGAGCCATGAGCCACGGTCGGCAGGACGCAGCAAGTCGAAGCGCTCCCAGGCCTTCTCCATGACATCGGCCACCACATCGCGCCCCTCGTCGGCATCGCCCGTAAGCTGGACGGCAAACCTGACCAGCTTAGGATAATATTCGCAGAACATACGTCTGAAGTCGTCTTTTTTCTTATCTTTCAACAACATTTTAAAAATCAGTTGGCCGCCGTTCATCGCCTTACACCATTGTGCCAGGAATCACGGAGACATTTAGCGGCCGCAAAGGTAAGCATTATTTTCAACAGACAGCCGCTACAGTCGCTGTTTCTCGCTCTCGCCGGCTCCCTTGCCTTTATATTTTGTCTTGGTGGCGTTGAACGTATAGTTTACGCTTATGCCTATGCGCTGCGTGTCCGACCATGTACGGCTGTCGTAGTATGTACGGTCACCATAACCAGTGAAACGGCCGCGCCCCGTATTGAATATGTCGTCGGCAGAAAGGGCCACGCGCAGCGATTTGTCCTTGAAAAATGTCTTTACCACACGCAGCCCCACCGTTCCATACTGCTGTTTTATGGCGTAGCTCTGTTTGCCTCTCAGGCCCAGGCGTGCTTTCAGGTTCAGAAACCAGCCGTGGCTGAAGGTCAGACTGTTGTAGAAAACGAAGTCAAAGACGGGACGATTCCACAGGTAAGGTATGCCAAGAGAGCGTGCGTCAGAGTCATACCAGTCTACCGAAGCCGACAGGCGGGGCTGCCATATTCCGATTTTCGGTGTCAGTTCAACAGACATTCCGTACATATTAGTATAAGGTATGCTGGCCATTGTCTGCAGCATTACGCCCGGATGGCCGTCTTCATCATATGGCTTGAAGAACGAAGTGTACATATTAAGTGTATAGTCGTACCATATCGAGAAATTAATCCATCTCCATCCGCCGTCGATTGTAAAGTAGTTATGTTTCTGTGGCACGAGGAGCGGATTGCCGTTACGGTACATATATTTGCTGATATAGCTTGTCGCGCTCGACAGCATGCGGTAAAGAGGACTAAGTTTAAACAGACGGTAAGCCAGCGAAAAATTCCAGTCGCCATGGCTGTAGTCGACCGATGCCGACGGAATCAGGTCGTTGTACGTAGGGCTTTGCTCTGCCTTCAGCACGCCTGCCTCATAATACTTGGTACGCTGATGCTCGTAGCGCAATCCGGCACGTGCCGTAAAACGCCCCAGACCGAGAGTATAGTCGACAAATGCCGAATAAAATTGCTGTTGAAGATGGTCGTCGGCATCTGCCGAGAAGCCGCTCTGAGTGAAGCGATCCTTGCGGTCGGTGAATGTATCTTCCGTGCCAAACGCCACCTCGCCGCCAAGCAACGGGGCTGTTACCACCAGCTTGGCGGCATAGAGAGAATTACGCACGTCATTATATGATGCAGCGTCCACTTCGTCGTTGTTGGCTGCCACCTGCCAGCTGCGCGAGCATCCGCCCAGATAGTCGGCGTTGAAGTCTATGCTCCACTTGCCGAACGTGCCCGTATAGTATCCGTTGACCGAATGGTTTCAGCCGTTGTTCTCAGCCGTCTCTGACTCTGTCTCAATATTGTCATACTCGTCCCCGTCGCGCAACAATATGGTGTTGCCCGTTATATGTGAGCTGCTGTTGGCAAGAGATTTGTCAGCCACATAGCGCACGCCGAACGACTGGCGGCTGTCGGGTTCATAATTGAAGCCCACCTCACCATTAAAGTTAGAATCGTTGCCAGTCTCAATATTGTCAGACATCATCGTCCATACTGACGACGTGTTCATCAGGCTTAGAGTCTGTTTCTTTATATAAAAACTGTTTTCCTTAAAGTTTCCCTTCACAAAGACGTCAAGGCCGCCGGTGCGGTAGTTTAGCGAAAGACCTTCGCGCCCTTCACCTTCATGTCCCTGCGACCATTCGGCATAAGCCAGTCCGCTAAGTCCCTGTCCGCGCAGGCGTATTGTCTTTAACCGTATCACCGCCCCTACATCCGACGAATAGCGCGCACCGGGATTCATTATTATTTCGGCCTGCTGAATCTCAGTGGCGCGCAGCTGTCCGAGTTCGTTCGTGTCGCGCACCTTGCGCCCGTTGATGTAAATCTCTGCCCCGCCACGGCCTATCACACTGAAATTGTCGCCGTCGCCTGTAACGAAAGGCAGACTGCCAATCATGTCGGCTGCCGAACCCATCATGGAAAGCGGCGTGCCCGCAACGTTGACTACAATGGTGCTGCCCCTGCGCTCCACCATCGGGCGCGACGCCTTTACCTCTACACCTTTAAGCATCATGGCGTCTTCCTTAAGGGTTATGCTGTTTTCCTGACGGCATGGCACGATGACAGTGGTGTAGCCTACAAAAGACACGCGGAGCAGACAGTCTTTCTGCGGCATTGAAGGCATGGCAAAAGTGCCGTCGGCTTCCGTGACGCATCCGGAGATATACGACTTGTCGCCGGCAGCCAGCATGACAACATTGGCATAAGCCATGGGCTTACCGTTTTGGTCGGTCACACGGCCGCGCACACTGACGCTACGCTGGCGCGACTCGCTGTACTGCACAACGAAGTAAGCATTGCGCTCAACAAACGCAAAGGGCTTGCCGCTGAGCAGGATGCACAGGGCCTCCGCTTGTGTCTTGTTTACCACTGTGGCCGTAACCCTGAAATGCTCCGTCTCCTTATATGTAAACAGAATGCTCTTTCGGCCTGCTTTCTCAAGCCGCTTTAATGCTGACGGCAGTGGTTCGCCGGCAAACCTCAGCGTAATGAGCCTCTTGTTATTTTCTCCGGCATAACTTATGTTTAAGCAAAAAGCCATGAGGCACAGCAACAACGGGAGTCTTATGTTTACAACAGTTTTATAAATAGCCATAATTCTTTGTCTTTACTTCTAATACAACCCAAGCACCGAAATGGGTATAGTATGCATGTCTTTTTATCAGTATTTAACATTTTAGGGTGTTTCGTACATTTTCAAAAATACCATATCTACCCTTCTTCCACTTTTACGACACATAAAAAGACATGAAGTAACCATAATCTAATCTGCCGACAAGACTGCATACTCAGCTGGATTTTGTAAATAAAACAGATAAATTCCGTTCACTTAACGCTCTCAGAACAGCGGTGCCGGACAAGGATTGGTCTTCAGACCGAAAAATTGCGCATTTTCGGATGTTTTAATTAAGTCATTGAATGATAAGCATTTACAAGACTTTCGCAGCAAAAAGACAAAAGTTAAAAAACATTACTCGGCCGTTTATCAGTCAAAAGTGGTGTATTTACGATGTAAAAGTGGGCTTTTTGTAATGCAAAAAGCCTCAACTTTAAAGGCAAAACCATGTTTTTTAGGACCAAAAAGAGGACTAAACGTAAATGAAAGTTAATAAAGTGAAAGTTTTAAGCGGCGCAAATTAACATCCTTTACACATCGGTTTTCTATTTCAGAAAAAACTTTTGTCCTGATATTTTACCATGTCTTTAAATGCCATGAAAATGCCATTTATTCTTTTATCCAATCATGTCATACTTTAAATTTTATTGATTACCTTTGTATGAATGTTTTAAATCAACAGCTGAAAATGAACAACGGCGAAGACCTTACACGGGGCAAAATAACACCTACTCTGCTGCGCTTCACACTGCCGATGATGGCAGGGGCGATGATGCAGCAGTGCTACAACATTGCCGATACGCTCATTGTGGGGCGCTTCATCGGTGCTGAGGCGCTGGCGGCCGTCGGCTCGGCCTACACGCTTATGGTGTTTATCACGTCCGTGATGCTCGGCCTGTCGATGGGCAGCGGCACGGTGTTCTCGCTAAAGTTCGGCGAGGGCAACATGGCAGGTCTGAGGCATAGCGTGGCGGCAAGCCTGCTGCTTACGGGCGGAATAACCGTTGTGCTGAATGCCGCGGCATATATCTGGATCGACGGCACGCTGCGCCTGCTGTGCGTTCCGGCTGATGTTTATCCGCTGATGCGCAGCTACCTTATGATAATATACGCCGGCATAGCGCTGTCGTTCGTCTACAACTTCTGCGCGTCGCTGCTGCGTTCTGTGGGCAACAGCCGCACTCCGCTGTGGGTGCTGGCAGCGTCGGTTGTGCTCAACGTGGTGCTCGACCTCGTTCTCGTGCTGCTTTTCGGGCTCGGCATTGAAGGCGCTGCGTGGGCAACGCTCATATCTCAGGCTGCGGCAGCAATAGGCATAACGGCATATATACTGAAAACGCGCCCAGAACTGATTCCGCGCCGCAAGGACATGGCCGTAAGCCGGGCAACGCTCGGCGAGATAGCCACATTCTCGTCGCTCACTTGCGTACAGCAGTCGGTGATGAACTTCGGCATACTGATGGTGCAAGGCCTCGTAAACAGTTTCGGCATGGCCGTGATGGCGGCATTTGCGGCTGCCGTAAAAATCGACTCGTTTGCGTATATGCCTGTACAGGAGCTGGGCAACGCTTTCTCGACCTTCGTGGCGCAGAACTTCGGCGCATCCAAACGGGGACGTATACGCCGCGGAGTGAGGCAGGCTCTGCTGATGACGACAGTGTTCTCGCTGGTGGTGTCAGCGGCAGTCTTTGTGCTTGCCAAACCGCTGATGATGATATTCGTGGACGGTTCGCAGCATGACATAATATCCATCGGCGTGAGATATCTGCGCATAGAGGGAGCCTTTTACGTTGGCATTGGCGTGCTGTTTCTGCTCTACGGCTACTATCGCGCCATTAGGATGCCGGGCATGTCTGTGGTGCTGACGGTGCTGTCGCTTGGTCTGCGCGTGGCGCTCGCCTATGCCCTGTCAGCCGTTCCGGGCATAGGAGTAGACGGCATATGGTGGTCGATACCTATAGGATGGGCAGTGGCAGATGCCGTAGGCATGCTCTACTACGGCAAGACGCTCAGGCGCATCTATGCCCGCAGGGGCAATGCCGCTCACACCATGACTGTCAGGACTTAAAGCCTTCAGCCCTTAATGCCGGCCGAAGCAGGGCTATGCCACTGCCGCAGACTGCGCTAGAACAGAGGAACGGACAAGAAAAAAGTGTAATTTATGCACTTTTTACTTTGTTTTTTGCCACATATAAATATTTTTGACTACATTTGCAGCACTTTAAACTTAAACAATATAACATTATCTTTACAACATGAACTTAAGACTGATTGCAGGTGCTGCGGCACTTGCTGCGGCGCTGACCTCATCATTTGCCCAGCCGCGCGTGATGGACGTCGACACGGGCAAAAACGGCGCCCCCATACAGAAGACAATGTATGGCATTTTCTTTGAGGACATCAACTATGGTGCCGACGGCGGCCTTTACGGCGAAATGCTGGTAAACCGCTCGTTCGAGTTCAAACAGAGCCTGACAGGATGGACAACCTTTGGCAACGTCAACGTGAAAGACGACGGCCCCTTTGAGCGCTGCCCTCACTACGTTGAGCTGGCATGGCCGGGACACGCAGACCGTCTGACCGGAATGCAGAACAGCGGCTACGGCGGAATAAGCCTAAAGCAGGACGAAGACTACAGACTGACGCTGTGGGCAAAGGCTGCCGAGGGCGAAGGCGGCATAAAGGTGGAACTTATAGACCAGCTGACCGACAGCGAACCTCAGGCCTTCGTAACACAGGAACTGAAGATAACATCTGGAGAATGGAAAAAATATGAACTGATAATGAGGTCGCCCAAGAACGACACAGAAGCAAGCCTGCGCATCCTGCTCAACGGCAAGGCTCCGGTGTGTCTCGAGCACGTAAGCCTCTTCCCCGTAAAAACATTCAAAAACCGCAAGAACGGCATGAGGGCCGACCTGGCTCAGGCATTGGCCGACATGCACCCGGGCGTGTTCCGCTTTCCGGGCGGATGCATCGTTGAGGGTGCCGACCTGCAGACACGCTATCAGTGGAAGAACACGATAGGCCCCGTAGAGAACCGCCCCGTGAACGAAAACCGCTGGCAGTATGCCATGAAGAGCCGCATCAGTCCCGACTACTATCAGAGCTACGGACTGGGTTTCTTCGAATATTTCCAACTGTCTGAAGACATTGGTGCCGAGCCGCTGCCTGTGCTCAACGTGGGCATGGCATGCCAGTTTCAGAACAAGGACGACAGCGCCAACGTGCCTATGAGCGAGCTGCAGCCATACATACAGGATTGCCTCGACCTCATTGAGTTTGCCAACGGCGACACCACCACTACATGGGGACGCAAGCGCGCCGAGATGGGGCATCCCGCACCCTTCAACCTTAAATATATAGCCGTGGGCAACGAGCAGTGGGAAGAGCCTTACTTCAAGCGTCTGCCGCCGTTCGTCAAGGCTATACGCAAGAAATATCCCGACATAAAGATTATAGGTACATGCGGACCGGCGCCCGAGGGCGAGATGTTTGAACACGGATGGAAGGCCATGAGAGAGATTGGTGTCGACCTCGTAGACGAACACTACTACAAATCGGAAGAGTGGTTCCGCAACAGCAGCATGAGATACGACAGCTACAGCCGCAAAGGCCCGAAAGTGTTTGCCGGCGAATATGCCTGCCACGGCGACGGAAAGAAATGGAACCATTATGAGACATCACTATATGAGGCTGCCTTCATGACCGGACTGGAGCGCAACGCCGACGTGGTGCTCATGGCCACCTACGCTCCGCTCTTTGCGCGCGTTGACGCATGGCAGTGGCGCCCCGACCTGATATGGTTCGACAACGCACGCATGTTCAAGTCGGTAAGCTACTACGTACAGCAGATGTATGCCTGCAACAAAGGCACCAACGTGCTAAAGCTGACCATGAACGGTAAGCCTGTGGCAGGACAGCAGGGACAGGCCGGACTGTATGCCAGCGCAGCAGCAGACAACGGTGACGGCTCGGTGATTGTGAAAGTTGTGAACACAGGCAAGACCACACAGCCCGTGAGCGTCAACCTTAAAGGCATGAAGGGCGAAAAGACGGCACAGACAACCACACTGACCTGCACCGACATGGATGCCGAAAACACTTTAGAGGAGCCCGAAAAGATTGTACCAAAGACGGGCACGCTTACATGTAAGGCAGGCAAAAAATGCACAGTGATTGAGGACGAGATTGCCCCGATGACCTTCAGAGTATACAGGATAAAGAAATGACAGAAGCGACGCCCGGCACTGGCTCATGGCTAACAAAGGCCGCAGCCGGGCGCATGACAAGAACATAGAGCAGCAGGCTACGCAGGCAGGACAATGCACACAGCAACATTCTACCTGACATGCAGGCTGCATAACGCCTGACTCCGGCAGACAACTGGCAGAGAGCAGCACATGGCTCTGCTCCACCGCTGTCTGCCGGAATTTCGTTTACATCCATGATGCCATAAAGTAATGGCTACATGACTACAAAGCACAAATATTTGACAGATTTCTGCCTCCGGCATTAAACCAACAGCCATGCTGCAACGTCTTATTATTAAGAAACAAAAACTTTTACCATGAGAAAGACAATAATAATCGCTACAATCGCACTGTTCATCGGCTTAGGCACGACATCGTGCGTAACGACACGCCCTCCGCACGGGCCGCACCCCAAGCACGTCAATCACAAGCCGCCGAAACCGCCAAAGAAGAAAAAGCATAAGCACCCGAAACCGCCTAAAAAGGACGAACCGCCACACGGATACTGGCACTGACAGCAGTCGAAGACTCCACGACCAGACCGTCGCTGCGCAGCAAGGCGCATTATGCAGCAAAGCATACGGCAGCAAGCCACACCGCATACAACAAGCCCCTGACCTTGACATAGGCCGGGGGCTTGATGCATATAGCCAATAAGCGCCTTCCGCAAACCGACGCGAAGAGCGCGGATGCAGAGAAAAGCACACATCAATAAAGGCATAAGGCACTAAACAACGATTTGCCGGCATTTAGCTGTCAAGACGAGAGATTTACGGCTTAAATACTCCATATTTGGTTTTATTAACACGTAGCGCTTGTGTGTAACTAAATTTATTAGTTTCTTTGCAGAAAGAAAAAAATGAACACCTGTTATGAAAACACTTTTGCTCCTTTTATTATCTCTCGTCGCAGCCATGCCGGCAGCAATGGGACAAGTTGCAGACCAAAAGTTCACGGTCAGCGGAACGGTGGTTGACTCGATAAGCCGCGAGGGCGAACCATACGCAACGATAAGCATAGCCAGAAAAGAAAAGCCCGGCAAGGCCGTAAAGATGGCCGTAACCGACAAAGACGGCAGCTTCAGCGAGACGATGAGCGGCAAGGGCAGCTTCGTCATAACCATAAGCTCCATAGGGCGCAAAGCTATAACAAGAAACTTCAGCGTAACAGAAGGCAAAAAGGCTATAGACCTGGGCACGCTCTACATCACTGACGCCAAGAACGAGCTGGAGGGCGTTGAGATTGTGATGCAGAAGCCGCTTGTGAAGGCCGACATTGACAAAATTGAATACGACATAGAATCAGATCCCGACTCAAAGTCGAACTCGATAATAGAAATGCTGCGCAAGGTGCCGCTGGTGACAGTAGACGGCGAAGACAACGTAACCGTAAACGGAAGCAGCTCGTTCAAGGTATATGTGAACGGACGGCCCAACAACATGATGACCAAGAATCCGAAAGAGGTGCTGAAGAGCATGCCGGCCAACAGCATAAAGAAGATAGAGGTGATAACCGACCCGGGACCTAAATATGACGCAGAAGGCGTAGGCGGCATACTAAACATCGTAACCATAGGCGGAGGCATAGAGGGATACACGCTCACCCTGAACGGCAACGTGAGCAACCGTGGAGCCGGCGGAGGCCTGTTCGGCACGATAAAGTCGGGCAAGCTGACGGTGAGCGCACGCTATAACTACAACTACGACGGCAACAGGACTGGCTACAGCGAAAGCTCGCGCACGGTTACAGAAGATAACATAAGCGCCGACGCGTCGAACATGGCATCGAGCTCGGAAAACAAGAGCCACGGCAACTTTCAGTCGGGAAGCATCGAGGCAAGCTACGAAATAGACTCGCTAAGGCTTGTCACCATGTCGCTGGGCCTATGGGGCGGAGGAAGCAAGGGCAACAGCATGTCGGAAATGACTGGAACAAGTCCGCTGGACGGGCACCCTCTATACGGCTACTCAGCCATGGGAAGGAGCAACTCTTCATGGAAATCAATAGACGGCGGCATCGACTATCAGAGACTATTCAAGGTGAAAGACCGCATGTTGACGCTGTCATACAAAATAAGCACCAACCCTGACGCGAGCGACTACTATACTGACTACGACGAAATAAGTGCCGACAACGGATGGGAAGACTATATCAGCAGGCTCGAAAACCAATACAGCGACAACAGTGAGCGGTCGACCGAACACACGTTTCAGGCCGACTACACCACACCTATAGGCAAGATGCACACCGTTGAAGGCGGAATGAAATACATAATAAGAAACAACAGCTCGGAAAACGACCGCTACATAAAGCCTGCCGAAGACGGCGGCGAATATGTATACGACACGGAGCAAAGCTCTCACTATAAGCATGAGAACGACATCATAGCGGCTTATCTGGGATACAAGATAAAGGTGAAGAAATGGTCGGGACGGCTCGGAGCAAGATATGAACACACCATACAGGACGTGAAATATCTGCTCGGACAGGGCGATGACTTCAGAAAGCACTTCAACGACCTTGTGCCTTCGGCCACGATAGGATACAGGCTTACGGATATGTCTAATCTAAAACTGGGCTACAGCATGCGCATCTACCGCCCCGGAATATGGTATCTGAACCCATACCTGAACAACACCGACCCGTCAAACCTCAGCCAGGGCAACCCAAACCTGGAAAGTGAGAAGAGCCACTCGTTCAATATAGGCTACAGCAACTTTACGTCAAAGCTGAGCCTTAACCTCTCCATGCGCTACTCGTTCACCAACAACAGCATTGAAAGGCTGACGACAATGGTGAACGACAACAGCATAGCCGGACTGCAGAACCCAACAGGCAAGGACGTGCTCTACTCCACTTACGAGAACATAGGCAAAACACGGTCGGCAGCCTTGAGTGCATACGTAAACTGGAACGCAACAAAGAACACCAGGATATATGCCAACATGAACGGCCAGTGGCAATACTTCTCCGACGGCAAAGACCTCAGCAACAGAGGCTGGAACATGTATCTGTCAGGAGGCATACAGCAGTCGCTGCCAAAAGAATGGCGCATAAGCCTCAACGTGTTCACGATGACACCGGGCATCACGCTGCAGGGACGCGGCACGAGCTATACAAGCTACGGCATAAACATCAACAAGTCGTTCCTAGACAAGCGGCTCACGATATCGGCCTTTGCCAGCAACTTCCTGAAAAAATATATGGAGTATAAGAACACAACATCGAGCACCGGCTTTATACAGAAGTCTGTTTCAAAATACGACAACCAGCGCTTCGGCATAAGCCTGAGCTACCGCATAGGCGAACTGAAGGCAAGCGTGAAGAAGGCAGCCCGCTCGATAAACAACGACGACGTGAAAGGCGGAGGAGGAGGCAACGCTTCCGGCGGACAATAATTCCGCCACGGGATAAACGCAGACGTGATGTTGTGCAGGAAATGATATAATGCAAAAGCGTGAAAATATTTCGGGAACAACATGCCCGGCAAAGCCTTATGTCACGCATGGCTCTATATGACGAGCAAACATCATAGCCGGCTATTGACCGCAACACCTCCGGCGATCCGCTGTAATCGAAAATGTGTCATACGCCAACGGCATCAGACTCGACATAAACAGCTTACATACAAAACAAATCTGCAAGATAAGGCATCACAACAGACGCCATATCTTGCAGATTTATTTATTGGCACTGCCTGCATGACATAGCCCGGCAAACAGGCTCACTTACAGGCATTGCTCTTGTTGTCTAATTATTTTCCGGTCATTGTCATCTTGCCCTTAGAAGCCTTCATAGCCTTTGTAAGCTTCATCATAGGAACAGAGTTGCTGCCAGAAATAACGTTCTTGACCATCTTGCGCTTCATTACAGGAGCCGACTGCTTCTTCTGTGATGCAGGTGCCTCAGGAGTTGTAAACTCTTTCTTTGCAAGAGGTCCCCATTCTTCATTGATATTCTGGGCGATAGAGAAGGCAATGTAAGAAGTGTTCGGGTCAACAGTCCAATAAGCCTCGTCTACACCAAACTGGTTCCAGTCAGGATCCATCGGATAGTCGGTCTTCAGAAGTTCGATAACCTTATCGTCATTCCACTCCTTATCATAAACTGCCTTATCCATTATAATATCACGGTGCATAGAGGTCTGATCGTTAGGAGTATATGTAACCACCTGATAATAACCAGACTGAGCGTCACCGCCAAAGTTACCGACAGTGATTTCCATCTGTGCCAAGCCTTCACCGCCAAGTTTCTTTGTTGTAACCGGTATTATTACCATATCAGCAAAAGTACCGTTTACGTCCCATGCCTGAACATAGACCTCATAGTCTGTTCCCGGATTATTTCTTTCCCATGTGTTAGTAGCCTCACCTGTGTTGTTAAAGCCAAATCCCTTAACATAGTCGCCTAAAGTTTCAAATCCGAACATCGGGCCCATCATCTCGAAGTTCTCCTCAGCAGTGCCTGCGGGGAACAATATTGCAGCATAACCGGCAACGCCTGATCCTGGCTTGAATGTTACTGTTATGTCGCTTGTAGTAACCTCGTCAATGGTATAATTGATAGAGCAGTCGCCAACAAGGTCTTTCTTCGGTGTGGTGAAGTTTGTTCTTGTTGCTCCGCAAGGAATCTGATACTGGTCGTATCCTACAGTGATGATAGCATACTCAGCATTTGGTTTGAAAGCAAAGTCGAATCCGTGCAGTCTGCCGTCTACGAAGTCCTGGAATAATATTTCACTGTCACTACCGTCAAGATAGTTTGCGATAGCTTCCTCTGTCGTAAGCCTGTCGGCACGAACCTTAGACAGACACGCAATCTTGAAACCTACACACTGAGGCGTGCGTGTAACAGACAAAGCAACGGTGTCGCCGGTGGCTCCGCTGTAAAAGCCCTTATACTCTACGTCGGCTGCAACACGGCCCTCAAGCGAAACAAACGAAACGCTGTCGATACGCTCTACGAGATAACCTTTAGTGTTGCCTGTCTTGTCGGTCACTAACATACGGTTAGGATTTGTCTGGGCATAGCCCATTACAGCCACGATGGCCAATATGATTGTAGTAAAAAGTTTTTTCATCATTTCATGAATTTAATTGTTTTTTTATTTACGCTGAACAGATATACACCTTTTGTAAGGGCGCTTGTGCTGATAGGAGTTCCGTCCCAGTTCTCCTTTGCTATGATAACCCTGCCGCTCAGATCGCATATTCTTACGCGGGCAGCCTGACCGCCCTGCAATCCGTCGGCACCGAGCATTCCTCCACGGTAATAAGGCACAAGAGAAGAATCTTCTGCGGCAGGCAGACCTTCAATGCCGGTGCCTTCAGAAGTGAATTTCAAGCTCATAATGTCGCTAAAGGAGATTGTCTCTTTCGTTCCTGACATACCATTAATCTCCATGCCATGGTCGCCAAATGTTATCTTTGCGATATCCGTCAGCAAGTATGACTTGCTCTCAGAGGCCTGCGATACGGGATTGACCACAAGACTGGTGGTCTGCGCATCTGCAGTGAGCCCTCCGTAGGCTAACGCAAGAAACATCGGAATAAACGTTTTTTTCATAGAAATGAATATTTAATTAACCTTAATTCCGCAACACTTTGATTTAACTTTATTTA
>ULVL01074041.1_pt1 | contig 43526 bp, 35 predicted proteins | sample 1959381 | NCBI WGS metagenome assembly ULVL01 (sample SAMEA4835785, study PRJEB28245) | human gut metagenome | biome: gut microbiome; material: fecal sample | place: Denmark | collected 2008
GAAAAAATAATACGAACCCATTATCTGAGTTCGTATTATTGGCTGTTGGTGAGCAAAATAATGCATCAATTGATTTGAATTTTTATGCTCTTGATAGCCTAAATATTCAGCTGCGTGCAACTTTCTAAAAAACTAAATATCTTGATGCATAGCACGTAATTTGATGCGGCCATTTTCAATAATTTCTTCGAGTTCGCCGGTTTTCAACATGGCATCAATTGTTGATATTATTGTCATGTTTTTTATTCTCATTTTTGCAGTATTTCGCAAAAATTGTCAAATCTAAAAATTGCGAAATGAAACATAACAAGGAATTAGTTTGAATAATTTTGAAAAAAGAGGTTGTGCACAAATTATGTGCGCAACCAAAATGTATGATATCTTGCCTAATTGCTCTGAGTTTTACATTGCCTTTCGGCGTGGCGGTTTAGCACAGAGAAAAGCCTTTGTCAACGGCATAAAAATCTTGTTTTCTTTCTTTCAAAAATTGCCACAATTCAATGCGCATTTTAAACGATTTTTTTAGGCGTTGGCGATTAGACGTGCCGTAGTCTTTGATACAAGTGTGACGATTAGACGTGCCGTAGTCTTTGATACAAGTGCGCACGCGTACGCGTGAGATTGGTTTTGATGCACGTTTGTATTTTCTCAAAAAATAAATAAAGTCTTACACACAATATTTTTATGCTGTTCGTTGACATAGGCATCTTATGATTTAAAACGATATGTTTTTGAGTTTTCTCGGTGCTGCGCCGTCTTGTTGCCGAAAGGCAAATAAAACTCGGAGCGTATTCAAAATGAAAAAACACATCAAAAATTATGACGTTTTCAAAGAAACAATCTCGGAAAATAACGTTCTTGCAATAGCAGAACAGTTGGCTATGTATGAAACACGCTTTCTTATTGGTTATATGGGTAGCAGAATGCAAAAGATGTATGCAGACCTATGCGTTGATATAAGGCGTAAAAACGATATTAACCACACGTTCAGCGACAGTTATGATTTAGTTCAAGAATGTGCTCTGTTCCTTTGTAATCATTATGGGAAGCGATTAAACGACGTTTTGGCATACGATAAAAAGGGCAAGGCAATAACAGTAAAGATCGCGTGCATTAGAGCGATGTCTAAACTTATAACACGAAAAACAAGCGATTATTTCCGTTCCGTGAGCCTTGATGCTTTAACGCCTGTCAGAGAACCGTCTTGCGAGATTGAAGAAGATGTTGTAAAAGACTATACCGTCTATGATTCCATTGTTGACAGCCTTAATTTGACGGACAATATGCGCATTGCGCTCGAATGTCGGCAAAACGGATTGAGTTATCCCGAAATTGCCGCCATACTTGAACGAGCGCAATCTACCGTGTTTGAATACTTCATCAAAATGCGACAAAGATATACCGCAATTTACGGGTAAACAAAGTTTGTATCCCCAATGCTAGTTCAAGAGGGATACGAACTTTTGAACTCCCTTTTCTGCAGGATTAATTGCGAAAATTGCCATAAAACCGACTATATATTGCACTTTTGCAAAGAAAAAACCTAAACCAAACTTTTGGGGTTCGATTTAGGTTTTGCTTCGACGAGATCGAATTCTAAAACAGTTCTTCAATAATTTTTACCATTTCTTCGCCACGAAGTTGTTTTCTAAAACGCACGTTATCAACTTCACGTTGCATCTCTTCAAACAATTTTTTAGCGCAGTCAATTTTACGGTTTTCTTCAGGGTCAAGTTCGGTTTTATCCTTTGTTTCAACCACTAAATTCAATTGCTTGCTACCGTCTTTTTTCTTTACGATATACATAAAGTCAGGGCTGTACGTGCCGTCTGCATACGTTGGAATTCTAACCGTACGTTTCGGAATTTTGCCAAACACTTCAATCTCAGCAATACTTGACGTTATATCCGTAGTGATATTTTCACGCTCCAACTGCGAATCGTAACAACAAGCGTCATATAGGTATTTATCCAAAACCGCAATATCGGCAGGGATTTGACCTACGTCCGTACGCACAATAGACTTCTTTAATTTTCCGTCGGCATCGCAAAGCGGATCATTTACTGCAACGTCAACTTTTTCATAAGAATAACGCTCGTTAAATTGTGAAATAAACCAAAGCCTGTATTCATCAACGAATTTTTGTAACGTTTGCTTGCAGAAATACTTTTCGGGAACGGTTTTACCTGAAAAATATTCGCAAAGGGCAGCGTGCATCAACTTAATAGGGATATTCGTTTTTGCTTGAGTTTCTTTCAGGAAGGTAGAATAAGTCAATTCCTTTTTCTCAGTAAACGAGTTTCCTACAACTTCTTCAAAATCAACGCTGCCGTCAACGTCAACCTTTTTGGTTCTTGCAATTCTTGTAGTAACCGTTGAACGTCCATCAATGCCTTTTTCTAAAATTTTAACAATTGCCTGCTTTAAGGTTTCATCATCAATCTTTTCAAAATGCAAGTAGTATTTTTGATTGATGAGTTTCCACAATTTTTCAAGTTTCTTGAAGTTGTCCTCACGAATATTTATGCGCTCAACGTTTTTATTTTTATCATTATTGATTTCAACGACCTTACCGTTTGCAAGCGCCTTAAATAAGTCGGGATAATCTGCCATAAAAGCAGCCTTATTTTCTTCGATAAGGGTATAATCCGCAGGGTTAATATAGCGTTTAACCATAATATCCAAAAGGAATTGGTTAATATCAATGTGTTTAGTTTTTGCGTATTTTTCAAGGAATTCTTTCGTGATTTTAAGCTCGATATTTGCGTCGCCGTTGATTTCCTTTTTCAATCTATCCGCAAAATCTTTTTCGGAATAGTCGATAATATAACGCAAATACATTTGCTCGTCACTAATACGGTTACCGAATTCGTCCACGGGTAAACGCAAACCGCGTCCAACTTCCTGTAATTTACTCGTTTCACTACCGCTACTACGGAGTTTTGCAATAACGAATACGTTAGGGTTGTCCCAACCTTCTTTTAACGTCCATTTTGAGAAAATGAAACGTGTAGGCTCAAATTTACCGCTATCGTCCTTAATGCGAATAATTTTGTCCTTTTCTCTTAAAACCTTATTTACTTCTTGACGAACTTCTTCGCTGTCCGTGCTGTTGTCTTCCGAGAAATACGCCGCTATAGTTTCACTAATATGAGCGAGTGAATATTCAAGGAATTCCTTATATTCCTTGTCTTTTTGATTGCTCGCCGTCGCCAATTTGCCAATTTCAGACGTTAATTTCGCCTTGAGAAGTTCCTCGAACTCTTTTCTTAAATAGCCGTCGTCACGGAAAGAATCAATGCTGTCTATAAAGAAGAGTGAAAGCGTTTTAATACGGTTCAATCGCTTAAAGTTTTCACGTTCCTTTTCAAAGTGTCTATCCAGCGCAAGCGAAAGCATCGTTTTTTGATAAGTGTCGCTAAAAACTTGCGGATAAATGGCGTCGCTAACGTGTAATTCCATACCATTAGAAAGCGTAATCAAGCCTTTCTCAATGGTATCAACCATAATCCCCGTAAGGCTGTCGTCAATTTCAGCAAGAGACTGTCCAACGGTCAAATCATATGCCTTTTTTGTAAGTTCGTTTTGTAAGCGCACAATTTTTGTTTCGCCTTTATTTGCACTAATTGATAAAACTTTGACTTTAACTTGGTCTTTAAGTTTAGACTCTTCCGCAATATATTCAACTTCTACGCCTTTAATTAGGTTGTTATTGAAAGCATCGCAAGAGCCAAGGTTATAAACCACGTTCTCATAATCAAATTTACCTTTAGCAACTTCGGGGAACGTTGCGCCGTAACGAATTACACATTGAGGTTTTATGTTGTCGAGCAAGCACTTGAAAGTTTTTTGAGAACGCGCAAATTTATGGGGCTCGTCAATAATAACGAACGGAGCAATTTCACGCAAGGTTTCATACGGCTGGGTATAGTTTCCCAAAAGGGTTTGGTCGTAGCTTGCGCCCATTGTCGCGCTCGACGTAAGCATACCGCTGTTTACTAAAAGTACGTCAATTCTATTTCCGCCGATATCCGTTCCATTTGCAAACTCCACAATGGGAGTAGGGAACATTTTTCTTCCCTTGACTTTCTTTTGCGGGTCTAAAACGTGCAAATACATTTCCGTTCCGTTATATAAAGCCTGTAAATCGGTTTTCATATAACTTGATTTTAAGAAAGCCTTTACGCCTTCTTTAATAGGAACGGTGGGAACTAACAAAACAAATTTATTGATGCCGTAATGTTTATGCAATTCAAACATGGTGCGAGTGTAAACGTAAGTTTTTCCCGTACCTGTTTCCATTTTTACGTCAATGTTGAGATAATCGCTGTCGGTATAATTCTTGCGATAATAATCGGGCAATTTATAATCGTCCGCGTAATAGTCGCCGTTTTGTACCGCTTGAATGTTTCTTTTAATGGTAGAATCGGATAAATTTATACGCTTACATTTGTTTTTATCTATGCTAGGCGAAAAATCCACACCTGCAAACACACCGCAAACAGCATTAACGGCATTTAATTGATGAAGCAAATTATTCTCTAATCTCATAATATACCCTTAATATCTGATAATCGGTTCGATTGCGTTTCTGTTCTTTAACGTTTTAAGGTTAGAACGGAGCGCTGTGTTTGTCGCGTGACTGAACGCATAGCCGTATTCGATGATTCTATCTACGTTTAATTCATAGGCTTCAATTTTTCTTACAAGTTCAACAATAGCATTATCAGGCATATCGTCAATTAAATACAAACTTGTGCCAACTTTGCTGTCTGTAAGAAGATAAGCAGTGTAGCCTTTCAAATCAATTTCTTTAACTTCTGCGTTAAAGCCATAACCGTCTTTAATTTTCCACGTTTCAATAATGGTATCCTTGCCAAATTTTGACTTAATATCTTCCGCATCCAATGGCATATTGGGGTCAAAATCAACAATTTTATCAAGCGTTTGTTTATCTGTTGATTTTAAATAATAAGTTTTAAATCCAAGGTCAAGCGATTCCGCCTTTTCGGGATTTTCTTCTGCAATCTTTTTGGCGGCGCGGCGAATACGTTCACGACCAATTTCATCAATGGTTTTATAGCCTTGTTTGTACGCTGCCTTATTTTTATCGCATACTTCAGGAAATTGAACCATAATAAATCTTCTTTTTTTATCATCAACTAAATTTTGTTGCATTACCGCCTCTGCCGTTGAGGCTGAACCTGAGAAAAAATCCATTATTATTTCTTCTCCATTAGTGCAAAGTGACATAAATAATTTCATTAGAGATATAGGTTTTGTGTGGTCAAAAACCTTCTTACCAACGGTATTTGCAATATCTTTTGTAGCATTATCATTAGAATATAAATTTTCTGTTGTCTCTAAAGTTGACAAGCTTTTTGTTCTATCTCCATAGTCAATATAATATCCATCATCACCATCTTCAATTGTCGCCTTTTGATAAGTTTTAGTATAAATACGACTTCCGTTTCTACTCTTTTTAATTACTATAAAGCCATTATCGTATCCAAATTTAAACTTTTCCTTACTCCACCGCCACGCCCAGTCCGCAGTGTCATGTATTCCAGCCTGGCGTTCATCATACAACTCTTTTGATGAACCAGGATAAAAAGTCTCTCCATTAAGTTCTATTGGATAATCAAGCGTTTTACTGTATTGTAAACTATCATAGTCTAATGTTTGATTTAGTTTATAAAAACCACGCTCATCAAAATATTCATCTTTATGCTTAAAAGCAGAGTCATTATGTTCTAACGGATAAAGTTGTGGCTGGTTTGTTTTAGAATAAACTAATACATAATCATGATTTTTAGCAATAACTTCAGAAGATTTTCCTCCACGCTTTGTAATGCGTGGAAATTCTGCAATAAAATTGCTCTCACCAAAAATATTGTCACATAATAATTTTAAATTATGGCACTCATTATCATCTATACTTATGAATATTACACCATCTTCTTTTAACAAATCTCTAGCCAATTCAAGACGAGGATACATAAAGGTGAGCCAAGCAGAGTGGGTACTTTTGCCTTGCATATTCAAAACGCGTTCAGCTTCTTCTTGTTCTATACCAATTTTCTTTGCAAGTTCTTCTGCAGTAAATTCAAATTTATCATTGTAAACAAACCCGTCCGAACCTGTATTGTAGGGTGGGTCGATATAAATGCATTTAATTCTTTCGGAGTACGAATATTTAAGGTGCTGTAAAGCGTCTAGGTTGTCGCCAACGATATAAATATTTTCGGAATTTATGTCTTTGTTTCCTTCGTCAGGCACAATGACAGTTTCGGAATCAAGGCTTGCCAAATAACGAGCGTAGGACTTACCCAAAAAGTCAAGGGAATAACCTTCCTTTTTAATGTCTACGTCTTCAGTCTTAATCAGTTCTTCAAAAACCTTAATATCAAACTTTCCATCTTTATCAAAACAAGAAGGGAAATGTTTTTGCAATACTTCCATTTCCTTACTATTTACTTTAACTTCAGCGTTCTTTTCAATCGTTTCTTTAATCATTTTTGTCACCTTTGGGCGTATTTGCCGTATCGTTATTTGTCGAATTGTTCGTTTGGGGTGCATTTTTTAATATCATTTCAACCAGTTGTGTTAAATTGCTTTGATATTGTGCCTGTGCTTGGTGTTGCAAAACCATGCCATCTGGGAGGTAAGGGTTTTGGATAGTGTCCCAGGTTACCTGTTCTTTATAGCCTAGTGAAATAGCCATTGTTTCTAACAATTTGAGCTTTGCGGTATCGATTTTACTCAGTTGAACTGGACTCGGATCTTTTACGCAATAGCATTCGTGCAAAGTTTTCCAAGCTGCACGTACTTTTTCGTCATCTGCAAAAACAATATCTATGACGTTAAGGGCTTGAACACTCTCTATTGTCCAACCATATATGCGAGTAGTCATTAAAAGTTTGAATATCTGCAACTTATCTTCGCGCTTTTTTGATTTTGTTTGTAAGTATTGACCTATGACTACTGCCAAAATAGGAATAATGATGATTGCGAACAAGTTTACAATGCTTATAATCAATGTTGCCACGTCATGTGCTTTCATATTATTCGTCTTCCTCAGTAGCGTCCATTATATCGCCGATATTGCATTGTAATACCTTGCAAATGCGGAGCATTACGTCCATAGAGACGGTTTCGTTCTTGCCTAATTTTGCTAACGTAGTCGTTGATATATCCGCTGCAATACGCAATTCCGTTTTTGTCATCTTCTTATCAATAAGTAACTTCCATAATTTATTATAGCTAATCGCCATTTTGAAACCTCTTATAAAGATTTTATTTATTATAACACACATATCATTTAAATGCAATATGTTGTCAGCGTTTCTAAATATTTTATACATAAAAACTAAATTTGGCACTTAGGCGTATGCTTGTCTTGAACAAGTCGTCGAGGCTGCGCCTCGCCGAGACAAGCATACGCCTTGTATAAAAACAAACCGCCTAAAAAGGCAAAATCGCCGCCGTGCGGAACGGGCCGTTCGCGCTAAACCGCTTGGCGAATCGGGCCCGTTTTTCTCGCACATCGGCAATGCGATTTTTTTGTCTTCTTTTTCATAGGCGGATTTTTTTCTTTTTTTATATCAAGTTGCGGAATCTGCTTTTGTCTTTTCGGCATCGAAATTCCCGCTTGAGTATACCTTAATATGCGTTTTCCCATTCAAATTCCCACTCAACATTCATTTTTTTAACAAAAATTTCCCATAAAGTTGGATTTTATGTACTCACGCTCAAAAGCCATTGCGTAGCCATTCTCGCTCACGAGAGTTGTCCCGCAAAACTGAACGAAAACCATTGAAACTAAACTTGCACCCATTTGTGCAAAACATGTCGGCAATGATACGCTGTCGGTAGTTCATATCACAACAGGGTTCAAGTGGTGTTCAATCACGATTTCAAACTCGTCCAAAGTGCGCACAACGATGTTCTTGTTTGTTCATTCGTCTATGTTTACGATGTGTATTGTTCACAACACGTAAAAATGTAGCGAGTACGGATAAGTCTTGATAGAGTATGGGCAAGTCTTGGCAAAGTACGGCTGAGTCTTAAAACTGTCCTACTTATATCCAAAAGTGTCCGGATGGAGTCTGTGTACAACGCCATTCCAACTGTGTTATGAATAAAACCGCAAGACCGAGAAAAGAGGTAAAGCCTGTATAGCAACCAAGTCCGTGAAAGTTAAATCTTCGTCTTTACTTCCTTTTTCCGTCCTTGCAAAAGAATACTAAAAAAGGAGGTAATGCCATTGAAGAGAAAACAAGTCCAACTCAAAGTAACAACCGTCGGTGAGCCGGACATCTGCAAGCTGAGCGAGAGCGAACAAAAGGCGTTCTACGTTTCCATGCTCATGCGGATTTTGGATAAACGCCGTCAGCAATTGGAAGAGCAATCCGCAAATGAGCATAATTGCAAAACAGTGAGTTGATATATGCAAAACAGTTATATTAACTTTTTCTTGTGCAAAATTGTGTTCAAATTAAACTGCGTCATCAACCGGCGCAAAATTCAATAAGAATACTATGAAAACAAAAATCATCTATCGTCTTTCGCATCGGGAGCGTAAACGAAAACTGCGGTTTGTCAAGGGTAAAATGTATGCTTGAAGCACCCTTGACAAACCTATAAAACCACTATGTTTTAGACAATATCGTTTCCGTTTTTCTCTCTCCCGTCGAAAGACAAATTAATCGTAAAAAGGAGAAAGAAAAACAATATGAAAACAGCAGCAATATACGCAAGATACTCTTGCGAAAACCAAACGGAACAGTCCATCGAAGGACAGTTGAGAGTGTGTCAGGAATACGCCGCAAGCCTTGGTATTCTCATAGTGGAAACTTACATAGACAGAGCGATGTCGGGCACGAACGACAATCGTGCGGCATTCCAACAAATGCTGAAAGATAGCAGCAAAAAGCAATTTCAGTTTGTAATCGTTTACAAATTAGACCGATTCGCACGCAACAAAGTCGAATCCGTTATCAATAAAAAGACCTTGCAAGACAACGGAGTTTCGCTTTTGTCGGCAATGGAACGTATTACGGATACGCCCGAAGGGCATATGATGGAAACAATACTCGAAGGCTTCAACCAATACTTCTCGGAAGAGTTGGCGCAGAAAGTGAAAAGGGGCATGAGAGAAACACGACTTAAAGGTTTGTATCAAGGCGGTGGCGTGCCGTACGGATATAAGGTCGAAGGTCGCAAAGTCGTTATAGACGAGAGCGCAGCCGAGATTGTGAGATATGCTTTTCAAGAATACTCGAAAGGCGCATTCGTATTGGAAATTATAGATACGTTGCACAAGAAAGGATTGTTGTACAAGGGCAAGCCTTTCCCGAGAAATCTTTTATACCATGTGCTGCGCAATGAAAAATACACAGGCTCATATAAATGCAGAGATGAAGTTGTGGATAATATATATCCGCAAATCATACCCGTCGAGTTATTCCAAAAGGTCGGAGCAAGGCTTGAAAAGAACAGATACGGCAAACGTAGTTTTGAAGCGACGTATTTACTGAAATTCAAAGCGAAATGCGGATACTGCGGTATGCCGATGTATTCGGAAACAGGAACGGCATCGAACGGCGAAACAAACAGATATTATAAATGCGCCGGCAAAAAGAAATATCACAACGGTTGCACGAAAAGTCAAGTGCGTAAAGAGTACCTAGAAGATATCGTCGTCAACGCAATCATAGATGAGTTGAATCGCCCGGGAGCGATAGAGTTTATAACAAAGAAATTGCTTGAAACGCAGGAAGAAAACATAAAGAACAATTCAACCGTGAACGCACTTTTGAAAGAGAAAACAAAGATAGACAAACAACTCGAAAACATCGCCAACGCCATACAAAACGGAATTGTGTCGAAAACGACCGCAAAACGATTGCAAGACCTTGAAGAACAACAAGAGAAACTTGAGCGAGAAATACTGATAGAACAGAGCAAACAGGCAACGCCACTGACAAGAGCGCAAATAAAAGAGTTTTATTCGGACGCGCTCGAAATGGAACCGCGAATGCTCATTGAGTATTTGGTAAAAGAAGTGATAATGTATGATGATAAAATACAAATAATATTCAAATCCCCGATAAACACCGTCCCCGACGAAGATCGGGGATTTTTATTATCCGCAAATTTTTGTAAACCGAAAAAGGTAATATCGTCCCGTTCGTCTACAAAGCGCAAAATAATGGTTGAGATAAGGGTGGAATAGCGCAAAACACCCCGTAAAAAACAAAAAAATAACCTAACTTGCAAATTCAAGTTAGGTTATTCGTGGTGACCCACCGGAGATTCGAACTGTGCAAAAAATAGTTATTTTGCGTTATATGTACTGATAATAGTACATTCAACCGCTTGAAAAATATCGCCGTCAAGGCGATTTAGCGATAGCGTAGAACAAGCGCACCGGGGTGCGCAACTGCCGTATGGTTATTGCGTGGAAGATGTCCTTTGTAATTGTACGTGATAGCCGTTGCAGGTGTCTTTGTTGCAAAAGAATTTGTCGGGGGATCGGGGGTGCTTCAAGCACCCCGTCACCGACAAATACTTAACTTGATTATAGGTATTTAAGTGTCCGCAAAATGGCAATAAATATCCCTCTTAAAAACGTCAAAAATAAAATCCTCATAAGTGGTAATGTGGTTGAAACTTTCGATTACGGTAGAGGATACTTTCTAAATTATCCGTCTACAAATAAAGTCGGTCGTACAAGTCAAAATACAACTGAAGAAGATAAAAAGTGTAATCGAAAAAAAGTTTTGTCACGTGCAAATTCTAGTGTGCGCAATCTTGTAAATGCAAATCCGCAATTAAACAAGTTTTTTACTTTGACTTTCAAAGATAATGTAACCGATTTGAAATATGCAAATCATCAATTTAGATGTTTTATTAAACGCTTAAATCGTTATCTTGAAAAAAATGGCAAATCTTCCGTTGAGTATGTCGCAGTCGTTGAGTTCCAAAAGCGTGGTGCGATTCATTATCATTTACTTTGCAATCTTCCGTTTATATCCGCAAAGACGTTGCAAGAGATTTGGGGCAATGGTTTTATTCGTATCAATAAAATTGATGACGTTGACAACGTGGGAGCTTACGTAACGAAATATATGACAAAAGATAATGAAGATGAAAGACTTGTCGGCAATCGTTCTTATTTTACGTCACAAGGCTTGAAAAAACCGATTGAGATAATAAACACCGATATTGCAGCTGTTATTCAAAGAGCATTGCTTTTAGGTGATTTGAAAATGAAAAAAGAGCCGTACAACGCAACGTTTGAAAATGAGTATCTTGGCACGATAGAATATATTCAAATTGTGTTGGACAAGCCCTTTGATATGTCTTTGATTTCAGATTACATAAATAAATCTACTCCTAGATTTTTGAACATTTCGTTTACTTCCGAAACCTTGCCGTTTGTAAGCGTATAAATCATTTCGGGTTTGAGTATTGACAACATCATAAGTAACGTCGGCATACTTGGCATTGATTTTCCTTTTTTGTAGTCGGAAATCATTGTCGGTTTTACATTGATTGACTTTGCGAGGTCTTTTTGTTGCATAGGCAAATCGGTCAAAAGTTCCTTCATTAGAATTTTGCATACGATAGTCCATATCAATTCTTTTGCTTTGATACGTTCTTCTTCGGTGGCAGTTCCTTGTTGTATCTTCTCGATGATTGCCCCGCCTTTTTGCAAGTCGTTGATATATGGTGTAAAGTCGATTTTTTCCATATAAAAATAATAGTTCTTTTTCTAGTAAAAATCAATTGAAAATGAATTAGAAACTAATCGACAGCAAAAATAATTGGTTTATAACTAATTTTATGCTTGACAATCAGTTAAAAACTAATTACAATATATTGCGTTGGGTGGTGCTCAACGGTTGCTGATAAATAGATACCTAATACGGAAATATAAAAATCTTGATTATGTCGTAAGTTCAGCAACCCTTACGGCATTTTCATTTGGAGCAAAAAAATATGTCGAAAATGGAAGAAAACGTCAAATATCTTGTTGAACGTGAAAAGCGTAGGGAATTGCATTGCACCTACACGGTTTCGGAGTGGGCGGATATATGGCTCGATACATTCAAAAAGCAAAATTTGCGTGATTCGTCCATTGATAAATATAAACGAACGATTAAACATATCAAAACACTGTTCGGAGATATGCCGATTGCAAATCTTGATGTCGTTGAGTGCCAACAAAAGTTTAATAGCATTGACAAACCGAGCGTGAAAGATGATTGTTTCGCCTTGCTTAATGAAATGTTGGATAAAGCCGTGAAATGCCGATATATCGATTTTAACCCGTTGGGCGCAGTCGAGATTAAGAAACATAAGAAAAAGCAAGGGAAAGCCTTTACACGCGAGCAAGAAGAAAGATTTGTGCAAGCGTGTCAATCAAACTATCGTGGTGTTGCGCTGCTTGTTGCGTTGTATTGCGGTTTAAGACGTGGCGAGTTGTTGGCTCTCACTACGGACGATATACATCTTAAAGAAAGATATATAAGCATTAACAAGCAATTTCAAGACGGCAAATTTGTTCCGCCTAAAACAAGTGCGGGATATAGAAACGTGCCGATTTTGGATAATCTCTATCCGTATTTGGAAAATTTGGATTTGACAACCCACGAGAGATTGTTCCCGATAAAAGAACACGCAATACGAGAGCATTTTCAAAATGCGTTGAAAGATAGTGGATTGTGGGGACAAGATTTTACATTGCATTCGCTCCGTCATACGTTTACAACGAGATGTGCCGAAAATAATATTGCGATTAAGGTAACGCAAAAGTGGGTAGGGCATTCGACAACCGATATGACGCAAAACGTGTATACGCACGTAAACGATGATTTCGAGAAAGAAGAAATCGCAAAATTTAACAAGGGGGTAAACGATACTATAAATCAAGGAAAAAAGGCTGTTTGAATACAAAAAAATTAGGCTATATACATAGTATATAGCCTAAAAATTGGTGACCCACCGGAGATTCGAACTCCGGACCATCGCATTAAAAGTGCGGTGCTCTACCGGCTGAGCTAGTGAGTCATTGGCAGGGGTAGCTGGATTTGAACCAACGAATGCCAGAATCAAAATCTGGTGCCTTACCGCTTGGCGATACCCCTACAACGCAGTCTATATTATCACCAAAACAAAGTTTTTGCAACAAATATACTGCACTTTTTCGGCAAATGTAAAACTTTTTTACATTTGCCCGTTCGAATCCGATGAAGTAATCTTCGGAATCAAACTATATCGACTCTTTTCAGAGTGACGTAACAAAAGTGGGGTGAATAGTGGGATTCGCGCCGTTTGACCTGTGCCGAGCGACTCGCGCTACACAGGCGCACATTTTTATGCGATTCCGTACGACTTTGCGAAGGTCTGCACTATCACGCCGGGGCAGCCAAACAATTCACCGGATTGTTTGATTTTCTGCCCGTTCGAATCCATACGATTTTGTGATGAATTCGAACTCATACAACTCCGTTCGGAGCTTTGTATCAAAGTGGGGTGAATAGTGGGATTCGAACCCACGACCTCCAGGGCCACAACCTGGCACGCTAACCAACTGCGCTATATCCACCATAATGGCGAGCCTGAAGAGATTCGAACTCCCGACACACGGCTTAGAAGGCCGTTGCTCTATCCTGCTGAGCTACAGGCTCATTGCATCGTCAAGACGCTTTTTAAACGCTCTTTGAGTTGTGGAGCGGGTGATGGGAATCGGACCCACGCAATCAGCTTGGAAGGCTGACATTCTACCATTGAACTACACCCGCACGGACTCAAATTACGCTGTGAAAGAGCAATCTACGATTCAATGCTTGACAATATTATCACATCAAAGGTTTGATGTCAACAAATTTGGGCTAGATTTACGATTTTGACGGTAAATTTTCCGTCGTGCACGACTGCGTAGGCGTATGAGGGCGTGCCGTATGTCGAAGAGCAGACCGCTCCGGGACATACGAGGGTAACTCCGTCGCGTTTGTCGATTTGCGCAAAGTGCGTATGTCCGTAGAAAACGAGGCTGCAACCGAGTTCTGTTGCGCGCAAATACAGTTCCAACAATCCACGTTTGACGTGGTATTTATCTCCGTGCGTGATGAGAATTTTCACCTTGTCGATTTCGATGACTTCCTCGTCCTGAAAAGCGAAATTGTCGCAATTTCCTTTTACTCCGTGAAAGCCTTTATGGCACAAAAGGTCGCCGAGCGCACTTATGCCGTCGCCCAAAAAGAACACGAATTTACTTTCGTTTGCGACTTCGACAAGACGATCCGGAAGAGGGTAATTATGGCTGTCCGAAAATGCTACGATAGTGTTCATAACGTTAGTTTTCGGAGTTGAGTTTTTCAAGCATTGCATGCAAAGCTCTGCCGCGGTGGCTTACTGAATTTTTTTCGTCTGCGGACGCTTCCGCAAAAGTTTTTTGAAGCTCGTCGCTGAAAAACAAAGAGTCGTATCCGAAGCCTTCCGTACCTCGTTCTTCGCGCAAAATCGAGCCTTCGACACGTCCTTTTGCGGTGATAAAGTCGCCGTTCGGATAACAAATTGTTATAACCGTCGCAAAATGGGCGCGACGATTTTGCACGCCTTCGAGGTTTTTTAGAAGCAGTTGTCGGTTGGCTTTATCGTTGTGAGCTTCGCCTGCGTAACGCGCGGAATAAACGCCGGGCGCACCGTCAAGCGAGTCAACCATAAGCCCTGTATCGTCTGCAAGCGTGGGCATGTTGCAAAGCTCGCAAATCGTGCGTGCTTTAAGAAGAGAGTTTTCTTCGAGCGTAGTGCCCGTTTCTTCGACGTCAACGTCGATGCCGAGGTCTTTCAACGACAAAAGCTCCTCGAACGAGTTGCCGAGGATAGCTTTGATTTCGGTGAGTTTATGCTGATTGTTGGTTGCGATTGCAAGTTTCATAAATTAGTCCTTTTTCTTGGTTGTGCCGTTTATGGATTTGCCGACGTTTATGAAGTGGTCCGCAACACGCTCGGAGTTGGACGCAAGCGAGAGATACTGTGCTCCGACGTCGGGAGTACAATCGCCCGCGCGCAATCTTTCTATATGGTTTGCGCCCATTGCTTCGGTGATGTCGTCGATTTCGTCTTCGATTACGTTTGCCTCGTCAAGCGAAGCCGCGTCGCTGTTTACGTATGCTTTCATGACCTTTTGAAACAAATTGTTTATGCGACTTTGCAAGTTGCGCACTTCCGAGATTGCGACGTCCGAAAACTTTTGGTCGGATTCTTTGAGTTTGTCGGCGTATTCGATGATGTTTTCCGCATAGTCGCCGACGCGTTCGAGATCGGTGATCGTGTGGAATGTGGTTGCAAGATAGTTGTGGTCGGCGTCGTTCATTTCGAGCTTTGAAAGTTTGACGACGAATCTTGCGATTTCTTTGTTGAGGAAGTTCAGCTCGTTTTCGTTCTGACGGAATTTTTCGATTTTAGAATAGTCGAGAGTGCAAATCACGTCGCAAGCGAGGTCGTAGTTGTGCAATGCGATTTCCGCCATATTGACGATTTCGTTTTTGGTTTGTTGCACTGCGATAGGCGGAGTTGAGAGCATATGCTCGTCGATGTAGTAAAAATGTTCTGCCGGTTGTTCGTCTTTCTTCTTTTTGTCGGGAAGGATTTTACATACAAGCTTAACCGACAAATTGGTGAGCGGTAACATTATGATAACCGTAATGACGTTGAATATCGTGTGGAACATTGCAAGTTGAGTTTGCGGAACGCCGGGGAACATTTTTCCGAAAAGGTAGCCGAAAGTTATAATCTTTGTGGGGTTTACCGCCTTTGAGATTTCGCGCATCATCATTGCTACGAGCATAAAAATCACAACGCCCGAAACGTTGAAAAGAAGGTGAAGGAGAGCGGTGCGTTTTGCGTTTGTGCTGGAAGTCAAACCTGCGATGATTGCAACAACACACGAACCGATGTTCGAGCCCATAGTGAGATAAATGCCTTGATCGAGGTTAATAAGCCCCGTAAAGACCATCGTGATGGCGATTGACGTCATGACGGACGAGCTTTGAATGATTGCGGTCAAAACCGTGCCGATGAGGACGAGAAGAAGCGGATTGCTTATGGATGCAAGAAAGTTTTTGACGGTGTCGAGGGATGCGAACGTATCCATTGACGCACTCATCATGTCAAGACCGACGAACAGCATACCGAAGCCTGCAAGGATACCACCGATTTTTTTGACAAGATCTTTCTTTGCAAAAGCCATCGTAAATGCGCCGATGCCTGCAAAAGTGGCAAATACCACCCCCGTTGAGATGGAGTTTTCAAACATGCCGAGGGCGGTGATTTGACCGGTAATCGTCGTACCGATGTTTGCGCCGTAAATGACGGTTGCCGCTTGCATCAGCGACATAATGCCGGCGTTGACGAAACCTATGACCATAACGGTCGTTGCGCCCGACGACTGTATCGCCGCCGTTGCAACCGTACCTATGCCGACGCCGACGAGCTTACTCTTTGACGTACGCGCAAAAAGTTGTTTGAGTTTGTTGGAGCTTACGGATTCCAGATTCGAGCTCATCATCGTGCAAGCGATAAGGAATATACCAATGCCTGCAATGAGAGATAAAACTGCCGTTGCGATTTGAACCGGTGTCATAAATATTGTTTTTGCACGCCTGTACGTGCGTGAGGAGCGGATGCTCCATAGGCTTGTGCCAGTGTCTTCTTACAATCCCAATTATCACTTGATATCAATTATAAGGTAATTTGACGCGATTGTAAAACGGAAACGAAAACTTGCTCCTTTTTTCGACAAAAATGCCTAAAAGCACGAAATGTGTTATGCAATTATACAACACGATAAGTGTATTGATATAAAATTGTACGTCCGAAAAATGGCGATATGAGGCTAAAAACGTTGATTTTTAGCAAAACAAAACACGATATGTGTTGTAAATCGTGTTCGTGCCTTGTGGTTTTATGGAAATTATGCAAATTGTGTTCGAGTTGGGTTTCAGGTTGTTTTGCTTTGATGAAAAGGTCTGAAATCGTCGTCCTCGTGCAAGTTGCCCGTGAGATCGTTTTCAAGCAAGATACCGCGCTGCACCGAGTGATAGCCGTACTTTGCGCGTATATCGTCGATTGTTTTTTCAAGTTTGTCGGCTTTGTCGTTCGGCTCGTCGAAAAGGCTGATTTGCACGCCGTCTTTGTTTTCCAGCCTGATTGCAGACACGGTGATTGCGCGAAGGGGATCGTTGAAATTGTGTATTTTTTCAATCAGACTTATCGCGGATTTTGCGATTGCGCCCGAATTTGCGCTTGCCGGTGAAAGCGGAATTTGTTTTGACGTCCATTGTAAAGCTGGATTTTTGATTGAAAGTCCGATGCCGTTTGCAACGAGGTTGTAGCTTCTCAATCTCAACGCAACCATATCCGCAAGAGCATAAATTACTATTTTGGCTTCGTCGAGATTTTTTATATCGCGCGGAGTGGTCGTGCCGTTCGACACGCTTTTGGGGATGCGAATATCGTAGTAGTGTTTGACTTCTTCCGTTTCGACGCCTTGCGCGGCGTTTATCATATTGTCGGCAACCACTCCGAAAATGTGACGCAAAGCGTCACGGTCGGCATTCGCCAGTTGCCGTATGGTGCGGACGTTGAGCTTTGTCAGCTTTTCGGACGTCTGTTTGCCTATCATAATCATCTCGGAGGGCGACATATCGCCGATGACGTCCATATAATGCTCTTTGTCAAGCACGGTCGTCGCGTCGGGCTTTTTTAGGTCGCTGCCGAGTTTTGCGAGCGTTTTGGTGAAAGACACGCCCACGGATATGGTCAGTCCCGTTTTTTCTTTGACGAGCTCGCGCAATTTGTTTGCGATGGTCACGCCGTCGCCGAAAAGTTTTTCGCTGCCCGTCACGTCGAGCCAACACTCGTCTATGCCGAAACTCTCTACGCGGTCGGTGAATCGAGTGTAGATTTCAAACACTTGCTTTGAATGTTTGACGTATTCGTCGAAATGCGGAGGAACAAAAATTATATCCGGGCATTTTTGCCTTGCCGACCACAACGTTTCGCCAGTTTGAACGCCCGCTTTTTTTGCGAGTTGATTTTTTGCAAGCACTATGCCGTGTCTTGCTTCGGGATTTCCGCACACGGCAAGAGGCATCCCGTCGTATTCGGGATGCAGCTTTTGTTCCACCGATGCGTAGAAGTTGTTTAGGTCGCAATGCAAAATTGTTTTTCCCACAATTTGATTATACACAATTTTGCCTTGCAAAACAAGCGGTTCTAGTTTATAATATTTCATAGAATAAAATTCAGCGCGCCCGACGTGCGAGGACGTGCGAGGAGTGATATATGATTTTGGTTACGGGCGGAGCAGGCTACATCGGCTCCCATTGCGTGAGAGAACTCAAAGAAAGAAACATGGACGTCGTAGTTTACGACAATCTTGTCACGGGACATATCGAATCCGTGCCGTCGGACGTGCCGTTTGTCAAAGGCGACATCTTTGATGTCGAGCTTTTGCGCGAAACGTTCAGAAAATACGGCGTAGATTCCGTCATTCACTTTGCGGCGTACTCTCTTGTCGGAGAAAGTATGGTCAATCCTGCGAAGTATTATCACAACAACGTTGCCGGCACGCTTGCGCTTTTGGACGCTATGATTGCAGAAAACGTCAAGTATCTCGTGTTCTCGTCCTCGGCGGCGACTTACGGAGATTGCGGCGACGGTCTTATCACCGAGGAAAGTCCGCAGCATCCCACCAGCGTGTACGGTCAAACCAAGCTCATGATGGAGCAGTTTATGCAAGATTACGACAAGGCGTACGGACTCAAATACGTTGCTTTGCGCTACTTCAATGCGGCGGGCGCACACAAGAGCGGTGAAATCGGCGAGGCGCACAAGCCCGAATCCCACCTTATCCCCATCATTTTGCAAGTGGCAAACGGCACGAGAGATCACATCGGCATTTTCGGCGACGATTATCCCACACCCGACGGCACTTGCGTGAGGGACTATATTCACATCACCGACCTAGCCGACGCTCATATCCGTGCTCTCGACTATCTCAAACACGGCGGAAAATCCACCTACTACAACCTCGGCAACGGCAACGGATTCAGCGTCAAAGAGGTTATCGACGTGACCGAAAAAGTGACGGGACGCCATATCGAAAGGACAATCGAAGGCCGTCGTCCCGGCGATCCGGCAACCCTTGTCGCATCCAGCGAGAAGATAAAGAGAGAACTCGGCTGGAAGCCTCGATACGACAGCCTCGAAAGTATCGTTTCGTCTGCGTGGAAGTGGCACTCGACTCATCCGCACGGCTATGAAAAGTGATTTTCATTTCATAGAAATGACTTTTTGAAAATCGCAATCGAAGTCGCAACGAGAATATCGCGTTGCGACTTACGAATATATTGTACAAACGATTATGCGACGAAAACGTCGCATAAAAAAATCCGTCGTCGGAATTTGACGGCTTAGGACAAATTCGACGCTTGAAAAGAGGGGGTGCTTATGCAAGTCAGAAAAGCAATAATACCTTGTGCGGGGTTCGGAACGAGATTCCTGCCCGTCACCAAGGTTTTGCCCAAAGAATTGTTGCCCATCGTGGATACGCCTGCGCTGTGCTACATCGTCGACGAGGCGGTGAAGAGCGGCATAGAGGAGATTATGATCGTTATATCTCCGCAAAAAGAAAGTATAAAACGCCTTTTCGAGCCGAACGTTCGGCTCAACGAGCATCTTTTGTCGCAAGGCGAAAAGGAAGCGTACGAGCTTGCCAACGCAGAAATCGGGGCAAAGGTGTCTTTTGTCACGCAAAAGACGATGGACGGCAACGCAAACGCAATAAAACTTTGCAAAGACTTTGTGAACGGCGAGCCGTTCGCCGTGCTTTTCGGCGACGACGTGATGTACGTAAAAGAGGGTGAAAAGCCCGTTACCAAGCAACTTATCGACGCATATTACGCCACGAACGGCGCGTCTATAGTGGGGTGTCAGCGCACGAGCGAAGAGGTTGCAAGACGTTGCGGCGTGATGATAACGAAGTCGGCAATAGACGACAAAACCACGCTTATCGACGGCATAATCGAAAAACCGCAAAGCGAACTTCCCAGCGCATTGGTATCTCTCGGAAGATTTGTGCTTGCCCCTTCGATATTCGACGCAATCGAGCGCACGCCGTACACTCGCGGCGAGGCATATTTGACGGATTCGATAAGCATTCTTGCCAAAGAAAAAGACGTATGCGCATACGAGTTTTGTGCGCGCCGCTATGACATCGGCAACAAAGAAGGTTATCTCGAAGCAACCGTCGAGTACGCTCTGCGAGACAAGGATCTCGACTGCGAATTCAAAGAGTATTTGAGAAATATAACAAAAGAATTATAAAACGGTGAACGGAAGAATTTGCGACATATGCGGCGTAAGAGAAGCGACTCTTTTCGAAAGCGTGGTTGTTGACAACAACCCCGTCGAATACGCGTATTGTCAAAGTTGCTACGAAAACGCTTTGAAATGCGGCAAAAGTCCGCACGAAGAGGCGGATTATAGGCTTTCAAGACGCACCAAAGAGTGCAAATATTGCGGATATACGATTGAGGATTTTGAAAAGAATTTCCTTTTCGGTTGTGCGAATTGTTATTCTCAAATGCGAAAAATCGCACTCGGCGCGGCAAGCAAATCGCAAGGCGTAAACGCCGAACTTTTGCAAGCTCGTCCGCCGCAAAACGTCGTTCACAGCGTTTGCGAACTTGAAAGCGAAAACGGATTGAGGTTGCAACAAAGCGGTTTGAACACTCTCAAATCCGCAAAGGATTGCACGGTAAACGAGCTTGTCAAAAACAACGTCGTATCGTCGAGAATAAGGCTTGCGCGCAACGTCGTGGGGCTTGAATTTCCTCGCAATTTGAAGGTTACGGACGAAAGAGTCGTCAATCTCATAAACGGCGCGTATTCTGCGGCGCAGAGCGTGTTCGAGGCAAGATTGTTGCCTATGAACGAACTTGACAAAGAACGGAAAAAAGCTCTTATTGAAAGGCATCTCATCTCGCTTGCGCTTGCCAACAACACTCAAAACGGAGCGGTTATAGTCGAGGGCGACAAGAAATTCGGCATCTCGGTTATGCTCAACGAAGAGGACCATATAAGAGAGCAGTGCGTGGAGGAGGGATTCAACCTCAAAGGCGCGTACGAAAGATTGCGCGCATACGACGAAAGGTTGTTGCATGCTTTGCCGATTGCCTACGACGCTCAACTCGGGTTTTTGACGGCGTGTCCAACCAATCTCGGCACGGGAATGAGAGCGTCGTGTATGCTGTTTTTGCCGGCATTGAAGAGGGCGGGAGCAATCGAGGACACGCTCAAAACGTTCAAGAGCGAATTCGGCTTGACGATACGCGGAGTGTACGGCGAAGGAAGCGACGCCGCATACGATATGTACCAGATTTCCAACTCTCGCACGCTGGGAGTGAGCGATGGTGAAATTATATCTCACGTCGAGCAAGCCGTGGCGCGTATGTGCTATTGCGAAAGGGTTGCGCTCGAAAAACTCGTCAAAGAAAAGCAAACCGAGCTTTTGGACGGCATATCGCGCAGTTACGCCGTGCTGAAAGGTGCGTATGCACTCACCGCGCAAGAACTTATGAAATTACTCGTCGACGTAAAAATCGGCGTAATATTGGGCATTTTGCCTATAAAATCAACTGCGATAACGGACGAAATGATATGGGCGTGTTCCGCCTCGTCCTTGCAGATTATCACAAACGGAAGCAGCGAAGAGGAGCGTGACAAAGCGCGCGCTCGCATCGTTCGCAAACTTTTGACGGAGGAAGAATGATAACGTATTCGGACAATGCTCGACTCGTGCTTCAAAGAGCCAACGAACTTGCCGTACGCACGGGCGGACTTGTTTGCACCGAACACATTTTGTTCGGTCTTTTGGACGTGGACGGCTCGGCGGCGCAAAGACTTTTGAACGGTTGCGGAGTGTACGAAGAAGACGTGATACCCGTGTTTTCGCCAATGCCCACTCGTCCCGTGGTGGAGATGTCCGCAAGAGCATCAAGGGCGGTGCAAAACGCAAAAGAGGTCGCGGCGCGCCTTGGTTCGCAAGTGGTGGGCACGGAGCATATTTTATATACGATTTTGGACGAAACGTCCTCGGTTGCAAGCAACGTTTTGCGCGCAAAGGGCGTTGATCCCGAATATTTGCAACGCCTGACGTACAATGCGATAGTTTCAAGCGGCGGCGGCAGAGCGACAATGTGCATTGCAAACGGAAATGAGGAAAGCATAAGGGACGTTTTGAGCGGTTACGTGTCCGATTTCTTCGGCGAAAGCGAACAAAATACGCACAAAAACGGCGGCGCAGCGTTTGAAAACAGCGAAAAAATCGCAAAAAATAACGATAATTATTACGAAAATTCACGCAAAAACGAAGACGATTTCGAATTGTCTAAATTCGGCACGGATTTGACGCAAAAAGCGCGCGACGGCAAGCTCGATCCCGTCATCGGAAGGGGCAAGGAAACCGAAAGAGTCATTCAGGTGCTTTGTCGCAGGACGAAAAACAATCCCGTGCTCATAGGCGAGCCGGGCGTGGGCAAAAGCGCGGTTATAGACGGACTTGCTCAACGAATAGTGGCAGGCGACGTTCCCGACGCGTTGAGGGGCAAAATCGTGTTTTCGCTCGACCTTACCTCGCTCGTTGCCGGCACGCGATACAGAGGCGACTTCGAAGAAAGACTCAAAGCCACTCTCAACGGCATAAAGCAAAGGGGCAACGTGCTTCTCTTCATAGACGAAATTCACACCATACTCAAGGCGGGTTCGAGCGAGGGCGGTCTGGACATAGCAAACATATTGAAGCCCATGCTCGCAAGGGGCGAATTGCAGACGATAGGCGCGACCACGCTTGAAGAATATCGCAAACAATTTGAGCAAGACAGTGCGTTAGAACGCCGATTTCAGCCTGTTTTGGTGGAAGAGCCCAGCGTGAGCGACACCATTGAAATTTTGCAGGGATTGAAGCCGAAATACGAGGCGCATCACGGCGTTACGATAACAGACGAAGCGATATCTTCGGCGGCGATTTTGTCGGACAGATACGTTGCGGACAGATTCCTTCCAGACAAGGCGATAGACCTTATCGACGAGGCGGCGTCGAGAAAGAAGATTTTTTCCTTTACCACTCCCGGCGAAATTCGCGATTTGGAAAACAAAATCAAGCAAGCCGAACTCGATTTGAGCGAGGCAAAACGCAGAGAAAACTACGAACTTTGCGGAAAATACAAGGCACTCCGCGACGATTATATCGAGCAAAAAGAAAAAGCCGAAATCGAGTGGAAAGAGAAATGTAAAAACACCGATTTGTCCATAGGCGAGGACGAAATTGCCGAAGTCGTGGGCAATTGGACGGGCATCCCCGTAAGGCGAATAACAGAGGGCGAGAGCGAAAAACTCGTCAATCTCGAAAAAACATTGCAATCCAAAGTTATCGGACAAGACGAGGCTTGCTCTGCCGTTGCAAAGGCGGTGAAGAGAGCAAGAGCGGGGTTGAAAGACCCCAAACGCCCCATAGGTTCGTTCATTTTCCTCGGCCCGACGGGCGTCGGTAAAACCGAACTTGCAAAGGCACTCGCTAGTGCGCTTTTCGGCGACGAAGATTTGCTCATCCGCGTGGATATGAGCGAGTATATGGAAAAGGACAGCGTGTCGAGGCTCATAGGCTCCGCACCGGGACTGGTAGGCTTCGAAGAGGGGGGACAGCTCACCGAAAAGGTGCGCAGAAAGCCGTATTCGGTTGTGCTTTTCGATGAAATCGAAAAAGGACATCCCGACATTTTCAACATCTTGTTGCAAATTTTGGAGGACGGCATACTCACGGACAGTCACGGCCGCACTGTAAGTTTCAAAAACACGGTGGTGATTCTTACTTCCAACATCGGCGCAAAAGAAGCGTCTGCGCCGCAACGCACGTTGGGATTCGCAAGCGAAAAAGCGGTTGAAAACGAAAACGAAAGAGTGCGTCAAAGCCACGTGCAAGCACTCAAAGGCGCAATGAAACCCGAAATCATCAATCGTATAGACGAAATCGTCGTGTTCAAAAAACTCGAAAAGGCAAGTCTTCTCAAAATTGCCGATTTGATGTTTGCATCTCTTGAAAAACGCTTGGAAAGCAAGGATATATCGGTGACGATAACGCAAAGCGCAAAGGATTATATCGTAAGCGAAGGCTACGACGCCGAATACGGCGCAAGACCGTTGAGAAGAACGCTCCAAAGACTTGTCGAGGACAAGCTCAGCGAAAAACTTATCAGAGCGGAAATCTCGTCGGGCGACAAAGTAAAAATAGACTTCGACGGAAACAACCTGGTGTTTGAAAGCAACGCTTGATATTGCAATTTGATTGGAAGAATGGCATGGCATCCGCCCCGATTAAGTTGCATTCTTCTCGTTGTCATTCCGAGCAACGTCGAGGAATCTAGGCACAAGCCGCATTTCGCTACGCTGGATTCTTCACTACGTTCAGAATGACAGTATGGGTGGGACACCCACACCCGATTAGAATGAACGGCGATGTGGGCAGCGTTAAACAACACATCCTGTGAATGTGTTGCAGCCAAAGCGAACGAGGCGGATTGCTTTGCAAACGCCGAAGTTCAAACACGTGAGGAAGGGGGAAAATTGCAACTAGAGTTGAATGGCAAACACCTAAAAACTAACCTAAAAATAAGTTTTCTATTGAAATCTATTTTTATACTTGCTATAATAAAGGCACAAAGAACTTTGGAGGTTACTTTATGAGAATCGAAATTTTTGGCAAGAACTACAATCCAAGTGATTCACTCAAGGCAATCACCGAGAAAAAGTGCGCGAAACTCGAAAGACGTTTCGAGGACGAAAATGCGGAAGTGAAGTTCACCGTGACGTATGAAAACGGCGATTACACCACCGATATGGTCGTCACAAGCAAAGGTATTTCCTACCGTGCAAGCGCAATGAGCGACTCTCCGTTCGACAATCTCGACGAGGTTATTCCCAGACTTCTCGGACAGATGAGAAAGCAAAAAGACATTTGGGGCAAAGACAAAAAAGGCACGCCCAACGTCTACGAAGAAGAAGTAGAGGGCGAAGAAGAATAAATGAAAGTCGGCATTTCGACAGCAACGTTTTTTTCAAAAGTATTGACCGAGGACTCGTTCTCGGTCATTCAACGCTGTGGAGGGGACACCTGCGAGGTGTTCCTTACCACTTTTTATGAGTATGCGTCCGCCTTTGCGCAATTGCTAAAACAACGCAAGGGCGATTTTGACGTATATTCCGTCCATTCGCTCAACACGCAGTTTGAGCCGCAACTTTTCAACAAAGTGCCAAGGACGTACGCGGATGCCGAAAGTATATTCCGCTCGGTGCTCGACGTTGGCAAAACGATAGGCGCGAGGGCGTACACTTTTCACGCTCAGGCAAGACTGAAACAAAGCGTGTATATCGACCCGAAATTCGTGGGCGACAGGATGAGCAAACTCGGAGATATCGCAAGCGAATACGGCATAAAACTTTGCCTTGAAAACGTGCATTGGGCGACTTTCGATTCACCCGAGTTTTTCAGGCAGATGAAACCGTATGCGCAGAATATAGGCACCGTTCTGGACATAAAGCAAGCAAGGCAATCGGGCTATGACTGGCGGGAGTATCTGGACGTTATGGGAAGCAGCGTCACAAACGTGCATGTGAGCGACGTCAAAGACGGCAAAATCGCTATGGTAGGCAAAGGAGATTTCCCTTTCAGAGAACTTGTGGCAAGGCTCAAAGACGTCGGTTATGACGGACCGCTCATCATCGAACAATATGCGGGAAATTACGATTCTTTTGACGAGGTCAAGGAATCGGTGGAATACCTTAAAAACATTTTGGAGGCATAAAAGATATGCAAATCAAGTTTGATTTCAACAATATGATGGAATCCTCGATCGGCGAGCAAGGCATCACCGAAAAAGAAATAGAAGCTGTGCTTGACAAGGCAGGCGACAGCTACGCTTATTTCGAAAAGAATCGCGGCACCGGCTGGATGGGTTGGTCGGAACTTCCGTACAATCAAGAAGAAATCGTGAGAGATATCATCTACACGGCGGCGGAAGTGAGAGCGCATTACGACAATTTCGTGGTTTTGGGCATCGGAGGCAGCGCACTTGGCCCTATGGCTGTGTTCAATGCGCTTTGCCATTTCAGATACAACGACCTCGACGCAAAAAAACGCGGCGTAAAATTCTACGTTGAGGACAACGTAGACCCCGAACGTATGCTTGCGCTTTTGGACGTCATCGACGTGGAAAAAACCATGTTCAACGTCATCACAAAGAGCGGCGCAACGTCGGAAACAATGAGCCAATACCTTATCATCACCGACATTCTCAAAAAGAAATGCGGCAAGGATTGGGCAAAACACATCATCGCAACCACTTCCCAGAGCAAGGGCAACCTCATAAAACTTGCAAAGAAAGAAGGATTTAAGACCTATTATATCCCCGACGGAGTTGGCGGACGTTTCAGCGAACTTTGCCCCGTGGGACTTCTTCCGGCGGCAGTGCTCGGCATCGATATTATCGGACTTTTGAGAGGCGCGGCGGAGATGGACAAAGCGTGCAACTCCTCAAATCCCTACAAAAACCCCGCTCTTATGGCGGCAACGCTCCAATATATCGCAATGGAGCAAAAAGGCAAAAACATTTCGGTTATGATGCCTTATGCGGACAGTCTCAAACTTATGGCGGACTGGTATTGTCAACTTTGGGGCGAAAGTCTCGGCAAAGCGGTCGACTTTGACGGCAACGTGGTGCACAAGGGACAAACCCCCGTCAAGTCGCTCGGCGTGACCGACCAACACTCGCAAGTGCAACTTTACACCGAAGGTCCGTTCGACAAAGTCGTGACTTTTATTGGCGTGAAGAAATACAGAGGCGACGTGGTCATCGCAAACGGCGCGGAGGAATTTGCGGATGTAAACTTCCTTTGCGGACATACGATGGGCGAGCTTATCAACACCGAAAGAGAAGCAACCGAATATGCGCTCACTCGATCCAAACATATGAATCGCACCATTATGCTCGACGAAGTCAACGCAAACACAATCGGTCAACTTCTGATGTTCTTCCAACTCGAAACCGCATACTGCGGCAAGATGCTCAACATCGACACATTCAATCAACCGGGCGTCGAAGAGGGCAAAAACGCAACCTATGCTATGTTTGACAGAAAGGGTTACGAACAAAAGAAAGAAGAGCTTGCAAACGCTCCTAAGAAATTGACGAAATACATCATCTGAAAATGATAAAATTAGACGGCGTAAGCAAACAGTATATTTACGGAGCGAGAGTTTTCGCTCCCGTGGATATGACTATAAACGACGGAGAAATTGTCGCTCTTCTCGGTGACGAGTTGAGCGGCAAAACCACGTTTTTGAAGGTTGTCGCAGGTGTGACCGATTCGGAAGGCAAAGTGCTTTTCGACGGTGAACCGCTTGCCAAAAAGCCCGACGACGTGATTATGATTTTCGACGATCTGGCGTTGTTTGCAAACCGTTCCTGCTATTATAATCTTGCCTATCCTCTCAAAATAAGAGGAGCGAACAAAGACGAAATCGACAAGAGAGTCAAAGCGGCGGCGGAAAAAGTCGGCATAACCGCTTCGCTGTATTTCAAGGCGAGAAAACTCGATTCGATAGACAAAAAGCGTTTGGCGATAGCAAGGCTGTTTTTGCGCGATTTCAAAGTTGCGCTCGTTGACGATATTACGAGAGGACTTAAAAAAGAAGATGCAAAGACGCTTTGGCAAGAGGTTGCTCCGGCTCTCCAAGATTTTGCAAAAGAAGGCAAAATAGTGATTTTCGCAACGCGCGACAAGGACGAGGCAATTTCGATTGCGGACAGAATCGTCGTGACGCACTATCGTCAAATCAAGCAAATAGGCACGCTCGAACAAATCTTACAAAATCCGTCGAATATATGGGCGGCGCAGGCGTTTGACGAGGACTACGCTTTTGAAAAAGCGAGGCTGGAAATTGGGGACGGCAAACTTGTCGCAACCACGGAGGACGGATTTGAAATCGACCTTTCGCACCTTGACGGCAAAGTGGTAAAATCGTATATCGGGCAAGACGTTTACGTCGGCTGGGCAAGCGATTGCTATGACGTTTCGGGAGAGAGAAAGGCAAAAGTCGAGCATGCGTACAAGAGTGAAAACGGCTATATCCTTACGTGCGGAAACCGCCGTATAAAATGTGACGAAAAACTTGCCGAAACGGGCACGCTTCCGCTTTTGGGCAAAGCGTTGCTCTTTGACGACACCAACGAGAACTCGATTTATTCCAGGAGCTGAAATGATAATTTTGGGCATCGATCCCGGACTTGCCACAATGGGTTACGGGGTGATTAATTCAGAAAAAGGCAACTATTCCGTAATCGATTACGGAGTTGTCACCACGCCCAAAGAGTGCACTTTGCCCGAAAGATTGCTCCAACTCGAAGACGGCGTAAAGGAGCTTATCGACACCTATAAGCCCGACAACGTGTCTATCGAGGAACTGTTTTTTTCAAAAAACATAACCACGGGCATTCCCGTCGCGGAGGCAAGAGGCGTGATTTTGCTCACGGCGGTGAAGAGCCTTGGCAAAGAGGTGTACGAATACACGCCCAACCAAATCAAGCAAGCAGTTACGGGCTACGGCGGAGCGGACAAAATCCAAATGCAACACATGGTGCAGGTTTTGTTGCGCCTGAAAAGCGTACCGCGCCCAGACGACGCCGCAGACGCTTTGGCGGTTGCGATATGTCACGCGCAAACAAGCAGAATGATCGGCACTTTCAAGGTGCAGTAAATATAATGTAAAACCCAAAAGGTGAAATATGTATAGCTACATTCAAGGCAAAATCGTGGACAAAACGTTCACGTCAATCGTTGTGGACAACAACGGCATAGGTTATGAAATCGGCGTAAGCGGCAACACGCTCACGGACATCGATATTGGCGAAATCGTGAAGATTTACACATATCTTTACGTCAGAGAGGACGAGATGTCACTGTACGGCTTTTCTCGCTTGGAAGAGAAAAAACTGTTCTTGCGCCTTATCGAAATCAGCGGTATAGGTCCGAAAATGGCAATGCAGATTTTGGGCGGCTACGATTTGAAAACTTTGACGGTTGCGATTGCAAGCGGTGACAGCAAAACTCTTTGCAAAATCAAGGGGTTAGGGAAAAAGACGGCGGAACTCATCATATTGAGCTTGCGCGATCAAGTTGCCGACGACATCACGCTTTTCAACGATCATCGGGACGCGGTTACGGGCGAAGATATTGCAGACGCCGTATTTGCCCTCGAAAGCCTCGGAATTTCCAAAACCGAAGCCGTGCGCATGGCAACCGAAGCAAGCAAGACGTGCCACGGCACAGAGGAGATTATACGCACTTGCTTGCAAAAAATGAGCAAATAGCACTATTTGGCGAATAACTGCGTCAGGTGCAACTGCTCAAACAGTCACGTACAACAAGTACGCTCCTGTCTGTTCAGTTGCAGCCTTCCTTGTTCTTCATCCAAATATTGCAATTTGCTGCAAATAGCACTATTTGGCATTTAGTGTGTTCTTATTAACGCAATGCAAATAACCACCGAAAAGGTAAATCATGATCAAATCACAATTTACAAAAGAAAATCAGGACTTCGACGTCACAAACAGGGTGGTGAGTTCGCTCACCATCGATGACGACGAGCAAGAAAACAACCTTCGTCCGCACAGCATGGACGAGTACGTCGGGCAAGAGAAAATCAAGAAGAATCTTGAAGTGTTCATATCTGCCGCAAAGGCGAGGAACGACGCTCTCGACCACGTGTTGCTTTACGGTCCTCCGGGACTCGGAAAGACTACGCTTGCGCACGTTATTGCAAGCGAGTTGGGCGCGCAAATCAGAGTTACGAGCGGTCCTGCGATAGAAAAAGCAGCCGATCTTGCGTCCTTGCTCACCAACCTTGAAAAAGGGGACGTGCTGTTTATCGACGAGATACACCGCCTCAACCGCAATATAGAAGAAGTGTTGTATCCTGCGATGGAAGATTTTTCTCTCGACCTCGTCAACGGCACGGGGCCTATGGCAAGAAGCATCCGCATACCTTTGAAACGATTTACGCTTATAGGCGCAACCACGAGGGCAGGCATGCTGTCAAGCCCTTTGCGCGATCGTTTCGGCATGTCTTTGCGCCTTGAAATGTACACCGACGAGCAACTCAAACGCATAGTTATGCGTTCGAGCGGAATACTCGGCATCGCAATCGACGAGGACGCCGCGCTTGAAATCGCAAGACGCTCAAGAGGCACTCCGCGTATCGCAAACAGACTTTTGCGCCGCGTACGTGACTTTGCCGAGTACGAGAAACTCGACAGAATCAATCTTGCCATCACTCAAAAGGCTCTTGCACTTATGGACGTAGACGAGCTCGGGCTCGACATCACCGACCGCACCGTTCTCGAAGCCATTATAGACAAATTCGGCGGCGGCCCCGTGGGGCTTGAAACACTTTCCGCCGCAACGGGCGAAGAGGCAAGCACGATAGAGGACGTCGTCGAACCCTTCCTCATTCAACTCGGCTTTATCGGAAGAACTCCGAGGGGCAGAGTTTGCACGGAAAACGCGTATAAGCATCTGAACAGAGAGTTTAAATAAATCAATCCGCGGAAAAATTTGAATATGGAACAAGAAAACAAAAATCTAAAAACGCACGATTTCTTCTACGAATTGCCCGAAGAACTCATTGCGCAAACACCGATTGAGCCTCGCGATCATTCGAGGCTTTTGGTGTATAATCGTCAAACGGACGAGATTTGGCACAAGCATTTTTACGATTTGCCGTCCTTCCTCAAAAAAGGCGACTTGCTTGTGATAAACAACACGAGAGTTATCCCGGCGCGCATTTTCGGACATATCGAAAATCACGAGAGCGTGCTTGAAGTTTTGCTGTTGAAGCGCAAAGATTACACGCATTGGGAAACCATCATGAAACCGGCACGCAAGGCAAAACTCGGCTCGGTGATACACTTTTGCGACGAATTGAGCGCAGTCGTTACGGAAATAGGCGACTACGGCGCACGCACTATTGAATTTCAATTCGACGGAGTGTTCGAGGACATTCTCGACAGAGTGGGCAATATGCCGCTTCCTCCGTACATAAAAGAAAAACTTGCCGATAAGGAGAGGTACCAGACCGTTTACAGCAAGATTGAAGGCTCTGCCGCCGCTCCGACGGCAGGATTGCATTTTACGCCCGAACTCATGCAAAAAATCAGAGATATGGGCGTGGATTTCGCAACAGTGCTTTTGCATATAGGACTAGGCACGTTCCGTCCCGTCAAAGAGGATAACATCCTCGATCACGAGATGCACACCGAATACTATGAAATCGACGAGGAGAACGCCGAAAAGATAAATTCCGCAATCAGAGAGGGTAGAAGAGTGATTTGCGTGGGTACGACAAGCGTGCGTACGCTTGAAACGGTTGCCGACGATAACGGATATGTTCGCGCGCAAAAGGGCGATACGAGCATCTTTATCTATCCCGGCTACAAGTTTAAGTGCGTCAAGGGGCTTATCACCAACTTCCATTTGCCCGAAAGCACGCTGATTATGCTTGTATCGGCGTTTGCGGGCAGAGAAAAAACGCTTGAAATCTACAAAGAGGCGGTCAAGGAGAAGTACAGATTCTTCTCGTTCGGCGATTCTTCGTTTTTTGAATAACCGTACCGCCAGATTTTTGTAAAAATAAATAATATAACAAGACAACAATATAACAAGGAAAACGAGATGAGATTCGAAGTTATACACGAAGATAAAAAGACGGGTGCGAGGGTTGGCAAACTCTACACCGAACACGGCGTTATCGACACACCGTGTTTTATGCCGGTCGGCACAAAAGCGACTGTAAAAGGGCTTTCACCCGAAGAAGTGCACGCAACCGGAGCGCAAATTTTGTTGTCGAACACCTATCACTTGTATCTGCGCCCGGGGCACGAGCTTATCGAAAAGGCGGGCGGACTTCACAAGTTTATGAACTGGGACGGCGCAATCCTGACGGACAGCGGCGGATTTCAGGTTTTCTCGCTTTCGTCATTGCGTAAAATCACCGACGACGGAGCGGAATTCAACAGTTTTATAGACGGAAGCAAGCACTTTTTCTCGCCCGAAAAATCAATGGAAGTGCAAAAGGCGTTGGGCAGTGACATCGTGATGGCTTTTGACGAATGTACGCCCCCCGACATCACACACGACAAAGCCCGCGACGCAATGGAACGTACGCTAAAATGGTTGGATAGATGCTCGAAAGTCGAGCTTAAACCTCATCAAACGCTGTTCCCGATCGTGCAAGGAAACGTCTTTGCGGATTTGAGAAAAGAGAGCGCGGAGCGCACCGTTCCGTACGCAAAATGCGGCATCGCGATCGGCGGATTGTCGGTTGGCGAAAGCGCGGAAAAAATGTATGAAATGCTTGACGTTCTGCAACCTATTTTGCCAAAGGATCAACCGCATTATCTCATGGGCGTGGGCACTGCCGATTATATCGTCGAAGGCGTTGCAAGGGGAGTGGATATGTTCGATTGCGTGCTTCCCACCCGTATCGCGCGCAACGGCACGGCAATGGTGAAAGAAGGATTTTTGACAATCCGCAACGCGCCCTATGCAGAGGACTTTACGCCTATCGATCCCGAGTGCGATTGCTATGCGTGCAAAAACTACACCAGAGCGTACATCCGTCACCTCATCAAGAGCGACGAGATTATGGGCGGACGCTTGTTGTCCATCCACAATATCCGCTTCCTCGAACGACTTGCTGCCGATATCCGTCAAGCGATTTTGGAGGACAGATACGACGAATTCCGCAAAGAGTTTATGGCGCAGTATCAAGGTTAGAGCATACAAAACATTAAAAATGCTTTAATAAAGCCACAAAATGTACGATTTTTGTTGCAAAACTATATGAAATCGTGTAACATTGAATCATCAAAATAGAATAACCGTATAGGTGAATAAAGGAGCAAATATGTTAAATTCTTTGATTCTCGCAGCAGACGAAACAACCAAAAGCAATAACGGTTGGATTATGTACGTCGTCATCGGCGTCGTGCTCGTGCTTATGATCGTTCTTACGATCGTTCCTCAAAAGAAACGTCAAAAAGAACAACAAAATATGATGAACAGTCTTTGCGTCGGCACGAAACTTATGACCGTCGGCGGCATCGTAGGCAAAATCACTCAAGTCAACGCAGACAATACGCTCATCGTCAACGTCGGCACGGAAGCCAACCCCACTTTGATCGTCATCGACAAGAAAGCGGTCGGTTACGTCCTCGAAAAAGTTGCGGCACCTCAACAAGAAACCGCTCCCGAAGCCCCCGCAACGGAAGAAACGAAAGTTGAAGAAAAAGCAGAAGAAGCAACTTGTGACAACAACTGCGACGCATGCGCCGAAAAAGCGGACTGCGACAAAGCCGTCAGCGGTGAGGTGGTTGAAGAAACAACCGAAGAAAACAAATAAGAGATAAGCAAAAAAACGAAAGCACGCTCGAGCGTGCTTTCTTTTTTTGCAGTGGTATCGAGCCTATGGCTCTGCGATATCGCACTGCGTGCGGCGATATCCTCGTTCTACATTTTTCTTGCTTTCAGATTTACCGTGATAATGCCGCTTATCGCGCCGGCAATCGGCAGGGTGATAAGGTCTATCCAACTGAAAGAAACGTCTTTGAACGCCGTGAGAGCGGAGAATATCAAAAACGTGAACAGCATATACACGAGTCCGCTTATCGCGCCTTTGACAAGTCCGTTTTGCGGATTTTTGAACGCAAGCATCACGCCTATGAGCAAGGATAGGATTTTGATTGCGATATTGACGGGCATAATCACTTTGTTTTCGACGTTTGCAAAACGGATTACGATTGCAAAAATCAGCACCATTGCAAGAGATATAAGGGTTGCAAACAACACGGCTTTCAATACGTCCGTGACGTCGGTTTTCAGGTTTTTGGCTTTTTCCATATCACAAACTATGAGTTTTGGCAAAAATATATGACTTTTCGGGCAAAAAATACAACTTAAAATGGAGCAATCGCATCATATTTTCTTGACTTGACAAGAGGTTATAGTTATAATATCTATGTTTTACTATATGGAGGACTAGTCCTGTGAACAAGAAGAAGTCTATTGTCGTCTTGTGTATAGTGAGTGTATTCATCATTTTGATGGCTGTGTTTGCCGTGGTTTCGTTCCCGATCGCAGGCACGGTTTACGATTACACCGGTTATGCAAAGACAATCAAACTAGGTTTAGATATGTCGGGCGGTGTGTCCGCTGTCTTTAGAGTCGCAAACGACGATTACGGCGATTTCGATACCCGTATCAACGGCACGATAAGCTCGCTGCAAAGTTTGCTTGTGTCCAAGGGTTACACCGAAGCAACCGTCACCAAAGGTACGTCGAGCGACGGCAACACCACGATCCGTGTCGAAATCCCCGACGTTGACGATCCCGCACGTGTGCTCGAACTCGTCGGTCGCCCCGCGTCGCTGTATTTTACGCTCAAAGATCTCGGCAATGAAGCAAGCAATGCAGACCTCGAAAAAGAAGCTTTCCTCAACGGCCGCGAACATCTTGAAAACGCATACGTAACCACGTCCGACAACGGCAATTACGCAATCGGTTTGAAGTTCAACACCGAAGGCGCAAAGATCTTTGGAGAAATCACTTCCGCAAACGTCGGCAAAAAGACGTATATCTACGTCGGCGGACAAAAGATTATGGAGCCTTCCATCAATGCGGCAATCACCAACGGATCCGCAATCATCACCGGCAACTACACCTATCAGTCCGCTTACGAATATGCAACCAAACTTCAATCGGGTACGTTCGGAGTTACGCTCCAACTCGCAGAGGTGAGAAGCATCTCCGCAACGCTCGGTGAAAATTCCATCCGCACGGCTCTCATCGCAGGTATCATCGGCGTCGCACTCATCTTCATATTCATGGCATGTGTGTATCGCGGACTCGGACTTGCGGCAGACCTCTCGCTTTGCGTGTACATCGTGTTGCTCATTTGGTTCTGCGCAGTGCTCCCGTGGGTGCAACTCACACTCCCCGGTATTGCGGGTATCTTGCTTTCAATCGGTATGGCAGTCGACGCAAACGTCATCATATTCGAGAGAGTCAAGGACGAATACAAACATTCCACAAAGCCCATTTCAACTTGCATCAAGGCAGGTTTCAAACGCTCCGCGGGCGCAATCATCGACGGTCAGGTTACGACGCTCATCGGCGCAATCGTGCTTTGGGTGCTCGGCTCTGCGTCAATCGTCGGCTTTGCCGTGACGCTCTTCATCGGTATCATTCTTTCCTTGTTCTGCTCGCTCGTCGTGACAAGATTGGTGCTAAAAGCGTTTATGCCGCTCAACAGCACAAGCGAGAAGTTCTACGGTTTGAAACGCGTCAAAGAGGACGAGAACAAAGATTCCGTTCCTGCACAACTTGCAAAGGAGGAGGCGTAATATGAAAAACAATAACTTCCGCAATCTTTGCAACAATTACAGCGTTTGCAAAAATGCAAAATATATGGCAATCGTGCCTTTCGTCATCGTGCTCGTGGCGGTTATCGTGATAGTCGCTCTCGGCGCAACGTCGGGCAGCTACTCCGATGCGGTCGGCATCGGCATCGACTTCGAGGGCGGTACAATTCTTACCGTTACGCTCGGCGAAAGCATCCTTGACGATTCGACCTATCAAAGCGAAGGCAACGCAATCAAAAACGTTATCGAAGGTGTTGAAATCGACGGTCAACACGTTGTGGTAAGCTACATGCAACGTCAAGAGGCAAACGACAACTCAAAGACCTCGATCGTTTTCAGATACAAAAACGTATTCAGCGACGACGCAAGCATCAACAAGATGAACGAAGCCATCAGAAAAGCGGTTGACGATCACGTCGATCCCAACGTTTCTTTGACGGACGCAAACAAGATTACGTACGAATCCATCGGCGCAACCGCCGCTGCAGACTTGCTCTCGAAAGCAGGCATCGCTCTTGCGGTTTCAATCGCGTTGATCCTTGTGTATATCATGATCCGCTTCACGTTCACGAGCGCAATCGCGGCTGTCGTGGCTTTGTTGCACGACGTCGTCATCATGTTTGCTCTCACGGTTATTTGCAGAGTGCAAATCAACAGCTCCTACGTTGCGGCTATGATCACGATCGTTGCTTACTCAATCAACAACACGATCGTCATCTTCGACCGTTGCCGTGAAACAATCAAGCCCCTTAAAGGTCAAAAGGACATCGATTATAAGGGCATCGGAGACATGGCGGTGCGCTCCTCGCTCACTCGTACGGTGTACTCCACGTTGACCACTATGGTCACGATCATCTTCCTTGCAATCCTCGGCAGCGACACGATAAGAGAATTCTGCGTGCCTATCATCCTCGGTTTGCTTGCAGGCTTGTTCTCGGCAACATGTCTAGCGACTCCGCTTTGGGCAGCACTCAGCATCTCTTGGGATAAGACCAAAGCCAAGTATGCAAAACGCAACGCCGTGACTTACGACAAGAAAGACGATTCCGAATCCGAAATCATCGTCGGCGAGGACGGAGAACAAACCGTCAGACCGCAAGTCAAACAAGCGGGGCAACAAAAGCAAAAACAAAACGTCGTCTACAAGTATTCGAAGAAGAATACGACGTTTAAAAAGAAAAAATAACGATTAGATTGCGCCCTCACAAAGCTGGGGGCGTAGTTTTATGATTTTATGAGATACGTCGTAAAAACTCCTCGTTTTCCACTCACAAGCGACAGAGTTGCGCTTGCAAAGCGTCTTGGGATTTCCCAAGACTTTTTGCGTTTGTTGCTGGGAAGAGGTATGAGCGAAGATTCGCTCTACGACTATCTTCATCCGTCTTTGGACAAACTCTCTTCGCCGTATGAAATCGACGGTATGCAAGAGGCTGTCGCGCGTATTCGAAAAGCAATCAAAAACAAAGAAAAAGTGCTTATTTACGGCGACTACGACTGCGACGGCATTTGCGCGATATCCACGCTTATGCTGTATTTGCGCGACAAACTCGACGTGTTTTACTTCATTCCCGACCGCAACAAAGACGGCTACGGAATAAGCGTCGACGCACTGGAAAAAATCCTTGCGTATCATTCGCCGAAGCTCGTTATCACCGTTGATACGGGCATAACGGCAATCGAGGAAGTGGAGTATCTCAAATCGAGAGGCATTGACACCATCGTCACCGACCACCACGAGCCGCAAGAAAAAATCCCCGACTGCATCGTCGTAGACCCCAAAGTCGCAAGAAAAGGTTTCTACGATCTTTGCGGCGCGGGCGTTGCGCTCAAACTCGTGGAAGCGCTAGGCGGAAGAGAAGAGGCGAAAAAGTATCTGGACATCGTTGCAATCGCAACCATTGCGGACGTGGTGCCTCTCAAAAACGACAATAGAATCATTGCCTATTACGGATTGAAACAAATCACAACGTCGCCGAGAAAGGGCGTGAAAATGCTTCTCAATCAAGAGAGCGTGTCGGCAACCGACGTCATGTTCCGCCTTGCGCCGAGAATGAACGCGGCAGGCAGACTCAACTCGGCAATGAAAGTTGTCGGATTGTTTCTCGAAACCGATTATTTCCTTTTGAGGACGCTCACTGACGAGCTTGCAAGGGACAACGCCGCACGACAAGAACTTTGCGAAAAAGCGGTTGAAAGGGCAAAGGCTCAACTTGCCGGCACCGACTTCAACGACGTCGGAATAATCATTCTCAAAAACAAAGATTGGGAGCCGGGTATATTAGGTATCGCGTGCGCGCGACTCGTTGAAGAGTTCAAACGTCCGACAATTCTTTTTGCAAACACCGACGACGGCGAGCTTCGCGGCTCGGCGCGTTCCATTGCGCAAGTCAATATTTTTGAAACTCTTTGTTCGCTCAGCGAATACTTTACGGGATTCGGCGGACACGCGCAAGCGGCGGGAATTTCTATGGACGAGAGCAAGTTCGACGATTTCGTAAAAGCGGCGAACGAGCTTATTTTGTCCACGCACGATAAGCACGATTTCACGCACGAGATAAGTTGCGAGATGGAATTGCCAATAGATATGGACTTTTTGTCTTTTGCAAAGGAACTCGAACTTATGGAACCGACGGGCTATCAGAATCCTCGTCCGACTTTCCTTGTGAAAGGGCAGGGATTGCGATTCGATAGAATAGGCTTTTCGCAACACGTCAAATACGTTTCGCCCAACGTCGAACTTATGGGATTTTCAAAATTCGCTCCTTGCCTCATGGCAAAAACGGGTAAAGTGGATTTTGAACTTTCGCTGGGTATAAACGCGTTCCAAAATAGAGAATCTGCGCAAGGTATCATACAGACTTTGCAGTTCGAGGACATCGAAATAGACGAGGACGAGGCAAAGTGCATGAACTTGCATCAGTTGTCCTGCGAAGGCAGTGCAAATTTGCAAAAAACGGACTTTAAGTGTGTTGACGAGTGGCTTAAAGAGCCGTTTGGGACGACAATCGTATGTTTTTCAAGACAGGAGTACGACGAAATTTGCGCACAAAACGAGAGCGTTAAGGCACTTCCCGTGCTTATTGCGACGCCTCGTTGTCTGAATCCCGAAAACTGCGTGGTGGTGTGTCCTGCCGAGTGCTTCGATTTCTCATTCTACAACAGAGTGGTGGTATGCGGCCGTCCGCTTTGCGAGGGGTACCTTGCAAAACTTCAAAAGGAAAGCAAGGCATTGTACGCTCTGGGAGATTGCTCCGAAAAGAAAATGTCCGTAAGCAAGGACGTTTTGCGCAAAGTGTACAAAGAAATCGTCAACGTCGCGCGTCGCACGCCGAAACTTGCAAGTCCGCACAAAGCGTATATCGCCGTATGCTCCGGCTACAAAGTGCCCGAAAGCATATTTATGCTTGCGTTGCGCATTTTCGACGAAGTGGGCACTGTAAAAATCAACGAAAAAGGATTTGTGCAAATATCCGCAAAATCAGTAAATTTGGAAGACAGCATTGCATATCGCAACACCGAACACGCATAAAATCACGACGATTTTTTGCGTTTTCGCGTTTTAGGCGTATTGCAATGTTTTGTTTTTTCAAGTATAATATTGTATTGTCAACGGACGATAAATAGATTTTCATCGCCGTTGAAGAGTGAAAAGTATGGACGAATTGCTTGTAAAACTCAGAAAAACCTATCCGACGAATTATGCGGAGATCAAAAAGGCGCATGATTTTGCCGAGCAAGCGCACCGCGGACAAAAAAGAAGTTCGGGGGAGGATTATTTTATTCATCCCTGCGCGGTTGTGGAAATTCTTGCCGATTTCGGCTTTGACTCGTCAACGGTCATAGCCGCGTTTTTGCATGACGTTTTGGAAGATACGTCCGTCACTTACGACGAACTTCGAGAGCAATTCGGCGACGAGATTTGCGAACTTGTCGAGGGCGTAACCAAACTCGACAAACTTCAATTTGTCAACAGAGAAGAGGCGCAAGCGGAAAACTTCAGAAAGATTTTCGTTGCTATGGCAAAGGATTTGCGAGTTATCATCATCAAACTTGCCGACCGTTTGCATAATATGCGCTCGCTGCAATATCTCCCCGAAGAAAAGCAAAAACGTATCGCAAAAGAAACGCTTGACATCTATGCTCCGCTTGCGGGCAGACTTGGTATTTCTTTCTTCAAGTGCGAACTCGAAGATTTGGCAATGAAATATTTGCTGCCTGCCGAGTACAAGTATATTGCGGAAAACGTTGCCAAAAAGAAGTCCGAAAGACAAGGCTTTTTGGACGCAATTTGCAAGCAAATCGAAGAAAAACTCAAAGAAATGGGCATACACGGCGAAGTGAACGGCAGACCCAAACACTTTTATTCCGTGTACAAAAAAATGCACAATTTGCATATCGATATAGACCAGATTTACGACTTGTTGGCGGTGCGAATCATCGTTGACACCGTGAAGGATTGCTACACGATGCTTGGCGAAATCCACACGATGTGGAAGCCTATGCCGGGACGTTTCAAGGACTATATCGCAATGCCCAAAGCGAATAACTACCAATCCTTGCACACCACCGTCGTGACGCAGTACAACGAAACCTTCGAAATCCAAATCCGCACTTACGAAATGCACAAAGTGGCGGAATACGGCGTTGCGGCACACTGGAAATATAAAGAGGGCACGACGGGCAAGGACAGCGAACTCGACAGCAAAGTGCGTTGGCTTCGCGAGGTTATGGACGCTCAAAAAGACATCGACGGCGCAAAAGAGTTTATGGACGCCGTCAAAATCAACGTCTTTGACGACGAAGTTTTCGTGTTCACACCAAAGGGCGACGTTTTCGATTTGCCGGTGGGTTCGACGCCGCTAGATTTGGCGTACAAAATTCACTCCGCAATCGGCAACAAATGCATAGGCGCAAAGGTCAACAAACGTATGGTGCCGTTCTCGACCAAACTTCAAAACGGCGACATCGTTGAAATCATCACGTCCAACTCGTCGAAAGGGCCGAGCCTAGACTGGCTCAAATTTGTCCATACTGCTTCCGCACGCTCGAAAATCCGCGCTTATTTCAAAAAAGAAAAGAAGGACGAGAATATCGCGCGCGGCAAAGAAATGCTTGAAAAAGAGGCAAAACGCAGAGGTTACGCTCTTGCGGACATCTTTACTCCCGACATATTGTCAAGCATATTGCAACGCCACGCAATGAGCAGCGAGGACGATTTGTATGCGGCGGTCGGTTTCGGCGGACTCACAACAAGTCAAGTCCTCACCAAAATTATTCAGGACTTCAAAAAAGAGGACCACACTCTTCAATCGCAGGACGTAACGAGCATTCCGCTCACCGAACAGAAGCCCAGAAAGCACTCCAAGAGCGGCGTTTTGGTCAACGGCAACGCAAACTTCACCGTGCGTATGGCGCAGTGCTGCTCGCCCGTGCCGGGTGACGACATCGTCGGATACATTTCGCGCGGAAGAGGCGTTTCCATTCACAGAAAAGATTGCCCCAACGTCAAAGGTATGGAAGATGAAAGACTTATTCAAGCAAGTTGGGACAGCGACGGCGAAGAGAGATTCAACGCAACGCTCACGCTTATTTGCGAAAATAAGGGCGGTTTGCTTGCGACTATCACAGCGCATATCGCAAACGCAAGGCTCGGTATATCCGCCGCAAACGTGCGCGTCGACGAGAAAGCGGGCATTGCGGAAATCATCGTTACGGTGCAAATCACAAAGGGTAGCGAACTCGAAGAACTTGTCAGACAACTGCGCTCGATAGACGGCGTTATCGAGGTGAGAAGATGACTTGCCCGAAGTTTTTTCATTTGTATACCGGACCGCTTGACGTCAATACGTATATTGTGATAAACGAAAACAGCGGTTTTGTAGTCGATCCGGGCGGAAACGCAGAGGATATTTTTGCGATTTTCAAAAAACAAAAGGCAAAAGTCGAAGCGATATTGCTCACGCATGCGCATTTCGATCATATCGGCGGCGTTGCGGAGCTTTGCCGTATGGCGAGCAAAGACGAAAACGGCAATGAAAACTTGCAAAATTCGCCCGCCGTATTTTTGCACAAAGACGACCTCGAAAAAATCGGTTCGTACAAAAATATGGGCTTTTCAATGGGCATAAATCCTGAAAAATTTACGCCCGACGTGCTGCTTTGCGGTGGTGAAAAATTGAAGATTGCAGGACTTGACGTCGAAGTCATTCACACGCCCGGACACTCCAAAGGCGGTGTTTGCTACGTCGTGGGCAACAAAATCTTCGTCGGGGACACGCTGTTTTTTATGTCTTTCGGGCGCACGGACTTTTACGACGGAAATGCAAAAGACCTCAAAAATTCCATTGTAAACAAACTTTTTGCACTCAAAGGAAACTTCACGGTTTTGCCGGGGCACGGCGAGCCGACCACGCTCGACTTCGAGAGAGTGAACAATCCCATAATCGAGGACGCTCCGCATATAAACGCAGACTAGCCGTATATGATTGATTTTTCCATTTCAAACGAAGAATATCTCAACGACCTTATGGAACTTATAAGGCCGTTTGAATCGCGCTCGGACGAGGACGTTTCCATTGCCGTCGAATATGAAAATATCGACGGTCTTTTCAAGGTTAAAATCACTTCGGACAAGTTTGGCGGTTTTGTCAAAAACTACGCTTTCAAGATTGACACAGAGGGCGAACTCGAACGAAAAAGAGTGGAAAAAAGATACCTTAAAATCGCCATATATCGCACGTTGAGTTTCCTTTTGAACGTCAATTTACCATACGGTTGTCTTACGGGAATTCGTCCTACGAAACTTTATTGTGAAATTGAAAACGAAGCGGATAGATATTCGAAATCGGCGCGCGACGTGTTTTTGAAAGATTACAGCGTAAGCGAAGGAAAAGTCGAGCTTATCCAAAAAATAGTCGCTGTCCAGAAGCCTATACGCAACAAATCGTCAAGGCAGTTCGACGTGTTCGTTTTTATTCCGTTTTGTCCGACGAGATGTGCGTATTGTTCTTTCGTCAGCCTTCCCATCGACAAGCAGAAAAAACTCGTCGAGCCTTACGTGGATTGCCTTGTAAGAGAGCTTGAACAAACCAAACGAATAATCGAAAAAAAGCGTATAAAAGTCAGGGCGGTGTACGTCGGAGGAGGCACGCCGACTTCGATAGGAGCGGAACTTTTGGACAAGGTTCTCGAACGTTGTCACTTCGGCGCGAAAGAGTTTACCGTCGAGGCGGGGCGTCCCGACACCATCACTCCCGAAATCGTGGACGTCATGCAAAAACACGGCGTAACCAGAGTGTCGGTAAATCCGCAAACTTTCAACGACAAAACGCTTGAAATCATAGGAAGGAAGCACAAAAGCGCGGACACCTACAACGCTTATATGCTTGTCAAAGACAAGTTTGACGTCAATATGGACTTGATTGCCTGTTTGCCCGGCGAAACCATCGACGATTTCAAACGCAGCGTTGACATTGCTGTCGCACTCAATCCGGCAAACGTCACGGTGCATACGCTTTATATGAAAAAAGGCTCTGCGCTCAAACAGGCGGGCTACGACAACACCGACTTCGAAACCGCGTCGCAAATGGTGGATTACGCCTATCGAAAACTGACTTCGGCAGGGTATGATCCGTACTATATGTATCGTCAAAAATACACCAGCGGCAACCTCGAAAACGTGGGCTACGCAAAGCCGAAAAAAGCGTGCGTTTACAATATCGACATCATGGAAGAAGATACCTCGATCATTGCAAACGGAGCCAACGGAATCTCGAAAAAGTGGAATAAAAAGATAAATCTCATCACTCGTTGCGCAAACTACAAAGAGCCGATAGAATACATAAAACACATCGATGAAATGTTGGAACGGCAACGTAAGTTTTTACTATAATAGAAATATTTTCGAAGATGGAACGCGAG
>ULVL01004494.1_pt1 | contig 43074 bp, 29 predicted proteins | sample 1959381 | NCBI WGS metagenome assembly ULVL01 (sample SAMEA4835785, study PRJEB28245) | human gut metagenome | biome: gut microbiome; material: fecal sample | place: Denmark | collected 2008
AATGTTTTTTGTTTTCATAGTATTCTTATTGATGTTGCGCCGGTAGATGACGCAGTTTAATGTGAACACAATTTTACATAAAGCAAAGTTAATATGACTGTTTTGCATATATCAACTTGCTGTTTTGCAATTTTGCTCATATGCGGATTGCTCTTCCAATTGCTGTCGGCGTTTATCCAAAATCCGCATAAGCATTGAAACGTAGAACGCCTTTTGTTCGCTCTCGCTCATCGTTTCAATATTGGGTTCACCGACGGTTGTTACTTTGAGTTGGACTTGTTTTCTCTTCAATGGCATTACCTCCTTTTTTAGTATTCTTTGCAAGGACGAAAAAAGGAAGTAAAGACGAAGATTTAACTTTCACGGACTTGGTTGCTACACAGGCTTTACCTCTTTTCTCGGTCTTGCGGTTTTATTCATAACACAGTTGGAATGGCGTTGTACACAGACTTCATCCGGACACTTTTGGATATGAGTAGGACAGTTTCAAGACTCAGCCGTACTTTACCAAGACTTGCCCATACTCTATCAAGACTTATCCTTACTCGCTACACCTTTACGTGTTGTGAACAATACACATCGTAAACGTGAGCGAATGAACAAACAAGAACACTGTTGTGCGTGATTTGGACAAATTTGAAACAATAACGGAACGTGGTTTGAACACGATTTTATAATGAAAATATGATTGCGGAACAATAGTGCAACGCCTATGCAACACAAAAGAACGAAACGGCAAACGAGATTTTGCAATACAAAAACACCAAGGATATCCGCAAGAAAAAGCGACGGCAACGGCATGACGGATAAGCGAGGATTTCGCCAAGCGGGTTAGCGCGAAACCTCGCTCCGCTCCGTGCCGCCTTTTGCGGAATTGGGTTTGTTTTTATGCAAAGACGTGCCGTAGCCTTGCGCGCGCGTACGCGCGTGCACTTGTATCAAAGACTACGGCACGTCTAATCGCCAACTTGCGATTGTCCATATATTTTTAATTCGTTTTGTATTGCCAATCAAAATTGTAAAAAAATCGTGTTTTGGCGACAAGTGGTGACAATTAGTTCACTTAACCATGCATTTTATTGACTTAAATTAAGGTGCTTGTTATAATATTAATATTAAAATTATTCAATAGAAATTCACTTCATTTTCATAGCAGCTTAGCAATTGCTCTATACGGTTGCTTCGTATCGCTATTGGTGATTCGAATTACCTGCAATCCGTAATATGTTTTCGAAGTGTAAAGGGGAACAAATGACAAATCTTGATCTCAAATTTGAGAATTGGAAAAATAAGTTACTAGATTTAGGAAAAAGAAATAGATTAATTAATTATAAAGACACCCAGCGATCTAGTGTAAAAATTACTTATCCTGCTTGTTCGGAACTATATAAAATGTTTGTTGAAGATGAGAGCCCTCTTGTTTTTCATTTTTCAAAAGATGAAGATAATAGCAGCGTCACGTGTTATTCAATTGTACAAACAAACAAATTGCCTTCCGATCTCCAAAAAGCTTTTCGCAATATACGCAGCAAAGCTAAAATTGCAAATGAAGAACAAGGCGTTAATGTTTTGTATCTTTCGTTTGGTTTTTTAAGATGGATAGAAGCGGACAATTCATCTCAGGAGTATAATTCTCCTCTTATTCTTGTTCCTGCAACTTTAACTGTTGAATCTTTAAACGCTCCATATGTTTTATCGCTTCACGAAGACGAAATTGTAGTTAATCCAACATTAAAGTATAAGCTGGAAAATGACTTTGGCATTGTCCTTCCATCATTTGATGAGAATTCTTCTATTGACACATTTTTAGAAGATGTTAAAAAGATTGTTAAAGCACAGAATTGGTCGGTAGAAAGCGAGGTTAGTTTAAGTCTTTTGTCGTTTTTAAAAATTAACATGTATACCGATCTAAACAAACATAAAGAAATGATGCTTGCTAATCCTGTTGTTAGAGCAATAAGCGGAGATTCCAATGCGTTGAAAAGCATTTCTCGCGATTCGGTTTTGTGTGCTACTGACGATTCAGAAGAACCGAAAGATGTGTTCCAAATTGTTGATGCAGATGCGAGTCAACAGGATGCAATTATAATGGCAAAAAGAGGAGCAAGCTTCGTTCTCCAAGGACCTCCTGGTACTGGTAAAAGTCAAACAATTACAAATATAATTGCTGAAAAACTTGCCGAAGGAAAAAAAGTCCTTTTTGTATCGGAAAAAATGGCAGCGCTTGATGTTGTGCATAAACGTTTATCCAAGGCAAAATTAGATGATTTTTGCTTGGTTTTGCATAGCTATAAAGCTAATAAGAAAAGCGTACTGTCACAGCTTGGTAAAGTATTAGAGTTGAGTAAAAACTCTTTTTCGATTAGAGAAGAAGCGTTTCAAAAGTTAAACACCTTGTATGATGACAAAAAAAAGTTAAATGATTATTCTGAACAAGTTTACAAAAGGATAATGCCATTAAACATGTCCATTTATCAGGCAAATGGTATTATTGCAAACTTAAGACATTGTGCAGAGGTCGTATTTTCAATTCCTGATGTTCGTAATATCTCAAAAGAAAAGTATGATACTTGGATAAGACTTTTAAATAAGTATTCCAATATAATTTCCCAAATGGAAAGCGATTATAGGAATACGCCTTGGAAGAATTGCAATATCACTTTTATTGATCATGAGTTTAGACATGATTTAAACTCAATGGCAACAACTCTTATTTCGGCTTTAAAAAAACTTGATAATGAGCTCTCAAAAGAATTGAACGTTTTAGATTTGAATCTTGAACATTCATTTTCTAATGTCAATTCACTATTGAAAATTCTAAACATAATCGATGATGCACAAGAAATCCCAAACGAATGGATATTAGATGATTCCTACGCTGAATTGTCGGATGAAATAAAGGATTGTATTGATAAAAAGACAAGACTTCTGGAATTAAATAAAAAATTAAAGGCGAAACTTGCATTAGTTTCAGAAAAAGACAACTTAATTGTCGAACATTGCTCATCAGATATTAGTTCGATAGATGATGCAAATATAGAAAGACAAAACTTATTTAGTGCTATAACATCGACATGCCCGTATTCACGTTGGAATGGCAAACCAATAAAAAGAGTACAAGAATTATATTCAACCGCAAAGAAAACTGCAGAAAAGATAGCATTCCTTAAAAAAGAGCTTCTTAATGAATATGAATCTAGCGTATTTGATTTGGATTATAAAACAATACTAGGAAGGATAAAAACAGATTATTCTTCTATTTTTAGAGTGTTTAAAAAAACTTATAAACAAGATCAAAAATCAATACTTATTCATCGTCGAAATATAACTAAAAAGATTAAGTATAGCGACATGATTAATCTCGTTAGCGCATTGCAAGAAATAGATAATACGCGTTGTTGGTATGATATAAACTCAAGTTCCTTAAAAGAAACTTTTGGTGATGTTGAGATTTCTGAAAATACGGATTTTGAATTAATTTCAAAACAAATAGAAGCATATGAAATTATAAAAGAAGTGCTATCATGTATTGATGAAGAATTGTCAATTTATAATCAAATTGGAAAGAATGAAAGCGCTTATAAGGATCATTATCAATTCCTTTATACAGGCATAGTTTCATCGGATTGGGAAAAGATCAATAATTGTTTCAACTGGTCAAAATCATTCAAAAATAGTATTTTAGGGAAAGATATCCCGACAAAATTTGTTAAAAAAGTATGTAAAGCGGGTAGATTTATAAATGATTGCAAATATGCGAAAGAAGCAATCGAAAAACTTTTTGATGAAACAAAAACTAGTTATAGATGGTTTACCGAGAAATTCGATGATCCTAACTCTTTTGATTCTATTTCTTTTACAGATTTATTGAACCGTTGTTTCGCATGTTTAAATGGCCTTTCTGCGTTGGAAGAGTGGATAGATTATAATGCCGCCAGAAAAGTTTGTATTAGTAGTGGATTGAAAGAGTACATAGTCGCAGTTGAAAACAATAATTTGAGTGTTGAACAGATTATTCCAGCATTCCAAAAACGATTCTTTAGACTTTGGTTAGATTCTGTTTTGCCAGAATACCCTGCTGTTTTAGGTTTTAGACGCAGAAATCAAGAAAACACAATTACCGAGTTCCAAGAGCTAGACAAAGAACAGTTTAATATTGCGCAACAGCGTATTAGAATTAATTTGATTAGCTCTTTACCTTCAATGGAACACTTTACTAGTGGCCTAGATGAGGTTGGAATTCTACGTAGAGAGTTGAATAAGCAGAGGAAGATTATGCCAATTCGACGTCTATTCAATGCAATTCCTAATTTATTATTAACGCTAAAGCCTTGTTTAATGATGTCGCCTCTTTCAGTGAGTTTGTTTTTGGAAGCTGAAACCTATAAATTTGATGTTGTTATATTTGACGAGGCGTCTCAGGTTTGTACGGAAAATGCAATTGGCGCAATTTCTCGCGGAAAGCAAGTCATTATTGCGGGAGATAGCAAGCAACTTCCGCCTACAAATTTCTTTAGAGCAGCTGTGTCAGACGGCGATTATGATGATTTTGATGATGAGGAATATGATGATACAGATGCATATGAATCAATATTGGACGAGGCGAATATTCTTCCCGAAAAAACTTTAAATTGGCACTATAGAAGTAAAAATGAAGGCCTGATAGCCTTCTCTAATGCAAAAATATATGGTAATAGGCTAATCACGTTTCCTTCAAATGTCGAAACTTGCGAAAATAATGGTGTTGAGTATGTATTTGTCCCCTCTGGCTTTTATGATAGAGGTGGTCGCAAGGGAAATATAGTAGAAGCAAATAAAGTTGCAGATCTTGTTTTTAAACATTTTCAAGAGCACCCAGAGCGTTCACTTGGAGTTATAGCATTTGGAGAGGTCCAACAACAAGCAATTGAATCAGTTTTGCGAGAGCGCCGATTAAGAAATCAAAAGTATGAATTATTTTTTGATGAGAACAAAGAAGATGCGTTTTTCGTTAAGAATCTAGAAAATGTTCAAGGAGATGAGCGCGATACAATCATATTTAGCATAGGCTATGCAAAAGACAATCATGGTGTATTTAGAATGAACTTTGGTCCATTGAGCAAAGCGGGAGGAGAACGAAGACTAAATGTTGCCATAACGCGTGCAAAATATAATATTAAGCTTGTTGGCTCAATATATCCAACAGATATTGATGTTGACAAAATTAGTACCGAAGGGCCTAAACTACTGAGAGAATATATTGATTATGCAATCAACGGAACAAGTGTGTTGGATAATCAAATTGTCGAGAGTGAATCAGTATGGTTCGATTCTCCCTTTGAACAAGCAGTGTTTGATTATATAAAAGAAAACGGCTATGACGTTGTTACACAAGTCGGATGTTCAGGATATAGAATCGATATGGCAATAAAGCATCCAACAATTAGTGGTATATATGTTCTTGGAATTGAGTGCGATGGAGCATCATATCATTCTGCAAGAACAGCGAGAGAACGTGATAGATTGCGCCAAGATGTTCTTGAAAGTATGGGATGGCAAATTTATCGAATATGGTCTACAGACTGGGTGAAAGATACTGTAAACGAAGGGAAGCGCTTGATTAATGCCATAAAAGATGCAATTGCGAACTACAGTTGTAATGCTCCTTTTAAAATTATCGATGGCGATAAAAATGAGAATTTCACATGCGTGCAAAAAAAAGACTTTAGTCCAATCGATACCGATAATCCGTATGGGTTTGAAAGATTCGAAGCACCTAATTTGCGGAACTGCTCTACTATGCATGGGATTATAAAAGAAATAGTATCAAAAGAATTTCCATTGCATTGTGAACTGCTATATCAACAACTAGCACCTTATTATGGTAATGAGAAAGCTACAATAAAGGTGCGCCGTGAAGTAGATTATGCTTTATCAAGAATGAAAGATCAAATAGTTCGTAAGGGTGACTTTTTGTTCCCTGTCGGTTATACAAAAATTACCCCTAAGTATCCAAATGAACGCAGAATACAACATATTTCAATAGAAGAGTTAGCTGAAGCAATGCTGATTATTTTACAAACATGTGTAGGAACTACGCGAGACGCTCTTTCTACTGAAACCGCAAGGGTGTATAGCTTTACAAGAATGGGTCAAAACATTTCAGAGGCAATGAACAATGCAATAGATTTTTTGTTAAAATCGAATAGAGTTGAAGAAATTGAAGGAAAACTAAGAATCAAGAAATAACGCTTTCTTTTTGAGCCGAGTCATACTCGGCTCAATTTCTTAAAAAGAACAGTTTCAAGCACAAAGCAAAAAATATCTAAACTTTACAATCAGTACTTTTTTCTCATCGCAATATAAAATGCGCTTTTGATGCATAGTAGTTGTGTGTTGATTCGGTACAATTCATTTCAATTAATACGCACCAATGTCTTCATGCTTATATATTATCCATAAATTGCGGCATATCGTTGTCGCATTTTAATGAAGTATTCAAACACGGTGGATTGCGCTCGTTGAAGTATGGCGGCGATTTCGGGATAACTCAGTCCGTTTTGCCGACATTCGAGCGCAATTCTCATGTTGTTCGTCAGATTGAGGCTGTCAACGATTGAATCATAAGCAGTATCTGTCATTTGAGATGTATTTCAATATATTTTGATTTGACTACGCTAAAGGCTATTGTTAAACATAGGAATCAGACTCTTTTTGACAATAAAGATAATGTGTGCTAATATAAGCTAAATATAAGTTTGCACACGTTATTAAAGAAGAGTGTTATTACACGACGTGGTTACAAACGGCTTATACAATGGGGTAGAAAATTATGAGTACTAACAATCATAGTATGATTGATCTCGAAAAAGAAATTGCGACTGTTTCAAATGATGCGATAGAGGAAGAACAATATAATGCCAATGTTAATTATTCCTGCCTTGAAAGAGAACGGCGTAGAGCTGTTGCCAAAATTCCGTATCCGGAAGTGGAAAAATACACGACGGGGATTGATTACGAGGATATTTCCGATATTCAACATAAGAAAAGAGTTAATAGTCTTTATCGAAAAGAGGTTGACGATTTAAATCAATATTGCAACGACGGCAAATTGTTTTGCGGACACTTGAATGTTAACGGATACGATTTTTATTTTGTCGAAGGTGGCAATAAGCCTACAAAAAATATTAACAACGGAGATAGAGACTGGTATCTCATCAACGTTGACGATAGAAGTTACGACAACTTGAAGAGATATTGGCGTTATCCGTCTGAAAATGACACGGTTGTTTTGTCAAGAAACGTTTTAATGTCAAATAAAAAGGTTGAGGACGTTGACGTTATTATTGACAAAAGCGATGCTCAATATTCTACGATAACAGATGCTTATCTTAGAAAGGCCCTTGTAAGAAACAAAGGAAAAAACGGAGTCCAAAGTATTATTCAAACAATTCAAAAGAAGCAAGACAATATTAGGTCGTTGCCGGCTAGGGATTCTTTTATAGTTCAAGGTTGTGCGGGGTCAGGTAAGACCATGGTATTACTGCACAGATTGAGATATTTGTTGTACAATAGAGATATCAATAGAGAAGACTATATTTTCTTGGTTCCAGGAGAGGAGTTTAAAAGATTTATTGGTGATTCTATTGCCAGTTTCAACATAAGCGGTAATAATGTTTTCTCATACAAGGAGTATTATCAAACGTATGTCGGTGCAGAACGCAAAGCCGATCAAGGGAAAGATGACAACGAATTGGCGTTCGATTCCGAGTATTTGGAAAGAGTCTATTCAAAAGATTTGATGAGAGAATCTTATCGAAAATTCTTTGAGAATATCGCGGACCAGCTCGAGCTTGTAATTGCGTTTCTAGATGAAAAACTGAATGACGCATTTGAGGAAGAAAAACAAAACCTTTGCAAAAATATCGACGGCATTAAGAAAGACGCGCTTGAAACGATTAAAAACGAATCAAAGAGAATATCGACGCACACCTCGGCAAAACTATCGGATGACTTCACAAGCGTTGATGCGTTTATACACGATGTTGAAATTGCATATTTGAGTAAAAAACGAGAGTATGACGAATTTTTGAAGGGATATGATGGTATTTCCATTGACGACAACGACGAGAGAATTACAACAGACGAGCACTTGATCGCAATAAAAGAGGCAATAGACGCAGAGAACGTTGCAATAAGCAAAGCCTCGTTTTTCACGGCGATTTCGCATAAAAACAAATTGAAGAAATTGAACGGTGAATACGATAAGACGTTCGCCGATATTAAAGATGCAATAATCAAGACCGACAAGGAAAAATATATGCGTAACGCGGGGAATTATAAATATGTTTATCCCAATGTGACGGTTGAAGACGTTGAAGCGATTCTTAAAGTTGTGAGGCCCGTATATGATAGAGCCGATAAGCTTATTCGGGAGGAGAAAACCAACTTAAATAGCATAGAAGATTATTTTGGTGCGGAAAATTCGGAAACAATAATAGCATTGAATAAATTGATAGATTATTCAAGCGATATAGCGACCGATTCGGAAAAGTATATCAACGATTTGCTACCGTCATCGGCGTATTTATCCGATATCGCAACGCAAGGAATAAAAGTTGTAAAGGCGTTCTATAAGAATTATTCCGCAAGCGATAAAGATTTTATAACAACAAAGACGCCGTTGTTTATGGTCAGAGACGAAAAACAAGTGGCTACGTACGTAAACTCACTACTTTTCAACATCTGCAAAAAGACGATAAACGCAGAATTCAATATAAAGATGTGTAGTGCATACAAGCACTATTGGTATTTGGCGTTGTACAGTAATTATTTGACAAAGTCGATGAAATCGAATGTCGCAAAAAATATTTTTATTGATGAAGCACAAGATTTAAGTCCTTCGGAGATAGAGTTGATTGAAAAAGTCAATACAAACGGCATAAGGCCTGCAGTTAATCTTTTCGGAGACACCAATCAAGTTATTGCTTCACATAGTGTCGGAAATTGGAATTTAATAAAGTTTATTCCAAAGGTTTACTTTTTGAATGAAAACTTCAGAAACACAAGACAGGTTGTCTCGTATTGCAACAACAAACTCGGAGTCAATATGGATGAAATCGGCGTAGATATGTCTGATGTAAGTGAATATGCCGATTTGCAGAGTGCTTTGAGGGTGTCTAAAAGCGTAAAGGATTCTCCGATTTTCATAGTAAAAGATGATTATTCGGCAGGCGACCTAAAACTTTTATTGTTGAGCAATTCCATTGCCAATTATGAGATTTTTACGGTGAAGGCGGTAAAAGGACTTGAATTCAAAGAAGTTTTTGTGTTCGATTCCAATATGACGAATAATGAAAAATACATCGCATATACCAGAGCATTGGTTAAACTGAACGTAATAAAAGATTTGCCGACATTGACGGACAGAAACGAGTCTCATATTATGCAAGGGATAGAGGACGAAAATATCGAGGAGTAACGAGAAAGCAAAGTTTAAGAGTGGCTAAAAACAATCGTATTTTATAGGAAATAATAATCGAGTCTATAAGACAGTATCCGAATTGCTTCATTAACAACACTTACACGTATGTAAATTAATTGCAATTAATAAAAATTAAGCAAATTTACATGCGTTTTTTGTTTTAATTTTTGGGAAATATAACGATTTTTATTGCATAAAGACAGTGGCAATAAATGTAATTCATTGGAAGCACATAGTAAAATGCAAATATATGTCCCGTAGACGGTACGTTCGATGGGATAAGATAAAGAAAAAATTTATGCTGGTACAGGAGATTGCCGTGGTTTTGGAAACGATTATTGATTTGGAACGAATTGCAAGAAATAATGTCAAAAAAATGTTGCCTTGTGATACAAGTTGGGACGGTATGATTGAGAAAGAGATCATACGGATAATAGAACTTGATATGGCAAAATATTTTTGCATCGCAAGAAGGATAAGTGAGTTTTTGAAAGAGAAGGATAAGAGCCCTCGGTTTTTCGGGAACGGGGGTTGCAGTTTAGTTGCGTATCTGCTTGGGATAACCGATATAAACCCGTATGAATATGGCTTGATATTTGAAAGATATTTTAACGAAAAGTACAATATGCAACGTTTATTTGGTTTTTACATGGACGAGGATACGCTTGACGAGTTGGCGGAATATCTCAAAAAAGACTTTGAGTTTGTGGAAATCGAGATTGGGGAAAGAGAATACATTTTGCACATCGACAAAGTCGAGATATCGATAATAACGTCTGCCGTAACGATGAAAGAAGTTGAAGATTGGATGTTTGATAGATTCCGATATTTGGGAACTACGCCATATACTGAAGATTATATGCATTTCATTCATTATATTGCGGGGTATAGTTATGACGAAGTCGAAAAAATACGACGTACTATATGTAGCTTCAAAAAGAATGAAATAGACGCACTCGAAGCGCAGTTTATAAAGCGTTGTCCGCAATGGATTTCTTGTGCCGAAAGGTTTGCGCTTTTTGACAAAATCGCGCGAGGAATGCGCATGTCGATAAGTAAGGCGTATTGCGTGTCGGCAATGAAAATCCTTGAAAGCAAAAATTGCGACTCTGACGAAACTTCGTTTGAATTTGAGTGTGACGGTGAGGCGTGATGTTAAAAGAAAAAGTACTGTATACGGTACATTGCGTATTTACATTTCGATAAATCGGGGGTATGATATATGAAAGGAGATTTGCTTATGGGATTTGAAAATAAACAAACTTTGCTTTTCAGATTATATCAAGTGCTTTTTGATTATTCGGACGAAAACAATTTGCTCACGCAACAGGACATCATCGATATTCTTGAAAGGGAATACGGCTTGGTGGTGGAGCGCAAGGCAATCGGGCGCAATATATCCTATCTCAACGAGATGGGCATTGACGTTGAATCAAGTCGCAAGGGTGCGTATCTCGTGGATAGACCGATTGAAAAATCCGAACTGCACATGCTCATAGACAGCGTGCTTTGCTCGACGCATATAAGTGCGACTCATTCCAAGCAACTTATTGACAAACTCGTAAGAATGGGCGGACGCAACTTCAAATCGCGCGTTAGATACGTGCAATCTCTCAACGATTGGAACAAAACCGAGAATAAGGCGGTGTTTTTCAATATATCGGAGATAGACGAGGCGATAAGTCAAGGCAAACAGATAAAATTCTACTACAATAAAATCGGCGCGGACAAGCAACTGCACCACACGTCGCACCCGTGCGTAAGCCCGTATAGAATGGTGTTGCACAATCAGCACTACTACCTTATGGGGTGCAACCACAAGTGGATGAACATAAGTTTCTACCGCCTTGACAAAATCACCGACATCGAGATAATCGACCAGCCGATTGTGCCTATCAAGAGCCTTGACGGATACAAAAACGGCATAAATTATAAGGAATTGTCCACCGCACGCCCGTATATGTTTACAGATAAACCCGAAAAAGTTGTAATTTCAGCGAAGAAGTGGATGATGGACGACATCGTAGATTGGTTTAGCAAAGACGTGAAAGTGTCGACAATCGATGACGAAAACATAAAAGTAGAACTGTTTGTCAGCCCGACGGCAATGAAGTTTTGGGCATTGCAATACGGAGAAAATGCCGAAGTGCTTACTCCCGAGCATTTGCGCAACGAAATAAGACAAAGCATAGAACAAATATGTGAAAAATATAGCAGATGAGTTGCGGAAGGTAGGGAGCGAATTATGTATTTCAGCAAATCAAGATATTGCTCTTTGTGTCAATGCCCAAAGAGTGTGTGGCTCAAAAAGTTTAAGCCCGATGAATATGAAGTTGACCAAAGCGTCAAAGCAAGAATGGACAACGGCAACGTCGTTGGCGATTTTGCCATGGGACTTTTTGGCGATTACGTTGAAGTGACCGCAACAAAAGAAAATGGTGCGCTCGACTTGTCCAAAATGATTGCAAAAACCAAGGAGTGCATTGCAAACGGAGTGCAGAACATTTGCGAAGCATCCTTTGATTTTTGCGGTTTGTATTGCGCCGTGGACATTTTGCGCAAGGACGGTGACGGCTATTCCATTTACGAAGTCAAGAGCGCAACCGACATAAAAGTGGTGTATATCTATGACGTGAGTTATCAAAAATACGTGCTTGAAAAATGCGGTGTCAACGTCAAACATACATATCTCGTGTACATCAACAACGAGTACGTCAGGGGCAAAGAGCTTGATATCAAGCAAGTGTTCAAGGTGCGCAACGTGGACGAGCTTGTGGCGAAGGAGTACGGTAACGTGGAAGGGCTTTTGCAAGGCGCGGAAGAATTGCTTGCCGATGAGCAAGAGCCCCGAATTGACATTTCAATCAACTGTTTTGCACCATACAAGTGCGGATTTTGGAAATATTGCTCGCAGCATCTTCCCAAACCGAGCGTGTTTGATATGTATCGTTTGCCAAAGCCTAAAGCCTTTGAATGTTATGAGCAAGGCGTTGTTTCGTTTGAAGATTACGCGCGCACGGGGTGGTATTTTTCCGACAAAATCGACAAGCAAGTGGACTTCTATTTGCATGATCGCGGAGTGTATGCGGACAAGGACGGCATCAAGCAGTTTCTTGCCACGCTCTCTTATCCGCTGTATTTTTTGGACTTTGAAACCATGCAACCCATCATTCCGCCGTTTGAGGGCGTGCGACCGTATCAGCAAATCCCGTTTCAATATTCCTTGCATTATATCGAGAGTGAAGGCGGTGCGCTCAAACACAAAGAGTTCTTGGCAGTGTCCGGCGAAAATCCGCTCCGCGCCATTGCCGAAAGCCTTGTGCGAGATATCCCCATGAACGTATGCACGCTTGCCTACAACAAGGCGTTTGAGTGCTCGCGCATAAAGGAGCTTGCCGATATGTTCCCCGACTTGCGCACACATCTGCTCAACATAAGGGACAACATCAAAGATTTGCTCGACGTGTTTAGGGGCGGATACTATTATCGCAAGGAAATCGGCGGCTCGTTCTCGATCAAATCGGTGCTGCCTGCCATGTTCCCAAATGATCCCGAACTCGATTATCACAATCTTGACGGCGTACACAACGGCGGTGAAGCAATGAGCGTATTCCCGACAATCAAGGATATGCCTCCCAAAGAGCAAGCCGTGGCGCGCCAAAACCTGTTGAAATACTGCGAACTTGACACCTACGCCATGGTGAAAATCTGGCAAGCCCTCTGCGACATCGTCAAAGAGTGAAAATATACAATGCAAAGGAGAAAAAGATATGATAGTAGATGATAAGATTTTTGAGTTTATTTATACAATCGCGATGAGAGATGCAACACTACAAAAGGCATATGAGTTGATTGGATATAAAACATCAAAAGGAGCAAAGAAACCTGACGATTATAAAAAAGAAGAATTGTTGCAAAACAACACCGCCAAAGATATTATTAGAGAATATATAGACAATATAATAGCAGGTAATAATCCAAATTTTTATGATGTGGAAAAAGACGTGGAAAAATCCTTTGATAGTTTTATTAAAGGCAAAAAGTATCTTTCATCTTTCACGTTTGGCAATTGTCAAAAACTGATAAATATGACTGTGAAGTATTTTTATATAGTCACATATTCAGATCCAGCCATTCGTTCGCATTTCAACGATTGTCATTGTCCAATGGATACCGTGATGATAAAAACAGTAAAAAGAGAACTCAAAAATAATAAACCGCTCAAAGATTTTAAGATTACAAGAAAAGAATTATCAAAGAGTTGGAGTAGAATTGTGCAGGGAAATACATCGCAATATGATGCATTCCAAGAGATCGTTAAGTATTTGGCGAAACAAAAAGGTGTAAGCCCCATTGAATATGACTATTTGATGTGGAAATAAAAAAACAAAATGAATAGCACATGTTGAACCATCCGAGCGGACAAAAAGTCCGCTCGGAGAATTATTTTAAGGCATTAATCCAATCTGTTTTCTTTCCACAACGTTGGGAAAGATATGTGATGTTTATGTTGCAAGTTGATTTCATGCCTTTCAAAATTGAGTTAAAACCGCTTTCAGCTAAACGGCTATTGCAAATTACTTTTATAGGTTTTGCTCGAAGTTTATTAAGCGTCTTTTTGAAAGTATTGTAGTCCAACGTTGCATATTTTATATCCGAGTCATACGGGCTGTTGCTTTTTCGTATCACACTTTCAAAGATGTCAAGGAAGGCAATGTGTTCATTGATTAGAGTGTTTTTTATTTGGTTAATGATACCAGTTGGTGTGTTTGATCCCACAAGTTGTGTTTTTAGGCCTTTTAGATTTGTTCCGCGAGCCGCATCGATATAACCATAAATTCTATTGCGTGGCGCAGTATAGAAATAACCATTGCCTGCTGGCGGTGTAATCGTGCCAACAATTATTATTTGTGTATCAGATGCCACACAATTATTGTGGTTGATACTGTTTGCATACTCATATCCGTTAGGTAAATTTCTTTGTTGATCAATCATTTGTTTTTGGCAAATAGTTTTCATGTAATGTCTTCCTTAAAATAATGATAATAATATGTAAATTTTGTTGGAGCTATATAATACCATTTTTACGTGAGGAAATCAACTAAAATTATTCGCGCTTTGGCATCAGAATGCATAACACCATTATGTCCCATACACGGTACAACATTGGACGAGATTTAGTGGATTTTTGGGGAAGGATGATGTATGATAATATTGTAAATCAACCAAATCACACAAACAAATACACAAACAAATACAAAAACACAACAAAATCAATCACACAATCAATCAAAGAATCAGACAAGCAATCAAAAGGGCAATCGACAGCAACAAAAACGCAGCATTGGCACACAGACTTTTCAAGGTAGGGGGAGCAAAACACAACAACACCGCACAATCGATTTTGCATTGACGGGCAATTTGTAACAATCACAACGACAACTTAAAACAACGTATTATTTCATTAAATTTCGGAGAGAAAGCAATGAGGTTTTTTAATATTACCATAAAAGTGAAAGACGCAAAGCAAATCAAGGATTTTAAGCCGGAAGAAGCGGCTTGCGCAAGCGGCAAACTTTTTGAAGAAAATCCGGCGTGTTTTGTCTATGTTCGCGGAACACGCAAAACCGTGGTCGATGCCATTGCGTGCGTTGATTCGTCATGTGACGAAAAGAAATTTGCCAAGACTTTTGCCGAAAAACTCTTTGACAACATTGCGGATATCAAGGTTTCCGAGGGGAAAATGTTTGATTTTGTGAACAATATAGGCGATGCGGAGATTGACAGCTATTTGACCGACAGCAGCGCGACGATAGACAGATTGGGACTTGGTTTTTTCCATGAAATTTGCCATGGTTCGTTTGACGAACGTATCGTGACGGAACATAAAACCAAAACAAGTGTATACGCGGATGTAAACAAATACTTTTTGGATGAAGAATACAAGCGCGAACTTGACCGCATTTACGCGGGCAAAACTCTGAAAAAACCGATTGGCAATCCGGCGCACTATTTTATGGTGTCCAATGACGACGACGCTCGCATGGTGCGCAATCGCAATCTTGTCTTTTCGCTGTTTCACAAAGGAAGAATAAACACAAAAAAGTACACGATAATCGGGCTTAGAGATAGGCGCATTTCAGAATGGCACATCGAACAGTTGTACAGGATAAACGCAGACGGCGTGATAGTCCTGCGCGTCGACGAAGACATTTTGTTTGAGAGCGAAACAAGGAATTATAAATGGAGGTGGAGCGGAATTGTCAACATCATAAAAAGATACGCGTCAAGCGTTGTTACGATCATTTCTATGGACAATGCGTCTATGAATACGCGCAACAAAATTATAAGCAGCTTGCACGGCATTGCGTTGATCAAGTTTTATGATCAAGAATACAAGGGAGAATCCGCAGTGGATTGCTTTTGCGAGATCGCGCGCCAAAACGGCACAAACGCGTCCGAAAGTGAGATTGAAAAAATCAGAAATTCAGATAGGACGTATTCAAAAAGATCGTTGCAAACCATATATAGCGACTGGTACAACGAGTACGTTGCCACGGTGCAATTTCCCGAATACACCGCATATTTCAACGGCAAAGGCGGAGAAGACGATACGTTGAACGAGAAAAGTGCGTATGACAAGTTGTCCGAGATGATAGGGCTTGGCAACGTCAAAAAAGTCATTGACGGTGCTATCAACTATTTCAAACTGCAAAAGGAATATAAAGAGCGCGGCATCGACTTTGCACGACCTGCAATGCACATGGTGTTTTCGGGCAATCCCGGCACGGCAAAGACAACGGTTGCTCGTCTTTTGGCGCAGATTCTTCGTGACAATAAAGTGTTGAGCCGCGGCGAACTTGTTGAAGTGGGCAGGGCGGATTTGGTTGGCGAATACGTCGGACAAACCGCGCCCCAAGTCAAGGATGTATTTAGACGAGCAAAAGGCTCGGTGCTGTTTATTGACGAGGCGTACTCGCTGTTGGACGACAAAAAGGGGCTTTACGGCGACGAGGCAATCAACACCATAGTGCAAGAAATGGAAAACGCACGCGACGACACGATAGTGATTTTTGCAGGATACAAAAACGAAATGGAAGAGTTTGTCGAGCGCAACCCCGGTCTTTCGTCGAGAATAGCGTTCCACGTTGACTTTGACGACTATTCTGAGGATGAACTTTTGGCTATCACCAAATTGCTCGCGCGCCAAAATAGCATCATCATTGATGAATCTTGCGATCAAAAGTTGCTCGATATATACAAAAAAGCGCGCCAAAATCCATCCTTCGGCAACGGCAGATATGCAAGAAACGTGCTTGAAAAAGCAAAGCTCAATCAGGCAAGCCGTATAGCGAAACAAGACATCGAATATTTGTCAAACGAGCAACTGAAGACGATAGTTGCCGCCGATATAAGCGTAGATGACCAAAGACAAAAACAAACGATAAGTCGACTGGGCTTTTATTGATTATGGAGGGAAAACATGAAAAGAAAAAACGATTTGAACGGCATCTATAAAGAAGCAACACAAAACGCCGAGTTTTGCAAGAGTGTAGAGAGATCTGCAAACGAGGCTGAAGCGGTGGCACTTGCATATGAAAATGCACCCGATAAAAGTGTCGGCGTAAATGCGCTTATCGGCATGCATGGAAGTGAACCCATATTTTGGAATATGTCAAAGCAAAACGTGCTTGCATCGTGCGACTCGGGATACGGTGTTTACTCGCATGGTCACAATTTGCCGATTATGAACATAAGAGAACACTATTCCGCTCAGGAAGTAGGATATTACGAGTTCGTTGGCGACGGCACGGTGTGGAACGCGCGATACGACGAGCATTGTGTTGCATGCTGTGAATTATACAATGAAAATCAAGACCGGAAAGAATACGACGAAGTTGTACGCAAATTGTATATGCTGATGAAAGAGCGTGAAAAAATGTCTGACGATGACTTAAAAAATCAAAAGCATATAGAGCTGTTTTTCGTAGGCATCAATGTGCCGAGTGCCTATGATTTTTATGTGCGTAACAAGCATGAATTTGATGAGATAATCAAAGCAGTGTTTGATGATGGCAACAGATTGAAAATCGGATTGTATTTGTCAGGACGCCCGAATTTATTTGATATGAGCCCTACGAGAGATATGTTTTGGGCGTATCGCAAATCGTTTGACGCAAAACTAATAGGCGTTTGCAGATCAAAATTATCGTCTGTGTTGCTGACCGGAAGCGACGTTGCGTATTACGACAAATATAGGTTCGTAAGTCCGCTTATGCCTAGACTGCCGGCAGTGTTTATTCACGGTGATAGTATCGAAAACTTGAAGTTTCCGAACACGTGGCAAATGAATAGAGAATGAAAAGGAGAAAAATATGACGATTTATATATCGGGAGATACCCACGGAATTTGGGACGTGAACAAGCTCAAAGAGCTCAATGCCACCAAGGACGACTACATAATTATATGCGGTGACTGCGGTGTACTGTGGGACAAAAAGAGTGCGCCCAAAATGATTGAACTATACGAGAGTTTCGGCGCAACGGTGTTGTTTGTGGACGGCAATCACGAAAACTTCGATATGCTCAAGGCGTTGCCGATCGTGGAGATTTTAGGCGGGCGCGCGCACAAAGTGAGCGATAGAATTTATCATTTAATGCGCGGAGAAGTTTTTGATATAGGCGGCAAGAAAATCCTTGCGCTAGGCGGCGCAGAGTCGCACGATAAAGAGTGGAGATTGGAGCATAAAACGTGGTGGAAAGACGAAGAAATTTGCGAGGCTGATATTCGCAATGTAATGTTTAACCTTGCAAAATGCGACAATAAAGTTGATATTGTGTTGACACACATACCTCCGTCCAGATTTAAGAAACTCATAATCGAAGAACTCACGCAATGCGGAGAAGATGTGCCTTGCTATCTCGAACCGAAACTTAAAAACACTCAAAGCGAGGAGCTTTTGAAACAAATCGAAAAGGTCGTAGAGTTCAAATATTGGTTTTCGGGACACCTGCATACGGACACGCACATAGGCAAATATTATTCGCTTTATGACGACGTTGTGCCGATAAAACTTTGAGTTGTGGCGGTGCAACGCTTGCAAAAAATCGGAGGCAATAGCATATGAAATGGAAAATATGGCTTGACGATATACGGGAATCCCCACAAGATTACGTATGGTGTCGCAGCGTCAACGAATGCAAAAAACAAATTGAATTGTGTGAAGCCTTGGAGGGGGTAGAGTTGCTCGATATCGACCACGACCTCGGCGAATATTCCTCGGACGGCGGTGACGGAATCGCACTTATTGATTGGCTTGCAAAGAGAGATACTATGTACCCCATTGCTTTGCACACGCAAAACCCTGTTGGTCGGAACAATATGCTCCGGGCAATCGAGTCATATTATAGGCATAAGAATAAACGAGAGGAACAGGCAATGCCATTCGATAGTATTGATGAAAATCCAAAAGCATGCGTGTACTACAAGGGCATCTTTTGGATTGTGGATGAAAATCATTTAGAAAATAACAATGATTATATTTTCAGAATACCCGTAGATTGCAACGGTAACTTGCTTGATATCGGTTTGTTTTATCCCCTCAACAGCAAGAGCGGGAGAGGCTACAACCATCGACTGACTTGGCTTACATATGTCAAAAAGGAGTTGCAAAAGGGCAAAGAATACAATTATTTTCCGCGCGGAAGGGTGGAGATTAGAAACACAACGGCAACGATTTTTCTCAATCCCGACATTGCAACAAAGGGAATCCTAGAATACTTATCCGCACAATTTGCGCTTGCCGATCTTTCGATTAAAGTTGTGTGCGACGGCTCTAAGCATTATAGAAGTTTTTTAGATTTTGACACTTAATGTACCGTATATGGTACAAAGTGTGGATTATAATGCAATTACAATAAATGATAGGATGGAAATTAAAATGAAAAACCTTCTCACAATCAAAAATATCAACGACCTTTCAAACACTCAAATCGTGGACGCTTTGTTTGGCGCAATCCAAGACGGAGTGTTGAGCATCGGTTTTGAAAGCGCCGAGGATTATTGCGTGATTGCAGACGATGCCAAGAGTGCAAATATCATTGAGACTTGCACGATCGATTGCAAAAAAGAAGACTGTGCGCAATTTCTCAAAAGTTTTGACGAGACTCTTGCAAAACTCTCGCAAGTAAAGACGGATAAGATCACCGGGACTTTTTCGGGCGAAGTGTCCTGCTATATCAAGCGACTTTGCAAACTTATCGAACTCGGCGCACCGCAAATTCTCATTCGCAACGAGCAGATTTCTTTGCTTATTTATTCGTTCTTGAACGAATACACGCTGCTTAGAGATATAGATTGCGTCGAATAAAATGGGCAATGCTTGTTGAAAGTCGCAAGCAAAGCGGCTTTCGGCAGGAAAATAGGTTATTTACACACTCATAATAATGTCATATAGTCGTATGGGACGATAGGGTATTACGTTTTTTTTTCGAAAGGGGCGGCGAGTCGTTGTCTTGTCACTCAACTTTTCTCACTCCCTGCGCCTTTATGTCAATATAGGGAGAATAGGAGAAACACATGGATATTATCAGTCAAGATGCAAAAAACTTGCTCGTCAAACACAAGGAAGAAATCAAAAAAAGCGTGCTTTTGCCATTGTTTGTCGACGCTCTCATTACAGGCGGCATAACGCTGTTCGATGAGGTGCGCTCGCTGCTTGAAAATGCAGGAATTTGTTTGGATGACTTTGATTTTTCCAAATTGAAGTAAAACGTCTGTGGTTTGATGACAAAAGTTAATGATATAGGTGTAGCATTATGAGAATTATAGGATTGAATATATAAATATTAAATAATAGTGCAGAGCTGTGTACGCATATTTGACAAAATAGAAAAACTTGCTAAAAATATAGTTGTAGCGATTTGAGAAAATTTCAATCGCTATACTTATACGGTTTGGAAAAACTAAATAGAATAAAATCGAGAGGTGAACAAGATGAAATGTACGTCTGCAGAAGCAGGAAAGATGATGAGAAAACTTTTGGAAGAGAAGTCGTCAATCGAGATGAGAGAACACAACGGCAAGGAATTCCTTGCGGCGGTGGGCGAAGATTTGGAATCCGTGCGTCCAGAGTATGATTTTGCAAAAACGCAAAGCGCGCTTGCAGAAGTGGAAAGGAAGATCAGAAAACTCAAACATGCGCTCAACGTGTTCAATTCCACAACAGTTATCCCCGAATTTGATATGACGATAGACGAGATGCTCGTTTATATCCCGCAACTGACGGCAAGAAAGAATAAACTGTCAAGCATGAAAGACAAATTGCCCAAAGTTCGTGAACAAAACCGCATGAATTCGTCTATATTGGACTATCGTTATTTGAATTATGATGTCGCCGAGGTTGCGGCGGAATATGAAAAGGCGGCTGACACGCTTGCAAAGGCGCAGAACGCCCTTGATGCCGTGAATATGACAATGACTTTGGATATCGAGCTGTAAGCCGATTTCCAAACGTTTCCGTCCGACAACAGACACTCACACCTATAGCGGTTAAGCTAAATTAGCGTTTAGGTTCAATGTTTTATGTGCTGTGTTATTCCTTTTGTTATCCGTTATTAGTTATGGTTCATTGTTGAAGGAATGACGATCAAGCAATGTGTTCTTTTGTCGGAAAAAACTTGAGAGTGGAGTATTGCCTTGGCAAGACGAAACTCTCTGCGGGAGAAGTTCGGTTTCACCCCGCTTTTTTTGTTGCAAATAAAAATTTTTAGAGACTCATCGAATTTAGAGCTGTTAAACATTCACTTGTTGTGGACTTCCACTAATTCTTGGATTGCTGCAATGTGTTTTAGATTCGATTCGCTCCAGCGTAAGTGTTAGTTACAAGATAAAGTTTTAGTTTGTTTTTACCTTGTTTTTTGTAGCAAACCTTGTAGCCGTATTTGTTCATAAGCTGTATATCCTTTTTGCAAGCCAAGGCAATGCTTGTTGAAAGTCGCAATTAAAGCGGCTTTCGACAGGAAAATAGAGTATTGACATACTCATAATAATGTTATATAGTCGTATAGAACGATAGTGTATTTCGATTTTTTTCGAAAGGGGCGGCGAGTCGCCGTCTTGTCACTCATTTTATCTCATTCCCTGCGCGCGACCTTTTGCAACGTTCGTAGCAAAATGACGTGCTCAGTCAGCCGAAGTGCTCGATTTAGCGCCGTAAAGCTGCGTAAACTACGCTTTGCTTAACTAAACCTGCGCGTTTCGTCGTACAAATTAGTATCGTTCACGTTTTTTCAACGGAGGGGAGTTATGATTGTATATCAAGAACTTAAATCTATCGAAAAAGATTTAGGATTTAGCGCAAAAACTTTGTATGGTTTGAGCAACAATATTTCTGCTCATTATCACAATGCTTTCATCCCCAAAAGCGATGGCACTCAACGAAAACTCTCCGTGCCCGATCTTATTCTCAAAAAAGTGCAGAAGTCCATCTTAGACAATATTCTTGTGTACTATCCCGTGTCAAAATATGCGTGCGCCTACACTTTTGGCGCGAGCGTGCAAAAAAACGCTACCCCGCATGTGGGTAAAGAAAAAATATTGAAATTGGACATCGAAGGGTTCTTTGACCATATTCTTTATTCGACAGTCAAGGACGTTGTCTTTTTCAAGGAAAAGTTTTCTGAACCTATCCGTATACTTTTGTCCATGCTTTGCTATCACAATGACGCATTGCCGCAAGGCGCGCCCACGTCTCCTGCCATCACCAACATCATTATGCGTGATTTTGATGAGAAAGTCGGAGAATTTTGTCGCGAGAAGGGCGTTTGCTATACGAGATATTGCGACGACATGACGTTTAGCGGCGACTTTGACCAAGCGCCTATTATCGAGTTTGTCAAAGATGAGTTGAAAACGCTTGGACTGTTCTTGAAAAACAGAAAGACGTTTGTCATACCCAAGACCAAAAGACAAGTGGTCACGGGGGTTGTCGTCAATGAAAAGTTGAACTTGACCAAGGATTATACGAGAAAAGTCCGCCAAGAGATGCATTATATCCAAAAATTCGGCATTGACGAGCATTTGAAGGCAATCGGAGAGATCGATAAGCAAAAATACGTCAATTCGCTCAAGGGCAGAATCGCATATATTTTGCAAACGATCCCCGGCGACAAAGAATTTGTCGAATACAAAAAGGCAGTTTCAAAATTGTAAACTTTTAGCGCAGTATCAGCGCAAAATCCGGTATCAAGTTTTTAGCAATCACAATCGGCGCAAACTTCGCGCGCGTCTTTCAACATAGTTGAAATAGGAGAATAACATGGAAATTATCAGCCAAGATGCAAAAAACATTTTTATCAAACACAAGGAAGAAATCGACAAAAGCGTGCTTTTGCCATTGTTTGTCGACGCTCTCATTACAGGCGGCATAACGCTGTTCGATGAGGTGCGCTCGCTACTCGAAAATGCAGGAATTTGTTTGGATGACTTTGATTTTTCCAAATTGAAGTAAAACGTCTGTGTTTTTATAACAAAAGTCAATGATATAGAGTGTATTTATGAAAATTATAGGATTGAATATAGAAATATTAGATAATAGTGCAGAGCTGTTTACATATAGACCGATAGCACTGTGATTTCAAATAAATAGATAACGTTGTTATTAAAACATATATTCGACAAAGCCTTGTTTTATATGGATAATCCAAGGCAGTTTTAGCTACAATTGATTGACAACAATGTCGTTGTAGGTAAAAACAAAGTGATGTTCTCCATTGCCAAATTAATTAAGAGGGCAGGGAACAGTAAATTGCGTTATATCTTTGTCGCATTTTGATAAAGTATTCGAACACGGTGGATTGCGCGCGATTAAGAATTGTGGCGATTTCGGGATAACTCAGTCCGTTTTGCCTGCATTCGAGCGCAATTCTCATATTATTCGTCAGTTTTAGGCTCTCAACGATTGAATCATAGGCGGTATAGTCTTTGGCGACATCTTCTTCAATCTCACAAGACGGCTCGCTGACGGGCGTTAAGGCATCAAGGCTCACCGAGCGGTAATAATCGCTTGTTCTTCGTGTTATAAGTTTAGACATCGTTCTTATGCACGCAATCTTGACTGTTATTGCCTTGCCCTTTTTATCGTATGTCAAAACGTCATTTAATCGCTTCCCATAATGATTACAAAGGAATAGCGCGCATTCTTGCACCAAATCATAACTGTCGCTGTAAGTGTGGTTAATGTCGTTTTTACGCCTTATATCAACGCATAGGTCTGCATACATCTTTTGCATTTTGGCGCCCATATAACCGAAAAGGAATCGTGTTTCATACATCGCCAACTGTTCTGCCATTGCAAGAACGTTGTTTTTAGAGATTGTTTCTTTGAAAACGTCATAATCTTTGATATGTTTTTTCATTTGTGGATACGCTCCAAGTTTTATTTGCCTTTCGGCAACAAGACGGCGCAGCACCGAGAAAACTCAAAAACATATCGCTTCAAATTATAAGATGCCTATGTCAACGAGCAGCGAAAATTATTGCGTTTTACAACAAAAGAGCCTATATCGAACAAGCAATAATTTTGCCGTTGATATAAGCTTTTCTCTGTGCTAAACCGCCACACCGAAAGGCAATAAATCGAAGCAGTTATTTATATAATTTGGTTAAATTGCTAATCGAATACAACGCTTTAAGGAGTATATAAGAGGTTGCGCACAAAATTTGTGCGTAAGCAGACGCATTGATAAATAGGGTAGTGGTTTGATTGTCTAAAATTAATAATAAGAGTTTTTTATAAATTCTTTGAATTTATAGACGTAATTTTATTGCAAAAAATTCTCGAAGAAAGAATAATACGAACCCATTATCTGAGTTCGTATTATTGTCATTTGGTGACCCTACCGAGGTTCGAACTCGGGTTACCGCCGTGAAAGGGCGATGTCTTAGACCACTTGACCATAGGGCCGTATTTCGATTTATTTGAGTTCAGATGGTGGAAGCTACAGGACTCGAACCTGTGACCCCCTGCTTGTAAGGCAGATGCTCTAACCAACTGAGCTAAGCTTCCGTATGGTAGCGGCGATCGGATTCGAACCAATGACCTGCCGGGTATGAACCGGCCGCTATAACCAACTAAGCTACGCCGCCATACAATTTGTGTTGTGTTGCGGGGAGTGCCTTGCGCACTCCGCACAACGAAAGGTTGCAAGTCCGAATCGTTTTCAAATCGACGTCGTAACTTCGATTGCTCGATTCGATCTCGCATGTGGTTGCGGGGGAAGGATTTGAACCAACGACCTCCGGGTTATGAGCCCGACGAGCTACCAGCTGCTCTACCCCGCGATATTCAATGCTTGCTTATGATATGATAAATCAAAAAAATTGTCAAGCGTTTGCAAAAATAAATTTCGAAAGCCGTCAAACATTTGCAAAAAAAGTTTAAAAAGCGCGAGCAAATCGAAAAAAATACGGGTGGGTGAGGATGTTGGATTTTTGTGAAAAATCGATATTCTAATTTTTACGTCAGGTTTCGATTCTGCAAAAAAAAAACGAGTTCTATCCGCACAAAGCGCCTTGTTTTCTTTGGCGCGCAGCGAGTCGATTTTTTTGCAAAAACGGTGCAGAAACAATTTTAATTATTTGGTTTATGTCGCAAAAATGCTTGCGTGCGCCCCCTCGTGCGTGTATAATAGGTGTACTATTGATATAATGCTCACAATATGGAGTTTAATATGAAAAAGAAATTGATTGTCGCAACAGCCATCGTTTTATTGCTTGCTATGAGCATGACATTATTGGTGGGCTGCGACGAAATCTTTAAGAAGAACGACAAACGCGACGCACAGCAAGTTGTCGCATCCGTCACCTATACCGGTGATTTCGGCACGCAAACGGAAAACGTGTATAAGTTCGAGCTTGCGTCCAGTTTCAATAGTTATGCCTTTTATTATGTCCAATATTACGGCATGACTTATGAGGCTGCCGCAAATTATCTTGCTCAATCGCTTGCTCAACAAAAGCTTCTTACCCTTTTTGCAAAAGAGAAAGTCGCCAAGCTCAAAAACATGACGGCGCTTCCTTCATCCATTGCCGAATTGCTTTCCGCAAGCGAAAAGAACAAGGCTATCGAGGACACAAACAAAAGTTTGCTCGATTCCCTCGTTTCGACGGTTGAGAGCCTTATCACCGAAGATAACGCAAACACTTCTACGTCCGATTCCAAGAAGGACAACACGACAACCAAAGTGACCGATCCCGTGTATGTCAGATTTGAATCAAACGGCGGTTCGAGCGTTGAAAAGCAAAAGATCCAAAAGGACACCGTTGCAAAAGAGCCGAGCGATCCCACCAAAGACGGTTACACCTTCTACGGCTGGTACGTCGACAAGGAATTTAACGGTGAAGAGTTCGATTTTGAAAACACCAAGATCACCGAAACCACAACTCTTTATGCAAAATGGGAAAAATATCTTGCGCCTCGCACCGAGCTTCCCGCGGAAGAGGAAGAGGACGATTACGATCCCGACAAAGAGGATGTCGAACTTTCAAACAAGTTCTTCTCTGCGGAGTACAAGGCACAACTCCTTGACGACACAAAAGAGGACAGCCTTTTCACAACCAAATTCCTCAAAGCAGACTTTGTGGACAACATCATCGTCGATAGCGGCAAAACTCTTGTTTCCGTCCTCAAAGACTACATCAACGAAGGTCTTTCCGAGATGGAAAACAACCTCAAAAACAATCTCTACAAAGAGAGTGTTGAAGAGTGCTACAACTACTATCTCAATGCTCAATATCAATCGTTGCTCGTTGCAAGACTTAAACGCATGATCGGCGACAGCGCATCCGTCACCGAGGCTGAAATCGAGGCAGAGTTCAACGCACAAGTCGCAAAGAACAAAGAGACATTTGCGGGCAGCGATTCTTCTTACGAATCCGCACTCACAAGCACGCTCAACAAGACTTACTATCATCCCGCAGACGATCAAGGTTACGGATTTGTCATCAATATCCTCTTCAAACTCGGTGCGGAGGATATGAAGGTCCTCAACGACATGGCGAAGAACAATCCCGAAAACGTCGAAGCGATTTTGCTTACACGCAATCGTCTGATCTCCAAGATGACGGCACATGTTTCCAACCCGAAATACGATGCAAACGCGGTTGTCGAAGATGCGGACGGCAAGAAGATCGAACTTCGCGATCCTATGACCGACGCAAAGAACCCCTACAACAACGTAGGCAAGGTTGCCGACACCAAATATCAAGTCGAGGGTGGCAACAACTACAATAAAATCCTGTCATTCGAAAAAAATGCGGAAACAGGCAAGTATGAAATCAAGTTCAACGCAACCGAGCATCCTGCAATGGCGTACCTGATGAACGAAGTGCCGGTGTTCGACACCGATGATCAGGTCGGCTTGATTCATCAGATTCACAACAGCTTGAAACAAGTCAAAGACGCAAACCTTTCAAAAGAAGAAACCGTCTATTGGCTTCGCGAAGTAGCAACAAAGTGGGCATACCTTGTCAGTGACGACTCCGGCGCAACAAACAAAGATTCCAACAACAACGGACTCGGTTACCTCGTTTCTCCGGAAGGCAAAGATAGCAAGTTCCTCACAGATTTTACAGACTATGCACGCAAACTTGTCGCTGCGGGTACCGGCGCATATTCGGACGGAACGGTGAGCGATGATATGTTCAAAGGAAACCTTGTCAACGGTGAATTTAAAGGCAACAACAAAGCGTTTGTTGTGGCAGACAGCCTTGTCAACGGAGCGGAAAAGGCAACGGCAAACAACGATGCATACGCAGGCGTGTTCGTGCTTCTCAACTCCTACACCGTCTATGATGCAAGCAACATAAAGACAGGCTCTTCACAAACTCTTGTTGACGGCAAACTTCCTATGGACTACGTTATGACTTTTGCCAAGAATGCCGACGATGTAAAGACGCTTCACGATGTCATTCATGACACCATTCTCGAAGCCAAAAAGAACGATCTTTACAATTCCGAAGTCAACACAATGGTGTCAGCAAAGAAGGACGGGATCGAGTATTTTGATAAGGTTATCAAGCAACTTTACAAAGATTTGACCTGAGCGCACTATTGAGCGAATAGCATTGGACGCGATTGACTTTGTAACAATCGCTCTTCCGTCACTTCGTTCCTTACAAAGCCCCTTGATTGACAACTCATGTACTATATGTACATTAGGGTTGCCACTCAAGGGGCTTTGCGTTCTTATACACGGAATGTGCTTATTCGAAGTGCGAGCCGCAAGGCAATGTGAGTGATATGCACGAATTCGTGCGTGATATTGTTGCCTATGGCAACAGTGATATTTGCGCTTTGCGCAAGTGATATTGCAACTTCGTTGCAGTTGTGGGTGGGATACCCACACCCGAACGGACACCAATTCGAAGCGTTCTTATACACGGTATGTGCAACTTAAAAGACGTAACACGAGCCGCAACGGCGGCGAGAATTTAAGCGCCGAGCTTGACGGATAGTACAAGCGACTGCGCCGTCTGTTGGCCACTGCCTGGCGCACAAAGCGCAGTGATATAACAAAGGAACGATACTTATCTATGCGAGTGCCGCCTTCCCCTCTTGCGAACTATGTGTTGTTTTGCAGAATAACTGCATAATTTTGAGCAATAGGGGAATGCCCAAAGGGAAGGGGTGATGTTTTATTTTAGAGTTCACGCCGTCCACCTCTTGTAGAGGACGAATATCATTCTCAAAAAAAAGCGGTGCGAATCGCACCGCTCTTTGTCATTTTGCGTACTTATCCAACTCGTCTTCGACGTATTGGAATTTCTTAACTTTCGGATTTTTTATCACGTTTCCGCGCAACACGACCATTTTGGGCGTGCGCAATGCTTCCAGATTTTCGAGAGGGTTGTTGTCCACAACCATAAAGTCTGCCGATTTTCCCGCTTCTATCGTGCCGGTTTTCTTGTCAATGCATGCGATTTGCGCATTGACTTCGGTTGCGGTGTGAATTGCAAACTCGTTGCTTACGCCGAGATATTTTTGGAAATAGCGGAGTTCTCTCCACATATCGTAGTGCGTTACGAACGGGCAAGCGGTGTCCGTGCCAAGACCGACGGGTATATCGTTTTCAAGACACTTTTTCGCGCAGTCCAGCATGCCCTCAAACACAACTTTTCCGTTGACTTTGTGAAGCGGAGTGCCACCCGATACGGACAAGTCGAACATGCAAAGGGGGATGGTTGGAGAGATTGTAAGCACATGAGCGGAACCGTTTTGTTTGAATAGTGCGATCTCGTGTTCGCCGATGTTTGCGCCGTGCTCGATCGTGTCAACGCCGCCTTCGAGTGCAACGGTTACGCCGAGAGGACTTTCAACGTGCGCCGCAACCTTGAAACCGAGTTTGTGCGCCTCGTCGCAGCACGCTTTTACGATTCCGGGGGACATACGCAACACGCCGGGTTCGCCTTCTTTTTTGGCGTCCAAAACGCCGCCCGTGATCATAAGTTTGATAAGATCGGGCTTTGTTTTTGCAATTTGGCGAACATAGCGTCTTCCGTCTTCCGCGTCTTTCGCTTCGTATGCCAAAACGCCTGCCATATGCCCGTTTTCGACGGATACCGCCATGTTCGAGGCAATCACCCTCGGCGCTTTCAACTTGCCCTTTTCGCCGTTGTCGCGAATTTTGGAGTCGATGTCGTCAAGGCCGCCGACCGTGCGGATCGTCGTTACGCCCGACATAAGTTCGACCTTGGCATAGTTTGCGCACAGACGGTACACGATTTGCTTTGTGATCGCGTGATCCATCAAAAAGCGCACCGTCTTTTTGTTTTGCTTTTTGGTGTCCTTTGGCATGCCCGATCCGGGAAGATGCACGTGAAGATTGATAAGGCCGGGGAGGATGTATTTCCCTCCGAGATCTATGACTTTGAGCCCGTTTGTCGCGCTTTTGTCGTCGGTTATGCTTGCGATTTTGCCGTCCTCAACGACAATGTATTTGCCATTTTGCACGCCGTCGCCCAGTTTGCCGGTTATGATATTTGCATTTGCAATTGCGTATTTTTTCATATAGTCGCTCCGCATATTCATATAGTTTTGGATTTATTAATAATATATATGATATATAATTATACGACGATTTTCCCGCCCGTCAAGCATAGTTGGCATTGAAAAACCGCATATTGTCAACAATAATAGCCTTGTCGTGCAAAATTTGTTGCAAAAATAAATTTTATATACTATAATAAACCACGCTGAAACTCGATAAATATTTTCTATAAGGAAGTGTATCGAAGTGGTCATGGCAATGCGCACGGCGTGCCGATTATGCCCACTTCGCAATGGCTTTTCGACATCAAAATACGGAAGTGTATCGAAGTGGTCATAACGGCCCGCACTCGAAATGCGGTAACGGGGTAACTCGTTCGTGGGTTCGAATCCCACCGCTTCCGCCAAACTGCATAGGACTTGAAATCTGATAACTTTTTAGACGGAAAGTTCGGATAAAACGCTCAACTCATAGTCATTTTCGACTTGGTTGGGTGTTTTATTTTTTAAACTTAAATGCGGTCTATAATCGTTGTAGTAATCCATATACTCCTTAACCGATTCCTGTAATTCTTCAAAAAAATCATAGTCGTGATGATTTATCTCTTCTCGTTTGAAATTTGAGAAGAAAGATTCGATAACCGCATTATCGTACGGGTTTGCTTTGCTGGAAAATGATTGCTTGACTTTTAAGGTTTTAAGCAAATTCCTGTATTCGCAACTTATGTAATTTGCGCCTTGATCGCTATGAAAGCATAATCCGACAGGGCGGTTTCGCTCTTCAAAAGCATCTTTGAAAGTATTGACGGTTAGGTTGCTATTGTTTTGAGATAATCTATAAGCAACGACTTTCCTTGAAAATAAGTCTATAATAACGCATAAATAAAACTTGTTGTTTTTTATAAAGATGGTGGTTACGTCTCCAACCCCAAACTTATTCGGTTCGCTTTGTTCAAAATGCCGGTTAAGATAGTTTTTACAAGATGCCAATTTGCCTTGCTTCTTTTCAAACGTTCTCTTTTTACATTGTTTGCTTTTTATTCCCATCTGTTCCATTAGGTTTGACACTTTTTTCTTAGTTGTGTTAATCCCGAGTTCCGATAATTTTGTCGCTATTTTGGGCGCACAGAATCTTTGTCCCGATTCGTTAAAGATTTTGATGATTTCTTCTTTTAAGTATTCGTCCCTAATCTGATTCTGAGTGGTGTCAACTCTGCGAAGATGATAGTTGTAAAATGTTCCGACGGGCAAGTCCAGCACTCGACACATTTCTTTTATCGGGAATTTGTCAACAAGACGCTCAATCGCTTCCTCTTTTTGTTTTCGTGGAGAATCTGCGAAGCAATGAGAGAGCTTTATGATTTCAAGTTCTCTTGAAATTTTCTCAAACCTTTTTTGCAATTCTTCGTATTGCTTGTATGTAAAAGTTTTTTCTTTTTGGTGGACTTTTGTGTTGTATAATTTTAGCCAATCATAAAAACAAGTTTTAGTCACATGAAATTTTTCTCTGATTTCTTTGTAGTTGAGACCGTTTTTATACGCTTCCACGACACTGATTTTAAAATCAAAATCATATTTTTTCATAGTTTACATTCCTTTGCCGTTTATAAAATGTTGTCTATTTTGATTATAACTAAATCACCATTTAGGTGTTGCACATAGTTTGATAAATCAATAATCAAAAAACGGTTTTGTCACAAGTGGCAAAACCGTTTTCCCTTTCAAATAGTAAAATTAAAATCGTACGGAATAGATGACGTAACCTGCCGAGAATATTGTTTCGTTGGAGAAAAACTGCTCGTTGAGTTCGTCGTAATGGTTTTGGCAAAAATCCAACACTTCGCGTGAAATCTTGGAATCGGGATTTTCACGCAACATTCTTCCGAAGTCGTTGGGGATGAAGCTAAACCACGCTTCAAACAGCATCTTTTTGTCTTTGCGCGACATATCGGCGGTGTTTATACCGTATTTTTCGAGGCAAATGGTTTTCGGTTCCATTTTGCGCACGTACGAATAGATTTGCCTTCCGGTGTAGCGGAATCCGCTGTACTTGTTGTGGATATAGTAGGATTGCATCTTTCTGAAAAGTCCGTCGTTGTCGGGGTAGGCAAACACTGCGCCGTCGTCAACGTCGCGAATTATCATCACCGCGTCGTCATTGAGACAGTTGCGGATTGCTTGCAATATGCGGAAAGGCTTTTTGAAATCCATAATCGCCATGCTCAAACACACAAAGTCTATGCCGTCCGCACCCACCGAGTCGAGATAACTTTCCAGTTTGTCTTCAAAATCGTCCGCTTCGAATTGCGTCGCGAAGAAACGCACGTTGTCGTCTTTGCGCATGTTGTTGCCTCTGTCGGCAACTTCTTGGGAGTAGGTGAGGGCAATGACTTTGCCGACTTCGGGATTTTCAAAGCGTTGGAATGCGCTTTCGGGGTTGAGCACGTTTACGTCAAGGCAAACGGCGTCCTTTTTGCCTTCCAGAAGTTTGTGAATTATCGGGGTTTCGTATTTGTCCAAAAGGTGATCTTCCGTCTGCAAACGATGTTTTTCTTTTTCGTCTTCGTCAAGATAATATCTTACGTCGTCGTGGCGGGTGAGAAGATCGCCGTCGCTCTTCTTAATGCCTTGCAACATCGAAATCAACTTGACCATGGACGCGTCAAAGTATTCTCGACTGATTTGCACTCCGTTGAAGAATGGCAAAACCTGCATGGAAGAGGGCAATGCTTTGGGAAATTCAAAACCGTCCACCATGATGGGAATTATGTTTTTCTTGTATTTTATGGCGTGTTCGATTTCCAATCTTAGCCAATCGTCCTGATTTGAGCAACGATCAAGTGCGTGAGAGGGCAGGATAAGCACGAAGTTTTGTGAATCCTCGATTGCCGAATAAAGTTTTTCGTTGAAAGGACCCGACCGTAACTCTTCCAAGTCGAGAAAAACGGTGATGTTTTCTCTGTGCAACCATTCGTATATCAGCCTTGCAAGCGCATAGCCGCCGTCGCGACGATAACTTATAAATACGTCCATAATTTCCCTCTTCTAATCTTTTACCATTGTGTAGCACGGCACGTCGAATACGCCGGGATATTCTCCCGTGATGCGAAAACCGAGCTTTTGATACAGCTTCCATGCGCCTTGATTTGCAATGACGCATTCAAGATGGCAAGTGCCTTTGTCCTTTATCGTTTGAGTTATGAGTTTTGACGCAACGCCTTTGTTTCTGAATTGCGGGTCGACGGCAATGTTTGCAACGTAAAATCCGTCCTTATCCTCCGCCATTTTGGCGTAATAGTCCGAAAAGATCCTGTGAGTGCGCTCGTCGCACGGCACGTTTGCCTCTTCGAATGCTTTGCGGATATGCTCCTCGTTTTCAATGACGGGGGAGTAGCACGAAACGAGTACGCCCGCAATACGTCCGTTTTTTGCAACCGCAACCGTGATATTTTTTTGGTTGTAAAGCGTGGGTAACGACGTCATTTTTGCAATGACCTTTGCGCCGTCCTCCGCGGAGTCGAACCAATATGGATAGATGTATTTGTCCGTCATATAAATGAGATTTGCCACTTGCATGCGGTCGTCGCAATCCTGCATGGGACGCACGACGATCTCGTCGTTTACGGCAACTTCCGCGTCTACGAATTTGCGGAACGCAGCATATTCGTCTTTGGATATTTCACGCGGATAGGTGAGTATTTTCAGATATAAATCGGCGTCGCCAAGGTGATATTTTGCTTGCAAATGCTCGTGCGGATTCATGACGAAACCACTTCTTTGATAAAAGCGGTATCTGCGTATGCTCGTATCGTCGCAAGGCGGCTCGATTTCAAGAATAACGGTTTTTTGAGATTGCTCTTCGAGTATGCCGAGGGCGGCGGTTGCTTTGCCTTTGCAACGAAGTTCGGGCAAAATGGCAAAATGTTCGAGATATACGAAAGAGTCCGTTTCCCAATACAGCATAATGCCTACGAAACCGTCCTCGTCCGTGATAAAATCGAAGTGATAAGCAGGGTTTTTCATGATGCGTGCCTGCTCTAAATCGTCCCTTCTTTCCAACACCGGAAAAGCCTCTTCGTAAAGAGCTTTGGCGGCGGCATAATATTTTTGATTTTGTTCGGATAACCTTTCAAGTTTCATTTTTTCCTCGTACGCATCGCAACTTCGTTTGTAGCAAGACGAAAATCGTCAAAATGCGGAAGTATTGAACAACTTGTATATAATTTTAACATATTCGTACTCTTTTCGCAATAGCTCAAACACGCAAACGTATGATATTTTTATAAAAAATCGACTCGTTTCAAACAAAATTGCAAAAAAACGGCATAACGTATGGAAAAAACGTCGTGCGTGTGTTAAGATATAGCAAACAAAACGTAGGTGAAAAACATGAGTATCGTTATTTGGCTGTGCTTTGCAATTATGATTGCAATCCTTGCAACGTCGATAGTGAATATCGCAAGACGCGGCAGGGCGGATAGGTTGGAATATTACAAAAATTACAAAAAGGGCAAGTTCTGGGCGATTTACTTTGTCGCGATTCCCCTGTTCTATCTTGCGAACAAGTTTAACGGTTCGGCGGCAGACGAGGCGTTTTTCGACGCGGTGAAGTTGAGTGTGGATTTGGTTGTTTTGAAGTACGATTATTCCGCCGTAAAACCGCTTATGGAGGCAAATTCCGCTTTTAAGGCGGTTATGTGGTTGTGCTTCGTTATGGTTGCGCTCAACGCGAGCTTTTTGGCGGTTACTATCGTGTACAGAAGAGTGCTCAATCACGTTTGGAAAGAACGTGCCAAAAACGCAAAGAAGTGTTATGTAGTGGTCGGCTTCAATCCGCAAAACAAGAGCATAGTCAAATCCATCGCGAAAAAAGGCGAGAGCGCAAACTGCATCGTCGTGGCAAAAGAAGTGAACGAGGATTTGAAAAAGTTTGCTTTTGTCGAAAAGGTTTCGTATGCAAAGGTCGAATCGGCAGACGATTTCGCAAAGAATTTGCGCGAACTGTTCAAGGATTTCGACAACCGTAGCGTAGAAGTTATAGTGAACACGGGCGACGACAAAATCAATCTTGCTTTTACCGAGCAAATCGCAGGCGTTATAAGCGAGTTGTCCCTCGAAAAATATTGCCCGGGCGGCGATAGGGGATTGAACGCATACGTGTTCGGCGAACCCGAAAACAAATCCACTTTCCTGAAATTTGTCAAAAGAACGTCGGGACTTGTGCATTACGTCAATAAGTATAAGCTCGTTGCGTACGATTTCGTCTACAATTATCCGCTTACGGAGTTTATGGACGACGAGCAAATCGACTATGCAACCGCAACGGTGAAGTCCGGCGTTTCGCTCAACGTCGCGCTTATCGGCTTTGGAAAAGCGAACAGACAAATCTTCCTTACGTCCGTTGAAAACAATCAGTTTATGAGTATCGAGGACGGCAAATTCGTTCCCAAAGCCGTCAACTATTGGATTTACGACAAAAAGGACGCAAGAAACGACAAAAATCTCAACCACGACTACTACCGCTTCGAGAGAGAACTCGGACAGGACGAGTATTTGCCCTTGCCGTGCAAGCCGGCAAACGAAAAGTTTTTCGAGCTCGATATAAACGACGACGATTTTTACAAATCTCTCAAAGAAAATTTGAGCGAAAAAAGCGGCAAGAAAAATTACAACTATATCATCGTCGCATTCGGCTCCGATTTGGAAAATCTTGACTTTGCCGAAAAGATTTGCACGAAACTCAAAGAGTGGGAAATCTTCGAGCAAACGAAAGTGTTTGTCAAAATCCGCGACGATAAGCTCAAAAACGACGTTATCGGAAGCAAAGACGTCGATTTTATCGTATTCGGCAACGAGGGCGAGCTTGTGTACAATGTAAACGCAATCGTAAACGAAAAGAACGAGGCGTTGGCAATGGACAGACATCGTTGTTACGAGCTTGCCTACGCATACGAGAGCGAAAAGAAAAAGGCGGCGCAAGAAATGCGCGATATCGTGAAAATAGACGAGGACGGCGAAAAACTCAAAGCTACGAGAAGCTGGTATAAGCAAGCTCAATTCCAGCGCGAAGCAAACATTTACGGCGTGCTTGCCATAAGAATGAAACTGCAACTCATCGCTTTCGACTTGCGCGACAAAGCGGATGGCGAGAAGGATGCGTCCGACGAGTTTATGCGCGCATACGAAAAAGACGATCCCATCGTTTACGACGGTAGCGAAATCGAAGGCAGAAAAGGCGTGGTTTACACCAACGACGCCTTCAAATTCGACAGCTTGAGAGGGCGTATGGCAATCCAGGAGCACCAAAGATGGAACGCATACGCAATCACTTGCGGCATGATTCCTATGCCAATTGCCAAAATGAAAGAGGGCAAGTTTAAGGATTTCGAGCTTCGCAAGCACGGATGCCTTACCACTTTCGACGGGCTTGTGAATTACAGAAAAATCAGAGCGGAAGTCGAGCACAGGAGCGAAGAAGAAACCGACGTCATAAGATACGATTATCAGATATTGGACGACGTGAAATGGCTTGCAAGTCGCGCAGATAAGAAGATTGTGAAAAAGTAAAGGCGACCGTTTTTTGAAAATAATTTCAAGACGTATAGTCAACAAAAAAAGCACCGCTCAAACGGTGCTTTTTTGCGGATGAGAGGCTGTTTTTTTAAGTACCGCTCGGATTGCCGAATTTTCCACGCCCCGTGCGTTGCAAACGGAAGCCGTGGCATAGTGCCTAAAAAGTTTTTTCTTGCACATTGTCCGATTGTAGTTTATAATTATTTTATAAATTTTAGGGGTAAAATTATGGTGAAACAACTTACAAAAACCGAAAAAGTGCTTTTTGCGCTTTTGGGGCTTTCGGTGGCAATCATCGTTTTGGGCATTCTCTTTTTGCTCAACGCAATGCAGGATATGGAAAATCCCGACAATATCGCGTTTTTCACGGCGTTCAGCCAAATCGACAACGTTCTTGCAAAGTATATCGTGGTCATTCTCACTATGAGTGCGGGCATTATGCTGTTTTCAAACGTGGCGTTGAGATTCCCAAACAAGAAACTCCGCAACGGACTTACTATCGGAATTACGACGTTTGCGTTTGTGCTCACTCTTCCGCTCGTGTACGTGTTTATCGCAATCTTGCCGCTTGCGGCAAAAGCCACTACGACGGGTATGCCGGCGTTTGACGAGTTGTTCGTGGTAGACCAAGTTATGCGCACCGACAACATCCTCAAAGGATTTATGGCATGGTTCGGCAACGGCGCATTTCTTTGGGTTGTGCTTGTGTTTATGCTTTTGCTCTCAATCCTTTTCCTGCTCGAACCGCTGTTTGCCGGCATATACGTAACAAAAGGCAAAATCCTCAACATCGTCGGAAAGAATAAGGACGGCAAAGTGCGTTTGTTCTGCACGGATGAACTTCCCGTCCTCAAAAAACAACGTGAAGAAATGGAAAACATCCTCAATTTCGACGAGGATGAACAAGAGGGCGTTCCTGACGAACTCTCTTCCGTTGTTGCTCCGGCATGCGACGTCGTGGAAGAATAACGGTCGAGTGAGAGCGCGCATATTTGCATCTAAAAGAGTGAAAATGCAAAAAATACCCGGTTGAATTTTGGTGTTCAACCGTGGCAACTTGGTACACCCAGGCGGACTTGTAGGGAACGAAGTGAACGTAATAGCGATTGTTACACATAGTGTCAATCGCATTAGCGAAAGGTAAGAATCCGTTTGGAAGTAAAAAAAGGTCTTTGCCGTGATGGTAAAGACCTTAAATGGCGCACCCAAACGGATTCGAACCGCCAACCGTCAGAATCGGAATCTGATGCGCTATCCAGTTGCGCCATGGGTGCGTGAAATATGAGGATTTGCGATAAACGCTTTTGTTTTTACGGATGAATTATAGCACACAAATTTGCAATAGTAAACATAACGCAAAATATTACATACACAATATTTTGGTGACATATGAAATATGCGGTGATATAATAATTATATAAGAATGGTTTTTGACGAATCGTGTCGGAAAGGGGATTCTATTGCTCGTTTTTGAAGCGCGATTTGACAAAAGAGGCAGTTTATGGATGCAAAAATGCAAGAAAAACTCGATGTTTTGTCAAAAAAGATAGGCAATACTCCAATTTTGTCGCTTGGCGACGGTATATACGGAAAGCTCGAAGGGAAGAATCCTGCCGGCTCGATAAAGGACAGAGCGGCGCTTTTTATGATTATGCGCGCTCTTGAAAACGGCGAGTTGGAAGAGGGCGGAACGGTTGTAGAGGCAACGAGCGGAAACACCGGCATAGGTCTTGCGTACGTCGCGAGAGAGCTGGGGCTTAACGCGGTTATGGTTATGCCCGAAAGTATGAGTAAAGAGCGCAGAGAGATGATTTCCGCATACGGTGCGCAACTTGTGCTTACTCCTGCAAGCGAAGGTATGGCAGGCGCGGTCAAGAAGGCAAAAGAGATTGCCGAGAGCGGTGCGTGGCTTGCAAATCAGTTTGGAAATTTTGCAAGCGTAGAGGCACATTTTTATACGACCGCACCAGAAATTTTTGCGTCCGTTCCGACGGCAAAATACATCGTCGCAGGTGTGGGAAGCGGCGGCACGGTTATGGGCGTGAAAAAATATATCGAGCAAAACGGCATAGATTGCCAAGTGGTCGCCGTTGAACCGCTTTCAAGTCCGCTTCTTACAAAAGGCTACGCCGGGGCGCATAAAATTCAAGGTATAGGCGCAAATTTCGTCCCCGCAATCGTTGATGTGAGCAAGCTCGATCAAATAATCGACGTTGCAGACGAAAATGCAATAAAGTCGGTTGGAGAAATTTATAGAAAATTTGGCGAAAAATGCGGAATATCTTCGGGCGCGGCATATTTTGCGGCATGCGAGCTGCGCAAGCGCACGGACGGCGACATAGTGGTCGTTTTGCCCGACAACGGAGACAGATATCCGCAAAGTCTGTACGAATGATCGATTGCCGTTGACGGACTTCGATAGAGATGATATGATTTTTGTGTCATAAAAAAAGGATTAAAAGGGAGTTTAAAATATGGATTTTCAAAGATACTATGACGGCGTAGGCTTGATTGTAGAAAACAAAATCAACAATTCTTTTTCCACTTGTCCGCTTTGCGGCGAGATGAAAGTGGACTGGGAGATTGTGTTCGATTTCAAGGGCGACCTTATTTGCGTGCTGGCAAAATGTCCGCATTGCGGTGGCGTAATCAAGACCATTTTCAACTTCAACAACGGCGAAATGCCGTCCTCGTTCACAGTGTCGGACACCGGCGAAACCAATCGCAACGACCTTGTTCAAGGCGTCAACTACACGTTGCCCTCCGCGAATCGCGGTCCGAAATCGCAAAACGTCTCGGCGACTCAATCTCAACAAACCGACTCGGAAGGTAGCACTGTCGGCTGGGGCATCCTCGGCTTTTTTATACCTATCGTGGGCTTCATTCTCTGGTTGATTTGGAAGGACGAGCATCCGGCAAGAGCGAAAAGCGCAGGCATAGGCTGCCTTGTGTCCATATGTTTGGGAGTTGTAGGCGTAATATTGTACGTCGTTCTCGTCTTTGTGATTTTGGGTATCGGCGTCGGCGCATATGCGTCAATGCTCCCGTTGCTTGCGACGTTGATATAAGGCAAATTTGCAGCGTTTGTTGTGTATGCAAGATTAACAATGTCTTGCATAAAACAAATGTTTATATAGCAAAAATTGAGAGATAAAACAGTGATTCGAAAAAGCGGAGCAAAAAACGCTCCGCTTTTTGAATGTAAATTTTGCCACACTCAAAAGTTTATCAGCGATAAAAAACAGCACCGTCGTGTGCTGTTTTCAAATTTCTTTTCTGCCGATGAGATAGTCTACGCTAACGTCGAAAAAATCGGCAAGCTTCCAAAGGCTTTCAATCGAGGGCTCTTTCTTGCCGTTTAGCCAGTTGCAAACTGTGCTTTGATTGACGCCGATTCCGCTTGCTAGTTTGCTTTGTGTCAAACCTTCGGTTTTCAGCATTTCTTCGATTCGCTGAACAATCAAAATATCCATAGTTGACATTATATGTCCTTAGGCATATAATATTATCAATACTTGCCCTTGGGCAATTTTAGGGAGAAACAAAATGGATAACAAAGAATTTGATAAACTTGACGCAGCAAGCAAAATTATTGAAACGCTTAAAACAATATTGTATATTTTTTCAATTGTAGTTATTTTGGCTTTGGTGATTACAGGTATAGTTCTTGCAGTTGAAGGATCCATTGCATACGGACTAATGTTGCTGTTTTGTGGGATAATCGGGGGCGGTGTTGATTTATTCTGTATATATTGTATGTCTGTGTTTTTGACTGCATTTGTCGAGATGATGTATGATGTAAAACAAATCAGATTGAGAGATAAATCCATTGCGGTCAAAATCGATAAAGATGATTCGGAAATGAGAAATGAAGACGAAATGACGACGGTCTTTTTGCTGTTGAATATCAAGCATAACGCATATTTTTCAAGAGTAGAGAAAGATAAGAATGTGGAAATAATAAGATGTAATAAAAACATTTTAAGCGCAAACACATTCAAGAGTGAAGAAGAAGCAAGAAAATTTGCTCAGGAAAAGAATTTTAAACTTGGTGAAGACTGGAAGATTGTTGTAAAACGCTTGATGGTCTCAAACGATTGATTTCACGTTTTGATGAAAGGCTTTTTGATTCTCGCTTTACATACCGACGGCGAAATGCTAAAATGTCCGTATGGACGAAAAGAAAAAACGAGTTGTCGTCGGTATGTCCGGCGGCGTTGATAGCGCAGTTGCGGCTGCTCTTTTGAAGGAGCAGGGTTTTGACGTTGTCGGACTTTATATGTCCAACTGGAAAGAAACCGACCCAAACGGTTGTTGTACGGGCGAGCAGGATTGGACGGACGTGCAGTATATTTGCGACAAAATCGGTATTCCGTATTATTCGGTGGATTTTTCCGAGCAATATATGAACAACGTATTCAAACTCTTTGTGGACGAGTACAAGAAAGGCAGAACACCGAATCCCGACGTGCTTTGCAACCGTGAGGTAAAATTCGGACCGTTTGCCGATTTTGCGCGCGAACTCGGAGCGGACTATGTTGCCACGGGACATTATTGCAGAATCCGCCATGACGGAGATATGCATTATTTGCTCCGTGCAAAAGACGATAACAAGGACCAGACGTATTTCCTCAATCAAGTTTCTATGCAACAGCTTCGCGACGTTATGTTTCCTCTCGGGGATTTGACAAAACCCGAAGTCAGAGAGCTTGCGCTCAAATTCGATATTCCTGTTGCAAAGAAGAAGGACAGCACGGGCATTTGCTTTATAGGCGAGCGCAATTTCAGACAATTTCTATCGCAATATATTCCGATGAAAGACGGCGATATTGTCACGCAAGACGGAAAAGTCGTCGGCAGGCACCACGGTGTGTATTTCTACACTTTGGGGCAACGAAGAGGTCTTGGTATCGGCGGAAGCGCAGACGGCAACGGAGAAAGGTGGTTTGTCCTTGGCAAAGACGTTGAAAAGAATTTGCTCATCGTATCGCAAGGCGAGGACGATATATTGTTTAAGGACGGACTTGAAACCGAGGGGTTCAACTTTATCACTCCGCCACCGGCGAAAGAGTTCGATTGTGAAGTTCGCATCAAACATCGTCAACCGTTACAAAAGGCTCGAGCCACTGTTCTTGATAACGGCGACGTACGTATCGTGTTTCAAGAAAAACAAAGAGCGATTGCCGAAGGACAATATGCAGTCGCGTATTACGGCGATATTTGCCTCGGCGGTGGCGTTATAAACCACTCGTTAGACATCTAAATAGTGATATTTTTACTAAAACAACCTTGCGATGTGCAAGGCTGTTTTTAATATCGTCAAATATCCAAATAAAACACGAATAGTGTTTATTGATGTGTTGGACACAATCAAATAAAACACGATTGGTGTTGCAGTATAAATTAATTAACCCGAAGCGATTAGAGTATGTTTTTTCGGTTATTCGATTAGTAGCTGATTGTAAAAACAGAATAATCAACATAAACATTGAACTTGTGTTTGCTTCGTGCAGTTATTGCGGTTCAAAACGACAATAGACTCCGATACTTTGTTTACTGTCCGGCAAGAGCCTCGGTAACGGTCATTGTTCATCGAACAAGGGTTCGAAATGCTCCGCATAATTCCGATGCGGATGCTTGCGCGCCTACATATTGTAGTGCGCGCGCACGCGAGTATACGCATACGCGAGTATACGCATACGCATGTATACGCATACGCATGTGTACGCACACATATACACGCGCATACGCTATATATAAGGTTGCGCGCGATAGAGTGATAACATGGGGCGAAGATACGGTTTTTTGTATTTTTTGCATCTATGTGTCATAGGAGAATGATTTTTGTCGGAATTAGGCGGCAGCCTGTCCCCAAATGTCCCTAAACATACCGAAAACAGTGGATTTGGCGGACAATATGTTCGATAGTTCGACAAATTAAATAAAACTAAAAAAAATTACAAAAAACATCAAAAAACGCTTTACAAAAAAATCTCAAAGGATTATTATATGCAAGCTGTCGTAAGCAGTAAGCAAGTTTCAAATTGTGGTGCAAGCCCAAAGCAAACACAACATTTTGAGATGAAAAAAGTTTTGAAAAAAACTTAAAAAAATTTCTTAGAAAACATTGAAAAATCGTTGACAAAGAAAATTGCTTATGATAGTATATGAAAGCTGTCACAAATTGACGGCAACGAACCTTGATAATTGAACAAATTTGGAAAAGCGATTTTTAATGTGAATTAAATCATTAAATAACGTCTAAAAAACCTTTGAACAAAAAGTTATAGGACAGTCAAGATTGAACTCAAGAGTTTGATCCTGGCTCAGGACGAACGCTGGCGGCATGCTTAACACATGCAAGTCGAACGGACTGATTCCCTTCGGGGATGAAAGTTAGTGGCGAACGGGTGAGTAATGTATGAGCAACCTGCCTCTGTCAACGGGATAACAGTTGGAAACGACTGCTAATACGGTATATGACCACGGCACCGCATGGTGCTGCGGTAAAAGATTTTATCGGACAGAGATGGGCTCATATCCCATTAGGTAGTTGGTGAGATAACAGCCCACCAAGCCGACGATGGGTAGCCGAGCTGAGAGGCTGATCGGCCACATTGGGACTGAAACACGGCCCAGACTCCTACGGGAGGCAGCAGTGGGGAATATTGGGCAATGGAGGCAACTCTGACCCAGCAATGCCGCGTGAGCGATGAAGGTAGTTTTATTGTAAAGCTCTTTTCTCAGGAACGAACAAATGACGGTACCTGAGGAATAAGCCCCGGCTAACTACGTGCCAGCAGCCGCGGTAATACGTAGGGGGCGAGCGTTGTCCGGAATGACTGGGCGTAAAGGGTGTGTAGGTGGTTTGATAAGTTAGATGTGTAATACCCAGGGCTTAACTCGGGTGCTGCATCTAAAACTGTTAGACTTGAGTACTGGAGAGGATAGTGGAATTCCTAGTGTAGCGGTGGAATGCGTAGATATTAG
>ULVL01002586.1_pt1 | contig 41669 bp, 39 predicted proteins | sample 1959381 | NCBI WGS metagenome assembly ULVL01 (sample SAMEA4835785, study PRJEB28245) | human gut metagenome | biome: gut microbiome; material: fecal sample | place: Denmark | collected 2008
GGTCTTCTTTGCTTTGTTGAGGCTGCTGTCGGCTGTTGGGACAGTCTCGACGGCGTTGGCCCGTTCTTCGGCAATGTAGGCAAACAAAGCCTTGTATGGCATCCATTCCTCAGGAATGTTGTTGTCCCTGTTGGTAAAATATCCGCGCAGAGCCCTTTCCTCAGCCGATGAAGTCTCACCGTCGAGATATTTGTCGAGCAGCTGCTTAATATATTCTTCCTTTTTCATCACACTATAAATATCGTTCAAAGCGTCAGTAAATCTTTTCTCTTGGCCCTTATGGCCGTAAGTTTTATAAAGTCCTCACGTATCTTGCGGCGTGCCCTCGACAGGTTTTGCCGTAGGCTTTCGGCCGTGCATCCCGTGATTTTCATTATCTCATAGCTTTCGTAGCCCTCAATCTCCTTCATCTTGAAAATCTGTCTTTGCAGTTCGGGCAGATGTTCAACGATAAGTCTTATCAGGTCGGCCTCGTCTTTGGCTTCGGCCCTGTGCCAGTCGTCGGCTGTCAGGCCTGTTGCTGAGGCCTTTCCGTCTTCCAGCCGGTCGTGGCGCCACTGGTCGCTGTATTTGTTGCGCAGCATGGTCATGGCCAGTGCCCTTTTGTTTTCATACCGGTCGAGCGTAGCCCGCATGCTCCAGAGCTTGAGCATCACCTCCTGCACCAGGTCCTCAGCGCTGTAGTCGTCTCCCGTAAGCTTGCGTGCCAGCCCTTTCAGCTCGTCGCGCATGGGTATTATTATGCGGTTAAATTCTTCCGGTTTCATCATTGTTTCATAAAGGTAACGTATGACGCGGAAAAACGTGACATCAAAAAAGAACTTTTTTTAAAATTTGTTTTGAAAAGCTGGATTGAAGCCGGGCTGCCGATGACGGCAGAAACTTGCGGATTGCATTGTCTTAACTTCAATCGGTCGATTTGGGCTTGATGTTATCATAGCTCCGTCGTGCCTATGTTGAAAGCCTGTTGTGATAGGTCTTTCCCATGCTCGTCTGCCGATGCCGGCTTGTGTTTATAAAAATAATAACGGCCGGAGAGAAAATTTCCCCCGGCCGTAATATGGTCTGCCATGATGCGGCGTCTTTACTTCTTCACAAACTTATATCCCCTGACGTTGCCGTCGGCTGATTTTACAGTGGCAATGTATATTCCCGCCGGAAGCGATGACAGGCTGACAACGTTGCCTTCGGCAGTCAGTGTGGTGCGGCCTGCCGTGTCGCTGATAGCTATGCTCTTTGTGCCTTCGGCGGCCCGCAGTTCGTTGCCCGATATCATTATGCCTTCGCCCTCGCCGGTAACGGCTGTTACGCCTGTTCCTGTAGAGCCGGTGTATATGCCTATGTTGTCGAGCAGCAGGCAGTCGCCGCCTTTGGTTCTGAGGCGTATTGCTATATAGATGTCCTTGCCGTCATAGTCGGCCAGACTTATTCCTCGTGTCTTCGGTTCTGATGTCTCGCCCTCAACGTTGAGCACTTCTGTGTATGCTGCGCTGTTGTCTTCAGTGGCAGACACCATTATCTGATAGTCTTCAAGGAACTGCTGATTGAAAGAGTTTGCGTCCCACACGAGATAGCTGTCTTTGCCTTTGATGCTTACCTTCGGCATTATGAGCCAGCGATCGGCCTGGTCGGTGCCTTCGAGCCATGATGTTCCTGCCAGCATATATTCGCCGAACACGTTATGCTCTACGATGTTGAACAGGCCCCATCCGTCTGCGTTAAACTCGTCGCCGGCTGACGGGTCTACGGTGCCGTTGTCTTCGGCGCGGAATGTGAAGTCAGATGGTATCTCGCCGCTTTCAAAGTCCCAGAATTTCACTGGTTTGCTTACCGCGGTGAAGTCTTTTGTCAGCACGTTGTTGTCGGCGTTCTCGTCGTTGTCGTTCGCAACTTCCACCTTCAGCTTGTGGCTGCCGTCGCTCATGTCTGCCAGCAGGCCGCTGAACGTAACGGTTGTGGCGCTCTGAGCCTTCATGGCGATGGTACTGTCTTTAACGGCCACGTCGTCGATGCTAACCGTTATTTTGGCGTCGAGGTCAGCCACGCCGTTGTTGGCCAGGTTGAATATCACGTCCTTGAGGTTGCTCTCGCGCACAAAGTCGTAAGGACTCTGCAGGTCGGAAACGGCAAGGTCGTTGAGGTTGCTTTCAACCTTCTCGAACGAAACGTCGTCAACGAGAATGAGGTTCTGGTTCTTGTCGCTGAACGCATAGAAGCTTAAATAGATGGTCTGTGCCTTGTCGAAATGAACAACGTTGACAGACTCCTCGTATTTATTGTTCAGAATGGGGTTGAACTCCACAATCTTGTTGGTCATGGCCTCAGGCTTGGCCTCGTTGCCCCAGTATACGGCCATCTTCTCGGGATAAGAGTCGAGGTTTGAATACCAGAACTTCAGCACATAATAGCCCGGTTCAACGTTTATCGGGTCGAGCATGGCCCAGTCGTCGCCGCTGTTGTTTGAGTCATAGCCGTAAGCCAGACAGCCGTTGCCTGTGTGCGCCATGTTGAAGAAGCCTGATTCGATGCTTACGTCCCATGTGCCCTCGTCGTTGTTGAGGTTGTAGAAGGTGAAGTCCTGTGTGTTCTCCGAAGCCTCGAAGCCCATTGTGTAAGGAGCATTCAGCGGTGCCTTGTGCCTTACCGAGGTGTAGCATGTGTCGTTCGTGTGGTCGAAGTCGTCGGGATGAGTGGCCCATGCCTTTATTTCGTATGTGGTCAGCGGGGCAGAGAGGTCGGCTTTGGTCTTGAACGTATATTCAAGTGTCTCGCCGGCTGCGAGCGGCTCGCTCACAGTCTCGTTGGCAATCTCCTTGCCGTCAACAGCAAACGCTACGTCAAATCCGCTCAGGTTAGTGCGTCCGCTGTTCTTTATCGCCACCTTTACTGTCTCCTGTCCGAGGCCGTAGCCCGTGACAGGGCTCAGTATCTCTGCAACTTTTATGTCTGTCGGGTTGGCAATCGGCTCAACCGTAACCGAGCAGAGATAAAGATAGTCCTTGTAAGCCGTAGATGTGGCGCGGAACGCTATGTGGAACGGTTCGCCGGCCTTGGCGTCAACGAGAAAATAGCCCGACTGCTCGTCTTTCTTTATATTGTCGTATGTAGCCTCCTTGCTGGTCATGTCTTCCACGGTGCCGCCCTTGCCCGAGTACACCTCCATGCTCTCGCCATACATGCTTCCGCTGAATGTGTATTTCACTATCAGCGTGCCGGTCTCGCTTGGCGTTATGGCAGGCGAAATCAGCCAGTCGTCGCCGTTGTTGAAGTAGTCGTACTTATAAGCCACTTTCGACGGGGTGCCTTCTTCGTTGAAGAGCCATGTGGCGCCGTCGCTGTTGGCATCAACCACGGTCCATGCGTTGAACTCGTCAACCGTCTCAAATGCTGTTGTATAGATTGCGTCTGCATGTGCAGAAACAACCGACAGCATAAGGAAAAGTAAAAACGTAGATATCTTCCTCATAATAATAATGTTGGGGCTCACTTGAAAATAACGCCTGAACGCCCGCAAGGCTGATCCCCCTTTAACCTTACGAAAGTTGGCCTGATGAAATGTTTAGATTATAAATATAGTAAAAGAATCGTTATGTATGGTTGCAAAATGAAATACTTTAATTAAAATTAACTCAAAAATGAAAGCAAACAGAAGTTTGGTAGATAATATGTGATATATGGAACAAACAACGTGAGACATAAGACGGCGACAAAATGAAACAAAAAGACGACCGAAAGCATGAATAGAAATAGATAAAACCGTCATTAGCTTAATGAAATATTGTGGCTTGGTAACGTCGAAAAATACATCTCCTGTCATGTTCTGCGTTTGGTGTTTTTGATAAATAAAGCAAACGGAGTTTGTAAACATTTATGACATTTTCCGTCCGTTTGACGCTCTCAGAATGGCGATGCCCGTTCTCAATCCACTTTTGCCTTGAAAATCGCCATATTTTGTCTGATTCTGTTAAGTCGTTGTCTTACAGATGTTTACATAAAAATGCAATCCAAATAGCAATAGTTAAAAAACATTACTCTGCCGTTTGCCACTCAAAAGTGGCCCATTTACGATGCGTTACTCATCGCTTTTCGCATCAAAAGCACCCGTTTTTGCATCAAAAAACGCCTGTTTCAGCTCAGTTTTATGGGGTAAAAGTGAATATAAGTTAATATATTTATTGTGTAAAGGCTGTTGTTTTAACTTTCGTTATAATTTAATTTTCTAGATTGAGAAAATATTTTGTTATGATTATTTACCAAAGAAATGATTCTTGGAATGTATTATATATAACTCGTTGGCGGAATTAATTTAGTGCATATTTAATTCTGTCGAGGGACTTGTTGTTGATAAAGTTTACATATTGCAGGACGGTAAGTGCACTAATTTTGCTGATGATTCTGACAAACATACCATTTGTTATTTTATGCATAATTTCTGACGCCCATAAATTGGTCTGTATGTTGCGAAAATAAGGTTTCTATTATTTTCATAACGATATTCTTGCGTATTTCTTCACGCAAGCCTGAGGTTTTCCTCTTGCAGTCATTGAAATATCTCTTGAATATGAGATTTGGAATTTTGGATTTGTACTCTTGTCGTTTGTGTTCAAACAGCCATTTATCGCTGTCTATGCTCTCCGTTTCAGCAGTCAAAGACAAGGCTGTCACTCCCCAATCTGAAAACTTAGGGACTGGACCACAACGATGTATATTGCTATGTATAATATTTTTAGTGTGTTGCTTGCATATTTCAAGTATTTTTACGAATTTTGTATATAGGTTATACATCTGATGAGCGAAACTTAATGGACTAGGTATCATTAAGTTAGTAAAGTTCAAATATATGTGCAACTTTTTACTCATGTTTATCAACGTAAATTAATTCCGCTAACGGATATATACATTATTTTTTTGCGTACTTACTGTATTCAATTATGGATAAAATTATATCATTGTTAAATAGGACAAAATTAGTAACTTATCGTGCTAATACAATATTTTTGGAAAAGGAGAAGCGGGGTGAAAATTTCAACATATTTGAGATTCTAAAATTAAGGCAAGATGAAACGAAATTGCATACTCCTTTTTTAGCTGAATTATTATCACCTAATGGTTCGCATGGATTAAAAGAACTATTCCTGCGTGCTTTTATTGAAAAATTCTTGAATAACATATATTTTGATTACAAAAGTGCTAGTGTTAAGTCTGAGTTTAATATCGGTTATAAGTCTGAAGAGTGTACCAAAGGTGGAAGAATTGATATTTTTATAAGTGATGAACAAGGGAATGCTATAATAATTGAAAATAAAATATATGCTTGTGATCAACAAAATCAATTATTGAGATATTACAATTATGCTAAAGATGAAAAGTTAAATGCGTATTTGTTTTATTTGACTTTAGATGGATGTTTGCCGCACAAGAAATCTACAGGAAATAAAGATATTGCATACGAATGTATATCTTATCGAAAGGATATTTTGGGGTGGCTTGATCGATGTGTGGAGTTATCAGCTTGTTTCCCAATTGTTAGAGAAACGATTAGACAGTATATTACAAATCTAAAAATGCTTTTAAATATTATGGATACAGATAGTTTGAATGAGATTGTAAAAGTAACAACCTCTAAAGAAAATATTGAGGCGACACTGGATATAATATCAAATCAGTGGAATATTATGACACAAATTCGAAAGAATTTTGTGTTAAGCCTTGAGGAAATAGCAGGACGTAATAATCTTATGTTTGGATATGATGAGGGAATTTGTTTTTTGGAAAAGGAGTGTTATATTTGGTTCTATAATCCTAAATTGTCTGATAAATGGGGAATTTATATAGGTGCAGATAAACATAATGCTTCCAATGGAGTTTTTTACGGCATAAGTCAATTGGAATATGGAAAACCGAGAATAAATAAAAAACAATTAGCTGAAATAGATTCGTTTTGGAATGAGCAAGAACAAACTTCTGATTTTCCTTTTGGTTGGGCATATCTTAGAGGAGAAAATGGCCAAGGCAATTGGTGGAATTGGTCTGACATTGATAGTTTGAAAGATATGTCTAATGGGAAAATGGGAGATTATATAGAGAATGAAATAATTAAGCCTGTTCTATCAAATAGATTGCTACAGAAAATAGATAAACTTACAAAAAAATAAAATATTCTTTCTAAGAACTTGATTTATAATCAAAATACGACACAAATTAAAATTTCGGCCAAGGTCATATTTTGATTATAAATCTTCAGGCATAGGGATGACAAGTATAGAGTCGCTGCACCGTATTCCATAAAATACGTCGCGAACACGGCCCTGCTGTGGAATCAGAATGCCTTTCTCTACCAAATCTTTAATATCGCGTGCTGCCGTATCAGGCGATACCTTTACACGCTTTGCCCAGTTCTTGGCTGTCAGTTTGCCGGGGTAACCGTCTAAATACATATTAAGAACTTCACGTTGTCTTTCAGACAGAATGGTTTCGGCATGGTTTTGCCAGAATATTGCCTTATTTAGAACTTTCGACAACGTTTCATCAGATTGCTCGACAGAACGTAGCAGGCAGTCAAGATACCAGACAATCCATTCTGTAATATCACAGTCTCCTTTTTGCGTTTCCTCCAGTATGTCATAATATTGTTTTTTGTCTTTGTTGATTTGATGCGATATACTGAAAAAACGCATTTTTGAGTTTTCTGCCTGTGAAAGTGCCATATCAGCGATGGCTCGCCCGATTCGTCCGTTTCCGTCATCGAAAGGGTGGATGCAGACAAACCACAAATGGGCTATCGCCGATTTTACATAGCCGTTATGTGTATCTGAATTGAACCAGTCCAGAAACCGATTCATTTCTTCGTCTATTCTTTCAGGAGCAGGTGCAATATAATGCACCTTTTCACGGCCGAACATTCCTGATATAACTTTCATTTCTCCGCTTCGATATTTTGCCACGTCTATTTTCGTAGGGCCGCTCCAGCCCGTCGGGAACAGGCAGTTATGCCAGCCGAAGAGTCTTTCGTTGGTTAAAGGCTTGTTGAAATTAATGGTCGCATCAAGTGCCATTTCAACCACTCCGTCTATATAGCGGGAAGATTCTGTAGAATTCTGTATTTGTACTCCAAGTTTGCGGGCTACCGATGAGCGCACCTGCTCGCTGTTCAAATCTACTCCTTCAATTTCTGATGATGCAATGATGTCATGGGAGATTGATTCCACCACGGCAGACATCTTGTCGTTAAAGCCTATTAGGCTAAGACGCCCCATCAGATAGCCCACAGCCTTGTGAACTTTGTTTAGTTCCTCGCCAACACGTTCTTTGTTCCACGAAAAGTGGGGCCATTCTTTATGTTCATATATATACATAGGCAGAATTGTTTTTTGCAAATATACAGTTTTGCGGACAATTAACCGCATATTTTGCGGCTTATTGTCCGCAAAAGACGGCAAGGCATGTAATTTCTGCCGTATGATGGTGTGGTTGCGCCGATGCTAAGATGATATATTTTGTTGGTTTTTCACTGCAAATATGCTTTTATGCAAGGAAAAATGAAATTGCAATTTCCAAAAAAATAGTATTGTTTGTATGGCAAACTGTAATCAGCAGAATGTTTTAATTTTATGTATGAGTTAAGATAGGATGGCTATGCAGAAATGTTTGGCTAAATATTCAGATGTAAATTTTGCGTAGTAAAAAATGTTTACCTTTAGAAAGGCGATGCTATTGCGAAAATTGAGCATATTTAATGCTCTGAGATAACACGGAAAGTGTTAAATAATAAGCATATGTAGCGTTAATTTAATGAATATTGCCGTTATTATTTGGCAAATAGAAAAAAAAACTTATATTTGCATTGCTTAATGTAACTTTCTAGAATATGAGAAGAATTGATGCTCGAAGCTCTTAATCCGATTTAACTTAATTTTATAGTTAAATATGCCGGATGTAAAAATAAATCAGCGGTGTAGAGACGGTTTGCCTAAGAACGGCAGATCTTATATTTATAAGAACTTTCGTGTAAGGTAGATGTAAAGACCGGATGTCAGAAGACAGAGATTGCAATGTTGTAACGTTAGAAAATTGCACGGTCTTTTGACAAAAGCATAATAGAATAGATTTTTTCATGACGTAGATGTTTATGTCATGATACGATGTTGTTAAGATTAATTTTTTTGACTTATGAAATATTTGAAGATAATGTTGTTATTATTGTTCGTCGGTACGTTGCAGACAAAGGGAAAAGAGCCGACGGACAGCGTTATATTTAAGGTAACGTATAACGCCACATTTAAAACTAAGCAGGAAAGTAAGATTGAGCAAGACTTACAGGCGCTTGAGGTTGGAAATGAATGTTCAAAGTATTACAGCATTTATGATTATGAGTTTAAGCATATTGCAGATTCTTTGAGAAATGCCGGATTTAGCGATATGCAAGTGACATCGCAACTGTATGGCGAAAATGGTCCGAAGGGTGGTGACGATTATCAGGTTTTCAAGAATTATCCTACGGTAGGAAAACTGACATACACTTATATCTTATTTAATTCTCCTTATCTGTATGAAGAGGATATGCCTGCAATGAAATGGGATTTGGCCGAAGGCGACTCAGTGATAGGCGGATATGCCTGTAAAAAAGCCGTATGCGAATTGCGCGGGCGCAAATGGACGGCATGGTACACGCTGGATTTGTCTTACAGCGATGGCCCTTGGAAACTCTGCGGACTGCCCGGTCTTATCCTTGCGGCTTCAGAAAGCGAAGGTATCTACAGCTTCAGCTTTGCAGGAATAGAGAAGTGCGATTATCCAATGTCGTTCATCAAAGCTAAGAAATATGAGCGTTGCACGCCCAAGCAGCTTCAGGATGATTTCTGCGCTTATTGTGAGAAAGGCAGTAATTGGATTTTGCGTAAGTCCATCGGGGTGTCTGTCCCGATGGGAGAAAACGAAAAGTCGTTCACACCGTGTCTGATGGAATTTTATAAATAATAAATAATGGTGAAAACATTTTTAGCTGCGATATTGTCATTCATAGCTGCGCTCACCGCGACGGCCCAGACATATAAGGGTAAGGTGGTGAATGAAAATGGTAAACCGCTACGTTCGGCGAGTGTGGTTTTGCTGGCCGACGGCGGACGTACTACACTTAGCTTCACCCGTACAGCTGGCGACGGAAGTTTTGCTATCAGCGAGAAAGACAATGGCGGAAAGCGTGCCGTAAGCATGATGTTTTCTTATATAGGATATGCGCGCGACACAATCAGAATAAAAGACTTTCGTCAGGGACAGACTGTTGTGCTGCACGAGAAGTCGGTGATGATAAAAGAAGTTAAGGTTAGGGCACCGAGGGTGACACAGCGTGGCGACACGCTTAGCTTTCTTGTGAAAAGCTTTAAGCAAAAGCAAGACCGCTCTATAGCCGACGTTATAAAGAAAATGCCCGGACTGCAGGTAGGTGAGGACGGAACAATAACGTATCAGGGAAAACGTATTAACAAGTTCTATATTGAGGGACTTGATTTGCTTGGCTCGAAATATTCGCAGGCCTCAGAAAACATTTCGGCAGACAAGGTGAAGAGCGTTCAGGTGTATGAACGGCACCAGCCGGTGAAACTGCTGCGCGACGTAACCTTCTCGGATCAGGCTGCGCTTAACATCGTGCTGACCGACGATGCGCGCAACATATGGCAGGGACTGGCCGACATAGGAGCCGGAACCAAGGCACAGGGAGAAGCCGGCGCATTGGGCGACAGCCGTATCATGGCTATGATGTTTTCGCGCAAGATGCAGAGCATCTCGATGTATAAATATAACAATACGGGAAAGGATGTGATGAAGGAGGTGCACGACAGACAGGCAATTGAGAACGACGCTCCTGTTGAGAACAGCATACTTGGCGGAATAACCATGCCTGCGCCTTCGCTTGATCAGACGCGCACAACATTCAACAATTCTAACCTGCTGGCCACAAACTGGCTGTTCAAAACCCGCAAGGGCGACGACCTGCGCCTGCAGGTAAGCGGACTGCTGGACAAGACCACGCAGAGTCAGACCACGCAGACCGTATATACAGACCTGGCAGGCGGAAATGCCATTGTAGAGGATGTGGACGCCGCTCAGCATACAAGTGAGATTTCGGCCGAACTGAAGTATGAGAAAAACCGTGATGACATTTATCTTGTGAACACGCTGAAAGGATATGCCGACTTTAACAGAAGCACCGCTACGACGATGCTTAACGGCATGGAAATGTATGAAAACGTGAAACCGCGCAAACGGTATGTTCAAGACTCGTTCACGATGAGCAAACGGCTGAAGAACAAGCGTCTGTTTTCGCTGAGCGCATATTTCTCTTATAACAATCTGCCCGGCAGCCTTTTGTTGTCAGACAGCACGATGGAGAGACTCGGCATGCAGTCGTTTTATTGGGGTGCTGAGACATATTTCAGTCATAGGGCAGGCCGGTTTAACTTCAGATATACACTCTCTACAAATGGAAAGTCGCAGCAGCTATCAATAAATAATACAATGGTAGACGGCAAGGACAAGTATGACGAATCGGATACACGTCTTACTCCGCAGGCGAATTATTCTCTTGGCTCATTCAAGTTAACGGCAAGTGTGCCTTTGGTGTGGCTCTTGCGCAGATTAAACATCGACACACGCAACGATTTTCTGTTAGAGCCAAGTCTGAAAGCAAGTTTCAGTCCTACGGCGCGTTGGGACTTCTCGGCATCGTATTCTTATTCATATAATCCTCTCGACGTTTCGTTATCAGGCAGTTTGCCAATTTTCACGGATTATATAACCATGAGACAGGGCGCCGGAAGATTAAGCAAGACCATGTCGCACGTGTTGAACGGACAGGTAAGTTATAAAAATACAATAAAAGGACAGTTTGCCACACTTTCAGTTGCGTGGAACAACATGTTCGACAACATTCTTTATTCAAGCGAGATGGTTGGCGATGTCTATAAGAGTTATGCGACGGACAAGACGTCAGACTCGCATATTCTGAGTGTCTTTGCACGTCTGGCACAGTCGTTCCGCTGGTCAAGGCTGAATATTGGAGTTACGGCATATTATGCAGGCAGCGATTACGATTTGTTGGTGTCTGATGTAGTTACTCCGTTTAAGATGGACAACCTTGTTGTTTCGGCAGACATTTCCTTGCAGCCGGCAGAATGGCTCTCGTTTGAAGCGTATTCAAGTTATACAATGTCAGGTTTGAAAAACAAAAGTAACGGTGAGCGCTTAATGCCGACTTTAAATTCGTTCAGTCATGGCATAAAGGCTTTCCTTATGCCCGGTTATTGGCAAATAGAATGGGACAACGAGATTTATCACAGCAATGACAAGAGCGTGTCGTTCAATTATTTCTCAGACATCTCCGTGTCATACAGGCGCAAGACTTATGAAATAGGCCTTTCGCTTAATAATATCTTTGGCAACAACACATACAGCAGGCAAACCATAAATACAACCGTATGCCGTTATCAGGTTATGCAGTTGAGGCCAAGGTCGGTAATGGCAAGGGTATCCTTTAACTTTTAATTGAGTGGTGGATTGTGTTATCAATTCTTTGCTTGTGTGGGATAAAAACAAAAAATCCTGATTTCAAAACGAAATCAGGATTTTGTTTGTTGAGTGTGGTACCACCAGGAATCGAACCGGGGACACAAGGATTTTCAGTCCTTTGCTCTACCAACTGAGCTATGGCACCATCGTTATTGCTTGATTGCGGGTGCAAAGATATGCCTTTTTTGTTAATCATACAAATTTTTGAGCATTTTTTTTAAAAAAAATGCACGAGTTTCAAAAAAATGCTTTACCTTTGCACTCGCTTTTAAGGCATCGGGATTTAGCGCAGTTGGTAGCGCACTACGTTCGGGACGTAGGGGTCGCTGGTTCGAGTCCAGTAATCCCGACCAGAAGAGGTCAACAGGTTGGAGACAGCATGTTGGCCTCTTTTGGTTTTTGAAGCTTTATTAATGTTGGATATTTGGACAGAAAGACACAATAATTATGTATATTTGTATGCCCGTTGTATCATTACGGGGCATGGCTTGTGCTTTAAGCATGATGATTAAAATGCTGAAGCCGGTGGAGTGGGTGTCTTTATAATATAAAGTATGTCTTTGCCCGGACGGCAGTCGGTTTGCTGCGACAGGCATAACAGGGCTGACAGACTTATAAATAATATTGCAGGTTATGAAAATATCGGTTATTGGTGCCGGTGCCATGGGGGGAGCCATGGTGGAAGGCTTTGTCAAGTGCGGGATGTTGGCGGCAGCCGACATCACTGTTTCGGCTCCTCATGAAGCGACGCTAGAGCGCTTCAAGAGTTTCGGAGTTAATGTTACTACTGACAACAAAGCAGCGGCAGCTGCAGGCGATATGGTGTTTGTCGTGGTGAAGCCATGGCTGGCAGAGCAGGTTATAGGCGAAATACGGCCGGCAGTTGACTACAGCCGGCAGACCATTGTGTCGGTTATGGCCGGCGTAAGCGGCAGTCAGCTTAAGGAATTGCTTCGTGGAACAGACGGAAAGCTGCCCCGGCTGTTTATCGTGATACCCAACATTGCCATTGCCGTGAAAAGTTCGATGACGTTTATCGTTCCGGTTAATGCAGATGAAGAAGCCACGGCTGTAATGGCTGCCCTGTTTGACTCAACCGGATTGCAGATGGTTACGGAGGAGCGGCTGCTTGGAGCTGCCACTACGCTTGCATCGTGCGGCATAGCCTATGCAATGAGGTATGTCAGGGCTTCGACAGAAGGCGGCGTCGAACTCGGATTTAAGGCGCATGACGCGCAGCGGATAGTGATGCAGACGATGAAGGGAGCCGTAGACTTGTTGCAGGCCAACGGCAGTCATCCGGAAGTTGAGATAGACAAAGTTACTACGCCCGGAGGCATGACGATACGCGGACTTAACGAAATGGAGCATGCCGGATTTACGAGTTCTGTGATACGCGGGCTGAAAGCCGGAATGTCGAAATAAGACCGAAACTTCAAAATGAATTTCTGATAACATTGAAATCTGTATATTAGATAAATTATAATGCAAGTTTTATCCGTAATTTACGGATTGTAGAATATTTCGCTATTTAAGTTTCTTATTTTTCAAATTTAATTGTTACTTTTGGCAAGTTATATTTGGAGCCTGTGCAAAGGTGAAGATAAGAAATGCTCATGGCGGATGCTATGCCAAAGCCTCTGTCGGGATTAGCCGAAAGGCACTTGGCGCTTAGCCTTGTGAGTATGCAGCCGGTTTGCTCTTTGTGGGCGATGAGGCTGTAAACGTTGAATATTTTAAGGCAACAGAATCTGATTTGTTGAGAAGGTGTAAGACGATACGGCATCTGCCATGCGTAATGCGCAGGCCTCCTGTCTCACTTTGCAGAATACAGGACTGCAAATCTGTTACACTGTCTGACGGAAAGTCAGACGTTTTTATGAACTTTCAGGTATTAGGGAAATTTTTAATAAAAAGATATGAATACATTTATAAACGTAGAAGATATCGGCAATCTGCAGCAGGCACTTGCCGAAGCACAAGAAATAAAGAACGACCGCTTTAAATATCAGCATCTTGGCAAGAACAAGACGCTGATGATGATTTTCTTCAACAACAGTCTGCGCACACGACTCAGCACGCAGAAGGCAGCCATGAATCTTGGCATGAACGTGATAGTGCTCGACGTAAATGCCGGTGCGTGGAAGCTGGAGACAGAGCGCGGAGTAATAATGGACGGCGACAAGAGCGAGCACCTGCTCGAAGCCATTCCGGTGATGGGCTGCTATTGCGACCTTATCGGTGTGCGCTCGTTTGCAGGCCTGACCGACCGCGAGTATGATTATGCCGAAACCGTGCTCCATCAGTTTATCAAGTACAGCGGCCGTCCTGTGTTTGCCATGGAAACGGCAACGGTGCATCCTCTTCAGGCTTTTGCCGACCTCATTACCATTGAGGAGCACAAGACAAAAGCCCGTCCGAAGGTTGTCCTGTCATGGGCACCTCATTGCCGTGCATTGCCGCAGGCCGTTCCAAACTCGTTTGCGCAGTGGATGAACGCTGCCGACGTAGACTTTGTTGTCACTCATCCCGAGGGTTATGAACTCGACCCGAAGTTTGTTGGCAATGCCCGTGTTGAGTACGACCAGATGAAAGCCCTTGAAGGAGCCGACTTCGTTTATGCCAAAAACTGGAGCTGTCCCGGCGTGACCAGTCCGGCTGACTACGGCAAGATATTAAGCAAGGACATGTCGTGGACAATAGACGCGGCACACATGGCCGTTACAGATAGCGGCAAGTTTATGCACTGTCTGCCCGTACGCCGCGGTCTTATCGTAACAGACGATGTGATAGAAAGTCCTAATTCGCTCGTCATTCCAGAAGCAGCCAATCGTGAGATTTCAGCTTCTGTGGTAATCAAGCGAATGCTCGAGTCATTATAGAATTCAACATTTTAAATCATATTTGCTAACGGAGAATGCAGGCCGATGATGACAAGTCGGGTCTGCATTCTTTATGGCTACAACCGGAAATAGTTCAGGCATTTATATATTAATACTCATTTTACTGAGTAAAAGGATATATTAAAAATAAAAATGGATAACATTGTCATACAGATGATCATACTCCTGCTGCTTGTAGTGGCGGGATTTGTTTCAAACAGATGCGGACTTATGGGCGGCGATTTCGACCGTAAGTTGTCAGGTTTTATTATCAACGTGTCGTGTCCATGTCTTATCATATCGTCAGTGATGGGCGACGTTTTTCCCGACCGGGGCATGATATTGCCATTGCTCGGCGTAGGCATGATTACTTATGTACTGCTGTTTTTGATAGCCTATTTCCTTCCACGCTATTTTGTCCGCAAAGCCGACTATCGCGGAATGTATAGTTTTATGCTTATGTTTGCAAACGTTGGTTTTATCGGCTATCCCGTTGTGGCATCAATCTTTGGCAGCCAGGCCGTATTCTATGCCAGTCTGCTCAACATACCCAACACACTATTCATCTTTATTGTCGGTCTGTCGTTTGTCCTTGGAAGCACAGACGGACACAAATTTAATGTCCGCACGCTGTATTGTCCGCCAATGGTGGCGTCTTATGTCTCGATAGTTATAGTGGCCCTTGGACTTGATTCTATACCGAGGGTGGTGTCTGAGCCGTTTCATCTTTTGGGAGGCATCACCGTTCCGGGAGCGTTGCTTGTTATCGGCTCTTCGATGGCCCAGATGGATACCCGTCATATACTCGGCACAAGGTCGGTCTATGTCATGTCAGCTTTCCGTCTCTTGATAATCCCCGTGGCCATATATTTCCTGTTGCGCCTTTGCGGAGTAGACGAGACAATCAACCGCATCAACACCGTGCTTATTGGCATGCCGGTGGCCTCTTATGGCACGATGTTTTGCCTGAGATACGGGCGCGATGAGAGCGAGATGGTTGAGGGCACGCTGATCACTACCATTCTTTCCGTTGTCACCATACCTTTGCTTACGCTGATATTTTGATGCGCAGATGTTGGCCGGTGTGAATGAAATATTATGTCTTTGATGTCAATTTTGTGATAAAAAAGCTGTTTTTGCGTATGCTTTAAATTTTAAAGCATTATTTTTGCGCCTAAAAAAGAATATCTGCTTATGGAAAAATATGCTGTTCTGTCGGCCGTTGCCAGGGGAAATTTCTGGGAGCGGCTGTGCCATCTCTACATGAAGACGGGCGATTATGTTGATATGGAGAATCTTGAAAACCGCCATATCGTTTATGTTAAGGTGTTTCTTAGCGACATCCGCAACCAATATGCCGCTCTGCTCGAGTCGCAGCTGTGGCACGACTATCTTTCGCATGTGCCGTGTTCCGTGGTAGGGCAGGCTCCGCTTGACGGGTCGAAGGTTTCGCTTCTTGTATGCACATCTGATGCTTCGTCGGTTTCTTCGTTTTGCAGTTTAAGGCTCTGCGGGACCGACCTGGCCGGTAAGGATGCCTATGGGCAGGCTGTGGTTCTGTTCGAAAAGTTTGTCGGCTCGGCTCATCTTGCCGATGACGCTTCAGGAGTTGGCTGCCTGCGCGTGTGGCTTTATGTGGCTGATACTGACGGCTGTCTTGATGCCGTTGAGAAAGCACGCGACGACGTGTTTGGGCGTCATGGCATTGATGCCGGCAAATTGCGTATGGCGGTTACGGTTGTTGGCGGAGTAACACATGCCGACGGAGCCGTGGTGGCTCTCGACTATCTGTCGTTTGGTGGCGATGCCAAGGCTGTCGTTCCTCCTTGCTCTGATGAAGGCTCGGCAAAAGATGAGTCTGCCGCAGGCTATGGCTGTATAGACCTTGGCGTTGATTTAGGCAGCGGGTTGCGTGTTGACATCCCGCCGTTCGTACTTCCTTCTGTGACTGATGCCGATATGAGTCAGCTCGATGTGCGCCAGTATACCGGACAGATTCTTGGCGACATGGGCGTAAGGCTTAAGCGCTACGGTCTGACGATGAACCACGTAAGTTGCTTTGTGGCTTATCTTCGTGACTTTTCTGACTATACCGATGTCGACCGTCTGCTCTCCATGGCTTTCCCTTATGTGCCTCACGCCATTGTATGTGCCGACGGAGCCGGCGGCTGCTTGCCGGTGATGATAGAGTGTGTGGCCGAGAGACCTGCTGAGGCCTGACACGGGGCCTATCTGTCATGTACAGCGACATTTACGTCTGTCACAATGTCTGTATATACGGAATATTTGTGAATAATCAATGATTTTTATTAAAACAAAGGCATTTGTCGCTTTTTTTGCTTATGTTTGCATAACATATTATGCCTGCTTTGCCGGGCATTTAAGAGTTAGGAGATAAAAAAGAAATCATAAAAATAACAAAACCGAAAAGAAAAAATGAACGAAGAAAGATTGTATGATCTCATACGCGAGAAAGAAAACATCGCGTCGGTAGCCTTCCCGTCGCTTATGCGCAAGGTTTACGTGTGGATGACTCTGGCCCTTGTCATAACAGGCTTTGTGGCTTATGGCGTGGCCTCAAGTCCCGGCATAATAACAGCTCTGGTGTCTAACAAACTGCTGTTCTGGGGCTTGTTCATAGCCGAGCTGGCTTTGGTATGGACTGTTTCGGCACGCATCAACCGCCTGTCGCTCACCACAGCCACACTGCTTTTCATCCTTTATTCTGCCCTCAACGGAGCCACGCTGTCGCTTATTCTGCTCGTATATACAATGCAGTCTATTGCCAGCGTATTCTTCATCACGGCCGGCACGTTTGCCGTTATGGCAGCCATAGGCTATTTCACCAAGGCCGACCTGTCTTCATTGGGCAAGATACTTATGATGGCCCTTATCGGTCTGATCATTGCCACTGTGGTCAACGCCTTCCTGCTTAAGAGCGGCGGCTTCAGTCTTATACTTAGCTACGTCGGCGTACTGATCTTTGTCGGTCTTACAGCCTACGACACTCAGAAGATAAAGCAGATGCTGATTATGGCAGACGATGTTAATGAGGAGACACAAAAGATAGCCCTTTTAGGCTCGCTTTCGCTCTATCTCGACTTTATCAACCTCTTCCTTTATCTGCTCAGGATATTCGGAAACAGCAGAGAATAAAAGATTCATCAGTTGCGCCTTTTGACGGTGCAAATTATAAGTGTTGAAGCAGGATGCACAACTGCATCCTGCTTTTTTGTTGAATATATATTCAGAAATATGTGAAAAATAGTTCTATTGACGTATTTTTATACAAAAATGTTTGTATATATACGTGAATGGTTGTATATTTGCAAACATAAATGAATAAATATACAGGCAAATGAAATCAAAGAACGGTAGATTACAGACTTTGCGTATGCTTATCTCAAGCCAGGAGCTTTGTTGTCAGGACGAGGTGCTCAAGGCTCTTGAGAAAGAAGGCTACAAGGTTACGCAGGCCACGTTGAGCCGCGACATGAAACAGCTTAAGGTGGCAAAGGCTACAAGTTTGAGCGGCAAATACTTCTATGTGCTGCCCAACGAGACGATGTATAAGCGCGTGTCGAGCCCTAAGACGGCTGCCGAGATGCTGCTTACGTCTGGATTTATGTCTATCAACTTTTCTGGCAACATGGGCGTTATTAGGACACGTCCGGGCTATGCCAGCAGTCTGGCTTACAACATCGACAACAGTGGCATACCATTGATATTGGGCACTATTGCCGGCGATGACACTATTTTTATTGTCATAAAGGACGGTGTGAGGCACGGAGACATTGTGGCCGAGCTGCGCAACGTCATTCCTGACATAAAATAAAGGTGGCAATAGATAATAAATAACAGAAACTTTTTAATATAAACAATGTATCAATGCCGGTTTCGTCCGGTCTTTCCCGTGCCTCATTTGGTTCGGGCAGGGACTTGACGTCCTTTACGGCTGAAACGTTATAATGATGAAAGAGATTGAAGTGATGGTGGCCGATGCGTCACACGAGAAATATGTTGACACTATTCTCGATACGATGGCGGCGGCTGCCAAGGTGCGCGGTACGGGTATTGCCAAGAGATCTCACGAATATCTGGCAACCAAGATGAAAGAGGCCAAGGCCGTCATTGCCCTTTGTGACGGCAAGTTTGTAGGCTTCAGTTATATTGAGACATGGGGCAACAAGCATTATGTAACCACTTCGGGACTTATCGTTCATCCCGACTACAGAGGCATGGGCGTGTCTAAGCGCATAAAGGACATGACCTTCACGCTGGCCCGCACACGCTGGCCTAAGGCAAAGATATTCAGCTTGACGAGCGGTTCGGCCGTGATGCGCATGAACACGCAGCTGGGCTATCTGCCCGTAACCTTTGCCGACCTTACCGACGATGAGGCTTTCTGGCGCGGATGCGAGGGCTGTATTAATGTTGACGTGCTTAAGCGCACTGGCCGCCGTTACTGCATCTGCACAGGCATGCTTTACGATCCGGCTGAACATCAGGGCGAAAAAACTCCGATAGAGTTGCCCGCAAACGTTATTGAGAGAATTAAAAGAATTGGAAACTGATTAAAAAAACATATTTGTTATGGCAGACAAGAAAAAAGTAGTTGTGGCATTCTCAGGTGGACTCGACACCTCTTACACAGTGATGAAACTATCGCACGACATGGGCTATGAAGTCTATGCTGCATGCGCCAACACAGGCGGATTCAGCGACGAGCAGCTCAAGCAGAACGAGGAAAACGCCTACAAGCTGGGCGCAAAGGAGTATGTCACGCTCGACGTTACACACGAATATTATGAGAAAAGTCTGAAATATATGATTTTCGGCAATGTGCTCCGCAACAACTGTTATCCCATATCAGTGTCGTCAGAGCGCATCTTCCAGGCCATAGCCATTGCGCGCTACGCAAAGCAGATTGGTGCCGACGCCATTGCTCACGGTTCAACGGGAGCGGGCAACGACCAGATACGTTTCGACATGACGTTTCTCGTCATGGCTCCGGGCGTTGAGATCATCACGCTTACACGCGACCATGCCCTGTCGCGTAAGGAGGAGGTCGACTATCTTAACGCTCACGGATATTTTGCCGACTTCACCAAACTTAAATATTCTTACAATGTTGGCATCTGGGGCACGAGTATCTGTGGCGGCGAGATTCTCGACTCTGCAAAAGGACTGCCTGAGGAGGCTTACCTGAAGCACGTTACACGCAACGACGAGAGCGAGCTGCGCATAGAGTTCAAGAAGGGAGAAATAGTTGCCGTCAATGGTGAGAAATACGACGACAAGGTTAAGGCCATACAGAAGATTGAGGAGATAGGTGCAGCCTACGGCATAGGCCGCGACTGCAATGTTGGCGACACTATCATCGGCATAAAGGGCCGTGTAGGTTTTGAGGCTGCCGCTCCGAAACTGATAATAGAGGCTCACCGCATGCTCGAGAAATATACGTTGAGCAAATGGCAGCAGTATTGGAAAGACCAGGTGGGCAACTGGTACGGAATGTTCCTGCACGAGAGTCAGTATCTTGAGCCTGTAATGCCGGACATCGAGGCTATGCTCACCAGCAGTCAGCGCAACGTAAACGGTACAGCCATACTGAAGCTCCGTCCGTTAGGTTTCGAGTGCGTAGGTGTTGATTCGCCCGACGATCTGCTCAAGTCAAAGTTAGGCGAGTACGGCGAGATGCAGCACGGCTGGACAGCTGAAGAGGCCAAGGGCTTCATCAAGGTGCTGAGCACGCCATTGAGAGTTTATTACGGAATACACGAGGACGAGGAAAGATAATGCTATGATGGGCCGAAAATTATATTTGTCGGATAAAGACCGCAAGATTGCGGGCGTATGTGGCGGCTTGGCCGACTATTTCGGGATAGATTCTACCATTGTACGTATATTATGGGCTTTGGCCGTATTGGTGAGTTATGGCACAGGCTTCATTCTTTATCTCGTCTTTTGGCTTATCGTTCCACGAGAAAGAAATATACTTCCTTGAAAACTGCAATGATCAGGGTTGAGTGAATTTAGATAGAGTGAAAAGTGAACAATTCAAATGCTGAGTTGCTCTATAACGACAATAAAACTACAAAGCTATTGTTCTGTCGGATTTGTAATCCGACAGTATAAAGAATCAGGATCTGTGATCCGAAACTCATACCTATTAATAAAAAAGTAGGAAGTAGGCAAATTGAATTTAGCTTCACAGATTGTTGGCTCTTTATTTATAGCAACAAGGCATTTGACTTTAACTCCCGTATCGCGAAAGTGAAAAAAGAAAAGTGAAAAGAGAAAAATCCAATTGCAGAACTGGTTTATAGCAACAAAGCATTTGACTTTAACTCCTAGCCAACTTGTTGGCGATAACTCCTCTAACTCCTAAATAAAAAAATCATTTGTCTTAACTCCTTAACTCCCTTTAACTCCTTAACTCCTATATAAAATGATAAAAATCGGAATACTTGGTGCCGCCGGATATACCGGCGGCGAACTTATAAGATTATTGATAAATCATCCGCAGGCAGAGATTGTGTTTGCCAACAGCGAGAGCAACGCCGGCAATCCTGTTACGGATGTTCACGAAGGACTTTACGGCGACACGGATATGTGCTTCACGTCGGATATGCCGTTTGATAAGGTGGATGTTGTGTTCTTCTGTTTCGGTCACGGCAAGAGCCGTCAGTTTCTTCAGGATCACAACATACCGGCCAACGTCAAGATAATAGACCTCGCGCAGGATTTCCGTCTGGCAGAGCCGGGCAACGACTATGTTTATGGTCTGCCAGAAATCAACCGCGACAAGATAGCCAAGGCCAATCATGTGGCTAACCCGGGATGCTTTGCCACCTGCATACAGCTCGGTCTGTTGCCTGCCGCCGCCATGAAACTTATCAACGACGACGTGGCCGTTAACGCCATTACGGGCAGCACGGGTGCAGGACAGAAGCCCGGCGCGACAACGCATTTCAGCTGGCGCAACAACAACCTGAGCATCTACAAGCCGTTCAGTCATCAGCATGTGCCCGAGATTAGGCAGAGCCTCACGCAGGTGCAAGGCTCGCTCGATGCCGACATCGACTTCATCCCTTATCGCGGTGATTTCGCCCGCGGCATCTTCGCCACTTGCGTAGTGAAGACCGACGCCCCGGCAGATGAGATAATAGAGGGCTACAAGTCGTTCTACAAGGATGCCCCCTTCACTCTTTATGTCGACAAGGCCATCGACCTGAAGCAGGTTGTAAACACCAACAAATGCCTCGTTCACTGCGATAAGTTCGGCAACAAGCTTCTCATCACTTCATGCATAGACAATCTCCTTAAAGGTGCCGTAGGTCAGGCCGTTCAGAACATGAACATCATGTTCGGCATTGACGAAACAGAAGGGCTAAGATTAAAACCAACGGCTTTTTAAATGAAAAAATAAAAGAGAAAAGTGAAAAATCCAATTGTGCTGTAATGAAAGACAATAATCCGTTTAACAGGGCAGATTCACCTTTGCATAATAAGAGTTATGATTTTGCCATCAGAATTGTGAATATGGTGAAATATATAAAATGTTCTGACAAGGAATACGCACTTACAAATCAGGTGCTTCGCTCTGGTACGGCAATTGGCGCATTGGTGAGAGAAGCCGAATATGCCCAAAGCGCATCTGACTTTATCAACAAATTGTCAATAGCTTTGAAGGAATGTAATGAAACGCTCTATTGGCTTAATCTTCTCCGTGATACTTCTTATATTGGTGAAAAGGAAGCTCAAAGTATCATTTCTGATTGCAGGGAGCTTCTCGCCATGTTGATAACTTCAGTTAAAACTGCTAAACAACGTAATAATAAACTATAGTGATAAGGTAAAGTGAATGGCCTTGTCTGCCTGTAAATAATATATTGCAACATGGCAAATGGATTTTTCACTTTTCTCTTTTCACTCTTAACTTAAATAAAATGACTTTATTCGACGTTTATCCATTATTCGACATTAACATAGTAAAAGGTCGTGGCTGTTCTGTTTGGGACGACAAGGGACAGGAGTATCTCGACCTTTACGGCGGTCATGCCGTTATAAGCATTGGCCACTGCCATCCGCATTATGTAGAGAAACTCACAGATCAGCTCAACGCCCTCGGATTCTATAGCAACTCGGTTGTTAACACGCTGCAGCGTCAGCTTGCCGAAAGACTTGGCAAGGCGTGCGGCTACGACGACTATCAACTGTTCCTGATCAACAGCGGAGCCGAGGCTAACGAGAACGCGCTGAAGCTGGCTTCGTTTAAGACGGGACGCACGCGTGTGCTGTCTGCCGCAAAGGCGTTCCACGGACGCACCTCGCTTGCCGTTGAAGCGACAGACAATCCTAAGATTATCGCGCCCATCAATGCCAACAATCACGTAACTTATCTGCCTCTTAACGACCTTGAGGCATGGGAGCGCGAACTGGCTAAGGGCGACGTCTGCGCCTGCATCATTGAGTGCATACAGGGCGTGGGCGGCATAAAGCTGGCTACAGAGGAGTTTTCCAAGGGACTTCAGGCAGCCTGCAAAAAATATGGTGCTGTGCTGATATGCGACGAGATACAGTGCGGCTACGGCCGTTCGGGCAAGTTCTTCGCTCATCAGTGGCTCGGCATACGTCCCGATCTTATCACTGTAGCCAAAGGCATAGGCAACGGCTTCCCCATGGGTGCCGTACTTATCTCGCCCGACTTCAAGCCCGAATACGGACAGCTCGGTACAACCTTTGGCGGTAACCATCTGGCGTGTGCTGCTGCTCTTGCCGTGCTTGATGTTATGGAGAGCGAACATCTTGTAGACAATGCGCATGAGGCAGGCGAATATCTTATAGCCAAACTGAAGGAACTTCAGGCCGAGGAGCCTCACATCAAGGAGGTGCGTGGCCGTGGCCTCATGATAGGTATCGACCTCGACATACCTCATAAGGCGCTGCGTCAGAATTTGGTTTACACCCAGCATTGCTTCACGGGCTGTGCCTCAACAAACATTCTCCGTCTTCTTCCGCCCCTGTGCTTCACCAAATCCATGGCCGACGATTTCATCGGACGTCTCAAAAAGGCGTTTGCTGAGATTTAGGCTTAATGTGGATTTATGGTTAATCATTATAGTAATAAATGTTTCATCCTAGGGCAGCCGACATTCTCGGCTGCCCTTTTTTGTTGAAATAAACCAGTGCTGCATTTTTGTAAGAGGGAGTTAAAGAAGTTAAAGTAGTTATCGCCAACAAGTTGGCTAGGAGTTAAAGTCATATGCCTTGTTGCAATAAACCAGTTCGGCAATTGGATTTTTCACTTTTCTCTTTTCTTTTTTCACTTTCGTCAGACGGGAGTTAAAGTCAAATGCCTTGTTGCAATAAAGTATTTCAGCAATTGGATTTTTCACTTTTCACTTTTCTTTTTTAACTTTCGTTAGACGGGAGTTAAAGTCAAATGCCATGTTGCAATAAAGTAGTTCAGCAATTGGATTTTTCACTTTTCACTTTTCTTTTTTTCACTTTCTTTAGACGTGAGTTAAAGTCAAATGCCATGTTGCAATAAAGTAGTTCAGCAATTGGATTTTTCATTTTTCACTTTTCTTTTTTCACTTTCGTCAGAAAACACATTGGTTTGCGATTAAAAAACGGCCCACTTTTGCATCAAAAGTGGCCCATTTACGACCCGTAAACAATAGGTTAATGATTTGAAATCAATACGCATATTTTTACTTACAGTCGCTTTTGAATCAATACAATTTTTACTTAAATATTAACCATTATCCATGATTTTCCTTTCAGCTTTTTGACCTTGTAAAAAAATATTCAATTTTTTGCTGTCGTCAAATTTGATTTGATCTTAGCTAACTCACTATGTCAATGTTCTTAAATCTTTACATCGCGCTGATTTGTAGACTTTGTAATAGTCTGAAAATCAGTTTGTTGTAAATATCTAGCGTGATGTCTAGCGTGTTAAAATTTGCATTCTCTTTCAAGAAGTGTTATCTTTGCATAAGATAATCTGCATCTCGGCATAACATTCAAGCGAACTTGGTGCTTCTGCTCCCGATTTGCATTATCTCTGCACAAAATAAGCTGCATCTCGGCAAAACATGCAAACAAGCTTGATGCTTCTGCTCTCGATTTGCATTATCTCTGCACAAGATAAGCTGCATCTCGGCATAACATTCAAGCAAGCTTGATGCTTCTGCTCCCGATTCGCATTATCTATGCACAAGTTAAGAGTCCGGCTACATTATAATGTCAGCAAAAGTTGCTTTATGATTAAGCCGGATGGCGTGAGCAAAATAAATTAGGATAACAAACAAAAACATAAATATCATGAAAGATACACAGACACAGATTGAATTCAGGATTCGCGCCTATGGCCGCACAGAACTAGCCCAGCTTTATTGTCCCACACTGACTCCCGGTGCCGCCTACCGCAAGCTCCGTCAGTGGATAGCCCTAAGTCCCGGCCTCACCGCCCGCCTCGAGACGCTAGGCAGCGGCAAGTCGCGCACATGGACACCCGCCGAGGTAAAAGAGATTGTTGAGGCGCTGGGGGAGCCGTAAAAGAATAAGGTATCATATAAAGTTACCGCATTGCAATTTTATTGATGTGTGGCTTGTCTGATATGTTTTCTTTGCCATCAGAAACAACTTTTTAAGGAAATGTTTTATAATCTGCAATAAAAAAAATAACTTTGCGATAAATTCAACCTTATATTATAATAAGGTAATATAAAATCTGATTCAATCAGTTTTTAATGAGAATCGTAAAATTCAATTTTATGGAAAAAGACAATATCATTATATATAATACAGAAGATGGTAAAGCAAAGGTGATTTTGTATGCTAAAGACGGAAACGTTTGGATGAGTCAGAATCAGTTGGCTGAACTTTTTGCCACCTCTGTTTCAAATATAAGTATGCATATATCTAATATATTGAAAGATAATGAGTTACAGGAAAATTCAGTTGTTAAGAATTACTTAACAACTGCCACTGATGGTAAAAAATACAATGTAACATTTTACTCTCTCGATATGATATTGGCCATTGGATTTAGAGTAAGAAGTAAACGTGGAACACAATTTCGTATTTGGGCAAACCGGAATTTGAAAGAGTATATGGTCAAAGGATTTGTCATGGACGATGACCGATTGAAGAATCCTGATGGACGACCTGATTATTTTGATGAATTGCTTGAGCGTATACGTGAAATACGAACAAGCGAAAAGCGCTTTTATCAGAAAATACGTGATTTACTTGCATTAAGTAGTGATTATGATAAAACGGATAAGGCCACACAGATGTTTTTTGCTGAAACGCAAAATAAGTTGCTTTATGCTGTTACGAAACAGACTGCTGCTGAAATAATTGTAAGTCGTGCGGATGCTTCACTACCTAATATGGCTTTGACTTCATGGAAAGGTAGTGTAGTACGTAAACAAGACATTTATATAGCAAAGAATTATCTTCGAAAAGATGAAATTGATTCATTGAACCGATTAACCGTATTATTCTTAGATTCAGCTGAATTGAGGGTAAAGGACCACAAAGATTTAACATTAAGTTTTTGGAGAAATAATGTTGACGCATTACTTACTTTCCAGAATAAAGATGTTCTGAAAAATGCGGGATCAATATCAAATAAAGAAATGGAGCAAATTGTAAATGCCGTGTATGAAGATTTTAATCAACGTAGAAAATCTTATGCTGCTTTTATAGAAGATAAAAAAGAAAATGATGAATTGAAGGCTTTGGAGTCTGAAATAAAAAAACGTAAAAAGGATAAGTCTGAATTAAATTAATGGTTATAAAGCATTAATTCTCAGTGTGATAAATTTATAACAATTTGCGCTAATTGTTTAATTTACAAAGAACTATATTTCGTTGAGTCCACATTACTTAAATTGAAATTATTATGCAAGACCGTAGACTATTATATAGACAATTTCAAGAGATCTTTCCAATAGAGAGCTTGAAGGACATGACATTGGATAAATATACAAATCTTGATAAAGCAAGTTCGTTCTGTTATTGGTTAGAATCTAAGACATCAGTATTGGGCTCTATCTGGGGGGGCTCTGCATACAAATTTGGAATATTCAAGTTTAATAATACTCCAACAGATAATAACTCAATGTATTCTCATGATGAAAGTTATTCTTGGTATAGCCGTTTGGGTAACACTGCTGAAGAGGCTTTCGCGCTAGTTAAGAATACTATTGTTGAAATTGCTCAATCTGCTCAACGGGCAGATTGGACTAAAATAGAAGATCTTGAAGCGGAAAAAGTGTTATGGCCTGTAGCTATATGGAAAATAGCATTTCTTTATTCCGATGAACGACTTCTACCTATATACGATAAGGATGGTTGGCTTGTTCCGTTGGCAGAACATTTTGGGCTGTCCACGGCAAATAAATCTTCCAGAGCAGAACTATATGAATACCTTTTGAGCCAAAAAGGCGATAAAGATTTGTATGCATTTTATGACGAATTGCTTAAAATAATGAGTATGAGGAAGAAAAAGGTTTGGCTTTATGCTCCTGGAGAAAATGCATGTATGTGGGATGAATGTAGGTTGTCAGAAACAATGCGGCTCGGTTGGGATATAGAAAATCTTTTAGACTTTGATACTCGTGATGAGTTGGCCAAAAGACTTCAAGAAGAATACGGCAATCAAACTTCATATAGAAACGATAGTCTTGCATTATGGCAATTTGCTCATGAAATAAATATTGGCGATATAGTTTATGTAAAGAAAGGTACAAATAAAATAATCGGGTGTGGCGTTGTTGAAAGTGAATACTATTTTGATGAAAACTTATCTACCTATCAACATTTAAGAAAGGTTAACTGGACACATACAGGGGAATGGGACTGTCCTCTTCGGAAGTTGCCATTAAAAACGTTGACTGATATTAGTAAAAACACAGATTTGATAAAAAGTTTAAATGATATGGTTGTTAATAATAACGTTGCCACATCATCAGAAGCAACATCCGGCCGTAATTATTGGTGGCTGGTTGCAAATCCAAAAATATGGAGTATCGCTAATATGCAAGTCGGAACAATTCAAGATTATACTTTGTATAATGATAATGGCAATCGTAGGCGTATCTTTCAGAATTTCCTTGATGCCAAAGAAGGTGATATGGTCATTGGGTATGAGTCGACTCCTACAAAACAGATTGTGGCATTAGCAGAAATAGCCAAGCCAAATGATGGAAAATTAATATATATCCGCAAGACAGAGTCTTTGCCTGTTCCAATTGATTATTCAACAATCAAGAGTATTCCAGAATTGGCAGACATGGAATATATGAAAAATCAGCAAGGATCTTTCTTTAAACTCAAAGAAGATGAATACAACATCATAATGGATATAATCCGGGAAGATAATCCTGTCAGGGCTGAGCAAAAGAATGATATTTATGATGAAGAAAGTTTTTTGAACGACGTATTTATGGATAAAAGTCAATATGCTCGTCTAAAATCATTGTTGCTAACTAAAAAGAACGTTATACTTCAAGGTGCTCCAGGTGTGGGTAAGACGTTTGCAGCGAAAAGACTGGCTTATTCAATCCTTGGCGAAGTAGATAAATCACATGTAGAGTTTGTACAATTTCATCAAAGTTATACTTATGAGGATTTTATCATGGGCTTTAGACCAAATGAAGAAGGCGGCTTCTATCTGAAACGTGGGATATTTTATAATTTCTGCAAAAAGGCAAAAGCAGATCCTGACAGTAAGTATTTCTTTATTATAGACGAGATAAACCGTGGCAATTTAAGTAAGATATTTGGTGAACTCCTGATGTTGATAGAAAATGATTATCGTGGAGAGTCTATAAAACTTGCTTATAGTGATGAACTGTTTGACGTGCCACGTAATCTGTATATCATCGGTATGATGAATACGGCAGATAGAAGTCTCGCAATGATAGACTATGCTTTACGTCGCCGTTTCAGTTTCTTTGATATGATACCGGCCTTTCAGACAGAAGGCTTTAAAGCGTATCAGAAAAAGTTAGATAATAAACAGTTTGATAATATCATTGACGGCATAGTTAAATTAAATGAGGTTATAAGCAATGATGACTCTTTAGGACAAGGCTTCTGCATCGGTCATAGTTATTTCTGTAATCAGAAAGAGGTTAATATAGAATGGCTTCAGAATGTTATAGACTATGATATTCTGCCTATGCTTAAAGAATATTGGTTTGACGATATAAAGCAATATGAACAACAATCAAACATATTAAAAGCATTGCTGAAATGACAAACGATAAAGGAATTTTGATACGTAATATATTCTATATGCTGACGTATGCCTTTCAAGAGTTGCGTAGGAATAATTACGAAAAGATTGCCGGTGAGGATTTCGACAACATATATGATTTGTTTGCTGAAATACTTGCCTGTGGAATCTCTTATCAATTGAAACAGGGCCTTCATCGTGATTATGTTCAGTATAATGACACGCTTTCCGCGCTTAAAGGGAAACTGGATATAAATAGTACAATACGAAATTTCATAAACCGTAAGAATAAACTTGGTTGTGAATTTGATGAACTTTCAGTTGATAATAAGTTTAATCAGATACTGAAAGCAACAGCTTGTATATTGTTGAAACATAAGGAAGTTAAACCTGCACGTAAGGCAGCACTGAAAAAACTGATGCCTTATTTTGCGGATGTCTCTGCGATTGAGATTAAGAATATAAAATGGAATACGATGCGTTTCGACAGAAATTGCAAGACGTACAGAATGTTGATGTATATTTGTTATTTCGTAATTGATAACATGTTGCTTACAACAGAGAAAGGTGAATATATGATGAATACATTTTCTGACGAACATATGTGCCGATTGTATGAGAAGTTTATTTTAGAGTATTTTAAACGGCACCATCCGGAGACAAAAGCAAGGGCAGCACAAATTGATTGGAACATCGACAAAGAAACCTCAACCGTTAGCATACTCCCAATTCTTCAAACAGACATCTTGCTCGAATTGAAAGGCAGAACCTTGATAATAGATGCTAAGTATTATGGCAAGACATGGCAGGAACACTATGGCAAGCGAACAGTACATTCTCATAATCTTAACCAAGTGTTTACATACGTTATGAATTATGACTGTAAATTGACCGGAAAGGTTGATGGTATGCTGTTATATGCTAAAACACAAGAAGAAGTGGTGCCTGATGGTAAGGTTAATTATAATACGGGTAATACCATTTATGTCAAGACTTTAGACTTAAATCAGAAATTTGAAGGCATTAAGTCTCAATTAGATAAACTTATAAGTTATTGTAGCACGGACTAGATTTGTGACGTTCTTTGTGACATTTATACTACATATCATCTATTGACAGTGCCTTGTAGGATATGTCATATCCCTGGAACTCGCCAGTGGAACGCAGAAAAGCTGCTGCTTTTTGTTTCAGCACCTCTATGTCAATGTTTGCGGCTTTACGTTTTACCTCGAAAAAAGTAGCTTCATTGTTCAGTTCGTTCTCGGCCACAATGTCAATTTCATTTTTTATTCCTTTTGTTTTAACTTCCGAAACTGCTGTTTCCGAAATAGCTATTTCGCTACTGCAACTATAGTGCATTTTCCTGTAATGATGTTATTCGACTTTATAATTCTGTGAAAGTATCGCAAGTGGCGTATCGTATTACGAGCAGGCGGACGGCTGAAATATTTATAATATGTATTAGTTGAAAATCGAAAATTCTTAGTATGAACGTCAGTTTTTTTATGAACATTGCCATGCTTTCTTATCCTTTACAACCAACAATCCTCTCAAACCTTTCGTAACCTGCAGCAATCTGCAAACGCGAAATTGGTTGTTGTATCTTTGCAATGTCGAAAGGAACAAGGCAGCACGGACATTAAAGCCACAGCCGGCAGGCGGATATGAACGTAGCGGCAGTTCTGGAAGGCATGAGAGATAATAAACAAATAATGTATAACAACCAAAAAGAAAGGAAAGAAACATGATTAGGTACAAACTTTATCAGAACCACAATTCAAACAGTAACACAAACGGTAAATGGTATGCACGCGCGGTGTGCGAGGAAACTTACGATACAGAGAAGCTGGCGGCTCACATGTCATCACACAGTTCGCCGTTCTCGGCCGGTGTTATCCACGGAGTGCTGAAAGACATGATAGCATGTATCAAGGAACTTGTGATGGACGGCAAGAACGTTAAGCTGGACGACTTGGCCATATTCTCGGCAGGTCTGAGAACATTGCCGGCCAACAGTCCCGAAGAGTTCACCGCCTCTGCCAACATCGACAGCGTCCGTCTGAGAGCGCGCTCAACAGGAGTGTTCCGTACATCAGTGCTGACACGTGAGGCAAAGACCAAGCAGTTCTCTCAGTATACAGTAGGCGAGGGCAGCGAAGTAGAGATGCCGTAATACAGTAGATAGAAACTGACATAAACCTTTCAAGAAGCTTACTTTCATTGTGTTAATAATGTTGACGGGCATTGGCCGCGCTGGTTTAAGCAGGCCGGTGCCCGTAAATTTTTGTTAATAATACGGAAGTTTGTCGTGGAGTATATCTTGTGACAGTCAGACATTTAACATCGGTTCTGGCTGATTTGAACAATCTGAATGCTTGAATTTTTTATCGGTGCATTGGTATTGTTTACATCTATTTTTTATAAATTTGCCAATTGAAACACAAACTTATGTTTTATGATAAAGTTTAAGGATATAACATTAGACGACAAGGAACTGATACAGAGTTTTACGCTTTGGGGCGAAAGACAAAACTGTGACCTGTCGTTCTCAAACTTGATAAGCTGGCGCTTTCTTTACAATACACAGTTTGCGATAGTTGACGACTATCTCGTGTTCCGATTCTATATGGGCCACCATCTGGCTTACATGATGCCTGTGCCGCGGCCTAAACAGCAAGAGGACGGAACTTTTAAGGTGGAGCCGTGTGACGAATGCTCGGTGAGCGTGATACGTGCAATACGCGACGACTCGATAGCAATGGGACATCCGTTCCTGATGCTCGGTGTCTGCAACTATATGCGCGACATAATTGAGAGCCGTTTCCCCGATACGTTCGACATAAAGCCCGACCGAAACTTCAGCGACTATATCTACACACGTGACAAACTGATAAACCTTTCGGGAAAGAAACTGCAGAGCAAGCGCAACCATATTAACAAGTTTAAGAGTCTTTATCCTGACTATAGTTATCGCGAGCTTACGCCCGACCTTATTCCGCAATGTCTCGAACTGGAACGGCAGTGGCGCCGTACATCCAAAGACGACAACGGCGAAGTGCCCGATGAAGATTTGTCAGAGGAACTGCGCTCAATGACGCGGGCATTTAACCGATGGGATAGGCTGGGACTTGTGGGCGGAACAATATTCGTAGGCGACAAGCTTGTGGCTTTCACCTTCGGATGCCCGATAAACCAGTGTACGTTTGACGTGTGCGTAGAGAAAGCCGACGTAAACTATGAGGGAGCGTTCACGATAATAAACCAGGAGTTTGTGAAACATCTGCCCGAGCAGTATTATTACATCAACCGTGAGGAAGATATGGGCGACGAAGGACTGCGGCGCGCCAAACTGTCGTATAAGCCCGACATACTGCTTGAGAAGAACGTGATAATGGAGAAGCATCCGTTGGCTGCCTTTGAAGATCAGGACCGCATAAAGGAAGAAACGCGCGAGATATGGAAACAGGTGTTCAACGATCCCGACAAGTTTATCGACCTTTACTTCTCGCGTGTCTACCGAAGCGAGTATAACGTGTGCTGCCAGATAGACGGAAAGGTTGTGGCTGCGCTGCAGACATTGCCTTACACCATGCTTTATGACGGACGCGAGATGAAGACTGTATATGTAAGCGGAGTGAGCACGCGGCCGGAATACCGCCGTCAGGACATAGGCAACAACCTTATGCGGCAGGCACATTTCCGCATATATTACAGAGAGATAGTATTTGCTTCTCTTATTCCTGCCGACGAATGGTTATATGAATGGTATGAGAAGTGCGGCTATGCCCGTGTGATGACATGCACGCCTCCGCCTGCTGATGCCATGGCTACGTCGTTTGAAGAGTTCGACCGCATTCAGCGCGCAAAGCGTTGTGTGCTTCTGCATGATGAAGAAGGCTATGAGGTTATACGCGAAGACATACGCCTGGCAGGTGATGAATATCGTCCGCAGGCCAAGAACATTCAGGCCATGCTGCGCGTGATAAACGCCAAGAAGGCTCTGGAACTGTATGCCGAACAGAATCCTGACAAAGATATGGTGCTGAGGGTTGAAGGCGATGCCGACATTCCTATGAATAATGCCTACTATGTAATAAAGAACGGAAAGGTGCGTCAGACGGATGAACCTTATGCCGATGCCTTGAAGCTGACAATAAACGGCCTGGCAGAATTTCTGTTTGATGGCGTAGGGGCGGAAATGAACCTGATGTTGAATTAAGTTAAACCCAAATCAGTCATTAGACCGCATATAGCTTTATCTATTTCGTGCATTCATGCTTTCAGTCCGTATTTTTGTTTCTATTGGCGTCTTTTTGTTTGATTTTTCTTGACATAGCCCGCTATGCCTGCGAAAAATCTAACGAAAATCCGCTCAATATAAAGCAAAAATCCCGGCCGAATACTAATGCCAGATTTGGGTTAAAAGTGAAAAGATAAAAGTGAAAAATCCATTAGCTATCTTGCTTTAATACAATGGCTAATGGATTATTCACTTTTCACTTTTATCTTTTCACTTCTTAGAGTTTCGTCTTCAGCTCGTAAAGTTTTGTAGAGTTGCTGCCTTTGATGAGTATGCAGAAGCCTTTAGGCTTGTTCTCGTCAATGGCTTGCTTAACCTCTTCAACGTTGTTGAACTTGCGGAACGGGCAGTCAGTAGATTTAAACTCATCTCCTACGAGCCACACCTGCTCGATATCTAAGGCTTTCAGCATGTCTGCAACCTTTTGATGTTCCTCGTCGCTCACTTCGCCAAGTTCCTTCATTGCGCCTATTATGGCCATCTTGTGGTCTGCCTTAATCTCTTTGAAGTTCTTCAGTGCAGCCTCCATGCTTGTAGGGTTGGCGTTGTATGCGTCGATAATCAGTTTGTTGCTTGCCGTAACCTCCAGTTCCGAGCGGTTGTTGGTAGGCACGTAGTTGGCAAGCGCATGGCATATCTGCTCTTCGGTAACATCAAAATAAAGACCTATACATGCTGCAGCGAGCATGTTGTAGATGTTGTAGCTGCCAATCATGTGTGTCCTTACCTCGTTCCACTGGGCTTTGCCGTGGTGCCATCTGAAGTTGAGGAACGGGTCGCATGACAGAAACTCTCCGCATACGCTAAGTTCATCGCTGTCCATGGTGCCGTATTTTATAAGGTTCAGTCCGCTTGAAATCTTCAGCAGATGTTCGTTGTCGTTGTGTATAAACACTTTGCCGTTGTGCTCGCGCAGATAGTCGTAGAGTTCTCCCTTGGTGCGTATCACACCTTCAAACGAGCCGAAACCTTTAAGGTGAGCCTTGCCCACGTTGGTTATTATGCCGTAGTCAGGCTCGACAATGTTGACCAAAGTCTTAATCTCACCCGGATGGTTGGCTCCCATCTCTATCACGGCAATATCGTTTTCGGCCGTCAGGCGCAGCAGCGTCTTAGGCACGCCGATGTGGTTGTTGAAGTTGCCCTGAGTGTAGAGCACGTTATATTTTTCGGCCAATACGGTTGCCACGAGTTCCTTTGTCGTGGTCTTGCCGTTGGTGCCGGTTATTCCAATGATTTTAGTTCCAAGTTTGCGGCGGTGGTAGTTGGCCAGCTGCTGCAGCGTGGTCAGACAGTCGTCAGTAAGAATATACCTGCTGTCGCCTTCAACGGCAAACTCTTTTTCGTCGATAACTGCATACGAACAGCCCTGTTCAAGAGCCTTGGCTGCAAAGGCGTTGCCGTTGAACGATTCGCCTTTCAGCGCAAAGAAAATAGAACCTTTGGGGCAGTCGCGGCTGTCGGTGGTAACCTGCGGATGCTCGGTGAAGATTCTGTATAATTCTGATATGTCCATGTGTGATATTTTTATTGGGTGCAAAAGTACATCAAAAAATCGTACCATGACAATTTTGCGGCCAAATAATAATCTGTTCTGCACATATTTTCTTACCTTTGTGACTCTGTTGATACAGAAAAAATTATTGATGAAACAAAAGATATATTGTTATAAATGCTAATCTGAAACTTTTTGAATAAAATGAAATACGTAAACGAAACGGTGCGCCGCCAGGACCGCCTGCTCAACAAAGAGCGTGCTTTGCAGCTTATTAGAGACAGCGAATATGGAGTGTTGTCGATGGTTGCTGCTGACGGTGGAGCCTATGGACTGCCGCTGAATTATGTTTGGGACGGCGAACACAGTCTTTATATACATTGCGCTCCTGAAGGAAAGAAACTCAGGGCCTTGGCGCACAATCAGGATGCGTCGTTCTGCATAGTTGGCCATACTAATCTGTTGCCGTCTCGCTTCACTACAGAATATGAAAGCGTGGTGATGAAATGTCACGCAGTAACGGCGCTTGATGATGAAGAAAAGAGGCATGCGCTGCAACTGCTGATAGACAAGTTGGCGCCTGAATATAAAGAAGCCGGAATTAAGGCCGCTGAAAAATCGTTTCATCGTGTAGGCATAATACGTCTTGACATAATTGAGTTCAGCGGCAAGTGTAAGGCTGTTCCGTCGGCTCATTGAGGTTTAAACCCAAATCAGGCGGCTTGGATATAAATATATTTTCCGACTTGTTTTTATTCTTTATAAAAAACGTCAAAAATATAAAGAGTCTCGATATTTATGAGTATTTTTGCCATCTGTTGAGATTAATTTTATTCTTTAATTTATATTGTGAAAAGCTTTATTCCATATATATTGAACGTTAACGGGCAACTGATTGATTTGTCAGAGCCTTGTGTTATGGGCATTCTCAATGCCACTCCCGATTCTTTTTATGCCGGCAGCCGCAAGCAGACTGAGGCTGAGATTGCTGCAAGGGCCGACCAGATAATGGCCGAAGGCGGCAAGATTATCGACGTAGGGGCTTTCTCTACGCGCCCCGGTGCGGCTCATGTTACTGAGGAAGAAGAAATGGAACGTATGCGCATGGCATTGAAAGCTGTAAGGAGCGTGCAGCCCGATGCCCACGTTTCTGTCGACACATTCAGACCCGAAGTGGCCCGTATGGCTGTCGAAGAGTTTGGGGCTGGCATAATAAATGATGTATCTGAAGGCAACGTCAACGGTGCTTTCGGCGGCAGCGAGGCTTATACGGCAGGCGATGAGGTCGGCGAAGGCGGATGTGAGTGTCCAGAGATGTTCAGGATGGTGGCCCGTCTTGGCGTGCCTTACATACTCATGTCGGTCAAGCCCGACATAATGAGCATGATGAAGGCCTTTGCTCATGAAGTGCAGACGCTCCATTCTCTTGGTGTTAAGGACGTGATTCTCGACCCTGGCTTTGGATTCGGCAAGACGCTTGAGCAGAACTATGAACTGCTTGCCTCTTTGGGAAAGTTGCGCGAGTTTAATCTTCCGCTGCTTGTCGGCGTGTCGCGCAAGTCGATGATTGCGCGCCTGCTCGGCACAGATGCTGATCATTCGCTCAACGGCACATCGGTTGTCAACACCATTGCCATGATTAATTCGGGTGCGTCAATTCTGAGAGTACACGACGTAAAGCCGTGTGTTGAGGCTGTTACTATTGTAAAAGAAGTATTTAAGTATGTTTGAATTTGGCATAAAAGATTTTGTCGATATATTTTGCGTGGCCCTGATGCTGTATTACATTTACAGACTGATGAAGGAGTCGCGCTCGCTCAACGTGTTTATCGGCATCATGGTGTTCATCGTTGTCTGGCTGTTCGTGAGTCAGATTCTTGAGATGCGCCTGCTCGGAAGCATTATGGACAAGCTGGTAAGCGTGGGTGTCATTGCCATAATAATATTGTTTCAGGAAGAAATACGCAAGTTCTTGTATAATCTTGGTGCGCACCGCCGCGTGAACGGAATAATAAGGCTCTTTGTCTCGGGCGACAATAAGGATAAGGTGGACATGGAGTCGATAATGCCTGTCGTGATGGCTTGCATGAACATGGGCAAGGCGCGCATCGGAGCGCTCATTGTCATCGAGCGCATATCGTCGCTCGACGATATCGTTGAAACCGGCGACATCATCGATGCAAACATAAACCAGCGACTTATAGAGAATATCTTCTTCAAGAATTCGCCTCTGCACGACGGTGCAATGGTCATATCAAAGAAGCGTATAAGGGCTGCGGGATGTATCCTTCCAGTGAGCCACAGCATAGATATCCCGAAGGAACTCGGACTGCGCCACCGTGCTGCAATGGGCATATCGCAGGACAGCGATGCCATAGCCATTGTCGTGTCAGAAGAGACCGGGCGCATTTCTGTGGCCATAAAGGGACAGTTCCACCTGCGCTTGTCGGCCGAACAGCTTGAGAGCATACTTACACGTGAACTTGACTTCTGATGCATGACGTCATGGCTTGTGCCTTTCCGGCATCCATGCCATGACGTCATGATTCATTTAACTACAGCCGTAATCAGTATTCAGCAGGCTGTAGTTTTATGTTGATTGTATTTCCGCTTTTTATTTTCTTGGTCATAGCGGACTGTTAATGGAAAGACAAACAATACTACAATAGAAAACAAGAAGACGGCAGAATACACCGATATGCTTATATAACATTTAGAACATATCTTGCCTGCTGATTTTGCTTTGTTTTATTTTATTCCTTTTATCTTGTTGATGCTGACGTCTTTCTTAGTGTTTCACATTGAAACAGATTTCATTCCCATATATTCTTCCTGTTCTTTTTTGTTTCTTTTCTGATGACAAATTGCTTTTATTTTCGATAACATGTATTACAAAAAGTATAAAATACCGTTTATTTAGTTAATAAAAGTAATTTTTATCTTGAAAATAATTAAAAAATGAAATTGTAACGCTTTTTTAATGCCTCGTATTTTTGTTTCTGAAAATAAAGAACTATATTTGTGAAGTCTCAATTTATAGTTTGTTATCATGATAGATTTTAAAAATTTCTCAGCTATTCAGACTTGTCTCGACGAGTATATGTCGCTTGCAGGCAAGAATGAAATTAACGACATGGAAGCCAACCGTGAGTTGGCCCGTGCCGGTTTGTTAGACGATTCTCTTCCAAATCCGGGCAAGCCATTAAGGCTCCTGCTCGCCGGTTTGAGAGATGCTAATCTTTTGCCTCAGAATATTAGGCAGATATACGGGACATGGGTTATCCGGCTGTCTACGACGATAGCCAAATGTCCGCTTGTCAACCAGTTTCAGTATTGCTGAAAGTCAGCAGCTGCAGGCTTGCCGGAAAAGATTAAATAACTGATTTTCAATGCACCTCGTGGCATGTAAAAAGGCTGTGGAGTGCATTGAATTTATATGTGCCTTATGACTGTTTCGGTTTAACGGTTGTTTACTTTACACGCTTATTGGCGTTAAATAATGCTAATGACATTCAACTTTAGCGCAACTTATCCGTCTTATACGTAAATTTGCAACAAATTATAACCTAAAAATAAACGAAAATTTATGATGAAGAAGAATTTATTGATTGTATCATTGGTTGCAGGATGCTTCATGGTGAGCAGCTGCGTAAGTAAAAAGGACTTGGAAAACTGCCAGCTTGAGAACAAGGAACTGACAAATAAATATCAGGAAACACAAGGCAAACTCTCTGACGCTAACTCTGAACTTGCAGCAAGCAAGGTGCGCGTTACAAGTCTTGAGGAGCAGCTCGCTCAGACTAAGAGCGCATACGAGGCACTGCAGAGCTCGCTCGACAAGAGTCTTACTGCAAGCAACCAGACAACTGTGAACATCTCTAAGCTGGTTGACCAGATCAACGAGTCAAACCAGTACATCCGTCACCTCGTTGAGGTTAAGAGCAAGAGCGACTCTCTGAACCTTATCCTCACAAATAACCTTACACGCTCGCTCAGCAAGGAAGAGCTGAAAGAGGTTGACGTTCAGGTGCTCAAGGGTGTTGTTTACATCTCTCTTGCCGACAACATGCTCTACAAGAGCGGAAGCTACGAAATCAACGACCGTGCAGCCGAGACTCTGAGCAAGATTGCAAAGATCATCAAGGACTATAAGGACTACGATGTGCTCATCGAGGGTAACACTGACAATGTGCCTGTAAACACATCTTCAGCTGCCATGAAGAACATTCGCAACAACTGGGATTTGTCTTGTCTCCGTGCATCAAGCGTTGTTCAGGCTCTTATCAATCAGTATGGCGTAGAACCGAAGCGTCTAACTGCTGGTGGACGTGGCGAGTTCAACCCTGTTACATCTAACGATACTGAGGTTGGCAAGCAGCGCAACCGCCGCACTCAGATTATCATCACTCCGAAACTCGACCAGTTCATGGACCTTATCGACAAGGCTCCCGAGAGTGCTGAATAATCAGAACATTAGAACTTAGATCATATAATCATAAGGTCGGACATACGGCAGGCGCCGTTTGTCCGGCCTTTTTCTTTTTTATATCCTTTTCATAAATGCCCTAGGCTTTCTGCCTTTTGTCTTTTTCCTATAGTATTTGTTTTTGCTTTTGGGGGATTGCTGTGCAGTATGCCTACGTGTCTCTGCATCATCTCAATATGTTTTCATGTTATTTTTGTGCTCTTGCTGCCGTTTTCGTGTTAAGTTTCTCATTTCTTTCCTTGCCGTTTATTGCTTGCGTTGGAGTATGTGGTGCGGATGTTGCTCAAAACTCATTGGTTTTCATTCAAAAAAGCGGCCGTTTTTGCTTCAAAAGTGGCCCGTTTTCGGGGTGAAAACAATAGGTTAATGATTTAAAACTTATTCATGCAGTTTTACTTTCACTATTTGTGCTTTTGACGTTTAGTTTTGCCTGGTTGAAATAAAACAAGAGCAGTTTCCTTACACTTTTTCGTGCTTTTCTTTTTGATGCTTTGTCTTGTCCTTGTCGTTGTGCTTTTCGGACTTCTGTTCAGATGTCCGTTATTGTTCTTCCGGCCTGCGCACGCGTAGACAAAAGATACTGTCAACGCTGCGCAGGCCGGAAGCCTTTTTCTTCAGTATTATCTGTTCATCACCTTCCAGGTCTTTCCGTCCTGTACGATAATCATTATTCCTTTATAGTCTTTTGGCGAAGCTATTCTCTGTCCGTCAGCGGTGTATGCCTTGTATGGCTTCTGCATGTCCGGCGTGCAGTCAGCCGTAGTGTCGTCTATTCCCGTAGTCGTCCTTTTGCCTGTTATCTTCATTCTTTTTATTTCCCATGTTCCGGCCTCCGAGTCGTTGCTCTTGTAGTGGAACACTATGCTGATTTTCTTTCCGGCATAGCTGTTTAGCGATATCTCGCCCGAGTCGATAAACGTCCAGTTGTTGCCTGCCGGCCATGTTATTCCGTCGAGTGCGGTTGTAGTTCCGTCGCATATTACTTCTACGCTGAATGTGCTTTCGGGCGACTTGCAGAAGTTTATTGCATGGTTAAATGTCAGTGTTGCCTCGCTGAATCCTGTAAGGTCTATTTCTGGAGAAGTCAGCGTTGCTTCTGCCGCGTATGCCCTGTTGTTGGCATATCCTGTGCCTTTCCATCCATATTTCGTGTCTCTTATCCACACCTCAAATCCGCTGTATGGTTCGCTTATATTCTTTGCCGTGAAGTTGCCGGTTTCTGATGTGAATGTTGCCTGATATATTGTTTCTTCCGTAGGAACGTCCGGATTGTCAGTATAGTCAGATGTCGTTACGGTGTTTTTCGGGTCGAAGGCATAGTCTATGCTGTCGCCCCATATATATTCCATGAGGTTGGGGAAGTCTACAAACGGATTGCGGTTGCCTTGAATCTTGTACACTTCGTTGTTGCGCTCCACTTCAGTCTGGTCAACGCCGTCGGTCTTGGCCCACTCTATATATAAGGTGTATGCCCATTCGCGCAGGGTGGGGTAGTCTCCTTGCTGAAGTATCTGCAGGGCCTGCGTGCCCGACCATGTAAAGTCCTGGTATGCCGTAGCCATATACATATATCCTCGCGCAAAGTCGCCTTTCCATTTGTCTGCCGGCTCCCACAGCTTATATCCGTTGCTGCCCGTGCCCACCTTGGTGCATCCGTTGTCGGTGCTGGCGTTGTTAACCTTTCCCATCGGGTAGTTCGATTTTGCCGAGTTTATCTTCTGTTCCGACGGCATCAGGTTATACAGGTCTTTGTATGCCTGATTCTCGCTTCCGCCCCACCAGCTTTTCGGGAAAGAGTGCTCTATGTTCATGCCGCTTACAGCCTGACCTTTGTTGCCGAAGTATCTTTTGTCGTTGCTGTAGCGGTCAACCACCTGTCCGTCGTCCAGGCGGTCTGTCGTGTAGAAGCCTTCCCATGTGCGTCCTGAGCCTGAGCCGTATTTTAGCACGGTGGCATTCTTTATTATGTTATGCACTGCCGTTTTCAGTTCGGCTCCCTTCTTGCCTTTCAGCGAACTGTAATAGTTTTGCGGAATCTGTGCTATTGCGGCTGTTGCCGTCAGCATGGCCGTTGTTATGGCCGCGATAAAAAATTTTCTCATGTCTTTCTTAATGCAGGTTTTTAAATTTAGACAAATCTTCTGTTTGTAAATACTTGTATTATGAATTTTGCAAATGTATCGAAATATTTTTTAATCATACAACCTTTTCCTCTATTTTTATTCATTATTCTAAATCTGTCGTCTCGTATTCGCCCGTGTTTCCGTTTCCTTTTTTGCCGTCATGTAAGGCAATGTCAACGAAAAGCAGACGGCTATACTCTCAAGATAAAATAATTAGGCGCCTGAGAGCGTCTGTCCGGTTGCGGAATTTAACGCGTCTGCATCCTAATGGCAGATTGGCTGCATCATACACCTTAATATTATTTTCATGATTCTTCCTTTTTCGTGACAATGCTCTTAATGGTTTTTATTCCTGTCCTCTTGAAGAAGTTTGTCTTTCATGCCTTTTTCTCAGTCAGAATGGGATTTTAAATCATATATACAATATTTTACTTTTGCCCTGTCCGATTCTTTGCTTGAATGTGTTGTTTGCGTTTTCGCTTTTTGCCAATCTTCATGCTTCCTGATTTCAGTTTTGCCTTTAAATTCTGCCATCGGCCTTTGGTTTTTGCCATTAGT
>ULVL01025399.1_pt1 | contig 40480 bp, 33 predicted proteins | sample 1959381 | NCBI WGS metagenome assembly ULVL01 (sample SAMEA4835785, study PRJEB28245) | human gut metagenome | biome: gut microbiome; material: fecal sample | place: Denmark | collected 2008
ACCGCCTTTACGTTCCTCCGGGCACTTATGTGCTCAATGTTTCTTATATGGGATATGCCCCTTCGAGCCGCCGCATAAGTGTGAGCGGCAATTGTCATATTGTTACGCATCTTGAGCCTTTGCCGTTTGAGATAGAAGAGATAACCGTAGAGACATCCAAGCGCGACGGCGAACTGGGCGAGACAACGCCCTCAAGCATGCTCTCGTTCAGCCGCAACGACCTCTTCTCTCAGATATGGATTCTGCCCGGAGTGATATCGTCGATGGCAGGTAGCAACCTGCAGGTGGACGGCGGCAGCAACGACGAAAACCTGTTTCTGCTCGACGGCGTGCCCGTGTTCCATCCGGGACATCTCAACTCGCTGCTGCCCATATTCAACGGCGACGCCGTAAAGAATGTGGTGTTCCATAAGGGTTTCTTTTCCACTCGCTTTGAAGGGAGGCTCTCGTCGGTTACTGAGGTTAATCTTAAAGACGGCAACAAAAAAGAATTTGTCAACACCCTCTCGCTCGACATGCCCGCCGCATCGGTAACACTTGAAGGACCGATCGTGAAGGACAAACTTTCATATATGGTGGGCGCACGGAGAAGCTGGCTCGACTTCTTCGACAACATGCGGTCGGAAGACGACCGCCTTAACCATTCTGCCTACGACTACAATGCCAAGCTGTCTTATTCAATATCGCCGCAGACATCGCTCAGCGCCATGGCCTACGGCGCGCGCGACGACTATCACATGCCGCTCTACGACGGCGAGACAGGCACGGTGCTCAGATGGAGCAACGACATCTGCCAGCTTTCGTTCAACACGCAGGCGGGAAAGCTGGGCAACACCACGTCGCTCTTTTACTCCGGACATACCAACCGCGCGCGCATAGACATGCTCGGAGTCGACTCTACGGGCTACGTCAGAAGCGGCATACGCTCGTTTAACGCCTCTACAGAGTTCAGCTACACTCTCGACAACGTTTACAGTGCGCGCTGGGGCGCTAAGTATTCTTACGACACCTACCGCATTGCGGCTTTCGGCAGCGACGTCCGCACCCGGCGCGAGCTTATCAGTCAGGCGTCAGTGTTCTATGACAACCACATACGTGTGTCGCAGCGGCTCTCGGTTCAGGTGGGTGTCCACGGCGTAGGCTATTTTCCTCACGGCAGCAAAGACTATTACAGCATACAGCCGCGCCTGTCTGTCAGATATTTCCCTACAGACAGCGACCTGCTCTATCTGCATTTCTCAAAGATGGAGCAGTTTTATCATTGCCTGCGGCTTTACAACTGGGACCTGCCTACCGACTTCCGCATGCCCAGCATAGACGGCTACAAGCCGCGTTCGTCGGAGCATTATGAGGTGGGGTGGAAGCATTTCCTTACCGGCGGCCTGTTTGAACTGTCGGCTTTCTATAAGACACGCCGCAACGTAGTGGCCATGCGCCCCGATATTTTTGTTGACGACGGTGGCTGGGATGAGTATGTCATGGTGGGCAGCGGCGACAGCTATGGCCTCCGTCTTTATCTCAACAAGAGCTGGAGGCGCTGGATGCTTCAGTTCTCGTATGCTTTTTCGCGCAGCCGCGAGTGGTTTGACGACATGCCCGACCGCGGCCGCATGCCGTCACTCTATGACGTTCCCCATCAGTTGGCTGCAGCCTTGTCGTATAAGCTCAATGCCCATTCGCTCGTTTCCGTCGGCGGCATGATGCGCTCCGGCAAGGTGCTTGAGTTTGGCGATGATTTCAACACACCGCCCGAGGAGCAGTTCCGCACCATGCGCGAGCCGCTGGTTTATCGTGTCGACGTGGGCTATTCGTTCGAGAAAGCCTTCGGCCGCAAGCTCCTTGCCCTGCGCTGCGGTCTGTATAATGTGGTGGGCCGTCCGTCAGACGAGGATGTCCTCAGCTTCTATTCTGCCACATGGCACGGCAACTGTCTGCCTTATGCGAGCATCAGCTTTAAGTTCTGAGCCTTGTTATGTACTTATTCCGTTATGTTAAAATGTAAAATAAACGGATTGTTTCCGATCGCTTGACGCTCTCAGAATGCCGTCCTTCATCACGGTTCAGTCTTTTCTTCTTAAAAATGTTATAATTTCCGCGTTTTAGTTAAATTGTTGATTTACAGCTGATTATGTCGTTTTGAGAAGAAAATGGCTACAGTTAAAAAATATTACTCTGCCGTTTACGGTGCAAAAGTGGCCCGTTTACGTTTTGAAATAGCCCCTTTTGTTAGTCAAAATCCATTGATTTTGCCAACAAAATCATCCTTTTTATGGCAAAATAACGGCATAAACGTAAATGTATGTTAATGAAATGTCGCTATAAGTATGTGCATATTAACATCCGTTATATATTTATTTTCTATTTCCCAAAAATCTTTTGTCCTGATTTTTCCGTTAAAATTTTTATTCACAAGAGTAATGTTTTGTCGGATTTATATCGAACACTAATGATTTTCAATCCGCTTATCTTCCTATGTAATATGCATTTCGGATCACAGATCCTTATACTTAATTCCGGCAGATTGCAAATCAGCCGGCACATTAGTCTTGTTGCTACATATCAGCCGGCACATTAAAGTGAAAAACTAAGAGTGAAAAGTGAAAAATCCAAATGCGGAACTGGTTTATAGCAACAAAACATTTGACTTTAACTCCTAGCCAACTTGTTGGCGATAACTACTCTAACTCCTTTAACTCCTAATAATAAAAGCATTTGTCTTAACTCTTAAATAATAAATAATTCCCTTTCCTTTCTCAATTATTTTTCTTATTTTTGCGATATAAGAATAATTTATTCACAACACCATTGAAAGCAAAACTGTTAATTATACTGATTATTATGGCAACACACATTTCTCAGTCATGCTCACGCAGTGCAGACGATATACGTAAGCCGGCCGTTGCCGGGCAGTTTTATTCAGCCTCGGCAGACACGCTTGCCAATGATGTCGACGGCTTTCTGAAGTCAGCCGGAGTAAGTCATTCCGACGACGTGCGCGCCGTCATTGTGCCCCATGCAGGCTATGTCTTTTCGGGAGCTATGGCGGCAAAGGCATATATGCGCATAGATCCGGCAAGAGAATATAAGCGGGTGTTCCTGTTGGGACCGAGCCATAAGGCAGCCTTCGACGGCGCTTCGGTCGACAACCAGTTCGGCGCTTATGCCACGCCGCTTGGCAACGTGGAGATAGACATCGACGTGTGCGATAATCTGTTGCGTGCCGACAGCGTGTTCTGCAGTCTGCCCAAGGCACACGACGGCGAACACTGCCTAGAAGTGCAGTTGCCTTTCCTGCAACGCCATCTCGACAAGATGCCGCCCATAGTGCCCATTATAATAGGTACGCAAGATCTTGACAAACTGCAGCGCGTGGCCAAGGTCCTGCAGCCATACTTCACCGCTGACAACCTGTTTGTCATAAGCAGCGACTTCTCTCATTATCCACGTTATGACGACGCCGTTGAGGTGGACGGCATCACGGGGCAAGCCATAGAGAAGGCTTCGCTGACAGAGTTTGTAGGTGCAATTAACGACAACGCCTCGCGCAACATTTCCAACCTCTACACAAGTGCCTGCGGACAGTCGCCCATAGCCGTGCTGCTTATGATGATGAGTGATGGCGGAGGCCTGACCATGGAGCATCTGGGATATTGCAACTCGGGCGACTCACCCTACGGCGACCACGACGGCGTGGTGGGCTATCATGCCTTTGCCGTTACGGACGGAAAAGCCGAAGGCGGCGGAGCAGAAAAGGATACGGCGTTCGGCCTTACGGCAGATGAGATGTGCACTCTGCTCGGCATTGCGCGCCGGACAATAGAGAATACGCTTAACGGAAACGGCGGACAGCCGTGCGATACAACCAGGCTTAGTGAAACGCTGAAGGCACGCTGCGGAGCCTTCGTGACGCTGACGTCAGGCGGCCGTCTGCGCGGATGCATAGGCAATCTTGTAGGTTACAGGCCGCTGTATGCCACGGTTGAGGAGATGGCTAAGTCGGCAGCTTTTGAAGATCCGCGCTTTTATCCTGTGCGTAAGGATGAGCTTAATGACATTAAGATAGAGATATCCGTGCTGTCGCCGCTGCGCCGCATATCGTCGATAGACGAGTTTCAGCTCGGCCGCCACGGTCTGTATATTGTCAAGGGTGCCAGCTCGGGCACGTTCCTGCCGCAGGTGGCAGATGAGACAGACTGGACTAAGGAAGAGTTCTTCGGCCACTGCTCGCGCGACAAGGCCGGACTTGGCTGGGACGGATGGCGCGATGCCGAGCTGTATGTTTATGAGGCTGAAGTGTTCGGCGAGGCCGACGGCGAATAAATATTAAGGATATGGAGCACGAAGCAGAATTTTATGAAGCCGCTGAAGGCGGCAGGGTGGTGTGTCGCCTGTGCCCTCATGGTTGCCGTCTGGCAGAGGGCGAGCGCGGAAAGTGTCGCAGCAGGGTATGCCGCGGCGGGCGTCTCGTGGCAGAAAACTACGGTCGTGTGTGCGCATTGCAGATAGACCCGGTGGAGAAGAAGCCGCTGCTGCATTTTCATCCCGGCGGCAGCTGTCTGTCGCTGGCTGCGGCGGGCTGCAACCTTTCGTGCCTTAACTGCCAGAACTGGGACATATCGCAGGCGTCGACGGCCGACGTGCCTTACAGACAGCTTGATGCTGCCGACATGGCGCGGCTGGCTGAAACGAACGGATGCCGTATGGTGGCATATACTTACACCGAGCCGCTGACATGGCTAGAGTATACGCGCGACTGCGCCGTGGCGTGCCGTGAGCGCGGACTGAAGAACATTCTGGTTACGGCAGGCTATGTCAACGCACGTCCGCTGGCATGTCTGCTGCCGTATATCGACGCTGCCAACGTTGACCTCAAGTCGTTCTCCGACGACATCTACCGTTCTGTCAGCGGTGTACGGCTTGCCCCTGTCCTGCATACGCTCAAAAGTATGCTCGATGCCGGCGTGTGGATTGAGATAACCAACCTCTTGATACCCGGCGTAAACGACGACATGGACATGATAGCCCGCATGTGCCGATGGCTTGTCGACAACGGCTTTGCCGACTGTCCGCTCCATTTCAGCCGTTTCTTCCCGCAGTATAAGATGCAGGGTCCCATGTCGGTGCTTGCCGTTACGCCCATGGGCGTTAAGGATGCCGGCGAGAGCTTTGTGCCGACGCCCCTGCCGCTACTCGTTGAGGCACGCCGTGTGGCCATAAGTCAGGGCATGCGCCATGTCTATCTCGGCAATGTCTCGCTTCCCGGAGCCGAAGACACCCTTTGCCCCAGTTGTGGCTCTGTCCTCATACGCCGCACCGGGTACGACGTGGCCCTTGGCAACTTCAGCGGCGTCTGCCCTAAGTGCGGCAGCAAGATTGCCGGTGTGTGGTGATGCATCAGCATTAGTTTGCGTAAAGGGCAGAATAAGAGTTAAAAGAAATAAAACAAGATGCATAGGTGTATGAAAACAATATAGGAAAAAAGAAAAAATATGATATTTATATTGAATTAAAAATATAAATATGATATCTGTTAAACTTAAATTCAGACCTTCTGTAAACATTGACAAAGAAGGTTCATTGGTGTTTCAGCTTATTCACGGACGTTTAGTCCGCAGAATAACCAGCAAGTACAAGATTTTCAGCAGCGAATGGGACGAGCGCAACGGTTGCATCATTCTCCCCATGAAGTCATCGCCGCGCTATGAGCAGCTAAGTCTTATCCGCTTTAATGTGGAATGGGAACTGCGGCGGATAAACAGCATTATCCGGGACACTGTCGTTGACGGCAGTCAGTTGTGCGTTGACGATGTCATCAGCCGGTTTTTGCTTTGTGACGATGTAAGGCAAAGCGTGTTTAACTTTATCCGTACACAGATTATGCATAAACAGAAGCTGGGCAAGATACGTTCAAGCGAGACCTATAAGTCGACGTTAAACAGCTTCATGCACTTCAGGAAAGGTGTCGACCTGCCTTTCAACATGATTGATTCGGAACTGCTTGAACTTTATGAGGCGCAGATGAGATACCGCGGCTTGTCGCGCAACACGACATCGTTCTACATGAGAATTTTGCGCACCAACTATAAGATGGCGGTAGAGAAGGGCCTGACTAAAGACTGCCACCCGTTCAGGCATGTCTATTGCGGCATGGACAAGACCATAAAGCGGAGCATATCTTTTGTTGAGATTAAGAGGATAAAGGACCTCGATCTGTCGAGAAAACCCATTTGGGACTATGCCCGCGACATGTTCATCTTCAGCTTCTGCACCAGAGGCATGTCTTTTGTAGACATGGCATACCTGAAGAAGAAAGACCTGCGCAACGGCTATCTTACTTACCGTCGTAAGAAGACGGGACAGCTGCTCATAATAGAGTGGACACGCCAGATGCAGGATATCCTTGATAAGTATGAGCCTAACAAGACAAAATATCTGCTGCCGATAATAATGCGTGAAGACGGAAAAGAGCGGCAGCAATACCTTAATCAGATGATGAGAATAAACAGGCATCTGAAGGAGATTGCCGGCTTGGCCAATCTGTCAGTGCCATTGTCTTTATATTACAGCCGTCACAGCTGGGCAACCATAGCACGCGGCAAAGACATACCCCTGGCTGTGATAAGCGAAGGACTGGGGCACGAGTCGGAAGCTACCACCCAGATATATTTAGATTCGATTAAATCTTATGAGGTAGATGAGGCAAACAGGAAAATATTAAACGGTCTCTAAAACTTATTAAACATTGTGGAGGGACATTGGTGTGTGTCCGTGCTGTTTGTGCTGAAGGCAAAAGCAGCATCGCCTAATAAGCATTATTGTCCGAAAATAAAGTTAATTCTTCGATTTATAAACCTCACCATATTTTACGCTTTTCAGTAAAGTAACAGACGCAAATACTATTCTTAAGGTCATTCGTTTTTTTGAATGATGTAATCCAAAAAGGACTTGATTCGTTTCACGAAAAAGACCATCTCCTAATAAGAGATAAGCAAAAATAACTAGGTGATAAATAAGCTTTACACTGATAAAGTCTTTTAAAAAAGCGTTTTAATAATGCTTGACGAGAATGAGAGAAGTCTAGATACAAAAACTCATAACTGCTTGTTATACTGCAATTTACGTTAACTCGCAGGATTAGAGAGTATGCCTTTAAGGCATTAATATTAGTAACCAACACATTGCTGACTATGACTAAAGAAGAGCAAATTATAGCTTTTTCTAGGAGTGACGCGCCCCAATGGTTCGTTATGCGCGACCTGAAGCGAAACAATGCCAAGCTTCCTGCGTATAAGATGCTTAGCGAGATGAAAATCGAGATATTCACTCCTATGAAGTGGAAAATTGTGACCAAAGAGAAAAAACGCATCCCCCAGAAAGTTCCTTTTATGCAAGACTTGCTGTTCGTGCATGTCACCAGAAAAGTTCTTGATCCTATCGTCGAGAGAACCAGTACACTGCAATACCGCTACTTGCGCGACGGATTTAGAACTCCCATGACGGTAAGGGACACGGATATGGAGCGTTTTATACGTGCAGTTGAATCTGCTGACAATCCGCAGTTTTATGCTCCAAAGGATATCCTTCCTAGTATGATAGGCAAAACTGTGCGCATCATCGGCGGCCCTCTGAACGACTATGTAGGAAAACTCCAGAAGATGCAAGGCTCAAAAGTGAAGCGCATCTTTATTGAATTGTCTAACCTCTTGACTGCATCTATTGAAGTGCAGCCTGAATATATACAGATATTATAAGAAATAACGAATTTTTATCTTATGCCATTTTGTTGTTTCTGCTGGCGCCAACAGGCAGAAATTGTTATGATGAAACTACTTTCGTAAATCCCATAAAACGAAAATATATAAATACTAAAACCTGAGCCGGGCGTTATGGTTCAGCCGGTATCTTCGCTTTATATTGAACAGACTTTCGTTTGCTCTTTAGCAGCATAGCGTGCTATGTCAAGAAGAAACATACGGAACTCAATAGTAAACAGAAAGACGGCTGAAAGCAGAAATACACAAAAGAGATAAAACGATATGCAGACCAACGGTCGGCTTTGGCTAAATTATTGATGTAAATAAATTAAATGACCACGCAACAGGAAAATACAAAACGGATTGCAAAGAATACATTGATGCTATATGCGCGTATGCTGTTCATGATGGCAGTAAGCCTTTTTACTAGTCGCATAACTTTAGCAACATTAGGAATTACAGATTATGGTATTTGTAATGTTGTAGGTGGTTTAGTTTCAATGTTTTCCATAATATCCGGTTCTTTATCTGTATCCATAAGTCGTTTTATTACTATGGAGGTTGGTAAAGGCAATGAAAAAAAACTGAATACAATTTTTTCAACTTCTGTCTCTATACAATTGTTTATGTCAATTGTTATTTGCATCCTTGCCGAATTTGTAGGCTTGTGGTTTCTGAACAATAAAATGGTATTGCCTTCAGACAGATTATACGCCGCTCACTGGGTATTTCATTTGTCTATTCTGACATTTATTATTGATCTTATTAGTGTACCATATAATGCTGTGATAATTGCCCATGAAAAAATGTCTGCATTCGCATATATGTCAATATTAGATGTCATATTGAAACTTATTATTGTTTATATGCTTTATATTTCACCTTTTGATAAACTTATTGCCTTTTCTGCTTTAATGACATGTGTGGCTATTGTTATGAGAATAGTTTATGGTACATATTGCAAAATACATTTTTCAGAGGCGCATTATCGACCACATTTAGATAGAGGACAATTGCGTGAGATGTTTGGCTTTATTGGTTGGACTTTTTGGGGCAATGGTGTAGTTGTTTTGAAAGATCAAGGTACAAATATGATCTTAAATATATTTTGTGGTCCGGCAGTTAATGCAGCTAGAGGAGTGGCCATGCAGGTAAATTCTGCAGTTTATGGTTTCGTACAGAATTTCATGACAGCTGTAAATCCTCAGATAACAAAGTCATATTCTACAGGTGCAGTAACAGACATGCATACATTGATGGTAAGAAGTGCTAAGTTTAGTTTTTTTATTCTCCTAACTCTTCTTATGCCTGTTTGTGCAAATTTAGACTACATATTGGGATTATGGCTTGTGGAGGTACCTGAGCATACTGCAAATTTTATCATATTGGTTCTGATTTATTCACTGTTTGATTGTTATGTAAATCCACTAATAACTGGTGTATTGGCAGAAGGTCGTATAAAATCTTATGAAATAGCTCTGACATTCATTTATATTGCAAATTTTATAGCCTCATACGTATTTTTAAAATTAGGCTATCAACCGGAATGGGTATTTCTTTTGAATATTCTTTTTAAGTTTTTAGTTGTAATCGCATTATTATGGAGCGCTAAACGACAATTCTCATTTCCAGTAAAAACTTTTATATATAAATGTGCACTGCGTAATTTCATCGTATTTTTGCTTTGCTCATGTTTCATCATATTATTACCAATTTCACATGTGCAGAGTTTCGTAATGTTTGTATCAACAACGCTGATTATAGTTCTGTTCTGCATATTATGTATATCGGTAATAGGAATGACGAAAAACGAGCGTATTTATATAGTAAATATAATTAAGACAAAATTGCATATAAGACATTTAAAGTATGATTCGAATAAGTAATTTGCGGATAGAACATTCTGTTCCATTCAAATATGGACATCCGCAAACTCGTGTTATATGCGATATGGAAGCTGAATTTACTGATGTTAATCAGTTTTGGTTTAGTGTTGATGATAAATATGGTGATTGGCTTACATATGACGTATATGATGCTTTTTTAGTAGCATTGCTTTACCCGGCAATGTATTATGGTGAGGATATAGATATTAGAGGCAATGTCTCCAAGAAATTGTTGCATAATATAAAGCATTATGTCCAAGGGCTTATTCTTGCTTATGATAGCAACTTTCATAAAATAGATATAATGGTCCAGGGCTTTTCAAATGCTGTAAAAACAGATTTTCTTCATGTCGGTACGGGCTTTTCTGGTGGTATAGATTCTTTCTCTACACTTAATGATAATTTCTTTTACACCGATGATAAGGATTATAAAATAGATGTGTTGTTTTTCTTTCATGTCGGGCAGTATGGTAATGTTAGAAAAATAAATACTTGGGAACGTGCTAACAATCGATTTCGTATTACCTCAGACTTTGCAAATGAAATTGGTGTAAAGGCTGTAATGATGAACACAAATATGTTCGATTTCTATCTTCCTTACTGGGAGTATGATGCAGGGATTATTTGTCGAATCTCAAGTATTCTTGCTTTTCAGAAAATCCTAAAGCGATACTACATAAGTAATACTGTAACTTATAAAGAACTTGCAGAAATGAATCTATTCAACCATCATGTTGATATGGCTGAAATGTCCGATCCTATAATAATGCCATTGTTAAGTCCTGATGGATTGGATATTTTATGTGATGGTGCACAGCATACACGTACTGAAAAAACGTTAAATATTATAGATTTGCCATTAGCACAAAAGTATTTAAATGTATGTGTTAATTCTTCTGATGACCATGTAGCAGCGACTAATTGTAGTATTTGTTCAAAATGCCAAAGAACACTAATGGCTTTGGAATCATCAGACGCATTGGAAAAGTTTAAAGATGTGTTCAATTTGAGATTATGGCATAAGTATTCTTTTAGATATAAATGTGAGCAGATTGTTAAATATAAGAGTGATACATTTGCAAAAGATAATGTAGATTTTGCCCGAAAACGTTGTAAGCATCTTCCAAATAAGTTTGTTGCTTATACCGTGACCTTTTTCTTTAAAGTAGTAAGTCTATTTATACGAGTGATAAGAAAAATTAAAAGAGTTATAAATGGATTTTAATAAGATAAAGAGAGCTGCAAAATATATCATCTATGGTGTTCCACAATATGATGTAAAGGCTGAAATACATTATTTATCTCCGTCAAATAAACTAAGTGGTAAGAAAATCATAGTTACTGGTGGAGGAAAAGGACTAGGTGCAGCTATGGCGAACAAATTTGTGTCTGAAGGAGCCTCTGTATTGATCTCCGGACGAAATGAAAAAATATTGAAAGAAAAAGCAGAACAAATAGGTTGTAAATATCTTACTCTAGATGTTCAGGACACAAATAGCTTTGATAAGTTCATTCATGATGCAGACAGAATATTGGGCGGTGTGGATAGTCTTGTCAATAATGCCGGTATATCTCTACATGAGCCGACATTCTTTGATGTTACGTCTGAAACGTTCGATACACAAATCGCGACAAATCTCAGAGGCGGATTTTTCCTTACTCAAAGTTTCACAAAACTGCTTTTACATGAGAAAAGAAAAGGTAATGTGTTGTTTATCTCATCAGAGACTGGTGAAACAGTAGACATACGTCCTTATGGATTTACGAAGGCAGCTATAAACAGTATGGTACAAGGACTTGCATGTCTGTTTGTCAAAGACGGCATACGTGTTAATGCTGTAGCCCCGGGTATAACGGCTTCTGATATGACTGGATTAAAGGCAGACGGAAATCTATATTTAGAATGTAATGCAATCAATCGTGTGTATCTTCCAGAAGAAGTTGCCGAGACAGCCTGCTTCCTTTTGTCAGATGTATCAGGATGTATTTCGGGACAAGTGATTGTTTGTAATAATGGAAGAACTATAAATCCACGATGGAAATAAAATTATATGAACAATAATTTTAAATACACTAATGAACGTAATGTTCAAATTGTTATAGCCTTATTGAAAGCACATGGCATACACCGGGTGATTGCATCACCAGGAACAACGAATATGACATTTGTAGTCAGCATTGAGAACGATCCGTGGTTTCATGTATGGTCTTCTGTTGATGAGCGCAGTGCCGCCTATCTTGCTTGTGGTATGGCAGCAGAGACAGGCGAACCTGTTGTAATCAGTTGTACAGGTGCTACAGCATCTCGTAACTATATGCCTGGCTTAACAGAAGCCTATTATAGAAAATTGCCAATACTAGCAATCACTTCGACACGTGGAAATCATCAGGTTGGTCATCTTATCGACCAACAGATTGACCGCCGTAAACTTCCGAATGACATTGCTATGGAAAGCGTCACCATTCCTGTGGTCAAGGATAAGGAAGATGAGCGTTTTTGTGAAATAGAAACAAACAAGGCTATATTGGCATTGAAACTCAATGGTGGTGGACCGGCACACATCAATTTATATACTAAATACAGTCAGGATTTCAGTGTTACTGAAATTCCTTATGTAAATGCTATATATCGTCATACTATATTTGACAAAAAGTTGCCTGATATTCCTAAAAATGGCAGGATTATTATTCTTGTAGGATCGCATGCCAATTTCTCCGAACGCCTTACGGCAGCTGTTGATAAATTTTGTGCTACTTATGATTCTGTAGTATTGTGTGACCATACAAGCGGTTATCGTGGAAAATATGAAGTTCACTATCAGATTGTGTGTGGGCAAAAACAATGGCATTCGCCTTTAGCAAACGCCAACCTATGTATTCATATTGGTGAAGTTTCCGGGAATCAATTCAATGTATATGCAGCACACACATGGCGTGTGAGTCCAGATGGCGCATTACGTGATACATTCGGTAATCTTCGACGTGTATTTATGATGCCTGAGGAAGAGTTCTTTGAAATATATGCAGAGGATAATGCAAGTCATACAGAATTATTGGAGGCAATGACGGCAGAGGTTGAGAATGTTAAAGAAAAACTGCCGGAACTTCCTTTTAGCAATATTTGGATGGCACAGCAAATGTATAATAAACTTCCTGAAAATTGCGAGTTGCATTTTGGAATATTACATAGCCTTAGAGCATGGAATTTCTTTAAACTACCGGCTGGTATACAAGCTAAATGCAATGTTGGAGGTTTTGGTATAGACGGCGGCTTATCGACAATGATTGGTGCTTCTTTTGTTCAACCTGAAAAAGTTTTTATTGGCGTTTTCGGCGATTTGGCCTTTTTCTATGACTTGAATGTAATTGGTAATAGACATGTTGGTAATAATGTGCGTATTCTCCTTATAAATAATGGAAAGGGTAATGAGTTCCGCAATTATAATCATCCTTGTTATTTCCTCGGTGAGGAGGCAGACCTGTATGTAGCTGCAGCCGGTCATTATGGTAATATGTCTAACAAGTTGGTGAAAGATTACGCTACGGATCTTGGATATGAATACTTGACTGCCAGCAACAAAAACGAATTTAACGCAGTTATAGACAGGTTCATCACTCTGGAAGTTACCGACAAACCGATGATATTAGAGGTATTTACTCAAACAGAAGATGAAAGTAATGCCTTGGAACGAATATTAAATGTCATATCGGATTCAAAATTGGTAATCAGAAACTCTATTAAGCAGACTGCAAAAAATATTCTTGGTAAGAATGGATATGAAGTAATAAGAAAAATTGTGCATAAATAATTTTATGAATTATAATTATGAAGATTGCAATATTGACGTTGCCTCTGCATACTAATTATGGCGGTATCTTGCAATGTTATGCCTTGCAGACAGTTTTAGAACGTATGGGCCATAAAGTTCGGGTATTGTCAAAACCTCGATATGGGCGTTCTTATTATATAATATATCCAATGGCTGTGTGTAAACGTTTATTGAAGCGTTTTATTTTAAGAAAGCATGTCGCAATATTTAAAGCTCCTCATGAAATAGTTAGACAATATACAGATAAATTTATACACAAGTATATTCATCAATATACAAAAAGGTTATGGACTGATAAAATAGCCTCATGTTTCGATGCGATTGTCGTAGGCAGCGATCAGGTGTGGCGTCCCCTATATTATCATCCGATAGAAGAAACTTTTTTGTCCTTTTTAGGGGGTGCCAAAATTAAACGCATTTCTTATGCTGCTTCATTTGGTGTTGATAATTGTGAATATACAAAAGAACAAATAGAAACTTGTTCTTCTCTGTTGAAAAAATTTGATGCAGTTTCGGTTCGTGAATCATCTGGCATAAAGCTATGTCAAGAGTTTTTTGGTGTAAAAGCAGTTCAAATGGTCGATCCTACATTATTACTTTCAGTTGATGATTACAGAGCTTTAATAAAAAAAGGAAAAACTCAATCTTCAAAAGGCAATATGTTAGTCTATATGTTAGACCGAACGAAAGAAAAAGAAGGTTTGGTTGAGCGTATAGCTAAAGAAAAAGGATTAACACCATTTTGGATGAGTAGCGATATTGATAATGATATGCTTACATTAGAGCAGCGTATCAAAATGCCGGTTGAGCAATGGCTTCGCAGTTTCGATGATGCTGAGTTTGTATTGACAGATTCCTTTCATGGATGTGTATTTTCTATAATTTTTGGGAAACAGTTCGTTGCTATAGGAAATAAGGAAAGAGGTTTGGGGCGCTTTAATTCTCTTTTGAAGATGTTTTCTTTAAATAATAGATTGATTTTATCTTCTGATGAATATAAAGAGAATCTGACATTAATAGATTACACTCAATTACAAGAAAAACTGTATATTCTTCAAAATCAGTCAATTTTATATTTGACTAAAAATATTTGAAAAAATGAATCCTATAATTTCTATCATAGTACCTGTGTATAATAGAGATAAATATTTATCACGCTGTGTGGATAGTATTCTGAATCAGACCTTTCATGACTGGGAATTATTATTGATAGATGATGGTAGTACAGATAAATCAGGTGAAATATGTGATGAATATGCTATAAAAGATAAACGAGTTAAAGTTTTTCATAAAGGAAATGGAGGAGTAAGTTCGGCCAGGAATGTAGGATTAAATAATGCTAAGGGAGAATGGATTACATTTATTGATTCTGATGATGAAATACCAAAGGATGCTTTTACGGATGATTGCAGATCATTTACGGAAGATTTAATTATAGGAGCATATTATGTTAGAGAAGGTGAAAAACTTCACCATATGTGTTTACGTCCTGGTTTATATAATAAAAAAAATATATTAGAGTTTTACATTGAAAATGTAAGCGCTCCTATTTTTGGAGTCGTATGGGGAAAATTGTTTAAGAATAGACAATGTAAGGGACTGAACTTTGATACAAATATGAAGATTGGAGAAGATACTCTTTTTGTAATGCAATATTTACAACGGGTTGCTGATTTGAGAGTTATAAATAAAGATGTGTATGTGTATCATGTCCCGAATAACTTTATTGTAAAATATAATCTTGATATTGAGAATTCGATATATTGTTTAAATAGAATATATTTATCTTATCAAGGATTAAAAATACGTTCGAAAGTATTTGAAAGAAGAATTTTTTTTGACTATAAGTTGTTTTGTCAAAGGCATATTTATCAAGATGTTAATTCTTGGTACAAGGACGAAAGAGTGAAGTATATCTATAATTTAATAAAAGATAGTTTTTCATTTAAGTATAGAATTGCTTATGCAATAATGTCAAATAGATTTTTTTCAAAATTTATAAATTTTGTTAGAAACGTTAGTTAATGTGGTTACTTGTACACAGAATGAATATATGTATATTGTTATTTTATAAAATTAGATTTGTTATTGGTAGACATTAATTTATGACGGAAAATATAGTTAATAAAAAAGACGGCTTATCTGGTCTAATTAGGACGCGAAATGAAGCAAAACTTCTTGGTCCTTGCATTGATTCCTGTATTGATGCACTGGATGAATTAATTGTTGTCTATAATGATTGCACAGATGATACGGAATCGGTCTTAGAGGAAAAGAGAAAACAATATCCTGACAAACTTAAGATTTATGCATATAATCATAAAGTGCTTTCTTTTGATTTGACGCATGAAGAGTTTGAATATGCTAAAACTTTACCAGATGACTCGCCACGGCTATATTGTAATCAGTGTAATTTTGGATTATCCAAAATGCAATATAAATATGCTGTAAAGATAGATGCCGACCAAATATATTTTGCAGACGAGATAAAAAAATGGCGGGATGTATGTGCCGGAATGTTTTCCCGAAAATGGAAGTTTGCATACTTTTGGGGATGGTTGTTTATGATATATTTCTCTGTATATAGACATCTTTCTGTAAGATTGAATAGACCTGGATTATTTATGTTACCAAACAAGGTTGTTGATGTTTTTGTTAATTCTTATATCCGTTATGCAAAATGGAGATTATTACGGGGTACAGCATGTATTGCATTGTCAGGCTTGAATCTTTTTAAAGATGATAAATGGTATATTCCATTTGATAAATTCAATATACATCCTCCTTATAATGGAGAAGGTGATACTGTAATTTTCAAATTAACGGAGAAAACTTTTTTTTCAAGACGTTTCGCTGATAGAATTACTTATTCTTGTACGGAACTTTTTCATAATCCATATAAAGTAATGTTCGCAGGGCCTGTTTGGTTTCATTTACACGCAAATAGGGCCTATTGTTGTGATAAGGTGAAGAAAGTAAAATCAGAACATCCAGAATTATTTGTTTCACCTGAGAAATTTTTAAGAATGAATAGTCAGGAAGTTTTAACTAAGATGGATCCGAAAGTAAATACTTTATTCCAGCGTACATTGTTTGCACTAATACATAAAATGGGGATACAACGAATTAAAGAACACTTGTATCTTCTCGATAAGATAAAAGTTTAATTCTATAAATCTTACTATGAAAAAATACGACTATTTAATAGTTGGTTCCGGCTTGTTCGGAGCAACGTTTGCATATTTAGCTCATCAGCAAGGAAAAAAAAGTCTGGTGATTGATAAACGTGCCCATTTAGGCGGCAATATTTATTGTGAATATGTGGAAGGTATAAATGTGCATAAATATGGTGCCCATATCTTTCATACATCCAGTAAACATGTATGGGATTTTGTTAATTCAATGGTTGAATTTAACCGTTATACCAACTCCCCCGTAGCAAACTATAAAGGAAAACTTTATAATTTGCCGTTTAACATGAATACGTTTTACCAGATGTGGGGAGTGACAACTCCTGAAGAAGCTATGGCGAAGATAGAGGAACAGAAAGCAGAAGCTGTAGCTAAAATGAAGGCTGACGGTGTGACTGAACCTAGAAATTTAGAAGAGCAGGCACAAGTCCTCATAGGCAAGGATATTTATGAGAGGTTGATTAAAGGCTATACAGAGAAACAGTGGGGACGTAAGTGTACAGAACTTCCTGCATTTATCATCAAACGCTTGCCCGTTAGATTTATTTTTGATAATAACTATTTTAATGATAAGTATCAAGGTATCCCTGTCGGAGGATATAATAAATTAATAGAGGAAATGCTCTCTGGTGTAGAGACACGTATTGGTGTAGATTTTTCAACACTGAAAGGTACGTGGCATGACATAGCAGACAAGCTGGTGTATACCGGTGCTATAGATGAATATTATGATTATTGTTATGGCAAGTTGGAATATAGAACGGTAAGGTTTGATACTGAAGTTCTTAATATGTCTAATTATCAAGGCAATGCCGTCGTAAATTATACAGAAGCAGACGTTCCATTTACACGTATCATTGAACATAAACATTTTGAAAGTTTCGGGCAAGTTGTATATGACAATCCAAAGACTGTAATTTCAAAAGAATATTCTGTAGAATGGACAGAGGGTATGGAACCTTATTACCCTGTAAATGACAGCCGGAATACTGAATTGTATCAGAAGTATAAGTATTTAGCTGCTCAAGAGCCAAACGTTATCTTCGGAGGCAGATTGGCAGAATACAAATATTATGATATGGCTCCTACCATAGAGTCTGTATTTAAACACTTCAAACTTTAATCTATCATGTATAAGAACTATAAAGTGGTAGTAAATACCGCAGCAGGACGTCGGAGATATATGCAGTATCTGATACCTTATATTGTAGCTTCGTCAATTGTTGATAGATATGACATTTGGGTTAATACTCATAATGGTGCTGATATCGAATTTTTTAAACAAGTGGCGCAACGCTTTCCTGTCGTGAATCTTGTTTGGCAACCAAATGGAGTGGTTAATGGTAATGAAAGTATCAATGCATTTTACAAAAAATGTGTAGAGCCAAATACAATTTACTTTAAGTTGGATGACGATGTAGTGTGGATGGAACCGGGCTTAATAGAAAAAATGGTTCAATTTAGAATTGAAAATCCTCACTATTTTCTTGTCTCTCCATTGGTCATTAATAATTCATTGTCTACTTATTTGCTACAAATAGCAGGTAAAATACAGTTGGATCAATACTATTATGCAGCATCTTCTCATCCTGTACTTTGGAAGAATGGCTTTTTTGCCAGTGAGTTGCATGCCTGGTTTATACGAAACTATTTAAAGACAGGAAGATGGAATGAGTTGTATCTTGGTAAGAAAGAAATGGGCATGACCCGTTTTTCCATTAATGCAATATTATGGTTCGGAGATGATATGAAGAAAATAGAAGGCAATGTTCCTGGTGACGATGAAGAATATTTGTCGTGTATATATCCGACATCAAAAGGGGTTGCAAATGCTTGGAATGGAGATGCCATTGTTGCACACTTCGCATTTTTCACGCAGCGTGAGGAACTTGACAAGATGGGTATTCTCGAAAAGTATGGTAGAATTTGTATAGAAAGTTGGAATAAAGATCCGATGACAAAAGAAATATCTGATGCAATACAGAATATAATGCAGAATGTTAAATCAAGACAGATAGAGTTAGAAAACATGCCATCACCATATAAAAGAGTGCCTCCAAGAAAAATACCTCATGCTTGTATCAAGAGACTTATTCCGGAATTTCTGATGGAATTTTTACGGGAAAAGCGTTTAAATAAAAGGAAAACGGGATTTATTATCAAATAAATTGAACGAGAATGTCTCAGAAAATTTTATCAATTATTGTACCAACATATAATATGGAGAAATATCTTGCATATTGTATGGACTCGTTTTTGATTCACAAAAATCTTAGTAAACTTGAGGTTTTGATTGTGAATGATGGAAGTACCGATAATTCATTGGATATTGCCAAGAAATATGTATCTCGTGCTGATGATGTATTTAAAATCATAGATAAAAAAAATGGTAATTATGGCTCATGTATCAACGCTGCTCTTCCTGTGGCTACAGCAAAATATGTAAAGGTTGTAGATGCTGATGATAGTGTAAATACTGATAATCTTGACGACTTTCTCTCTTTCCTTTCAGAGAATGATGTGGATTTAGCTTTATCAGATTTTACTTTGGTCAATGAAGATAGAATAGAAACTAAAAAGATTTCTTATAATTTTGGAAATTCCTTAATTCCAATGGAACAGATATGTTCAACAGAGCGTTTTAAGGATATGGAAATGCATGCCGTTACTTATAGAAGAGATTTATTGTTGAATTATGGATACACTCAAACTGAAGGTGTCTCATATACAGATCAGCAATGGATATTTACTCCAATGGTTCTTGTGAAAACAGTGGGAGTTTTTAATAAACCTGTCTATAAATATTTAGTCGGACGTGCAGGACAAACTGTAGATCCTGTGGTTAAAATAAAGAAGATGGCTGATCGTGTAAAATGTGTATTTGATATGGCGGTTCAGTATGAAAAAAATTATAAAAAAGCAACCCCATCAATTAAATCATATTTGGATGCCCGTATTCGTCCTAATGTACAGGATATTTATCTTACATATTTTTCTAATTCATCTAAAATTGATAAGAAACTTATTAAGAATTTTGATAAGGAGTTTAAAGGTAATGCTCCTTCCTTATATCAATATATTAATGAACTTAATTTTCATATTCGATTATGGAGAATAATTGCAGAATCCTCTATTGTGGAGAAAATATTTTGCAAATGTTTTTCTGTCGCATTGTGGCTTAAATTATCATTATAGGAATTTGAAAGAATACAGTATGTCTGTTATTGTTAATATGGCCTGCGGTTTAGCAAACCGGATGTTTCAGTATAGCTATTACCTTTTTCTGAAGCATAAAGGCTATAATGTAAAAGTTGATTTTTATAATTCAGCGAAATTGGCTCATGAAAAGGTTTCATGGAATGGTATTTTTCCAGAAGCAAATATAGAGCAGGCATCATTTTTAGATGTATTAAAGTCAGGAGGCGGGTCTGATCTGTTCTCAAAAGTTCGTAGGAAATATTTACCGATTCTTTCAAGTGTCGTAAATATGCCAACAGCATTTGATGCAAATTTGCCAGATGAGAATAAAAAGCTACAATATATAATAGGTGTATTTCAAAATGCCAATATGGTTGAGGCTGTGGAAGATGATGTGAAACGTTGTTTTAAATTTCAGCCTTTTGCAGATGAGAGAAACATAAATTTGCAAAAAGAAATGCAATCGTGTGAGTCTGTTGCCATACACGTCCGTAAAGGAAAGGACTATGCACAGCGTATTTGGTATCAGAACACATGTCCGATAGAATATTATCAGAAGGCAATCCGACTGATTTCAGAAAAGGTGAATAACCCTAAGTTATATGTTTTTACGGATAATCCTGAATGGGTGAAAGAACATTTTAAGGATTTTCCTTACACATTGGTAGAAGGAAATCCTGCTAGTGGTTGGGGTAGTCATTTTGATATGCAGTTGATGAGCGTATGTAAACATAATGTTATATCAAACAGCACATACAGTTGGTGGAGCGCGTTTCTGAATGAGCATAATGAAAAAATAGTTATAGGACCTAAGGTGTGGTTTAATCCTGACAGCTGTTCTGAATTTACATCTGAAAGAATCTTGTGTAAAGACTGGCTGTCTGTATAAAAAAATTAAATTAGAATGGAGTATAGTGTTTCTGTGATAATACCTGTCTATAATGTCGGGAAGTTTATTGAGCGTTGTGTGCGGTCACTTATGGAGCAGACAATGGATAATGTAGAATATATCTTTGTTGACGATGCTTCACCTGATAACAGTATACAGATATTGCAAAAAGTTCTTGCAGATTATCCTAACCGCCGTGACAATGTAAGGATACTGACTCATGCTGAGAATAAAGGCTTGCCGGCAGCCCGCAATACAGGTCTGGCTGTAGCAACCGGAGAATATATTTTTCATTGCGATAGTGATGATTTTGTAGAACCTGATATGCTTGAACAGCTTTATGGCAAGGCTATAGAATGTGATGCGGATATAGTATGGTGTGATTGGTATCTAACTTTTGAGAAATCAGAACGTTATATGAAACAACCTGCTTATGACACGCCTTTAGAAGCCTTGAAAGCGATGTTGGGCGGCGCAATGAAGTATAATGTATGGAATAAACTGATACGCAGAACATTGTATGTGGAAAATTCTGTCGAGTTTCCTGCCGGTTATGGAATGGGTGAAGATATGACTATTATGATGCTTTTTGCGCATGCACAAAAAGTATGTCATGTATCAAAGGCCTTCTATCATTATGTAAAATTGAATACATCTGCATTCTCTCGTACAATTTCACAAACACATTTTGACTCTCTTAAATATAATGTAGAACGTGTTTCTGATTATCTCTTTAATATATATGGAGATAAATTGAGACAGGATATTGCTTTCTTAAAACTTGAAGCAAAATTTCCTCTACTGATAATGTCATCTGATTTTACCTATTATCATTTGTGGCATCAGTGGTATCCGGAAGCAGATCGTTTTATTTTAAAAAATAAGAATGTGTCTTTGCGAAGCCGGTTCGTTCAGATGTGTGCCAAATTTCACTTATATTGGTTTGTGTGGTTACATTATCAAATAGTTTGTCGCTTTATATATGGATTTATATATAAGTAAATAGAACCTTCTTTAATAAATTCGATTTGATGTAGAAAGTATGATAAAAATCTTACAAATTTCAAGCATCGTAATTTTTACGAGTCTCTTTTGCTTTCCTTTTTTCTTTTCCTTTTTACCGTCTATAAATACTAAAATGATTTTAGCGGTATTAGGATTAATGGTATTTCCTTTAGATTATTTAAAAGGGTATATTCCTGGTTTTGGAAAGAGTCTTTTAAAGATTTCGTTATGGGCATTAGGAGTATCTTTTTTTAGTTATTTTTCAATGACAATAAATAGTACTCCTGATGATTCTTATTTAGGTTATATAATATCCATGTGGGTATGGCTTTTTGCTGCTTTTTTTTTGTGTCTCTAATGCGTAAAGTGCATGGAGAAGTTTCAGTGGAAACGATAGGATATTATTTGGTAGCAGTTGCTTTATTGCAATGTACTCTCGGTTTATTAATAAACCATTTCTCATTCTTGAAAGCTTTAGTTGATACTTTTATAACTGGTGAGAAGTATATGGGAGTAGGAGTTGAAAACCGATTGTATGGAATAGGATGTGCATTAGATGTTGGTGGAGGTCGCTTGGGTGCCATATTAATCATATTGGTTTATCTTATTTTACAGTCTTTAAAACGACAGAAAGCTTGGTGGGTATATGCAGGTTTATTAGGAGCTTTTATTTATATTTTAGTAATAGGCAATATGATGGGACGTACTGCAACTGTAGGAGGGGCTATAGCTATCGTTTATTTAATATTTTCTCTTTGTTTTGATAGAAAAATTGAGGCTTCTTCTATCCGTACTTTTCTGTCTATTGCAGTATTAGTTATCATAATTGGAGTAGCCGTTTGCGTCGGACTGTATAATACAAATCTAGAAATACAAAAATTGTTGAGATTCGGATTTGAAGCATTCTTTAACTATTTTCAGACTGGTAAGTTTGAAACCAATTCAACCAATATGTTGTCTGAGGGTTTGGTATTCCCAAATAATTTTAAGACTTGGATTATTGGTGACGGATATATGGCTAGTGGATCAAATGATCCATACTATATTGGTCCTGCAGATTATGGTTTTTATATGAATACAGATGCTGGATATTCACGTTTTATATTTTATTTTGGTTTATCTGGACTTCTTACTTTTATGTTGTTTTTTGTAAATGTATGTATTGAATGCTCTCAAAAAAGCAGAAACGCTAGTATACTATTTATTGCAATTCTCATTTTGAATTTCAGTATTTGGGTTAAAGTTGCTACAGATATATTTGTAATATTTGCCCCTTTTTTGTGTTTAGCAACTTTTGAGGGCGTGGATGATAAAAAAATGGTAGAGTCATGAAAACCATCTATTGTATTCACTCCTTTAATGCATTAAAATTGTGGGTGTATTTTTCTAAGCAAGGTGACATGTCACGACATTCTAGTAAGTAGTTTTTCAAGTGTCATGGCAATGGAGATATATGACTTTATTTCCTAATCTTTTAAAACTTGGATAATAGATGAAATGATATATTATGACTAAAAATTATTAATAAATGTATTGAGATTTTATTGTGATGTAATAAAAAATGAAAAGTTTTAGATCTATCATAAGATTTACAAAAAGAGTAAGAAATCGTTTAAGTTCTTATTATAATTTGTTACGTCTTAAAATGTATGGTGTAGAACATGGGTGTCATTGTGTTATACATGGAAAACTTTACCTAACGTTATTTCCGACAGCTAATGTAAAAATAGGAAACAATCTTTATTTCTCGTCAGGCTGGGGCATCAATGCTTTATGTACAAATAAACGGGGAATGATTTATGCTACAGAACATGCATCAATTGAGATAGGTGACAATGTGGGGATGAGTAGTACTGTTTTATGGGCTCACAATAAAATTGTTATAGGAAATTATGTAAAGATTGGTGGTAATTGTATTTTGATAGATACTGATGCTCACAATGCGGACTTTTCTATTCGTCGTGGGCAATATACAGATTGGGGCGTTTCAGCTCCAATCGTGATAGGAGATGATGTTTTTATTGGAACAAATTGTATTATTCTAAAAGGGGTTACAATAGGAGCACGAAGTATAATAGCTGCAGGTTCAGTTGTAACAAAAAGTATACCTGCCGATTGTATTGCAGGAGGTAATCCTGCTAAGATTATAAGACGAATTTCCGAATAGATATCTTAAGGAAGATTATGAATATAACATCATGAAAATCATATATTGCACCCATTCAACATACAACCCCGGCGGAATGGAGCGTGTGCTGCTGAACAAGGTAACATATCTTTCGCGCCTTAAGGGATGGGATGTTTCTATTGTTACAACAGACCAGCATCACAGGCCGCCGTTCTATCCGTTTCCTGATAATGTGAGGATGACAGATCTGGACATAAATTATTCGGACGACAACGACAGGGGAGCATGGAGAAAGATAGTAGGATATCTGCGCAAAAGAAAGGAACATAAACGTAAGCTGGCGGAACTGCTGAAAAGGGAGAAGGCAGACATCGTGGTGTCGCTCTATCCGTCGGAATCGTCGTTTATCCCCGACATAAAGGACGGCAGCAAGAAGGTGCTTGAGCTGCATTTCTGTAAGTTCTTCCGTCTGCAATACGGACGAAAGGGACTGTTGGGATGGATAGACAAATGGCGTACACGGCAGGATGAACGTATTGTAAGAAGGTTTGACAAGTTTGTTGTGCTGACATATGAAGATTGTAGTTATTGGGGCAATTTGCCGAACATAGAGGTGATACCTAACGCGGCAATGCATGTGAGCGACCGCTATTCGGATGTAACAGCGAAGAGGATAATTGCCGTAGGCCGACTTGACTATCAGAAAGGTTTTGACAGACTGATACGTGCGTGGGAGATAGTTCAGCGCAACTCTTATTTTGCCGACTGGCGTCTCGACATCTTCGGTCAGGGAGAATGGCAGGAGATGCTGCAGCAGATGATAGACGAAAGAAATCTACAGGGTACAATGCGGATAAATCGTCCGACAAATTCAATAGGTTGTGAATATGCTAAAAGTTCACTGATTGTGATGACGTCAAATTATGAAGGTTTTGGTATGGTATTGGTTGAAGCAATGGCTTGTGGAGTTCCTGCTGTTGCTTTTGACTGTAAGTGCGGTCCAAAGGACATCATCAAGGATGGTGAAAACGGTTTGCTGGTCAGAAACGGAGACATTCAGGCACTGGCAGATGCCATGATGAAGGTTATGGTTGACCAGGAATATAGAAAGAGACTATCGAAAAACGCTCTAAATGTTGTTTCCACTTATTCAGAAGAAACGGTAATGAATAAATGGATAAGCATGTTTACTTCTTTGACTGAGAGATGAAAAAGCTACTTCAGATAAATCCTGTGTTACGTGTTTCAACATCAACGGGACGCATAATGCAGGAAATAGGCGAACTGGCCCTGCAGAACGGGTGGGAGAGTTATATCGCTTACGGCAAGGGACGCGACGGAATAAAACCTTGCAAATCGGAGATTATTCCTGTTGGCGGTATATACAGCACTCTATGGCATGGCGTTCAGACGCGTTTGTTTGACAGGCATGGTCTGGCTTCAACGCACGCAACTCATGAGTTTGTCAGACAGATAGACCGGATAAATCCGGACATAATACATATACACAACATTCATGGCTACTTCCTGAATTATCGTGTCTTGTTCGATTACCTGTCGCAGTGCGGCAAACCTGTTGTGTGGACCGTTCACGACTGTTGGCTTTACACAGGGCATTGTTATTATTACTCTTATGCCGGATGCGACAAGTGGCAGACTGGATGCGGAAATTGCCCACAGCGGAAGGATTTTCCTGCAAGTCTTGTATTTGACAGAAGTAAGCGAAACTTTGAGGATAAAAAGGCTGCTTTCACATCAATGCCCAGGGACAAGTTTGTCATAGTGCCTGTTTCCGACTGGATAAGGACAGAGATGTCAAAGTCGTTTCTGAGTGAATATCGTTTCCGGGTGATTCATAACGGCATTAATACCGATATCTTTAATGTCTGTCCCGACAAAGAGGTTATTGAGAAATATGGACTGAAAGGAAAACGCATATTCTTAGGTGTGGCAAGTATATGGAGCAGAGAGAAGGGGCTGGATGATTTTATGCAATTGAGCAAACTGCTGAATGATGATGAGGTTATTGTGCTCGTAGGAATGAAAGAAGAGGAAAAGAAGAAACTTCCACGGAACATAATCGGAATAAGCAGGACCGAAAATATTCATCAGCTTGCTCAGTTGTATTCAGTTGCCGATGCCTTTGTCAATCCCACGTGGCAGGATAATTATCCTACGGTGAACTTAGAATCTATATCATGTGGCACGCCCGTGGTGACTTATCGTACTGGAGGCAGCGTTGAGGCTGTAACAGATTCTACGGGACTTATAGTTGAACAGGGGGATGTGAAAGGACTGCTTGAGGCTGTGCGTGCCATCTGTCAGCGTGGAAAAGACTTTTATCAAAAATCATGCAGGCAATATGCCCTTCAGAATTTCAAGAAGGAAGAACGCTATGCCGATTATTTTTGTTTATACGAGGAATTGATGAATACTTAAAAACCAGATCGGTTTAAAGGGTTTAAGTATACCGTTTTTACAGCTTATTCAGATATTTATTTTTTCCGTTTTATTTCCTTATGGTGTCTGTATTGCATGTCTTGCTGCACTTTGGATAAAACGGACAGATGTTTATTTTGCGTAAACTGATGAAACGACTGAACTCTTTTCTTGAGTGACCGGTGAAAAATAATTTACTATGAATACACTGAAAAACTGTCAAGAAGACCTGGTGTCATTGACAAAAAGAGAAAAGTCGGTTGTCCAACGCCGGCAGGCTTTACATAAGAAATATGAGGAGGCAGTGAAGCTATATGCCGAAACGGACAAACCTTTGAAAGAAATAGCAGAAATCTGTAATGTTTCTGTAGGTGGATTAGGCAGTTATCTGCGGCGTTACTGGCGTGAACTGGTCTTTAGACACCACGGAATATCTGTGAATAACAGCAGTTTGCAGAATGTGAAAATAATAGAGACGGGAAAGCAGAACATTAATGCCCACATGAAGTATAAGGATGCTGTAGCTGCATGTGATTCATTGACATTTATTGATCTGAACATTTCTCAAATTGCACGCAAGTATGGTCTGGATGCAACAGCTATGGCCAATTTTATGCGTATACATTATCATGACACATTAGTGTGGCGCGAGAAAGTGCGCAAGCAGCTTGGAATAAATGACAATACAGCTCATGGCGCCCGTAAGAAGTGCATCAAGCAATATGCTGAGGCCGTGAGAATGTATAAAGAGACAGACATGACAATGTCGGAAATCGCTGAGGCGTGCAAGGTTTCGCTCAGCGGCTTCAGTCAGCATATGAGATTTTATCATAGCGACATCCTCAAGCAGAAACGGCAGCGGCGTAAAGTGGCAGAGGCAACCAAGACTTTTGGCAAACTGACAGGCAACGGAAGAATGTATAAGCCTGCTCCTGCAACGGAAAAGAAATATGCTGAGGCTTTAGACTTATATAAAAACACGACGATGACCATGAAAGACATTGCGAAGCATGCCGGCGTTTCGTCAGAAGGCTTCCGGTCTTATTTGCATAAATGGCATAAGAACTTGGTTCTTGAACGTTTGGGCGTTGCAGGCGATGTAGATGAAAATATCGATTTGCGTAAGGCGAAAAGACGTTTAAAGACCGTGGCTGTGAAATATGAGGGCGCAATAGAGAGCCTCAGGCAAAATCCTCGTCCGATAGCTAAGGTTGCCGTTGAATTTGGCTTCCGGCCGGATGTCTTCAGAGAATATTTGAATAAGCATGAGCCGGAGCTGGCAGCCAGACAGGGTATGACGTGTTCTGCATCAGGAAAGAAAATGTCCCGAAGGAGTGAGGAAAAATATTTCGTCGCGATGAAACTGTATGAAACAACGCCGGAAAGTCTGAAATCTATTTCCAGACGGCTGGGCTTGACATATAATAGTCTTGGAGGCTATATCCGGCGTAATTATCCGGAAGTGATTAGTCGTCATCGTGATTTACTTTGATGTATGTTTGTTACCAATCAAATTAACTGAACTTAAATTAAGCAGATGCTGATTCTGCTTTTCGGCAAATGTCGAAAGAGAAACTTATATGATTAACAATAATTTTAGAGTATTACAGTTGGGTAAGTTTTACCCGATATGTGGTGGTGTGGAAAAAGTCGCATACGACCTGATGTCTGGATTGTCGGAGCAGAATGTGTATTGTGATATGATGTGTGCCGCCACAAATGGTGAAAGTAGAACTATTTCTGTGAATGAGCATGCAAAAGTCATCTGTTGCCATACGTTGGCGAAGGTTGCTGCCACGATGATTTCTCCTGCAATGATTTTTGCGTTAAAGAAAGTACAAGACCAATATGATATTATACATGTGCACCATCCTGACCCGATGGCCTGCCTGGCTTTGCTGTTGTCTGGATATAAAGGTAAGGTCGTACTGCATTGGCACAGCGATATTCAGAAACAAAGGATATTGCTGAGATTATATTCTCCGTTACAAAAATGGCTGATAAGAAGGGCTGATAAGATTGTCGGCACGTCACCGGTATATTTGTCTGAATCTCCGTTCTTACGGAAAGTGCAGCATAAGACTGTGTGTCTGCCCATAGGCGTCGACCCTATGTGTCCGGATGCTGCCGGTGTAAGGAAGATAAAAGACAGATATAAAGGAAAGAAGATTATTTTTTCTTTAGGACGTCTGGTAACCTATAAGGGCTACGAATTCCTTATTGCGGCAACAAAATATCTTAAAGACAATTACATGATACTTATCGGCGGTACGGGTGTTTTACGCGAGAAGTTGCAGGAAGAGATAAACTCAATGCATTTGCGTGGAAAAGTCAAGCTGCTAGGACACGTAAGCGACGAGGAACTGCCTTCATATTATGGAGCCTGCGATGTGTTTTGCTTGAGCAGCGTGCAGAAGACAGAAGCTTTCGGCATTGTTCAGATTGAGGCGATGTCATGCGGAAAGCCTGTTGTTGCTACAAAAATTCCTCATTCGGGAGTGTCTTGGGTAAATGCACACGAAGAGTCTGGCATCAATGTCGTTCCCGGTGATGCTTATGCCTTGGCAAAGGCTATTGAGGCCATAGCCGAGAATGGTGCCGCTTACGACAGATACTCAGAAGGAGCCTTAAACAGATACCAAAAGCTATTTACTAAAGAGAAAATGATAGCTAAATGCAAAGAACTTTACGACGGATTAATGAAAGAAACTAAACAATAACTGAAAAAACTAATAACCATGAATGATAAAAATAATTGTCAGCACAAGAAAATGTCACTTGGGGCATGTATGTTAAAACGTATTTTTGATGTAATATGCAGTCTTGGAGGCTTGATCGTTACATCGCCTGCTTTTTTGATAATATATTTCTTTATAAAACGTGAAGATGGCGGTCCGGCTATTTTTAAACAGGAACGTGTCGGATATGGAGGCTTGCCGTTCACGTTGTATAAGTTTCGCTCAATGAACGTCATGTCTGAGGCAGACGGAAAGCCAGCCTTATGCCAGAAAAACGACATGAGACTTACGAAGGTCGGCAACTTCTTGCGTGTACATCATTTAGACGAACTCCCCCAGTTGTGGAATGTCCTAAAAGGAGACATGAGTTTTGTGGGGCCGCGTCCGGAGCGTAAATACTTTGTCGACCAGATAAGGGCTATCAACCCTGACTACGAACTGCTCTATCAGCTAAGGCCGGGACTTTTCTCTCCGGCTACATTATACAACGGATATACAGATACGATGGAAAAGATGCTTGAGCGTCTCAGAATGGATCTTAAGTATCTGCGTGAACGTTCATTATGGCTGGATTTAAAGATAATCATACTTACAGTGTCATCGATAATATCTGGAAAGAAATTCTAAATATATTAATGTAATGAATAAAATGGTATTGAACCCTAAAGCAGGGGTTAAACTTAGGAAAGTTGGCAATCAGTATATGATTGTTGAGGCTAATGAAGAAAATGCAAACATGAGCGATGTCTACAGCTTGAACCATACGGCTGCGCTTTTGTGGCAGCAAGTGGAGAAAGGCGGCACCACTCCGGATATGTTGGCTGATTATTTATGCGAGAATTTTGAGATAGACAAAGAAGTGGCAATTAATGACATAGAACGGCAGATGGCCGAGTGGAAGTCTTTTGGCCTGTTGCTTTGAATTTTATATTTGAATGGAGATAAAACAGGACGGCGCCCGACAAGAAAAGCTGCGAAACGTGCTGCTCTTGCTTGTTAGACTGGGGCTGTGGGGTGACCGGGAGGAACACAATACAAGGTTAAATCTTACAGAAGAAGATTGGAACGATGTGTTTCGCCTTGCCATGCAGCACACTGTAACGGGACTTGCATTTCAGGGAGTTTCGCATTTGCCTGACAGTCAAATTCCGCCGCAGTCTCTTCTTGTGAGATGGATGGCAGAGACTGATGCCGTTGAGCGCCGAAATAAAAAAATGAATGGCGTACTTGGCCAGCTTTATAACATATTTCATGAGAAAGGCCTTAATCCGATATTGCAAAAAGGACAAGGCGTGGCCAATTATTACGAGAGTCCGCTGTTGAGGGTATGTGGTGATATTGACCTGTATTTCAATAATAAGAAGGCATGGGACGATGCCTTGGACTTCTTGCGAAAAAACAATATAACGTTTACGAAACAGGCAGATGAGGGCATATCATACAGATGGCAAGGTGTTGACATAGAGCATCATAGCCGCTTGTTTGATTTATATAATCCTTTTCTGCAAGGTTTTGTTGGCAAGTTAGAAGGTCAAAAAGGATACCGGCATACTGCATTGTCAACATATCCGTCGGTCATAGCAACAACGCCGTCTCCATTTTTGGATATATTGTTGCAAAGCCTGCATATCTTGAAGCATTCTGTAAGCCGCGGTATCGGACTCAGGCAGATGTGCGACATGGCTCGCTCATGCTACAAGCTGCATGGAGAAATAGATTCAGAAGAGATGAAGGCAGTATGCAAGAAAATCGGACTCCACAGATGGTGCCCGCTGTTGCATACTTTCCTGATAGATTATCTTGGCCTTCCTAAAGACTGTCTACCTTATGAAGACACAGCGCCGTCGGCAGCTCCTCTTGCTGAAATCGTATGGCGTGGAGGTAATTTTGGCCAATATGACAGTATGCTTGTTTCCGAATCTGTTGCTTACAGGCGCAAATTAAATACAATACGTTCATTCATGCGTAATATGCATTTTGCTTCATACTATGCACCAAAGGAAACTTTTTGGTATTTCGTTCAACTGTTGAAGGGACAATTTAAATGACAGCTACTTATTATTTCCGGGTGGCAGGCTTTCCTTTTTCCGTCTCCTTGCCAGGGGCGTGTGATATTGAAGAGCTCCTCCCGTCATTCTTTCCTTTTTATGAGACAAGTCTTGGTGCTGAAGAGCCTTTGTTCCGGTTCTTTGCCGTGCCTTTGAGCCAGCTGCCTTGTTCAGAGACAAAGGAGCTGATAGACGAGACCGACAATGACATGGGGCATCTTGTTTTATACGCCTTGTCAGACGGCTATTATATAGAAATCATCAATAACGGTCATTTGCACAGAATGTTTGCCAAGTCTGATTTTTCATCAGTAGAGGCACACATACAGTGGGATGACGTTAATGCCGGAAACGCTCTCTCGTCTCTTATCCGTGTGGCATACGCTCAGGCTATATTGCGCCACGATGCCGTTTCGATACATGCCTCGGCTGTTTTCTGTAACGGACAGGCATATTTGTTCTTGGGAAAAAGCGGAACAGGCAAGAGCACACATTCAGCTCTTTGGATTGAGAACATTCCTGGCACGGAACTGTTGAACGACGACAATCCTACTATAAGGATTCTGAACGGTAAGGCATATGCCTACGGCTCTCCGTGGAGTGGCAAGACGGCATGCTATAAAAATGTTTCTTTCCCCGTGGGCGGTATGGTGCGCTTGAATCAGGCACCTGAAAATTCGTTTCAGCTGCAGGAGGGAGCCGATGCCTTTGTAGCACTTTATCCCGGCTGCTCTTTTATTGCCAGAGACGAGCACCTACGCAACAGCCTGTATGACACGTTGACCGTATTGGCCGGAAGCGTAACGGTTGGTACTCTTGACTGTCTTCCTGACAAAGATGCAGCACTAATGTGTAATAGAGAACTTACAAGAAAACAATAAAAACAGATAAATCAAATAAAAAAATGAGCAAAAACTTTTTATGGGCAAGTTTGCTTGCCGTATTGATTCTTACGTCTTGCGCGTCACGAAAAAGTTTCGTTTACCTGCAAGACATGCAGATGGGTACAAAATATCCCATTGAGACAAAGTATGAAGCCGTTATCCATGATGATGACAGGCTTAGTATAACAGTCAGCAGTAAAAATCCTGAGTTGGCAATTCCTTTCAACATCAACGGCGGAGCTGTTCAGGTGGGAACAGACGGTAATGTTTCTGCCGCAGCTTCAGGCGGGGCCAAGCAGATGGGCTATCGTGTGGATGTCGACGGCAACATTGATTTCCCCATCCTTGGCAAAATACATGTATCCGGCATGACGGTCAATGCAGCCAAGCAGCTGATAAGAGACAAAATTATTGCCGGAAACTACATCAGTGATCCTATCGTGTCAATAGAGTTTCTCAATTTCAAGTACACGGTATTGGGTGCCGTAGGACACAACGGCACATTCACAGCCAACGGCGACCGTGTCACACTTATTGAGGCCATAGCTAATGCCGGCGACCTTACCGCTAAGGCGCAGACCAATCGCGTGGCTGTTATCAGAGAAGTCAACGGCGACAGGCAGATGTTCATGCACGACCTTACAAGCAAGGACATCTTTGAGTCACCCTGTTTTTATCTTCAGCAGAATGATATCGTATATGTAGAGCCTAAGTACCGCAAGAAGGACACTGAAGACCGCGGCTGGCAGATCGGTACAACCATACTTTCTGCAATTACGGCAGTTTGTTCAATCTTATGGGCTATTAAGTAAAAAAACATTATCTAATAAAGTTTTATGCAAACTAATAATTCTCCCAAGAACGAGCAGAGCGTCAATTTGGTTGACCTGTTCGTTTACTTAGCCTCAAAGTGGAAATGGTTCTTGGTTTCCATTGTTGTATGCGTCGGGATTGCATGGTATAAGTATGCCCGTGCGCCTTTTGTATATTTCCGTTCGGCTACAATTATTATCAAAGACCCTTCAAACAAGACAGCAACGTCTGGATTGGACCGCTTTGATAATATCATCAACAAGACCAACGTGGCCAATGAGATTCTTCAGTTCCGCTCCAAGCGGCTGATGCAGGAGGTGGTAAAGCGTGTGCATGCTGATGTCAGCTATCAGATTGACGACGGGCTCCGTACCAACGAGCTCTACACGCAGTCGCCTATGCTTGTGCGCTTCCTTGATGTCATGCCGGAGCATAGCATCAGTCTTGTGATGACGCCAAAGGACAGAAACACCGTCGTGCTGTCTGATATATCCGGATTTGACGCCAAGCCGAGCTACACTCTTCACATGAACGACACTGTGACGCTGGCAAAGGGCGTTCGCGTAGTGGCAACCCGCACCAACTATTATAATGCTTCGTGGATAGACCAGCCAATCCATGTGCACAAGCGTCCGCTCAACTCTGTCGTAAACTATTACAGGTCAGTGTTCGGTATTCAGCAGGAAGATGAAGAATCGTCTATACTCACACTCTCGCTGAAGGACAATTCGGCCACACGTGCAGAGGATGTGCTGAACATGCTTATCACGGTTTACAATGAAGAGGCAATCAAGGACAAAAACCAGGTGGCTGTAAACACCGCCAACTTTATCAGTGAGCGTCTGATCATCATCGAGAACGAACTCGGCAACGTTGAGTCAAGCCTCGAGTCGTACAAGCAGCGCAACCAGGTTGTTGATATCTCGTCTTCGGCAAATATGTATATGAACGAGTCGCAGAAATACAATGCCGATGCTCTGGAACTTGAAACGCAGTTGCGTCTTGCTCACTTTATCAAGGACTATCTGACCAATCCTACTAAGGAAACCGACCTTATCCCGGCTAACACCGGTATCGGAGACATGAATATCGAAAATCAGATAAGCTTATATAATAACACCAAACTTAAGCGCGACAGGCTTATAGACGACAGCAGCGAGAACAACCCGGTGGTGCAGGAGCTGAACAACTCGTTGCGTGCGATGAAGCAGAACATCATACGTGCCGTTGACAATATGATTGTAAGCCTGAACGTGAAACGCAACGATGCCCAAAACCGCGAGATGAGGGCACAGAACCGCGTAACGTCTATTCCGCGTAAGGAACGTCAGATCCTTTCTATCGAGCGTCAGCAGAAAATTAAGGAAGCCCTGTATCTGTTCTTGCTGAACAAGCGCGAGGAGAACGCTCTCTCTCAGGCTATGGCCGACAACAATGCGCGCGTCATCGACAGCGCCGACGGCAGCGGCGCGCCTATAGCTCCGCAGCGCAACCGTATCATCCTGCTTGGACTGCTCGTCGGTATAGCTCTTCCCGGCGTAGGCTGCCTGCTCGTGCTCTTTATGGACACACGCGTTCACGGACGTAAAGATGTTGAAAAGGTTATTAGCGTGCCTTTCCTCGGTGAGATACCGATGGACAAGGAGACAGACCGCAGTCAGCACGGCTATCAGCTGATAAAGCCCGATGACGACAGCGTCGTGTCAGAAGCTTTCCGCATTTTGCGTACCAATATGTCGTTCATGTCGAAGAAAGACCACCCGACTCAGGTCATCACCTTTACCTCGTTTAACGAAGGTGCCGGCAAGACGTTCATCTCTTGTAACCTTGCCATGAGTTTTGTCTTCGCAAAGAAAAAGGTGGTGATGGTCGACCTCGATATACGTAAGGCCACGCTGAGCTGCCATTTTGGCGACCATCGCAATGGTGTTACCAATTATCTGGCTGATCCGACAGTGGCGTTGGACGACATCATACGCCATCAAGACTCTTTCGACCTTATTCCTTCAGGCGAAATTGCTCCAAACCCTGCCGAGCTGCTTATGGACGAGCGTCTCGACCAGATGATGGCAGAGCTGCGTAAGCGTTATGACATAATCATTGCCGACAACGTGCCTATGGGCATCATTGCCGACGCAAGCATCGTCAACCGTATAGCCGACCTGACAATCTTTGTTGTGCGTGCCGGCAAACTCGACCGCAGACAGCTTCCTGACATCGAGGCTCTTTATGAGGACAAGAAGCTCAAGAACATGGCCTTGGTGCTCAACGGCGTAGATCCTGACCGTCGCGGTTATGGCTATGGTTACGGATACGGTTATGGCTACGGTTATGGTTACGGCAAGCATGGAAAAAAGAAAAAATGAGATCTTAAAACTATAGTTTAATTATTAAAAATTTTATTGCAATGAAAAAAGAACAGAAAGAAAAGTATGAGTCTCCGTCAACCCGGAAGACTCAGGTGAACCTGGAAAACGGGTTTATGTCGGCTTCTGTGTTTGAAGATGGAACCGAAAACGCTGAGGGCGTTACCATTGAAGAGCACGGATTTGCTAACCCTGGCGCAGAATGGGAAGGTGATTATTCAGGAAGTACTTGGGATTAATAATTAAAAATTTAAATTATGAAGAAGAACATATTTTTAATAGCAGGCATAGCACTTACTGCTATGTTTAGCGGTTGTGCAGATGAAAATCTGGACAATACCGTTAAAAATCCCGTTAAGTCGGGTGAGGAAATTATGTTCGGGTCTAAATTATCTGGTGATGCTGATGTGATTGAGTCAAAGCCTGGAACCCGAACTGTTTATGGAGACCGTAATGAGAAAGGAGTTCCTGTATATTGGGAAGCTGATGGCAGCGATGAGATTGCTATATTCTGTAATCAAGCATCGCAGCCAGCAAGTCATCTTGTAAATTACAAGATAACGCCCGACGAAACAGACCATGCAACAGCTGCAAGTGTTGCAAAAGTGAACCCAAGTGAAGCCGGTCTGCAATGGGGAGATGTTGATACTGAGCACAGATTTTATGCTTTCTATCCGGCAAGTGCAGTAGAAGGTTCTGCAGAAGAGAATCAGACAGGAAAGATTACAGCCAATATTCCTGTTACGCAGCAAGTGCAGGAATGGAGAGAAGGTACCTTTGAAAGTAAAGATCCTCAGTTTAAGGGTAAAAAAGTTTATTTCGGGCTTCCGAATATGGACTATGCCTATATGTATGCTTATAATGCCGTAACACCTTCGCAGGTAAAGGATGGTCAATTTATTGATTTGCAATTCCATAATTTGGTAACAGTGCTTGATATCACTGTACAGGGGCCATCGTCTGGTACTGCTACAATTACCAATATTAATGTGGACGCGATTGACGGTACAACGCCTATTCTTACGGGTGATTTTACATGTAATATCCGAAATGCAAGTACCGGAGAAGCTGTAGCCACATGTGAGCCGGTTGGTGACTTTAATGAGGAACGCGGACGTATATCTATTCCTTGCTATGATAATAAAAACAAGCAGTTCATTCAGCTTGGTCCAAATGAGCTTCTTAACGTAAAAGCTTATATCATTCCACAAGACTTGGAGAATACTGTAAAGCAGCGTACTCTTCGTGTTACTGTGTCTTTGTTGAATGGTGCTCCTTGCAGGAAGACTTTGCAGACAGCTGATGTTACTCCGCATAAAATCAACCGTGTTATTCTTCCTCCATTGACAATCGGAGGCACAAACTATTGGATGAGTTCACTTGACCCGGATATCTATGTATCAGAGCTTTCTATACCTGGAAGTAAGTTCTCTGTTTTGACAAGTGAAAATAAAGCAGCTAATATTTATCAGAATGCATCGATTGCACAACAGTTCACGGATGGTGTTCGTGCATTTATTTTGCAGACGACAGTTCAGGGAAGCAATTCTGATAATGCATCGTACCCAGAAAATAATACGTTTACAAGTGATTTGTATGTTGTATCTGAAAGTTATGACAATAAAGTGATGACTTTAGAAAATGCTATTAAAGACATTGCTTCCTACTTAAAAGATTGTGAGGATGCTGGAAAAATGAATGAATTTGCTTTTGTGATGCTTACTTATACAACAGGTGATCGTGATTATGGTTCAGGACATTGGGAACAAGGTTCAGGGTGGCTTCCAATTCCAACTTGGCATTGGGATAGAAATAGTCTTAATGCGGAACAAACTTGGATAAATACGTTACGTGATAAAGTCAATAGTATATCAAGTGATGTTGCCAATCGTATTTATACTGGTGAAATAACACCGAATACAACCATTGACGATGTAAAGGGTAAGATTATATTGAAGGCTAATTATAATTCACAGGATATGATTAGCGAGTATGGTACAACAACAGCTCCTATTATGTTTACTTATTGGGGGTCTGCTACTGGTCCTGATGGCTATCAGGAGGAAAATGGTGGTATGCCTATGGATTGGGGAACTCCTATGTGGTACACAAATTCAACTGCTGCGTTAAGATGGTATTATCAGGAGGTAACAAGTGTTGGAAATGGTCAGGAAGCTACAACTCAGGAGAAGAAAGATGGTATTCAAAATTTGTTCCGCAAGAGTGTTGATTTGTATCATAATGACACATCTCATAAGACATGGTTTATGAACGACCTTGGAGGATACTATTCTGACAATGTAGATATAAATGGCAGAGGTACTGGTATTCAGGCTTTGGCTATTGATATGAACCAGATGGGAGTTGATGAGTTGCAAAAACGTGAAGAAAATGCCGGACTTGGTCTTATCTTCATGAACTTTGCCGATAAACAGACTGAATCAGGTGCTAAATACAAGAGCGACTGGCTGATACAGACCCTTATCGACAACAACTTTAAGTTCGCGTTGCGTAAGAAAGGCTCAAGCACGACGCCTTCATCAAAATACAATGCCACTTATTCAAATGGCGGAAATGCCGTTGGTTGGGATAAGTAATCACTATTGACAATGAAACTTTCGCTGAAAGACTCAGCGAAAGTTCATTGTTGAAGAATGTATCATATAAGATAAATGAGTTATCCTATACGAAAATACGCGGCATTAGTAATTGCGTTAGCCTGCTTTGCTTCATGCCAGGACGAGTCTTTGCTCGGCGGCGACGCTGCCGGCAACGTGAAGATTCTTGCACGCATGAGCGGCTCAACACCTACGCGTACTTGTGTTGACGGAGTTACGACAGACGGTTCGGTGGGCATATTGTGGTCGCCGGGCGACCGTATCGGTGTGTATGGAAGCGCCGGAACGTCAAACGCCTTGTTCGTATCTTCAAATACGAGTGCCGCGCCTGAAGCCGTCTTTGCAGGCAATCTGAAGCAGGGCGAATCTCCCTCTTACGCCTACTATCCCTATGACGAAGGCAACTCTTCGTCGGGTGTCTCGGCTATTAAAGGAAACCTGAAGCTTGTTCAGGCATACAACATGGCCGACGGAACGTTAGAGGCCGACTATAAGGTAGGCAAGCCAACGTTCTCATCAGCTGATGGCGGACAATATGAGTTCTCGTTCGAGCATCTGTTCTCTCTTATCAGGTTCAGCATCAACGCCACGGGTACTCTTCTCGAAGGCGATAATCTTGAAAGCATCATCCTGACTTTGCCTGACGGACGCAGGCTCGGCGGCGAGTTTACGTTCGACGCAGCTTCGAAGGCTGTGACATGGACAGGTGCTGCCGACGGGGTGAACCAGCTGACCATGAAATGGAGCGATGCTCCGGCGCTTACGAGCGGACAGGAGCTGACGGGATATATGACCTGTGCCCCTGACATACATCAGAACGACGATATAAAAATCACCATTCTGACACATCAGTACAAGGCAGAGTTCACCCGCCGTTCGCTTGCTGACTTCGCTGCTAACACATGCTACACGTTCCCGCTGACGCTTGCCAACTATTCTGATATGGTTGTAACCAAGCGTCCTGTGTTCAAGAGTTTCTCATTCGATGTAAGTGCCAACGAAGGCAAAATTCTTGGCACCAAACTGGTGTATGAGAACGGAAAGACACAGCCTGTGGCTAATACGGCAGAGGTGATGACGGTAGGTACTGACAGCGTTACCGGCTGCATACCTTATCTGTTTGACTTCAAGCTGAAGCCCACGTTCACCATACCTGAAGGCATGACCGTAACAGTGGACGGAAAAGCACAGACGAGCGGAGCCGACGAGCAGGACTTCAGCAAGCCGGTGACATATGTAGTGTCTAACGGCGAGGAAGACCGCGCCTATGTTGTTGAGGTTACAAACACCGGGCTGCCGGTGGCAGTGCTTGAGCAGGAAGGCGGCAACGTCGATTGGGATGAGGCCGGCATAAATGTGCGCGGCAAGGATGAAGACTGGGGCGGAAACGACCATTTTACGCTATACAATGCAGATGGAACGGTAGATGTGGAAACTGCTTTATGCAGTTCGCGCCTTCGCGGCAACTCCACGCAGAACTTCCCGAAACTTCCCTTTGCGCTTAAATTCGACAAGAAAGTAGGTATACAAGGACTGCCTACCGACAAGCGCTGGGAGCTGCTTGCCAACTGGATGGACCGCACTTCGCTGCGCAATGCAGTTGCTCTCGACATAGCTCATCGCACGGCCGGTGCACATACAGACGGCCTGGGATGGAGTCCTAATGGTGTGAATGTGGAACTGGTTATCAACGGACGTCATGTGGGAAACTATTTCCTGTGTGAGAAAGTGAAGATTGATGCCGACCGCGTGAACATCAAGGACTGCTATGAGGACGTTGTGGACGGTGGCAACCCCAATCCTTCTGTTGCCGACTGCGGTTATCTGCTTGAGTTCGACGACGCTATGGATGAGGTCAACTGTTTCCGTACAGACCGCGGACTGCCTGTCATGTTTAAGGATGAAGTGCCGGAAAACGGAACGCTGTTTAATGCCATAAAAGATAAGATTGGGGCAATTGAGCAGAATCTGGAAAACGGCAACTACTCTGAAGCCTACAAGCAGCTGGACATCAACTCCGTCATTGACTATTTCTTTGTGCAGGAACTTACGTTCAACGATGAATACAAGCATCCTAAGAGCGTATATATGTACATCGACGGCGAGGATAAGCTGACAGCAGGTCCGGTGTGGGACTTCGACTGGCAGACGTTTATCATTCCGGATCAGGTGCGTGCCTACGGCGGAACTTACGACTGCCGTAACACGGACGAGTGGCTGTATGGAGCTTCGGCGTTGGCATTCCCATGGATACATCCTGATTATGTCAACGACAAGCCCTATATGTGGTATCCGCTTCTGTTTAAGGACCCGACGTTCAGAAGTAGCTTACAGACACGCTGGACGGCTGTTTATGCAGCCCTGCAGGCTGTAGTGGCAGAGATAGACCGGCTGGCACTTCAGAATCGTCTTTCAGATAAGTTCAACTCGGCAATGTGGCCTACCACGCGCACTCTGAAAAACGAGTGTGGCGCTGCGTTCAACGGTGATGAAGATATGACCTTCGACCAGGCAATACAGTCGATGAAGAAGGCATATACAGACCGTCTGAACTGGATGAACGCGCAGATAATAAGTGGAAGTTTCGTGACAGACGCAGACTAATGAAAATATCTAACGAATAAAAATTCATAATATGATTAAAAGAACAATCGCGGCAGCCATTGTAGTATTGGCTGCAGGTTCAGCCTTTG
>ULVL01001042.1_pt1 | contig 39770 bp, 36 predicted proteins | sample 1959381 | NCBI WGS metagenome assembly ULVL01 (sample SAMEA4835785, study PRJEB28245) | human gut metagenome | biome: gut microbiome; material: fecal sample | place: Denmark | collected 2008
TTTTTTCTTAATTTTGTCCAATATCTATTGTAGCACTACATTTTTGTTTGTAAAACGTTACATAAATTGCTTGACTTTTAAAAGGGGATATTGTATAATATAATAGTGTATTTATAGCATAGTATATTTTTTAACTTTTTCCTGTCATAAATTCTGGCAGGAGAATAAATAAAGGTGGATTGAAACATGGGATTATTTGATAAAATATTCGGCAACTATTCTAAAAAAGAGCTTGCCAAGATCGAGCCTATAAAGAATAAGGTACTCGAGCTTGAAAGTAAGTATGCCGATATGTCTGACGAGGAGCTGGGCGGACAGACTGCCATTCTGAGGGGCAAGCTGGACGAGCTTTCAACTCTTGATGACGTTCTTCCTGACGCTCTTGCGGTTTGCCGTGAAGCTGCGTTCAGAGTGCTTGGCAAAAAGCCTTACCCTGTTCAGATAATCGGTGCTATCGTTCTTCATCAGGGACGTATCGCCGAAATGAAAACAGGTGAAGGTAAAACCCTCGTTGCCTGTCTGGCAGCTTATGCTAACTCCCTTACAGGAAATGGCGTTCACGTTGTAACAGTAAACGACTATCTTGCTAAGTTCCAGTCTGAGGAAATGGGCAAGGTGTTCCACTTCCTGAACACTTCTATCGGCGTTGTGCTTACGGGCATGAACAAGGAGCAGAAGAGGGAAGCTTATAACGCTGATATTACATATGGTACAAATAACGAGTTCGGATTTGATTACCTCCGTGACAACATGGTTATCTATAAGAAGGATAAGGTTCAGAGAGAGCACGCTTTCGCTATCGTGGACGAGGTGGACTCTATCCTCATAGACGAAGCAAGAACTCCGCTTATCATTTCAGGTCAGGGCGACAAGTCAACAAAGCTTTATTCACTTGCTGACAGATTTGCAAAGACCCTGAAGCCTGTTACAGTTGTTGAAATGGACGATAAGGCAGATAACGACCTTCTTGACGGCGACTATATCATCGACGAAAAGGCTAAGACCGCAACTCTTACAAAGAGCGGTGTTAAGAAAGCAGAAAAGGCGTTCAACGTTATAAACCTTATGGACGCTGATAATATGACCCTTGCCCACCACATCAATCAGGCTATCAAGGCAAACGGCGTTATGAAAAAGGATATCGACTACGTTGTTAAGGACGGAGAAGTTCTTATCGTAGACGAGTTCACAGGCCGTATCATGCAGGGCAGACGTTTCAATGACGGTCTGCATCAGGCTATCGAAGCAAAAGAGGGCGTTGAGATAGCAAGAGAGTCAAAGACTATCGCTACTATCACATATCAGAACTACTTCCGTCTTTATGGCAAGCTGTCAGGTATGACAGGTACTGCCCTTACTGAGGAGGACGAGTTCAGAGAGATCTATAAGCTCGACGTTATTGAGATACCAACAAACAAGCCTGTTATCAGAGTTGACCACCCAGACGTTGTTTTCAAAACGGAAAAGGGCAAGTTCAATGCCGTTATCGAGCAGGTGATAGAGTGCCATAAAAAGGGACAGCCTGTCCTCGTTGGTACAGTTTCCGTTGAGAAGTCAGAGTATCTTTCAAGACTGCTGAAAAATAAGGGCATCAAGCATGAAGTGCTTAACGCCAAGCACCATGACCGTGAGGCTATGATAGTTGCACAGGCAGGTAAATATGGTGCTGTTACTATCGCTACCAACATGGCAGGACGTGGTACTGATATCATGCTCGGCGGTAATGCTGAGTATAAGTCCCTTGCAGACCTCCAGAAAAGGGGCTATTCTGAGGAAGTGGCTGTCGAGGCAGCAGGCTTCTCAAATACTCAGGACGAGGAAGTTCTGGCTGCAAGAGCAGAGTATAAGAAACTCTATGCAAAGTATTCAGAAGAGGTAAAGGAGCTTGCAGAAAAGGTTAGAGAAGCAGGCGGACTTTATATCATCGGTACAGAAAGACACGAGTCAAGACGTATCGACAATCAGCTGAGAGGACGTTCAGGACGTCAGGGCGACCCGGGCGAAAGCACATTCTTCCTCTCACTTGAAGACGACCTTATGAGAATTTTCGGCGGCGAGAGAATAACAGCTATGATGGATACTCTCAAAGTTGACGAGAATACTCCAATACAGTCAAAAATGCTCACAGGTGTTATCGAGTCCTCACAGAAGAAGATAGAGGGCAGAAACTTCAACATCAGAAAGAACGTCCTTAACTACGACGACGTTATGAACACACAGCGTGAGATAATCTATAAGCAAAGACAGCAGGTGCTTGACGGAGAGGATCTCCATGAAAATATCCTCGGCATGATAAAGGAGTTTGTTGAGGATTCTGTAAATATGTATATAACTGACGAGGACGTTCAGGATAACTGGAACCTGCAGGGCCTTAAGGACAGACTTATGGGCATAATCACAGTTGAGGACGACTTTAATTATACTCCACAGGAGCTTGACGAGATAACAAAGAAGGATATCGTTGACCTGCTTGAAGACAGAGCTTTGAAGATATACGCAAAGCGTGAGGAAGACCTTGGTCAGGAGCTTCTTCATGAGATAGAGAGAGTCGTTTTGCTTAAAGTTGTCGATACAAAGTGGATGGCACATATCGACGATATGGACGAGCTGAAAAAGGGTATCGGTCTGCGTTCATACGGTCAGAAGAACCCAGTAGTCGAGTATCGTATGGAAGGTATGGATATGTTCGACGATATGGTAGCTTCTATCCGTGAGGATACTGTAAGAATGTTGTTCACCATTCAGGTAAGGAAGAACAGCGCCGCTCCAAAGAGAGAGAACGTTCTTAAGCCGGGCGAGCATCATAACATGACCATAAGAAAGGCTAAGAAGCCGGGCAGGAACGATCTTTGCCCATGCGGAAGCGGCAAGAAGTATAAGAACTGCTGTGGTGCTGGAAACGGTGTACAGGCTGACGAAGCCGAGCAGGCAGAGAATAGTTCTGACAGCTCTGAGAAATAAAAACAATATGCAGGACGGTGAAAACAGCCGTCCTGTTTTGGATATAAGAATAATAGGAGTGTAGTGAAATGTCAACAGCATTTAAAAGCGCAGATATACTTCTGCCTAAGAACGCCGATATGTCAAAATGGGCAGTAGTTGCCTGCGACCAGTATACCTCTGAGCCTGAGTATTGGGCTGACGTGGAAAAGATAACAGAGGGTGCAAAAAGCGCACTTAACCTTATCCTGCCTGAGGTCTATCTGGAGGACGATAACGTTGATGAAAGAATAGCCGACATACATAAGAATATGGACAGCTATATCAGCGAGGGCGTTTTTGAAGAGTATAAGGACGCTATGATATACGTTGAAAGAACACAGTCTGACGGAAAGGTAAGAGCAGGCATCGTTGGCGCTATCGACCTTGAAGAGTATGACTACCGCAAAGGCTCGAAGTCTGCTGTAAGAGCAACAGAAGCCACAGTTGTGGAGAGAATACCGCCTAGAATAAAGGTAAGACGTGGCGCACCTGTTGAGCTGCCGCATATCATGATACTCGTTGACGATACAGAAAAAAGCGTTGTTGAGCCGCTTGAAGCCCACAAGGGAGAAATGAAAAAGCTCTATGACTTTGACCTTATGAAAAAGGGTGGTCATATCGCAGGCTATCTCGTTGACAAGCCTATGCAGGAAAAGATAATAGCCGCACTTGAAAAGCTTGGTGATATCGACGCTTTCAATACAAAGTATGGACTTAAGGAAACTTCACCTCTTGTCTACGCTATGGGTGACGGCAACCATTCTCTTGCTACTGCAAAGGAATTTTACGAGGAGCAGAAGAGAGAGAACCCTGATAAGGACATGAGCAACGCTCTTTGCAGATATGCTCTTGTGGAGATAGTGAACCTCCATTCACCTGCACTTGAATTTGAAGCTATCCATAGAATAGTTACAGATGTTGACACAAAGGCTCTTATGAGCGAAATGACAGCGGCTCTTGAGCTTTCTGAGGAAAAGTCAGAGCAGGCAATAGTTGTCTGCGACAATGGCGAGGAAAAGACTCTCTATATACATAAGCCGACTTCAAAGCTCACTGTCGGCTCATTGCAGAATTTCCTTGACAGCTATATCAAGGAAAAGGGCGGCAAGGTGGACTATATCCACGGTGCAGAGGTCATAAGAGAGCTTTCCGTAAAGGAAAATTCCATAGGCTTTATGCTCCCTGACATGGGCAAGGAAGAGCTTTTCCCTACAGTTATCGTTGACGGCGCACTGCCAAGAAAAACGTTCTCCATGGGTCATGCCGAGGATAAGAGATTTTATGTTGAGGCAAGGAAAATATTGAAATAGAAAAAATAAAGAAATGTTGAAATAGAAAAATCGTAGACAATATATTTTAAAAGGAGTTTTTACGATGATAATTGAAGAAGTCAAAAAGGAACTTACAGGACATATCATTCCCTTCTGGAACAAGCTGAGAGATGATGAAAACGGTGGATTTTACGGCTTTATGAGCTATGACCTCAAGCTGGATAAGCAGGCTGATAAGGGCGTTATCCTCCACGCAAGAATACTTTGGTTCTATTCAAAAGCGTATATCACTCTGGGCGATAAGACACTTCTTGACAACGCACGCCACGCTTACGAGTTTATCAAAAACCACTGTATCGACTATGAGTACGGCGGAGTTTATTGGATGATGAACTATAAGGGCGAGCCTGCCGACACTATGAAGCATACATACAACATCGCATTTGCTATCTATGCACTGTCATGCTACTATAACGCAAGCGGAGATAAGGAAGCTCTGGAGCTTGCCTATAAGCTTTTCCACGACATCGAGAACAACACTCTCGACGAGTACGGTTACAGAGAAGCTTTCGACAGACAGTGGAACTTGGTATCAAATGACGCTCTTTCTGAGAATGGCTTGCATGCTGATAAGACCATGAACGCTATCCTCCACCTTATCGAAGCTTATACCGAGCTTTATAAGGCAGACCACAACGAGGAAGTTGCCGAAAGGCTTAAATTCCAGCTTGGTCAGATGAGAGATATTGTTTATACTCCTGAAACTAACGCTCTGAAAGTTTTCTTTGACACAAAGTTCGACCTTGTGGGAGATATCCATTCATTTGGTCACGATATCGAGGCAACATGGCTTATGGACCTTGCCTGCGATACTTTGGGTGACGAGGAGCTTAAAAAGCAGTTTGCTGAAATGGATCTTAAGATCTCTCATAACATTCAGAATATCGCTCTTGATAACGGCGCACTGAACAACGAGCGTGAGAACGATAAGATAGACAAGAAGCGTGTATGGTGGGTAGAAGCCGAGTCTGTTGTTGGCTTCATCAACGCTTATCAGCACAGCGGAGAAAAGAAGTTCCTTGAAAGTGCAAGAAGTGTGTGGGAGTATATCAAGGCTGAGATAATCGACAAGAGAGAAGGCTCAGAGTGGTATGCCGAGGTTTCCTATGACCATAAGCCACATGATTGGAAAGAGATAGTAGGTCCATGGAAATGCCCTTATCATAACGGCAGAATGTGCATGGAGGTCATCAACAGAGGCGTGGATTTCTGATGTTCAGGTATGAAACACACCTGCATACCGCCGAGGGAAGCGGCTGTGCCTCTGCAAGCGGAGCAGAGCAGGCAAGGCGTTATAAAGCCCTAGGCTATGACGGGATCATCGTCACCGATCACTTTTTCAACGGCAACTGTGCTGTTACCAACTTTGACAGTTGGGAGGACAGAGTGAACAGGTTCTGCAAGGGCTATGAGAATGCCAAAGAAGAGGGTGACAAGATAGGTCTGAAAGTTTTTTTCGGTCTGGAGTATTCCTACTTCGGTGCAGACCTTTTGACCTATGGTATCGACAAGGACTTTCTTCTTGCCAATGATAACATCAGTGATATAAGCTTTTATCAGTTTGCCGACAGAGTGCATAAAGCAGGGGGCGTGCTAGTCCATGCCCACCCTTTTCGTGAGGCAGATTGGTATATCCATGAAATAAAGCTCCTGCCAAAGTGGATAGACGGAGTAGAAGTATACAACAGCGGCAACAGCAAGGAGGTCTATAATCAGCGTGCAAAGTGGTATGCCGAACAGTTCGGCTTTAAGCAAACAGGCGGTACGGACAATCACCACCTGTGGGTGGAGGACAGCCGTATCAGCGGTGTTGCAACTGACGAGCCTATCAATTCCATAGAAGATTACATAGAATTTCTCCGTGACGGAAAGCTTACCCCGATAATTCCGGAAAAGCCGGCTGAAACATAAAACATAAATAAAAACTTCAATGACGTTTTTTCGCCATTGAAGTTTTTTTACTATGAAATTTTGCTTTCATTTACCGAAACATCGTCGGAATAAGATTCCGATTCAGCGGCAGAATCGTCGGGAACACGAATGTAAGTATCAACGGCGACGAATGTGTTTTCATCAACATACTTAAACGGGCTGTCAAAAGCTTCTTTATATTTTTCGTGCTGTAAATCGTTTCCGATTGTAAATTCAATTAGTATCTGATCTCTTGCTTCGTGATAGGTTTTAATAGTATATGTTCTGGTTTCAGACCACATTTTTATCGTATCCTGCTTTGCGGTCTCGTCATAAAACGTAAACAGCTTATTGCAAAGATATTCCGAATCTCCGCTGTATTTCAGAGTGTTGTTTTCTCCTATTATAAAATAATCTTTGCTTGTATCTCCGTTTGGATAATATTTTCCCATATTCAGCGTTGGTTCCTGGTAGGTATCGTCATGGGGACAGCTGTAGTTAAAGGTATTTATTCCGCTTTCATCATCTTCAGGTTCATCAGAAGAAACTATGTTCTTTAAGCCAAAATACCAAAAGCAAAATATAAAAGCGGCAGCAACGATTATCCATATTATTATGCCAACGTGTTTAGCTTTCATAGTTGTACCCCCATATAATTTTCAAATTAAATACCCTATGTTTAAATTATACATTTTGTAATCATAAATGTCAATGTGCAATATGAATAACAAAAAACAAATTTTGTATATATAGTCACATTTCAACAGAACTTTGTGCGTTTATCTAATTTTATTATTCCTATTGACAAATCCACATTAATGAGCTAAAATATAAATATTATTATTTTATATGGTGAGAAAGGAAAACCAAAATATGAAAATCAAAAGACTACTTGCGGCAGTGCTTTCCCTTGCAATGGGCGTATCAATGATGACAGCCTGTGGCAGTTCGGACAGCTCCTCAAAGGCTGAAAACGATTCTTCAGCTACAGAAAATACTCAGAAGCATACCAATGACCCTATGACAGTGACCACTGCAAAAGACCTTGTGGCTCAGATGAAAGTGGGCTGGAATCTTGGCAATACCATGGACGCCACAGGCGGCTCAGGTCTTGACGCTGAAACCTCATGGGGAAATGTGGAAACCACAAAATTGATGATAGACCAGGTCAAGGACGCAGGCTTCAACGTGTTCAGACTTCCTGTTTCATGGGGTACTCACATGGACGAGAACTATACAGTTGACGAGGCATGGATGAACAGAGTTCAGGAAATTGTCGATTACGGTATCGACAACGGAATGTTCGTTATCCTCAACACCCACCACGAGGAGTGGTATATGCCTAAGAAAGACCGTGCCGATAAAGATGTCGAGCAGCTCAAAGCCCTCTGGAAGCAGATATGCGACAGATTCCAGGGCTATGACGAACACCTCATTTTCGAGGGCGTGAACGAGCCTAGACTTAGAGGCGAGGGCAACGAGTGGATAGGCGACGCTGAGTCAAGAGAGGTTGTAAATCAGTACGCAAAGGCGTTTGTTGAAACTGTCCGTGCTTCTGGCGGAAACAACCCTAACAGATGTATAATGGTAACACCATATGCCGCATCATCAACAAAGCAGAATATGGAGGCTTTGGAAGTTCCGCAGGGCGACGATAAGATAATAGTTTCTATCCACGCTTATCTGCCATATTCATTTGCACTTGATACCGCAGGCACAGACCAGTATACAAGTATCGACTCTTCTATCACAACACTCTTTACCGATATCAATGAAGTGTTCCTCAGCAAGGGAATACCTGTAATAATCGGTGAGTTCGGCTCTGTAAATAAGGTTAATACAGAAGCGAGAGTTCAGTGTGTAAAGGATTATCTCAGCACCGCAAAGCAGTACGGCGTACCATGCTGTTGGTGGGATAACGGCACAAGAATAGGAAACGGTGAGAACTTCGGACTTCTCAACAGATCCGAGGGTGGCTGGTATTTCCCTGAAATAATCGACGCTATCAAGGAAACAGTAAATAGCTAAAAAAATCAAGGACGGAATCGCTTCCGTCCTTTTTTTGTGCGCAAATTATGTGCAATTTTTGTGGGGCGAATTGATATCTTGCGAGCGGTGGGCAATCTTGCGGTAAACGGGCGAACGCTGTTCGCCCCTACAAAAATTTATATTATTATCGTTTTTTATCAATACATTTATGTAGGGGAGCGGCGCAATTTTTTTGTGTAGGGGACGGCGCCCTCGACGTCCCGCCACTCTCGTTCGTTTCAATCACAAACTGTTTTGTTCATTAAACGCTTTCATATCTATTCCCCTGAAAGGGTCTTTTTCATTGCAATGTGCGGACAGTATTCGTCCTTGTAAACATCACCATATGCCGTGTAGCCAAGCTTCTCGTAAAACTGCTGTACTCTCGTTTGCGCCGATAAGCCGACTTCCTTGTAGCCCACTTTTTCAGCCTGCTTTTCAAGGGCTTCCACTATCATTCTGCCAAGATCTCTGCCACGATATGCCTTTCTCACGCAGATACGTCCAATGTGCGCTTCGCCATTTTCGTCAAACAGCCTGCCTGTTGCAATGGGATATCCTCCTGTGTAGATAACAGCATGATAAGCCTCATGGTCGATATCGTCAAATTCGTTCACAAAGCCCTGCTCCTCAACGAATACCTGCTGTCTTATGAGCCTGGCGTCTGCGTTGTTTGCAAGCCCTTTTGCGATCTTTATGGTGTAATTATCCATTATATCAGCCCCCAAGACGTATCATTTCGTCGATACATTTTCTTGCAGAGGTTATCTCCTCGTCTGTCATTTCTATCTCAAAACCGCCGCCGTTGCCGATGCCCTCGCAGGTCTTGTAAACGTCCATAAGAGTGGTGAGCTTCATGTTAGGACAAAGTATCTTCTTTGAGAGTATGTAAAACTCCTTCTCAGGGAATCTGTACTGCAAATGCTCAGCAATAGATATTTCAGTGCCTATGATGAACTCCTTTGCATCAGACTCAGCCGCAAAATTCATTATGCCAGAAGTCGAACCAACATAATCCGCCATTTCACTTACAGCAGGGATACACTCAGGGTGACAAAGCACCAGTGCATCAGGGTGAGCCGTCTTAGCCGCTATCATGTCAGCCTTTGTTACCGACGCATGAACAGGACATCCGCCCTGCAAAAGCATTATATCCTTTTCAGGACAGGCTTTTTTTACGAATGCACCAAGATTGCAGTCAGGAATGAACAGTATCTTGTCAGCGTCCATGTTCTTTACTATCTTCACCGCAGACGAGGAAGTAACACAAACGTCGCAAACCCTCTTGAGTGCGGCTGTGGTGTTTATGTAGCATACTACCTTTCTGTCAGGCTCCTGCGCCTTTATCATTTCTATCATCTCAGGTTCCATTTGCTCTGCCATTGGACAGCCTGCCGATGGATTTGCAAGATATACGTTCTTGTCAGGGTTGAGCATTTTTGCTGCCTCAGCCATAAAATGCACTCCGCACATAAGTATGTTTTTGTTTGAGACCTTCTGCGCCTCAACGCTTAGCTTGTATGAATCACCCGTAATATCTGCTACCTCTACTATCTCCTTAGCCTGATAGCTGTGCGCAAGTATACAAATATCGTTTTCTTTCTTTAACTGAAGAATTTTTTCCTGTACGTCCTTTATCATATCCAGATCATGCCTTTCGACCTTTGAAAAGCATATCCTCCTTTCGGTGTTTCGGCGTTTGCCGAAAGATTTATACCATATTATTATAGTATGATATAGACATTTTGTCAAGGGCATTTGTACCATAACAAGCCATGCACTTGACAAATTCATCAACAGGGTGTATAATCAACAGTGTTGACAATCAACTGCCTTGACATTTGGAGGAATAACAATGAACGATAAAACAGCCCAGCGTTTTGGAGAAGTTTTCAGACGATTTTTTGAAACAGGATATATGGACGACCTTGCAGAGCTTTTTCAGGGCGAAAGCAAAGTGATAGTCTATCTTAGCACAGCCGAGGGCATAGTCTACCCCTCAGACATAAGCCGTGACCTTATGATATCACGTCAGCGAGCAACGTCAGTGCTCAGTGCAATGGAGAAAAAAGGCTTTGTTAGCCTTGTGCGTGACCCTGAGGATAAACGCCGTGTGCAGGTGAAACTTCTCCCAAAAGGTGAAAAGTCCATTGAAGAAAAGCAGCAGCGTCTTGAAAAATATTTCAGCGTGTTCGTTGACGCACTGGGTGAGGAAAATCTCAAAAACCTCCTTGACAGCTCCGAAAAAGCTGTCGAGGCACTTGAACATACAATGAAAGGCAACTCTCAGAAAGTCTGAGGTGCGGAAAGGAAACTGCCATGAACATTTATAACGAATTTAGAAAAACGGCAATAAACCGCTATAGCAAGACCGCTCTCGTGATGATGAACGACGAGGGTGAAACAAAGGAATATACATTCGGACAAACTTTGCAGCAGGCAGATATTTTTTGCAGCCGCCTGAAAGCCATGGGCGTTGTGGCAGGGGATAGGGTCTGTATCGCCTCTGAGGGCAGACCTGAGTGGAATATCGCATTTCTCGCCTGTGCAAAGCTAAACGCCACAGCCGTCCTTTTGGATTATTCGCTTCCTGCGGCAGAGCTTGTCGCACTGGTGAAAAAGTCACAGCCTGTGTGCGTTGTCGCTTCTCAAAAGGCGGCAAAGAAGCTTACAAGCGTGAAAAATATACCTGTTCTCGATATCCAAAACCAGCTTGACAGACTTGACGGTTCAGGGGAAAATATACTCCGCCAAGGTGAAGTAGGCGACCCTGATATCGCAGTGATAATCTTCTCCAGCGGTACGACAAGGACAGCCTCAGGTATCATGCACACCCACGATTCTCAGATAAATTCCTGCAGAATGGTCTGCCGGTGCAATGGCATAACCGATAACGAACGCTATCTCGGAATCCTGCCAAACAGCCATATCTATGGACTTTTTGCACAGGTCTTAGCCCCTCTCCTCACAGGTGGAACAGTGTGCTTTATAGAGTCTCTCTCCGCAAAGGGTCTTTCCGCAGGCTTCCAAAACTTCAAGCCGACAGTTTTCCCGGGCGTGCCAAAGGTCTATGAGCTTTTGAAAACCCAGATAATGCAGCAGATCAACGCAAGCAAAGTATCTTCAGCACTTTTTAAGAAAATGTTTCCTGTTGCACTTCATCAGCGTAAGATCTACGGCATAAACAGCGGCAAAAAGATCTTCGCAAAGATACACAAAGCCTTGGGCGGCGAACTTAGATTTCTCTGCTCCGCAGGCTCGCCAATGTCAAAGGATACATTTGATTTCTTCTACGGCACCGGCTTTAATATTGTGAACAACTACGGTGCGACCGAAACGAGCATACCAACTATCGGCACATATGGCAAGCACGTCTATGCTGACACCTGCGGCAAGCCATATCCTGATATAAAAGTTAAAATCGACCGCAGCGGTGAGCTTCTCATAAAGTCACCTTATATGATGATAGGCTACTATGGCGACAAAAAGTCCACAGATGAAGCTTTCAATCCTGACGGCTGGTTCAAGTCAGGCGACCTTGCAAAGTTCGATAAGCATAAAAATATCGTCATTCTCGGCAGATGTAAAGAAAATATCGTCCTATCCACAGGCAAAAAAGCAGCCCCTGACGATATCGAACAGGTTTATAGGGGCATCGAGAGCGTTGACGAGCTTGTGGTCTGCGGAGTGCCTGCGAAAGAGGGAAGCTATGACGAGGTACACGCCTTTGTGGTCTGTGCTGAGGATAAGCGTGAGCAGACGGAAGAAAAGCTAAAAGAGATAAGCTCCTCCGCAGGTCAGGCAATGAAACTAAGCGGCATACATTTTGTGGATTCTATACCAAGAACAGCTATCGGCAAGCCAAAGCGTTATCTGCTGAAGAAAATGGTCATGGAGGATAACCTTGACAGCGTTACAAAGCAGGCGAAAAATAGTATCGACCCGTCGGATATCCCGTCAATGGTGAGAAACGCCGTGGCAAAAATAGCACACGTTCAGCCGAATGAAGTCAAGCTCAGTACAAAATTTTTGCAGGAGTTCACCATAGACTCCCTCTCAGCTATCGAGCTTGCGTTGGAGATAGAGGAGTTCAGTGGTGTGCGTGTTGACGGCTGTATGGATAAGGATATGACCGTGGGCAAGCTTATCGCCCTCGTTCAAAACCCAAACCGCATAAAGCCGCAAACAGTTAAATCAATGCTCTATCCTCTGGACAAGAAAAAGATAGACTATCGTATTTACCGCTTTTACAGAAACCTCGTGACAGCGTTCTATGAAGTCAAGGTCACCAACGAGGAAAATCTACCTGATAAGGACGGTTATATAATCTGTGCAAATCACGTTTCAAATTTTGATTTTATCTTCCTCACCCTGAATTTCAGATACGAGCGTTTTGCAAAATTCTGCTGTATGGCGAAAAAAGAGCTTTTCAACGGCAGTTTAGCCAGCCGACTTATAGTAAGAATAGGCGGTATGGTGCCTGTTGACAGGGGCGGAAGAGTAGACGAAACAATGGCGGCTCTGCGTAAAAAGCTTGGTCAGAAATGGGGTGTGCTAGTTCACCCGGAGGGTACAAGAAGCAAAACTGGTGAAATGGGCAAGTTCAAAAGCGGTGCAGCCGTCCTTGCTATCGAAGCCAATGTACCTATAGTACCAGCCTACATCAAAGGCGGACACGAGATATTCCCGCCAGACAGAAAGCTCCCAAGGCTTTTCAACTGGAAGCGTCTTAGCAAATATAAAGTAAAAGTCGTTTACGGTGAGCCTATTTATCCTAATGGCGAAACCCCCGAAGAGCTTATGGCGAAAGTCCGTGAAGCGGTTTTGGCTTTGAAGAACGAAGAAAACTGATTTAAAGTGAGGAGTGAGGAATGACAAATGAGGAATTAGGAATGAGGAATTAGCATAGCTGTGGTTTGAGATACTCCAAGAGGTAAGTTAATAAGAACGTTGGTGAGTTAATTGTGCGAACGCAGTTCGCAATGAAAAAATCATCGCCGCAGGCGATACCTTCATTCCTCATTCCTCACTCCTCATTCCTCACTCTTTCCGTTTGACAAGTCGCAAAATATGTAGTATAATGTATTAATACGCTGATACGGTGACGTGTTATCGTAATATTTTGTTAAGGAATGAATATTTATGACTTTTGAGGAAGTAAAAAAGGTCACGGAGATCCTGCTGGAGTTCCTGCCTAATACACTGAAGCTTTTTGCATGGACCATCGTGCTTTCAATACCTGTGGGAGTGCTTGTGACAATGCTGAAAAAATGCCGCTTCAAGCCTATCTCGTGGCTGACAAATCTCTATATACTTGTCATGCGTGGCACACCGCTCATGCTTCAGATAATCGCTATCTACTATGCAGTACCGCTTATTATCGCAAGTGCTGCAAAGCAGGGCAAAACAGGCGGCGTATATGACGTGCTTACCAATATAAAAAACAACGAGAACTATATGTTTATCGCCCTTGTTACGGCATTTGTCCTTAACTATGCGGCGTATTTCGCAGAGATATTCAGAGGCGGTATCGAGGCTATCCCAAAGGGACAGTACGAAGCGGCTTCAATGCTCGGCATGACGAAAATGCAGACATTTTTTAGAATAATCCTGCCGCAGGTCACAAAGCGTGTTATCCCTGCCACATCGAATGAGGTCATCGTCCTTGTAAAGGATACCTCTCTCGCAAACGTTATCGCATTCGCTGAGATAACAATGAAGGCAAAACAGCAAATGAACCTGTATAGCTCAATAACACCGCTTTTTATCGCAGGCGCATTCTATTTCGTACTCAACGCTATCGTGACGGTGGCATTTGCCGTTATCGAAAAGAAATTCGACTATTATAAATAAGGAGAACTCATATGGCTATTCTTGAAGTGAAAAATATTTCTAAAAGCTTTGACAGCCTTAGGGTGCTCAAAGATATTTCTTTTAACGTTGAGGTGGGCGAGGTAGTCGCAATAATAGGTCCGTCAGGAAGCGGTAAATCAACGCTTCTGCGCTGTATAAACCAGCTTGAAAAAGCAGACGGCGGAGAGATAAACGTTGACGGCGTGAATATGTTCCATACAGAAAATGGCAAGGCAGTGTATGCACCCTCTAAGGTCCTCAGGGATATCCGCCTGAAAATAGGTCTTGTGTTCCAGAATTTCAACCTTTTTCCGCACTTTTCTGTAAATCAGAATATAATGGAAGCCCCTCTCCATGTCCTTAAACAGCCAAAAGCGGAAGCCAAAGCCAACTGCGAAGAGCTTCTGAAAAAAATGGGACTTGAGACTAAAGGCAAGTCTTATCCCTGCGAGCTTTCAGGCGGTCAGCAGCAGCGTGTATCTATCGCAAGAGCATTGGCTTTGAAACCGCAGATACTTTTCTTTGACGAGCCGACCTCCGCACTTGACCCTGAGCTTACGGGGGAGATTTTAAAGGTAATAAAAGAGCTTGCCAAAGAGAAAATGACCATGGTCATCGTCACCCATGAAATGGCATTTGCCCGTGACGTGGCAAATCATGTTATCTTTATGGACGACGGCTATATCGTGGAGGAGGGTACTCCAGAGGAAGTTTTCGGTCAGACCCAGAATGAAAGAACAAAGCAGTTCTTGCAGAGATTCAATGACAGATAGAACGGGAAAATGTTGTAAAATATAAGGGGTGATAACGTTTTCTGTGATTAATGCACAAAAGAAGTGTGACAATATTGTTAGAAATTTCAACACTTTTTGGAATAAAAAAAGTGAAAACCCCTTGATTTTAGGGAGAAAGTCTGCTATAATAAGACTAGAATTGAATGACAATTCATAAAACTATATTCATATGGAGGAGATTAACGATGAAAATTTCTAAGATTCTCGCTGGTATGTCAGCAGCAGCTATCGTAGCTTCTATGGCAATGATCCCAGCATCAGCAGCAGGCACAAAGCTCAACGTAAGCGATGACCTCGCTAAGATCGGCAGACAGACTCAGGATGACCTTTTTGCTGTATTCTTCAATGGCGATGAGTCAGAGGGTGCTGTAAACAAGGATGCTATCTCTGACCTTGGAGCTGTTTACGGTGCTTCATTCACAATCAAGGTTGACAACAACGATTGGAACACGATCGGCGGTGGCGGATCAATCAACTTCAACTCAAAGTCTGGTGACTGGAACGCTAAGGACTGGGCTGGCGGCTCATGGGTTGAGGACGATAAGCCAAAGGATACTCTCTGCTACACAACAGAAGAGGAAGGCACATACGTTCTTGAATACCTCGGCGACGCTCCTGTTTTCGCAACAACAGACGGCGATGCTGATAATTACGCAGCAGTTGGTATCAACAACTGGGCAGCAGACCTTAAGGGTATCGACGTTGTAGGTATGAAGGTTCTTGGCGCTGACGGCAACGTTCTCTTCGAGGCTGGTTCTAACAAGGACAAGAAGGAAGTTCAGAAGAAGCCAGTAGCTGAGGAGTCAAGCTCTGGAGCTGATTCAACACCTTCAGGCACAGATTCTAAGAAGGACGATTCTAAGAAGGACGACAAGTCTTCTGCAGCAGCTACATCTTCAACAGCAGCTGGCACAACATCTTCAAAGGCTGGCACAACAACTACAACAGCTACATCTTCCGCAGCAGCTTCTGACAACGTAGCAGCTACAGGCGCAACAGCTGGTCTTGCACTCGCTGGCGTAGCACTTGCTGGTGCAGCTATCGTTATTTCTAAGAGAAAGTAATCTCTCTCAGATAACACACTTGAATAAGTGAATTTATACAGAGCTTTCTGTCATTCGGGAAGCTCTGTTTTTTTGTTCGTTTGTGTAACCTGCACTAATTTGTAAACGATTTCTGTGCAAAACATATGAAATCATGTGCTTAAATTGTGCAAATAGTATATTGAAAATATGTGACAGTTGTGTTATAATACAAAAGTAAATATAGGTCAGGCTATGTGTATAGCATGACAATTAAACGGAGGTTATTAAAATGAAAAAGTTTTTAGCTTGCGCTCTTGCACTTACACTTACAAGTGCTATGTTCGCTTCTTGCGGCAGCTCTGATGATTCTTCTTCATCAAAGGCTGAGGCAAAAACTACTACAACAACTACAGCTGCTACAACAACAGAGGCTACTACAACAACAGCCGCTCCTGAGTCAACAGCTGATTCAACAGCCGCTTCCGGCACAGAGTCTGAGGGTGAGGCTGCAAAGGATATTTCCGAAATGCCAGCTACTCTGAAGAACTATGAGGAGGCTTCTGTATATTTCAAGAAGGATATGGACGTTGCTTCTATCGTTGAACCTTTCGCTGAGAAGGATTACGAGAACGATGAGTCTCATGTAAATCTCTCTATTGAGGAGCTTGCAGGTGTTCCAATGCTCAAGGTCGAGGTTCTCGATCAGGATAATGGCAACTACAAGATCCCTAAGATCAAGTTCCACATGGAGAAGTTCTTCGAGGGTCACGAGGCTGATCTTGAGAAGATCTTCACAGTTAAGGCTGACGTAGTTACAAAGGCAGTTGGCGAGTTCACTGGTGACGACGGCACAAAATCACTCGTTCCTGGTAACTTCATGGGTGCATTCGTTACACAGCCTACAACAGGTGAAGGTGAAAACAGTTGGAACGACCTCTATGACTTCGGCGAGGCTGAGTGGACTTCTGAGTGGGGTTCCTATGAGCTTACAATGAGACCTGGTATCAAGGACGGCGCTACATTTGTAAACTCAACTGAACCACAGTATGTTTCACTTATGAGATGGGGCATTCCAAACCAGGCTGATTTCTACATTGCTGACCTCAGATTTGAGGACGAGGACGGTAACGTTATCGCTTGCGCAAACTTTGGTAAATAATTCATTTCCATACATAAGAAAGGTGCAGATTTTCTCTGCACCTTTTTTTATGTGAATTTTACGCTTATCTCCCCTGATATCTCCAAGCTTTTTACCTTTCCGCCTTTGATTTTAGCTGAAAAATCCTGCCCTTTTATCTGACCCGTGGCGGTGATATCTCCCTTGTCATTTTTGAGATACGTCACGCCTTTCTGCGAAATAAGCTTGTCAAGCACAGCGGCAGTCATTGTGACAGCGGAGCTTTCGGGTATGTTCCCTCGGTCAGTTTCGTAGGTCAAACCCTTGTATTCTAGTCGTGCGCTTTCTCCTGAGCAGGTTATCACCATACCGCTGACAGTTTCCGGCGCAGTTATCTCACACTCCCACATATCTGCGCCCTCACGGGTGAAGCTTGCGACGTATTCCGTGCCGTCAATGGTGAACTCAGCCGGGGTCTTGTAATCCTCTGACAGTTTTACGGGTTTGACTTCGGTGCTTTCACCGCATGAGCATAAGCCCATTACCGCCAAAATCGTGAGAAAAAATGCCTTTGTTCTTTTCATTTTGCCCTCCATTAAAAAAGACCCTCTTCATAAGAAGAAGGTCTTTGTTTTTAGTACAGCCTAGTCGGCGTTTTCAAGGTCATACAAAAATCGTGGCAAAGCGTCAATAACATCTCTTGCAATGATTCCACGCTCAGATCTTTTGTATCCTGCAAGTAGAGCCGTCGAGCCAAGTGTGAACGACCCAAGTGCCGCAGCATCAAGAGCGTTGCACCCCTGAGCTACATAGGAGGAAACAATGCCTGCAAGCATATCCCCTGAGCCACCCTTTGCAAGCGCAGTTGTGCCTTCGGTGCAAAGATAAACCTTTCCACCGTCCACAGCAAAGGTGTCAGCCGACTTCGCAAGCACTGTCACACCATATTTTTCTGACAGCCTATATGCAAACCCAAGTCTGTCCGACATGACCTCGTCCACCGTCACGCCACAAAGCCTTGCAAGCTCCGCAGGGTGAGGGGTGAGGATAACTGTACTTTTCTTCTTCAACAGTACATCTATATTCGGACAAAGTGAATTTATTCCGTCAGCGTCCAAAACTATGGGTATCTCCGCTTTTTCTATAAGCTCCGCCACCAGCTTTTCCGTTTCAGCCGTGTGACCAAGCCCACAGCCTATCAGCAAACAGCTTGCCTTTTCGCACTTTTTCAGTATCGTCTCCGCATTTTCAGCCACCATAAAGCCGTCCTTGTCGGTTTTCATAGCCGAGTATGTACATTCATACATACCAGCCGACAGGGAGTTGACTACGCTTTTTGCAGTGCAAAGCTCAAAAAGCCCCACGCCTGTTCGCATTGCCGCCATTGCTGAAAGCCCTGCCGCACCTATATAGCTCTCCGAGCCTGCCACGCTCACCACCTTGCCGAACGTGCCCTTGTGTCCGTCAGCAGGTCTAAAAGGCAGTGCCGCCCTTGCTTTTACCACGTCAAAGGGCGTTATAACAGGGTATAGGGTATTCTCGCAACGCTCGTCAATACCGATATCCTTTACCAATATCTCTCTGCAGAAGTCCACCGCAGGCTGTAAATAAAGACCCAGCTTGCCACGATGAAAGGTCACTGTCACGTCAGCCTTGAACGACAGCTTGTCAGCCTGACCATTCCGTGCATTGATTCCCGACGGCAGGTCGCAGGCTATCTTCATGCCTTCACATTTTTCACAAGCTCTGAACACTGGCAGGATATTTTCACGCAAACTGCCATGAAAACCCGTTCCGAAAATGCAGTCCACAAGCACGTCTGCATCCTCGATAAAATCCAGCGCATTTTCACCTTTCAGCACCTCTACGCTCTTATCAAGCCTAGCATACGCTGCCGAGGAGAGGTCAGTGTCAGGCTCACCACAGCATAGGACCACCGCAGGCTTGAGGCCTTGTTCAGCAAGTAAATTTGCCGCCACAAGTCCGTCACCGCCATTGTTTCCCTTGCCAATAAGAAGCACTATCTTTGAGGACGCAGACGAGTTGCTCGCAATGACCTCCGCAAGCTGTGCCGCCGCATTGTCCATGAGCTGAGCAAGGCTCACACCATATTTTTCAGCCTCATGCTCGCAAAATGTCATTTGCTCCACTGTCAATATCCTATCCATTTTTATCCTCCTTTTCATAAGCTATCACCACTGCCGAAGCGATATCCTTGATGTGGGAAAGTGACACCGCAAAGGTCAGACCCCTCTTTTCAGCCGCCAAAAGCGCATTCCCTGTAAGCTCCAGATAAGGACAGCCAAGCTCGTCACGCAAGCATGACACCTCGTTCAAGGCGAAGCCCTCGACCCCAGTGCCTAAAGCCTTTGCGAAGCTTTCCTTAGCCGCCCAATTCGCCGCCATGGATTCGTATGGGTTTTTCTTCTGCGAAAAAAGGGTCAGCTCCTTTTCGGAGTAAACCCTTTCACAGAAACGTCGGCTCTGACAGCTTTTTTTTATGCGTTCGATCTCAATAAGATCAGTTCCGACAAATATTTTCATTTTTATTTCCTCAGTGTTCTAGGAAGCGTAGGCTTCATAAGCTCCAGCATATCATCATCAGGTGTGAAGATAACAGTTGTAAGCCCGAGATTTTTGTGGTTGAATGTTATGTAGTAGTCTGTAAGGCTATCGTCACAAGCGCAGGCAAGGACCTGTGTTGCGCCCTCCGGTACAGAGAAATTCTCGTCAGCAATGCCGAAATCTGTCGCACTGCCGCAACGGAATGTGATAAGGCGTTTTCTTGAACGCTGAGCCGTTATCTTGTCAACGTCTATTTCTCCGTTTGTGAAGATGTATTCATATTCCACATCGAGTTTTGTTGTAAGATAATAACCGCCATAAAGTGCGGCAGCGGCAAGAAAAATGCCTATTACAGAAAACTGCGTGCCAAAAGGGAAGATAAAGCACAGTGCGGCAAGTGCCACGCTTGCTATCATGATGAAAATTTTCTGTATCTTATCGTTCTTTGTGGGAATCTTGCGAACTATCTGTTCCTTGAAGCTGTCCATTATTCGTCCTCCGTTTATTCAGTGCCGCTGAGAAGCTCTTTCATTACCCAGCCGCTTTTATTGTTATATTTTACATATACCCATATGTTTCCGCTTCCATCTGTTCTCTCGCCATAGCCGTTTATGGTCTTTCCGTCAGGTATCTTTTCTATCACGTCATATTTCTTTGACGGACCGTATCTGAGATTAAGATAAGAGGTGTCTGACTTTACAAGAAATGGGATAGAATCAGGGTATTTCACATCATCACCCAAAGGAAAAAGTGCGTCCTTTTTGAACTTTGTGGTGGTGGTCTTTTTAGTCGTCTTTGTTTCGGCGGCAGTGGTGGTTGTGGTGGTGGTCGTCCTCTTTGTTGCCGTTGCGATTATGTCAGGGTCGTAGCCCTCGTCAATGCTCACGTCAGGGTTTTCAAGTGTGCCTGCCGTCACAGAAGTGGTGGTGGTGTAGCCCTCGTAATCCTCATCGTCCTCATCATAATCGTCGCCCATTGTGGCGGTCTTTGTGGTCTCTATAACTCTCTGGGCGGCAGTACCCGTGGTGGTCTCCGTTTCGGAGGAGCTTTCTGGAAGCATTGCCCCACATGACGCAAGCCCGAAAACCGCAGAACAAGCCAGCACAGCCGCAAGCAGTTTTGATCTCATTTTTTATATCCTCTTTTCAGAATTTACACAATTTTATTTTAAGCCAAGAAGCCTTTCTGCGTTGCCGCCGAGAATTTTATCTTTGTTATCCTCGGAAATGTTCAAGCGCAGTATCTTTTCTTTTATAAGGTAGGAACTGTCCCAAGGGCAGTCGCTTGCAAAAAGTATCCTGTCAGCCCCATGCTTTTCAACGATAGCCTGCATAAGCTCGTCAGGACACATACTTGTGAAAGCAGTGTCAAAATAAACTTCACCGTCAACTCCTGCCAAAACGTCACGCACCTGCTCCCACATCATGTTTGCACCAAGATGTGCAAGAATGACTTTAAGCTTAGGGTGCTTTTTTATCATGTTCAGCGCCCTCTCAGGTGTGGAGTGGATAAGGTCAGGGGAAACGCAGTCATAGCCCGAATGGAATATAACAGGCAGGTCGGCTCTTTCAATGGCGTCATATATCTTGTCCATGCGCTCATCATCTATCATAAAGCCCTGATAATCAGGGTGAAGCTTTATGCCGTGAAGTCCAAGCTCCTTTATGTGGGCTATCTCCTGCTCATAGTCCTCAGCGTCAGGGTGTATTCCACCGAAGCTTATAAATCTTCCGCCGTCCTGTTGGGCACACCAATCGTTTATAACTCTCTGCTGAGTAGGTTTTGTTGCCACTGATAACAGCACGCCCTTGTCAATGCCCCATTCGTCAAAACGCTGTATGGTTTCCTCTGCAGTGCCTCTTGTGAAAGGAGTTATTCCACTGCAAGCCTGAAGCTTTTCAACAGCCTTTTCCGCTACCTTTGGATTAAAGGCATGAACGTGAAAATCAATTACCATTTAAAACATCTCTTTCTGAAAATACTCTTTCATATGGTATTATACCACACTTTCAAGCTTCTTTCAACGAATATCGGCAATTTTCACAGTATTTTCATCTAGGGCTATTCCCAGCTTTTCCACACCTCGGGGCAGAAGCCTACTGTGGCTTTCTTGCCATTTCTTACGATAGGTGCGGCAAAAAGCTCGGGATAGTCAAGAAGCTTTTCTATTTTCTCCTCGGTGCTTCCAAGATATTTTATGAGCATTGCCTGCTCTCCCTTTGCCTTTGGGTCGATAAGCTTGTCAATATCGCCAACAGCCGTAAGCACTGAGTTAAGCTCGCCCTTGCTAAGCCCCTTTGTAGGCAGGTCAACAGATTGGAACTTTATTCCACGCTCTTTGAAATAACGTTCAGCCTTTTTTGTGTCAAAGGATTTTGACTTGCCGAATATCTGTATGTTCATGGAATTATCTCTCCGTTTCTGCATTCAAGAATGATAGTAAAAGGACCGTCATTGAGCAGTGAAACTTTCATGTCTGCACCGAAAACACCCTTTTCTACCTTGCCTGTAATTTTCTCACCGCAGACCTTGCAGAAGTATTCATAAAGTCTGTTGGCTTCATCAGGTTTGCCTGCATAGATAAATGACGGGCGGTTGCCGTGGTGACAATCTGCATAAAGTGTGAACTGTGAAACGCAAAGAATATCTCCGCCAACATCGTTTATAGAAAGATTTGTCTTGTCGTTCTCGTCAGCGAAAATGCGAAGCTTTGATATCTTGTCTGCAAGCTTGTCGCAGTCAGCCTCAGTGTCCTCCTGACCTACTCCGAAAAGTATCAGAAAGCCCTTTCCTATCTCGCCTGTGACCTTGCCCTCGACCTCAACTTTCGCACTTGTGACCCTCTGTATTACCGCTCTCATCAGCCTACCTCCACGGTGTAGCTGTAGGTGTAAACAGCTTCAGGTGCAAGCTTGATAGCGTGAGGCTTGTTTTCGATATCTTCAAAAGCGTCATCCTCGTAAACAGGCACGCTAGTCCAAGGCTCAAGGCAAATAAACTGAGCGTCAGGGTTGCCTGTGGAAGTCCATACTGCAATGCAGTCAGAATGTGGGAATGAAAGCTTTACGAAACCACCGTCAGACTTTTTCAGGGTGACAGCCTTTGAAGCAGGGTGGTCTTTCATGATAACGTCATAGTCGAAAAGCTCTCTGGTGAGAGTGATAGTCTTTTCACCGTCAAGGATAGTCCTTTCGCCGTTTGGGATAGGCTGAACGATATGCTCGTTTTTCTCGTACTCAACTGTGCATTTGCCGCCTTGAATATCGCAGATAAAAGCAGGGTGACCGCCGAGATAGAAGTACATAGCCTTTTCATCAGTGTTTTTTACTGTGTTTGTGACTGTCACCTTTGAACCTTTTATGGAGTAGGTGACTTCAAGCTCAAAGTGGTATGGGTATTGAGCAAGTGTCACGTCATTGTCTTTGAGGGTAAAACTCAGTGAATTTTTTGTGCTGCCTGAGAAAGCAAATTCGCTGTCACGGGCGAATCCATGGTTTGCAGCCATGTGATATTCCTGACCGCCTGCCTTGTAAGTGCGGTCTTTAGGGGAGCATATGAACGGGAAGAGAATAGGAGCGTAGCGTTTCCAAGCGTCACCGCATTGCCAGAGATATTCTTTGCCGTCCAGTTTGATAGAGTGAAGCTCAGCACCGAAAGTGTCGGCTGAGATAGAGAGTTTATCATTTTTTATTTCATAAAGCATAGATCAGACCTCCGAGAGAAAAATTTTATACCTTATTATTATAGCACATTGTTTGGGAGATGTCAAAACCAAGTGAGCAGTGAGGTTATGAGGTCGGCTGGGGTATGGGCGAAAACGTTTGAAAAAACTTAAAAGTCTGTTGAAAATTCTGTTCTGATATCAATATTTTAACAGTTAAATTTTATGACTTTGATACAGAATAACTAAAATATTTTCAATTGTTTGTGTAAGCTGACAAAACTTGTGATGACTATTGACTTTAATTTGGAGATAGTCTATAATAAAATGGTAAGATTATTTAATTGTGCAGTGCTTTTTTTGTTCACAGTTTCAGACTGCACTGAGGAGAAATGATTATGAATATTAAAGAAGCAAAACAACAGATACTTAATGCAATACAAGCCTATCTCATTAAAGACGAATTTGGCGATTACCGAATTAGCATAGAACATCAGAGACCTGTGTTCCTGCTTGGCGCACCTGGTATCGGTAAGACCGCTATCATGGAGCAGATAGCTCAGGAAACTGGCGTAAACCTTGTTACCTACTCCATGTCCCACCACACAAGAGAGTCTGCCCTCGGTCTTCCTGTTATTGTACATAGAAACTACACCGGTGCTGACGTGCAGATATCCGAGTACACGATGAGTGAGATCGTGGCTACTCTTTATGACACTATCGAAGCCACTGGCATTAAAGAGGGTATTCTCTTCCTCGATGAGATCAACTGCGTTTCCGAGTCCCTTGCTCCTGCAATGCTCCAGTTTTTGCAGTATAAGGTTTTCGGACTTCATCAGGTTCCGGCAGGTTGGGTAGTTGTTACAGCAGGTAACCCGCCTGAGTTCAACAAGTCTGTTTCTGAGTTCGATATCGTTACTCTCGACCGTGTTAAGAGGGTCGAGTGTCAGCCTGATTTCGGCGTTTGGAAAGAATATGCTTACTATGCAGGCGTTCACCCTGCTATCATATCATATCTTGAGCTTCACCCTGATCACTATTATATGGTAGACGCAAGCGATAAGAACAACTACCGCTTTGTTACTGCCCGTGGCTGGGAGGACCTTTCTGAAATGATGCAGCTTTATGAGGAGAGCGGTATTCTTGTTGACCACGCTCTGGCTGCTCAGTATGTACAGAACCCAGAGTTCTCAAAGGGCTTTGCGGAATATTATGACAGATTCAACTACTATCGTGAGAAATATGACGTTGACGCTATCCTCGAGGGCGGCATAACTGCTCAGAACATTGCTGACGCAAGAGCGGCAGGCACTGAGGAAGCTGTGGCTCTTATGAATCTGCTTATGGACGGCATCACATACACAATGAGAAGCTGTATCCAAATGGAGAAGATGATAAGACTTATCCACCCAAGAATGGAAGATATCCTTGTGAAGATAAACAATGGTCTTTCATGCCGTCAGATAATCAGTGAACACATCATGGACTGCAACAAGAGCCTTGACAAGGCGGTAAGAGCAAGAAACATCTCGCCGTCTAACAAGAAGATCCAGCACTGGATACTCCACAATTTGGAAGCTTATCTTGATAAGTGTACGAACGAGGGAAGAGATAACAAAAACCGCTGTACTGTTATTTTGCAGAACTCCTTCAACAATCTGCTCCATGGCGCAAACAACGTTACACAGCAGTCTATGAATGGTCTGAAATATGCTTTTGACTTCCTTGAGAATGCTTATGGCGCTGACAGCAATGTTATGAAGAAGTTTATCGAGGAGCTGAAAATAAATTGCCACACCACAAACTTCATCAAGAAGTACGGCTCAGAGCAGTTCTACAGACTTGCAGGTGAGCCTGTTCAGCAGCCTACCTACAACAATCTTTATGACCTTAATCTTACTGATTGCCTTTTAGAGCAGGAATAAGCATAGATAAAAAATGAATATTTACGGGCGAACGCATTTTGCCATACATTGTAATAGTTGCATTGTAGGGGCGAACAGTGTTCGCCCGTTTTAGCTTTATAGGTAGTTTTCAGATACATATTTGTTAATATAAAAAGCTTGTAATTTGCGAAAAAGTGTGATATAATAGCTAAGAGTGTACAAACGAGAATCAGTGAGGTTTTTACTATGGGCAAGATTTATGATTTAGGCATAGACGTAGGTTCGACCACGGTCAAGACGGTAATTCTTGACGAGGGCGAGTTTATTTATAACAAATATGAAAGACACTTTTCAAAGGTAAGGGAAACGGTGGCTGAGCAGCTGCGTGCTATCAGAGAGCTTTATCCTGAGGACAAGTTCAGGATAGCAATAACAGGCTCGGCAGGTCTTGGCATCGCTGAGGCAAGCGGGATCTCTTTCGTGCAGGAGGTCTTTTCTGCTTTTATCGCTGTAAACAAGAAGTATCCAAAGGCTGACGTTGTGGTTGAGCTTGGCGGTGAGGACGCTAAGATAATCTTCCTCACAGGGGGCGTTGAACAGCGTATGAACGGCTCTTGCGCAGGTGGCACAGGTGCTTTTATCGACCAGATGGCAGGACTTTTGGGTGTTACCCCTGACGAGATGAACGACCTTGCTCTTAAGGCTGAAAAGACTTATCCTATCGCTTCAAGATGTGGTGTTTTCGCAAAGTCTGATATTCAGCCGCTTCTTAATCAGGGCGCAAGAAAAGAGGACATATCTGCGTCTATCTTTCAGGCTGTTGTTGACCAGACAGTTTCGGGTCTGGCACAGGGCAGAAAGATCGGCGGTCAGGTGCTTTTCCTTGGCGGTCCGCTTACATATCTCAGTGCACTGAGAAAGGCATTCAGAACTACTTTGAACCTTGACGAGGAACACGCTATTCTTCCTGAAAATTCTTCCTGCTATATGGCTTTCGGTGCGGCACTTCATGCTGACACGCTGGCGGAGGAAATGACTATAGACGAAGCCCTTGACAAGATAGTGAACGCAAAGGCTACTGACAATATCGTGGTGGGCAAGCCACTGTTTGCAAGCCGTGAGGAATATAATGCTTTCGTGGAAAGACACAAGAAGTCTGACCTTAAATATGAAGACATCAGAACTTACAGGGGCGACGCTTATCTTGGCATAGACGCAGGCTCGACAACCACAAAACTTGTGCTTATCACACCTGACGGAAAGCTTCTTTATCAGCACTACTGCTCAAACAAGGGTCAGCCGCTGGATATAATCGCTTCAAAGCTTGAGGAGATCTACAGCCTTGCTACCCCTGAGCTTAACATAAAAGCTTCTGCGGTAACAGGCTACGGTGAGGATCTTATAAAGGCAGGTCTGGGCGTTGACTATGGTATAGTTGAAACTGTTGCGCACTATAAGGCGGCGGCTTATTTCTGCCCTGACGTTGATTTTATCATCGACATCGGCGGACAGGATATAAAGTGCTTCAAGATAAAAAACAACGCTATTGACAGCATTATGCTCAACGAGGCTTGTTCATCAGGCTGTGGCTCGTTCATTCAGACTTTTGCAGGTGCAATGGGATATGATATAGCAGAGTTTGCAAGGCTCGGTCTGTTTGCAAAAGCACCTGTGGAGCTTGGCTCAAGATGTACAGTGTTCATGAACTCATCTGTAAAGCAGGCGCAAAAGGACGGAGCTTCCGTTGAGGATATCTCTGCAGGACTTTCTTCGTCTATCATCAAGAACGCAGTTTACAAGGTAATAAGAGCCAAGTCTATTGATGAGCTTGGCAAGAATATAGTCGTTCAGGGCGGAACGTTCCTTAACGACGCTGTGCTCAGGTCATTTGAAATGGAGCTTGGCAGAAATGTTATAAGACCTGCCATTGCGGGACTTATGGGTGCGTTCGGCTGTGCGCTTTTCGCAAAAGAAAAATCTCAGGGCAGGGACGGCAAGTCAGGCGTTCTTACAAAGGCTCAGCTTGAAGAATTTGCTTACAATTCAAGAGCCGTTCAGTGCGGTGGCTGTGGTGCGCACTGTAACCTTACTATAATAAGATTTAATGACGGCAGAAGATTTACTTCCGGAAACCGCTGTGAAAAGGGTGCAGGCATAAAGATAACCGACAGAACGGAAAACATGATAGAGTATAAGTATAACAAGATACTCTCTTATGCTGACAACAAGCCTGCAAAGCCTATTGCAAAGGTAGGTCTGCCGCTTGCGCTGTCTTATTATGACCTTATGCCGTTTTTCTCAACACTGCTCACAAGCCTTGGCTTTGAGGTGGTGCTGTCTGAGGAGTCAACGAGAGATACATATTACAAGGGTCAGCAAACTATTCCGTCTGATACGGTATGTTATCCTGCAAAGCTTTGTCACGGTCATATAGAGAGCCTACTTGACAAGGGTGTGGACTTTATATTCTATCCTTGCATGAGCTACAATGCTGACGAGGGTCAGTCGGACAACCATTATAACTGTCCTGTTGTTGCTTATTATCCTGAGCTTCTAAAGGCTAACAATGACAAGCTGAATGATGATAATTTTATCATGCCTTATCTTGACATAAACATCAAAAAGCACGTTGCAAAGGCAATGGCAAGAGCGCTTTCAAAGTATAACATCACTGCAAAGCAGGTGCTTGGAGTGCTTAACAAGGCTTATTCTGAGCAGGTGAGATACCATAGGGATATCGAGGCTAAGGCGCAGGAGATAATCGCTGAGGCAAGGGCGAAGGGTCAGAAAATAATCGTTCTGGCAGGCAGACCTTACCACATCGACCCTGAGATAAACCACGGCATACACAAGCTTATCGCTTCTCTTGGCTTTGCTGTTATTACCGAGGACAGCGTAGCGATGAAAGTGGATACACCCGCACTCGACGTTCTCAATCAGTGGACTTATCATTCAAGGCTTTACAGAGCGGCAGAGTATGTATGCGAGAATGATGATATGCAGCTCGTTCAGCTGGTATCCTTTGGCTGTGGTATCGACGCTGTTACAACAGACGAGGTGAGAGCTATACTTGAAGAAAAGGGCAAGCTTTACACTCAGCTAAAGATAGACGAGATAACGAATCTCGGTGCGGCTAAGATAAGACTCAGGTCTTTGGCGGCGGCACTGGAGGAAAAAGAAGCCAGCGCAAATGCTGAGAAGAAAATGGACAAGGAGGCAATGTAATGGCTGAAAAAGAGATAAAACACGCAGGCTCTGACAGAGTAAAAAGGTCTTATTTTGACAAGTCAAGACGTGAGGAATACACTATACTTATACCTGATATGCTTCCTATACACTTCAAGCTTATCATGGCGATATACAAAAAATACGGCTATAACATGGAGCTTTTGCAAAACTGCTCACGAAACGTTATAGACGAGGGACTTAAAAACACACATAATGACGCTTGCTATCCTGCGCTTCTTGTTATCGGACAGTTTATGGACGCTCTCAAAAGCGGCAAGTATGACCTTGAACACACGGCTCTGCTTATGTCGCAGACGGGAGGCGGCTGTCGTGCATCAAACTATATCCACCTTATAAGAAAGGCGCTGTCAACGCAGTTCCCTGAAGTGCCTGTTCTGTCGCTGAATTTCAGCGGACTTGAAAAGGACGCTTCCATAGATATCACCCCTGCCATAGCAATGAAGCTTATTTATGCGGTACTTTACGGCGATATGCTCATGCTTTTGTACAATCAGTGCAAGCCTTACGAGATAGAGAAAAATTCTACGGACGAGCTTTTGGCAAGGTGGCAGCACAGGCTTGGAAAGCTGTTTGCTACCCCGAGCAGATATATGCATACAAAGAGCATTTACAATGCTATGCTCAAAGACTTTGCGGCACTTCCCAGGACAAAGGATAAGAAGCCTAAGGTAGGTATCGTGGGAGAGATATACGTTAAGTATTCGCCTCTTGCGAACAATCACCTTAACGATTTTTTGCTGTCTGAGGGCTGTGAGCCTAACGTGCCGGGATTGTTGGACTTCGTGCTTTACTGTGCGTCGGACGCTATCAACGACGAGAAGCTTTATGACAAGAAAACCAGCCGCACTCTTATGTACGGCATTGGTTATGATGTGCTTTACAAGTTCCAGAAACAGCAGATAAAGGTCATCAACGAGCAGGGCATTTTCCAGCCGCCGCATGATTTTGAACACCTTAGAAAGTGTGCTGATAAGTATATTAGTCAGGGCGTAAAAATGGGCGAGGGCTGGCTCATCACTGCTGAAATGGCGGCTCTTGCAGAAACAGGCACAAAGAACATAATCTGCACTCAGCCATTCGGCTGTCTGCCTAACCATATTGTTGCAAAGGGTATGTCAAGAACTATCAAGCAGGCTTATCCGGACGCAAATATAGTCGCTATCGACTATGACCCGGGTGCGACAAAGGTCAATCAGGAGAACCGTATCAAGCTTATGCTTGCTAATGCGGTCATGGATTAATAGAGAACAGAAAGATAAAACCCCCTTGGAGCGTGGCTCTGAGGGGGTTTTGTTAGTCATAGTATTCTTTCGTTTCAAGATAGGATATTTGTTCCGGTGAAATGAAATCAAGGGCTTTTATTTCCTCTGCCACCTGCTCGGTACTGTTCTTTGTCAGCCTGACGTCAATGTCGATCACATCAATGATGCTGTTATTGTCGCTGTAAATATCGTCCGAATTACGGGTGTATAAAGTTATGGAGGCGAAGTTGCCTGCAAGGTTGCGGTTTTTCAGACAGTCGATATAATCGCTAAAGCTCTTTTCACGGCTGTCCAGAGCTTTAATGTAAATGTCTGTAAGCTGCTCAGCCTGCTCTTTAGTGAGAGTTTTTCTGCCTTCTGGGTTTTTGTAGCTTGAGGTATAGGTCATTATATCTTCGTCTGTCTGCACCCACACCCAAACGTCGTCATAGTCGGTGAGCACTGACAGGTCAGGCTTGCTAGCGAAACCGTCGCAAAGATATGAAATGAAGTTAAAGGCAAATATCATGATCATATATACAGCAAAGACTGCTATCCATTTTACGAATTTCGCTATTGTCAAGGTGCTCTTTGCAGAGAATATCCTTATAAGAAGGTAGCTCAGTAGCACCACTGGCAGCAGAACTATGTTGTCAGGATCGGAAAGAACGTAGGTCGTCACGGTCACAATGCCGAGGATAAGAACTATCTCACGAAAAGCGGTGAATACAAATGGCTTGCCTGTGGCTCTGCCGTCACGCTTTTTGTAGATGAAATACAGCAGGCATATGAGTGCTGCCGAAAGCAGCGAGCTGCCCATGAGCATTAAAACCAGTGCGTTTGAATAGCCGTTATCCATAAGATAAGCAGGAAATGCACTCCACGCAAACCACTTATCTGTAATGATTTCAATATCATCACTGCCTCGTGTTGAGAAAATGCTGATAGATGAAAGAACTATGCACCTTGGCAGTATCGCCTCACAGGCTGTTATTATCACAGCTGTGTATATGACCTCCGCAAGCCTGCCGCAGCAGACAAGACACAGTATCACAACAAGGTCAACGAACAGGCAGGTAGAAAGCTCAGTGAGAAACAGCACTGCGGCATACCTTGCAAGTATCTTCAAAGATAGATCGGTGGTTATGATAGTGGAAATAAACTGAATGATGTTCCAAAAAACTACAGGCAAGATGTGCAGCTTTACAAGTGTGCAAAGCTTTGAGAAAAAGCGTTCCTTTGCACCTGCGGGCAGTGAGTAGGCAAGGTCTGCGTGACTTTTGCTGTAGCTCTCATGGAAAAGAGCGAACACAGTGAAAACTCCGCACAGTGCGACAGCGGCAACGCCAATGTATGCAATGACATAGCCCTGATAGTAGTTCGTTATGCTTTCATTGTAGTAAGTAATAAAATTCCGTATGGACATCTGCACAATGTAATTTACAAAAAGCACCAGATTTGTGATTATAAAAAACAAACTGTTCGCTTTAAGATCACGGTTTGAGGTCTTACTTATCCTCTTCGCTGCTGACAGCATATCCACGCACCTCCATTTCGTAAATGAAAATCTCTTCAAGTGTGAGAGGGACAAGCTCCAGAACGGCAGGGGAGATAGCGGAAAGCTTTGCGGTGATATCCGCCTTGTCGCCCTTTGTTATCACTGTGGAAACTCTGCCCAAGGTCTTGAAGCTCAGGACTTCTACGCCTGCATTTTCTATAACAGTGCGGTCAAGCTCACCGTCAGGGAGGGCTATCTGCACCTTTTCAAAGTTCTCTCTTACATCGTCGATATCCTTGGCGAAAATGACCTCGCCTTTGTGTAGGAGCATTGCCTTGTCGCAAAGCTCGCCTATTTCGGTAACGTTGTGGGAGGACACCACAAGGGTCGCACCACGGTCGAAAATATCGTCAACTATCATTGTGCGGATAAGCTTTCGCATGGCAGGGTCAAGGCCGTCAAAAGCCTCGTCAAGGAGGATATACTTTGTTCGGCAGGCAAGTGCAGCCGCAACGATAGCCTGCCTTTTCATGCCCTTTGAAAACTGTGACAGCGGTTTCTTCCGTGGCAGGTCAAGCTTTGAGATAAGGTCATCGAACACCTTGTCGTCAAAGGTCGGGTAGCTGCTTTGGTAAAAGCTTTTCAGGTCATTCACTGTCAGTCTTGAAAACTGCACCGTTTCGTCGCTCACAAAGAAGATGTTCTCCTTAGCCTGCGGCCGGTCATAGACCTCTGTTTTGTCAATGGTGACGCTGCCGCTGTCGGGGCGGTAGATCCCGCTTATAACACGCAGCAGGGTGGATTTGCCTGCTCCGTTCGAGCCTACAAAGCCGTATATGCAACCCTCGGGGATATCCAGGGTGACGGCTTTCAGTGCCTCGTGATCTTCGTCAGCGTTTTTGAATGTAAGTGACAGGCCTTTTATTTCTATCATTCTTTGTCACTCCTTTCTTTCTGTTCCTCCGCCAGTTCTTCAAGGACGGAGGTAAGCGATCCAAGGCTTATGCCTGCCTGCATTGCGGCGGCGGCATGGAGCTTAAATTCTTCCAGTAATTTTTTCTCTATAGAGCCTTTCTGCTTTGCCACAAAGCAGCCTTTTCCTGCTACAGAATAGATTATCTCGTCATGCTCAAGTCTACTGTAGGCTTTGGCGACTGTGTTTGGATTCAGACCCAGTTCCTTTGCCAACATTCTTGAGCTTGGCAGCTTATCGTTTTCTTTCAGCACGCCTTTTGATATAAGGCTTGAGAACTGGCTGCATATCTGTTCGTAGATAGGTGCTCTTCCTGTAAGATCAAGCGTTATCACCTTGAATACCTCCTTTCGATTTTGTTGTTTCGTTTCATTTGTTCTGCTGTACTAACTGTATTATATGTTATAGTACACTTAGATTATACAACTATAAGTCTGATTTGTCAAGGAGCGTGGATATTTTTCAGCACTTATCACAATACTGCGTCGTTTTGATAGTTGGAAATGTACAAAAGTTCAGGCTTGGGGGAGAGAAATATTATTAAAATGTAAAAAATGTGTTTAAAGGGCTTTGGGGCTATTGACAGGGAAGAAAAATAGTGCTATACTTTAATACATAAAAGCTTAAAAGCATAAAATCTTTAAAGCGATGAACTTATACAGGCGTGATAAGTACCTGCTTTTGGAAAGGAAGTAATCACAATGGCAAATCAGGCAAAGACAATAAATCAGAAAGGTGACCTTATGTCATATCGTCCTGATATAAAGCTTCTGGACGCAACTATCCGTGACGGAGGACTTGTAAATAATTTTGGATTTTCAGACGAGTTTGTAAAAGAACTCTATAAAACTAACATAAAATCAGGCGTTGAATACATGGAGTTCGGCTACAAGGCTTCTAAGGAGCTTTTTGACGTGAAGGGGTTCGGTAAGTGGAAGTTCTGTGATGAGGAGGATATCAGAGCTATCGTGGGCGAGAATGACAGCCCTCTGAAGCTTTCTGTTATGGCTGACGTTGGCAGATGTGACTTTAAGAAAGATATCCTGCCAAAGAGCGAGAGCGTTATCGACATGATAAGGATCGCAACATATACTCATCAGATGCCTGGTGCGCTGGAGATGATAAACTACTGTCACGACATGGGCTATGAAACGACTATCAACATCATGGCTGTTTCTGCGAGCCGTGAGGACGATATCGCACAGGCTCTTGACCTTGTGGCAAAAAGCCCTGTTGACGTTATTTATCTTGTTGACAGCTACGGCTCACTTTTCCCTGAGCAGGTGAGAAGACTTACTGCGCAGTATTGCGAGGTGGCTGAGGCAAGCGGCAAAAAGGTGGGCGTTCATATGCACAACAATCAGCAGCTCGCTTTTGCAAACACTATCGAGAGCATTTCTCACGGCGCAAGCTTTGCGGACGCTACAATGAGCGGAATGGGCAGAGGTGCAGGAAACTGCTTTATGGAGCAGATGCTCAGCTTCCTGAGAAACCCTAACTACAAGCTTACTCCTACACTGAAATTTGTTGAAAAGTACGTTGCTGAGGAGAGGGCAAAGGGTTCACAGTGGGGCTATGACGTGCCTTATATGCTCACAGGTGCGCTCAACCGCCACCCTCGTGCGGCTATCGCATTCCTGAAGGATAACAGAACAGATTACAACGAATTGTACATGGATCTTCTTAACGAGTTGTCATAAAATCATTCTTTCATATAAACGGCGTTTCCATAGTGATGTGGGACGTCGTTTTTGTGTTGCATAATTTTTTATCATATGTTATAATTATATTATGTTTTCATAAAACCTTTTGGCGGATATCTCGTCATTATAGATGAAAGGACTTTCAATGAAGTTAGGCGTGCCTTGTGAGGTGTTGCTTAAATGTAAGGGGGCGGAAAAATGGAGGACAGCAGGATAATTGAGCTTTATGAAAGCAGAGATCAGCAGGCTATTTCACAATCGGATATAAAATACGGCGGATACTGTTATTCTGTGGGCTACAATATTCTTGGAGTCAGGGAGGACACGGAGGAGTGCGTGAACGAAACTTGGCTCAGGGCATGGAACTCCATTCCGCCACAGAAACCCAGAATGCTGTCGGCATTTTTCGGGCGGATAACAAGAAATATCGCATTTGACAGATATCGTGCGTCAAAGGCCGCAAAGCGTGGAAAAGGTGAGATAGCGGCGGTCTTGGAGGAGCTTGACGAGTGCATACCTGACAATGACACAACCGAGAGTCTTTGCGACGGCAGACATCTTGAGGGGCTTATAAACGAATTTCTTGGTGAGTTGCAGGAGAGAGACAGAAATATATTTCTCCAGCGATATTGGTTTGCAACGCCTATAAAAGAGATATCAAAAAAGTATGCTATGAACCTGAACACAGTTAAGGCGAGCCTTTTCAGAAGCAGAAATAAGTTAAAGGCTTTGCTTGAAAAGGAGGGAGTTCTTTTATGAAAACAACAGGAGAGGATATTTTCAAGGCTTTGGAAAATGCTGACGAGCATTACATTGAAGAATGCAGACAGAGCGGCAGCGGCATAAAGATAAAAACCATATGGACAAAGTGGGCGGCTGTGGCGGCCTGCGGTGTTATCGCTGCAGCGACGGGTGTTATGATGTTTGCAGGCAGGTCGGACAAAGATATAAAGGCAAAGTCTGCGGCTGACCAGCAGATGGCAGACGAGGAAGCAACAGTGTCATATAGAGTTCCTTGGGACGAATATGCAATGAATGCAAAATATGAGACGTTTGAATATAACGATGTGGAATATGTTTCAATGGGACATGTTGATAAGTCTTTTCTTGACAGCAAGCTCACCACCATGACTCTTGAAACGGAAAACTATGAGACAAACAAAAAGGAAACAACAAAAGCGGATATTTATTCAATAAAGGACTTGTCACCAAGCGTTTATCTGGCGGTGGTCTTTGATGACGGCTCTGTGGCGTGGTATGATGATTGGAAATACTCACCTGATTGCAAGACCGATATGACCCTTGATGACATAATAAATGACGTAAGTCTTGAAAAAACGGCTCGTGTGGACTATGCTTACAATGACGCAGGAATGGGCAGGCTCAGAAAGTATACTAATACCGACATCTCAAAGCTGCTTGACCTGTTAAAGGACGATAATGGTTCATACAATGCGGTCTATGAGGGAGACGCTTATGAGAGCGACCCTGATATTAATTTGTCGGTAACAAATGATGATGAATATTACATTGAGGGCGGAATAACAATAAGCTTCTATGTAGAAAGACTTGACGTCAACGGTACGGCTTATTTTACTGCTAACGGAGATCTGTATGTTCAGCTTTTTGCAGGAGATATATTAAAATTTGATATAGGCGGTGAAAAGGCAGAAAAGCTTGAAAACTGGCTCAATGAGAACTGCGAATACACTGACGAAAAGAAAAACGCTGAGGTCGCTGACGATGTTGACCCTAGTGAGAAAGCAGTGACTTCTGTCGCCAAGGACGATTCTGATATGGCCGACGAAGTTGATATTGGGTATATCGACTATTTTGAGGACGTTGGGGACAATACCTTTACAACAAAGGACGGCAGGCTCACGGCGAAATACTCCTATGAGGTAAGCGGAGGCGAGTTCATAAGCCATATTACCTACACAAACAACTGGGACAAAGACATGGTGCTTGACTTCACGACTGACCAGTATATCACCACAGAGGACAGTAAGGGCAATTCCACGAGCTATGGCGAAAGCGGCGACAGAAACACCATGAACACTTTGCTCAAAGCCGGAGAGAGCTACACGTATGACTATAAGACGGATATTGGAGATGACTATGTGAAAGGCACGGCAAAGATAACCCTTATCGCAAACACTGCAAGCGATAAAAACTGCAATGTAGTAAACTATGTGACGCTAAAAGATATAGAGATAGATTTTCAGTAATGAAATAGTTTAATGTGTAGTGGAGAACTAAGTTTTTAGATAAAAAGATAAAAGCCTGTCGTATCGGACTGATACGGCAGGCTTGATTTTATTTGTGCTTGTAGACCACACGCTCTTTTACGTCTATCTGTTTATAGGATATTTTAAAGCCTATCCATGTGGCAAATGGATAGAGTAGTGGGAATATGGCGGTCATGATGAAAACAAATGGGGACATATCTTTCACGTCGGCAGAGTGGGCAGCCCAATCTATAAGAGGATAGAAGCAGGCATCGAGAAGCTTATAGGCAGGCATGAAGTTGAACGAACCGCTGATTTTTGATATCATCAGCAGTATCATTGTTATGTAGCATGGTATGCTTGCAATAAGGCCAAGTGTGAAGCCATAGTTAGGGCAATCCTTTTCACCGTGGAATGTGACCTTATTTCTGGCTTCCTCTCCCTGTTTCAGACCAAAGTCAGCCATAAGGCAGACCACTGTGAGAAGTCCTGTAAGACCGAAAATTATATTTGCCAATGCACCGAAAGGCTTTGCAACTGCGATAAAAAAGAGAAATACGAAAATTCCGAAGAACTCTGTTTCCACCCATTTCAGCAGTGCGGTGAGTATAGCTTTTTGTTTGTTGTATTTTTCCATTTTAATACTCCCGATAAAAATAGTATAAGATAATTATACCACGTTATCGTGATATTTTCAACTGTTATGCAGATTTTTCATCTGATAATCACAAAAGCTTCGGGCAGGATAATAACATAAAAAGGAGAGTGATAGCCATGAAAAAGCGTGACAAGAGCCGTTTCCCGCAGACTTCAGACGGCACAAAGGTATACAAGCCCCATGACGTTATCTCGGCAGGTCAGGAATATGTTGTGACGGACAATTACACTGCGCCAAACGGCAGAGTATACAATCGTCAGGAGCAGAATGCAGGCTGGGCGAGAAAATGGGTAGACGAGAACGAAAAGTAGCCGTTGAAAAACCTCCGCAGGTGTGATATAATTACAGTATATCATGATCTGCGGGGGTATTTTTATGAAAAAGACAGCATTGGTAACAGGTGGCTCTGGCGGGATAGGCTCTGAGATATGCAGGGCGCTTGCTGAGGACGGCTGGCAGGTGGCTGTATGCTACAAGAATGGCAGGGCGGCGGCGGAAGCTTTGGTATCTGAGCTTAAAGAGCGTGGCTTATGTGCAGAGGCTTTTTACTGCGACATTGGTGACAAGGACAGTATAGATAAATGCGTGGCGGAAGTCAGGGACAGTTTGGGCTTTGTTGCGCTTCTTGTAAACAACGCAGGCACAGCGGATATAGAGCTTTTCACTGACATGACTGACGAGAAGCTATGCGAGATGATGAACGTGAATCTGCTTGGCGCAATGCGTATGAGCAGGGCGGTGCTTCCTGAGATGATAAGGGAACACAGTGGAAATGTGATAAATATAACCTCCGTATGGGGCGAAAAGGGCGCTTCCTGCGAGGTTGCATACTCGGCGGCAAAGGCTGGGCTTATAGGATTTACGAAGGCGTTGGCGAGGGAAGTTGCTATAAGCGGTATAAGGGTGAACTGCGTATCCTGCGGAATGATAGACACGAAAATGAACGGCGAGCTGACGGAGGAAGATGTTCGTGTGATAGTTGATGACATACCGGCAGGCAGGATAGGCAAGCCGAGAGATGTGGCGAATGTTGTGCGTTTTCTCAGTGGAGAGGGAGCAGATTACATTCACGGGCAGGTCGTCAGAGTGGACGGGTGCTGGATATAGGTCACTCGCCGTGACGGGCATTTTATGCCGCAATTTGTGATATGATGTAATTTTGCACCGCTTTTTGAAATGTGTAGGGGAGCGATGCTGTGCTTGCCATATCCTTGATGCCAAATTATTTTGGAGTGACATCGTGTGATATTTTTCAACAATTCAACGGGCGAGAAATATCGGGCTGTCGCATTTCGGTGAAACCGAAATTGAGCCAAGCCCCTACAATTCTGAATTTCTACAAGTTCTGAGAACGGGCGAACGATGTTCGCCCCTACAGATCATTCGGGCTAGTTTGTTGTGCCGCAAAATCGCTTTGCTCGGTGCTTTATTTTTACCTCATGCTTGTGTACAACTTTGGTCAGCTATGCTAATTCCTCATTCCTCACTCCTCATTCCTCATTCAGCGTGTATACTCTCCGCACACATCTGCATATACTAAGTTAAAACATTTCTCCCCATCAGGACAAGGAGGTCAGTATATGGATTATCTTATGCTTGTGGATAAATTCAATCCCATAGATATGGGATTTTACGATCGTGTGGAGTTGACAGAGGTGAACGGCAAGTTTATGGAATCTCAGGCAGGAAACAGGCTCAGGCTTCTGCTCAAAAAGGCGGAAGCTGACGGCATAAAGCTTAAAATTATTTCCGCCTATCGCTCTTTTGAATATCAGCAGATGCTTTGGGAGCGTGAAGTATCTCACGAAATGTGGGGCGGTCTGAGTTATGAAAAGGCTGTGGAAAAGGTGGGCAGAACTCTCGCTCTCCCCGGATCAAGCGAACACAACACCGGGCTTGCTGTGGATCTCGGCAGAGAGGGTGACAATGATGTGAGCGAGGATTTTTACAAGACGCCTGAATCACGGTGGCTTTGTGCAAATGCCGCAGATTTCGGCTTTATCCTCCGCTATCCTCGCCTTAAAGAGCAGATGACCGGCATTGATTTTGAGCCGTGGCATTATCGTTATGTGGGCGTTGAAGCCGCTCGTATCATTGCCGCAGGCGGGCTTTGCCTTGAGGAATTTCTGCACTTTTACTCGGAAAAATATATCTGAAAATCCTGTGAAAATAATTGACAGAAAGAGCATTGTGTAGTATAATTATAACAAAGCTATGAGCGATAGCCGCAAGTTTTTGTATGCTATTGCGAAAGAAAGGAAGTTTTGTTATGTCAAACTATTCAAGAAAAAAGTCGTTCTGGACTTTAATGGGTGCGATGATACTTGTTGTTGCGTCAACTGCGCTTTTTGTATACAAATATTTTGAGGATAAGGAGCATGCCGAAAAGTGGAAAGACTATGAGGAGTGCGGTATACAGTAAATAACAGACAGCTTTAAAGGCACTGCTTTTTGTGAGCAGTGCCTTTGTATATCAACACAATTCATTGATGTAAAGTTTATCGAAATCGCTGAAAAAGCGTGCTTGCACTTGAAATGCGGTTTGAAATGTGATATAATAGTCGTAATGACCTGATGACAAACTTGTTCTAGGGAGGGACGTTATAATGCAGATAAGAGAATCAGCTGAAAATTATCTCGAAACGATACTTATTCTCAGCCAGCGCAAGGGCAAAGGCGAGGTAAGAAGCATAGATATAGTAAACGAACTTGAGTTTTCAAAGCCGAGCGTAAGTGTGGCAATGAAAAATCTCCGTGAGAACGGCTATATAACTGTCGACAAGGACGGTTATATTCGTTTGACAGACAAGGGCTTGGAGATAGCCGAGAAAATGTATGAGCGTCATACGTTGCTTTCACAATGGCTCATAAAGCTTGGTGTTGACGAGAAAGTTGCAGTAGAGGACGCTTGCCGTATGGAACACGTTATCAGTGCGGAGTCCTTTGCGGCTATCAAAAAGCACACAGGTATGGCTTGATAAGATGATAATTGCCGTGGGTCTTCCTGCGGCATTTTTATTGCAAACAAAAAGGCGCTGTAAAAAAACGCGCAATAAAAAAAGACTGC
>ULVL01000523.1_pt1 | contig 36996 bp, 25 predicted proteins | sample 1959381 | NCBI WGS metagenome assembly ULVL01 (sample SAMEA4835785, study PRJEB28245) | human gut metagenome | biome: gut microbiome; material: fecal sample | place: Denmark | collected 2008
ACACAGCTTGCATTATTCTAAATTCGTCGAACTCACGTTATATTAACAGACAGCACGACAAAACTAACTTTATTTCCAATATTGCAATAACATCGCTACGACAGCAAATCCTCTATGATAAAAGTACATTTTTTTGCTTTAAAAGAATAAAATTACAGTTTTTTTCGTATATTTGGGGTGCCGTACAACGGAACGGACAACAACGACTATGTAAACGGCGAGGGATTCTGCTGTGACGACGGCACGATGGAAGCTGCCATGGCACAGGCCAACGCACCGGATGACAACTTCCAGGAAGGCGACGCCTACGAGAACCTGCAGTTCTACTACCATGCAGACTACCTTGGCAGCAGCAGCTACATCACCAACCTTGACGGCGAGGTGGTGCAGCACATAGAGTACGTGCCGTTCGGCGAAGTGTTCATTGAAGAGCGGAACAACACGTGGAACACGCCTTATCTCTTCAATGCCAAGGAGTTCGACGAGGAGACCGGACTGTACTACTACGGTGCGAGGTACTATGACCCAAGGCTGAGCGTATGGATGAGTACTGACCCATTACAGGAAAAGTATATTAATATATCAACATATTGTTATGCTTTCTATAATCCATCAACATTTGTTGATTTAACAGGTAAGGAAGGAGAAAAGAGTGAAAAGCTAAAAACAAACAGACAAGAACATACAATCAATAATAAAACTATAATCAGAAATGGCATTGTATATGATGAAAGAGGTCATATTTTAGGAGAAAAGCCATTAGAAAGTAGTCATATAGAATTTGATGTATTATTAGGAGCCAAACTTTTGTACAAACCGATTTCAAAAATGGTGAAAGGGTTAGGTGCTAAAATTACTAATAAAATCCAAAAAAGTTCGCTGTTCGATGAAATAAAATATTCGTATAAAAGTTTTAATAGAAATTACAAAAATCATGCTTTGAAACGTATGGAAGAACGTGGCTTCTCACGTAGTAATGTCGAAAGAATTATAGATAAAGGACAACGTGTTGAAGCTAAAAGCAAATATGGTGAAATACAATATCGCTATAAATTAGGAGGAAATACTGTTGTTACAAATAAAAATGGAGATGTAATTACAGTGTTTAGTGATGCACCTGCCTCAGCATCATCTCCTAAAGGAACTTTTAAGCCATTTAATAATTGATGTTGAATATGTTAGAAAAAGAAATTAATAAAATTTTGGCGGATTGGAATCCACTATCCGTCCCCCAATATATCTCAGAATACGAATATGTCAGTTATGTACCTCATCTTAAATTATTGGGTAATAATGAGTATGAAATAAAAAAATATCTTATTAAGATAACAAAAAAAATGGGTATTACTGGAGATGATAAATTAATTGCGCACGACATCGATGGTGTTACAAAAAAAATTATAAATTTATACAAATAGAATTATTGACTTTTTCAAAAAAATAATAAATATCAATTATATATAAAGAGAGAGAGACAACCAAAAAGCTTGTATTTGATGGCTTTTCGTATGTCAATTTGCCACCTTTTGCAGCACCCAAAACTGTCTCTTAAATGTCATAAAATTTTTGACATGAAACGAACTTGCATATTACATCAACTACCCCGACCACCCGGAGAACAACGTAAGGTACTACTACGGCGGGCGCAACGCCTCTCAGAACCGCATCGGCAGGCTGATGCTCCGCGAGGACGGCACGGGCGCCATAGAATACTTCTACGGCAAGATGGGAGAGGTGACGAAGACGCGCCGCACGCTGATTGTGCCCAACCAGGCCATCGCCACCTACGTGACGCAGTGGACTTACGACAGCCACAACCGCCTGCTGGAGATGATATACCCCGACGAGGATAAGGTTACCTACACCTACGACCTCGGCGGCCAGCTGACCAACGTCCACGGCTACAAGTCATACGGCTACGACTACGTCAGCCGCATAGGTTACGACAAGTTCGGGCAGCGCACGTACATGAAATACTGCAACGGAGCGGAGACGTTCTACACCTACGAGCCGCAGCGACGCAGGCTGCAGGGCCTGAAAGTGAATGCCGGCGGACGCACCATAATGGACAACGCCTACACCTACGACGCCGTGAGCAACGTGCTCGGCGTTACAAACGGCGCGGCCCTGCCACAGAGCGGCAAGGCCGGCGGACAGATGAGCCACAGCTACGACACACTATATCGTCTGACAGGCGCAACCGGAACCTACACGGTGGCAGACAGCAAAACGGCAAGCTACACGCTGGCAATGGGCTACGACAACATGTACCGCATTACCTTGAAGAGCCAGCACCTAACACAGGGCAACCTGCAGTTTGACGGCACACTGAACGTGGGCTACGACCTTACGTACACCTACGGACAGGAAGATGGAAAGAAATTCCAGCTTGACAACGTCAGTGACGTGAACTACCGCACGGAAGCCACTCCGGACGAGAGCCAGAAGACCCGCAACAGCCATGCCTATGAGTATGACGCGAACGGAAACCTCGTTTACGTCAACACCGGACGCACGAAGAAAGACGGAACGACAGATGAGAAAGCCCATGAGCGCAAGCTGAAATGGGACGATGAGAACCGTCTGCTGGCCTCTGACGACGACGGATTCGTGACCAACTACTGGTATGACGCTGACGGCGAGCGCACGGTGAAGACCAGCGGAGAGAGCGAGCAGGTGTATGTGAACTCCGGGTTTGCCGGCGGACGCACCAACACTGCCAGGTTCTCACTCTACGTGAGCCCTTATCTCGTGGCAAATCAGGGCGGACGCTACACCAAGCACATCTATATTGGCTCACAGCGCATTGTATCAAAGATAGGTGACTTCGCATCCTACGGCGCAGATCCGAGGCGCATACAATATGCCGGCAAAGAGGCTGACGCGGTAAATGTAGACTATGATGTTAAATATAGTCAACAACTGCAGACAATCAAAGAAAATTATGCTACATTTGGGGTGCCGTACAACGGAACGGACAACGACGACTATGTGGACGGTGAAGGCTTCTGCTGTGACGACGGCACGATGGAAGCAGCCATGGCTCAGGCCAACGCACCGGAGGACAACTTCCAGGAAGGCGACGCCTACGAGAACCTGCAGTTCTACTACCATGCAGACTATCTGGGCAGCAGCAGCTACATCACCAATCTGGACGGTGAAGTGGTACAGCACATAGAGTACGTGCCGTTCGGCGAAGTGTTCATTGAAGAGCGAAACAACATCTGGAATACGCCTTACCTCTTCAACGCGAAGGAATTCGATGAGGAGACGGGATTGTATTACTATGGTGCGAGATACTATGATTCGAGATTGAGTTTGTGGATAAGTACGGATCCTAAGCAGGAAGATTATTATAACGTTTGTACATATTGTTATGTAATCTGTAATCCTACAAAGTTTATAGATATTGAAGGTTATAAACCGAGAATTTACTATGAACTTCAACGATTAGGACATACTTTTGTAACGACAGGAAGCGGTAGTACTACAACTGTATATACTTATGGCCGTTATGCAGAATTGGGTAAAGATAAATCATCAGCTCGTAATTCTACTCCTACAGGAGAAGGTGTCCTTATTATATTAAAGGGTCAAGAAGCTAGAGATTTTATTGAGAATCAAATCAATAACCGAAATGCAGTAGTGTACGAGTTCGTTTCTGGTTCTGACGCTAAAGTGGATAAGTTTTTCCAAGACAAATTCAACAATAGTGACAAAATACCGACTACCGGTACTTATGCAGGAAATGAAAATGCACGTGTTATTGATGAATACAATTTATTAACCAATAATTGTACCACAATTTCAATCGAAGCGATTCAAGCAGGAGGAGGAGATACCTCTTTTTTCAGTGCTGACTTTTCGCCATTGGGAGCATCTAAACATACTTCAGAAGCAATCATATTTGATAAAATCAAATCTTGGTTTGGTGCTGATAGAAAAATCATAACGATTGATCCCCAAAAAGTCTTAAATGAGTTTAAAGCTAAAGAAGAATAATCTCTAACACATCGCCGGAGGAATAATTTATTCCTCCGGCAATAATAATTATTTTAATGAAAAATAAAAAAACTTATAGTATAGGTATAGTAGTATGGATAATAATAAATTTCATACTGTTTTTGTATTTAACATTCATTTTTATTAATTTCTTAGATATTGTAAAGTATCACGTCGATGCTTACACTGTAGAAAGGCCTGTTAGTTTTAACTTAAATGAAGTAAAACAAGCTGTTGAATTATTCAATTTTTTGTCATGCATTGGAATTTTATATGTAGGTTTGACTACCGTTTTACTATTTTGGATATATAAATTTATACACAAAAAATAATATATTGTAAGTAATGTCATTTCGGTGGCTAACAATGCTTCACTTCCTGCCAGAGCCACTCCGGACGAGAGCCAGAATACCCGCAACAGCCATGCCTACGAGTATGACGCGAACGGAAACCTCGTTTACGTCAACACGGGACGCACGAAGAAAGATGGAACAACAGACGAGAAAGCCCATGAGCGCAAACTGAAATGGGACGAGGAGAACCGTCTGCTGGCCTCTGACGACGACGGATTCGTGACCAACTACTGGTATGACGCTGACGGCGAGCGCACGGTGAAGACCAGCGGTGAGAGCGAGCAGGTGTATGTGAACTCCGGGTTTGCCGGCGGACGCACCAACACGGCTAAGTTCTCCCTCTACGTGAGCCCTTATCTCGTGGCAAATCAAGGCGGACGCTACACCAAGCACATCTACATAGGCGGCGAGCGCATCGTATCGAAAATAGGCGACTTCGCATCCTATGGCTCGGACCCGAGACGCATAGAGTATGCGGGCAATACATACACCATAATTATATGGCCACAGTTCGTCGTCAGGCAAATAGATTTTAATTAAACAAGGTGGTTTATGCTATCAGCCATCCTTGCTGGTCTTTTCGTACGTTTTTTCTTGACACAGCCCATTATGCCAGCGAAAAAGCGAACGGAAAGACTATTAAGATAAGGCAAAAGCACAGGCTGACCAATAACATAAAGCATTAACATTGCTGAATATTAATTACTGGTTGGGACATAAAAGACGGCAAACGGCATTGGAAAAGGTATGCTTTTAGATGATGAAACGTGGTGTTTTACGATGTAAAAGGACAGCTTTTACAAGCTGCATGGCCATGTTACGACGCAAAAAGGAAAAGAGATATGAAAAAGATTTTAAGAAAAAACTCATCACTCATCACAAAGCTGCATAAGGGCCTTGTAGTCAAGGCTTTAGAGTGTGACGAGTTGCATTTCCAACTCATCACATCCGAGGTGAACGGTCTGTTGCGTGATGAGTACGGAAAGCAACTCATCACAACTTAACAAGCTGTAAATCAATATATTAAAAGCTATTGTGACGAGTGATGAGTTTATTAAGATAAGTTTTTTGTATCAGAATTTTGCCGAATCACAATGGCCGCCAGTTTAGCGCTAATAAAAAAAACGACGAAATGAATTTGGGTAATGATTTGCGAGATTCGGATAGTCACTACGTTATTTGAGCTGCGCTTATTGACATTTAAGCACAATTGGCCATTAGACCGCACATTGTTTTATCTGTTTTGTGTCTTCATGCTTTCAGCCCGTCTTTTAGTTTCTGAACGCTGATAGCCGATTAGGATTAAAGCGCCTGTGCCCATTTTCGCATAATCGGGACGCACGAAAGTTAAATTCAGTTAATAGCATTTTCGCTTTTGATTACAAAGCAAATCAGTAATCGTTTAAAGAGAAAAACATCAGAAAATCTATTAACTTAATAAAATTAGCTTATGAAAAAAATTTTTACTTTAGTAGCAGTTGCACTTGCAGCAATGAGCGCAAACGCTCAGGATTATTATGCTGCCGCAACTTATGATGCCGACAAGAACGTAGTAATGGCTGAAGAATTCCAGAATGCTGTTATCGACACTCAGAACGGCAAATCTGTTGTTACCGTAGATCTTACAAATGTAACAATGACAGCAGTAGGCAGCACTACTCCTAAAGAAATAGACAAAGACGCCAACGTATCAGAATGGAGCGCCATAGAATGGAAGACCGGCAACCAGGGCGACATCGAGTTTCCTTACATACAGGGAACAGGTAACCCTTATATCAAGTTTTGGGCAGAAGAAGTGATTACAGACGGCCAGCCTACAGGCACATACCGTCCTGCATACGAATACTACGAGCCGGACGGAAGCAAGGGTCTGCCCGTGTCAGGACTCTACTATGAGTTCAAGGCTAAGGCTGAAGGAACTCTCGTACTCGGTGTATGGATCAACAAAGGAAGCCGCAAGCTCTTCGTTGTAGACAAAGAGACACAGAAGGCTCTGACACCTAAAGTTGACTATACTCTGGGCGGATATGAGAATGGCGTGACAAACGAAGACGGCACAAAGGCATACAACATGGACATCCCTACAAAGGGAACAGAAGGTGACGACCTGTACATCTGGGGTGCAAAAGGCGGCGGCCAGGCAATCTGGGGCTGGCTGAACATACCTATGAAGGCTGACCAGACCTACATGGTGTTCCTGCACAACGCACAGATCGGTGTAAGCGATGTTGAATTTGAAGCCGGCACAAGCGGCATCAACGACATAACAAACAACACATTTGACGCAGATGCTCCTGTATACAACCTTGCCGGACAGCGCGTAAGCAAGGATGCGAAGGGCATACTGATTCAGAACGGAAAGAAGTTCATCAGAAAATAAGCCTGATGACGATTGTGTACGAATCGTACGTAAACCAATAAACATCTTTTATACATAACGCACAAATAATCTTCCTAAAGACAGCACGCCTGTCATTAGGAGGATTATTTGCTTTTGGGGGATATGATTAATCCTGACTCTGCTAATCACAGTTTTTCTTTATGACTTGCCACTCCGGCAGCTGCACCATACCGTTGTTCTTTTTGACGAGATGCCCGCAGACACACCAAACGGGCGCAAACGGACAAACAGAAGCATGCCATATCTAATGCGGACATCAAAACACAACCGGCAAAACTCATACATGAAGGATAAAAAAACATATATTTTCTATGTCTGCCATGCGACAAATATGCACCATCCGAGACGTATCATGTTATAAATCAGCCGTTTACACCGGAGATAAAAGCGACAAATGGTTTAATGCAACCTTTTGTTTTTATTTTTTATTATATTTTGGTTACATTTTTCTATTATATTCGTCAAAGATTTATAAAGGAGAAAATATGCCCTGATGCCATGGGCAAGACATACTTGAAAAAACAAATTTAATTATATTGTATAACATTAATAAAAACATTCTTATGAAGAAAAATCATTTTTCACTACGAAGAAAGGCATACGCCCTGATGTCGCTTGCGGCAGGCGTGCTGCTCTTTGCTTCATGTGCGCAGGATGGTTTCGACGAAGAAAGCTTCGACAGCGGTGTATACAACACACAGCTTGAGGCTCCTTCAACAGACGACATCCAAATCACGGCAAGCGCAGATGGAACACAACAGACCATCAGCTGGCCGGTAGTCTATGGTGCAGGCGGCTATCATGCCATCCTGACTAACACTACTGCAGGAGAAGTATTGGTAGACTCTGTCTACGACGGCACTTCATTCGCCGTAGCACGTGTTGAGGACAACAACTACGAACTGTCTCTGGAGGTTCTCGGCAACGAGGAAAGAAACAACACAGGCTGCGACCCTGTAATCAAGACTTTCAACACCTTTGCCGTTGCATTTGCAACAATTCCTTCAGGAAGCGACCTCTGCGAATACTTCCAGAACAACCCTATACCTGAAGGCAACGAAGAGGAACTTGTATACGACCTTGAGGAAGGCGGACAGTATACAGTTTCAGGAATTCTTGACTTTGGCGGAAACAAGATACAGCTGCGCTGTACAAACGACCAGAAGAGACCTACAATCACTTATGGTGAACAAGGAACAATACGCACATCAGCTCCTCTGAAACTGAAGAGCCTCAACTTTAACTGCAGCGCATCTGCAAACGAGGCAATAGGACTGAGCGAGACACCTGACGAGAGCATAAAAGGCGCAACAGGCAGCGGCGACTACTACAACATAATGGGTACGCTGCATATCACAAGCTGTAACTTTGAAGGAGTGAATGCCCAGTTTATACACGACAACAACAAGAAATATTGTATTGAGACATGTGTCATTGACAACACTGTGGTGAAACTGACATCTACAGCATCAAGCGGCGTAAACAGCAATGCCATAATCTACTTCAAGTCAGGATTCATCAACAATCTGACCGTACAGAATTCTACATTCTGGAACGCCGGCGACTCTGATGCAAAATACTTCATACAATACAACAACTCAGGACGCTGCGACCGTGCCGGATACACATCTAACAGCGTAAACATCAAGAACAGCACATTCTACAACATCGCAAAATCAGGACAGTGGGCTAACTACAGCGGATTCAGCGGCAAGGCAACATCAGTATTCGTACTGACAAACACAATATTCGTTGACTGTGCCAAGGAAATAGCACGCCGCTTCATCGGCGGTAACTTCAGCACAAGCCCGTCATACACATTCCTTAACAACACTTATCTGCAGGATGCTGCCACAGACACTTATGACAATGAAGAGAACTACGACAAGAGTGGCACTGCAATAAAGAGCAACCCGCAGTTTGCAGACCCGACAAACGGCGACTTCACTGTCAACGGAAGCGAACAGCTGTCTAAGAGAACCGGCGACCCGCGCTGGCTTCCGGCTGCAGAATAATAATCGATAACAAAAGAAAAACATAAGATATGAAAAGAAAATTCATAAAAGCTCTATGCTTCGGCCTCATGGTTTGTGCTGCCACACCGGCACTGGCACAAAGCCAGACGGTGAAGGGTACAGTCGTTGACGAAAACGGCGACCCTATCATTGGCGCATCTGTCCGCATAAGCGGCAAGGATGACACCGGTGTGATAACCGACATAAATGGTAACTACACCATCTCTGCACCCAAGGGCAGCAAGGTGACAATATCCTACATCGGATATCTTACACAGACTGTTGCTCCAGGCGGAAGAACACAAATGCAGGAAGACTCACAGAATCTTGAAGAAGTTGTCGTAGTAGGTTACGGTGTGCAGAAGAAGGCTCACCTGACCGGTTCTGTTGCAACTGTTCCTATGGACGAGATTCAGGACATGACCTCAGGCGGTCTGGCAAGCAGTCTGTCAGGACTTGTCAACGGTCTGAGCGTAAGCGGCGGCGACACCCGTCCGGGCGAAAACGCAACAATGTATATACGTGACACCAACTCGCTCGGCGACGTAGGTAGCGTGGCACAGCAGCCTCTGTTCGTCATCGACGGATACATCTATCCCAACGACGTAAAGGTGGGCAACTCAACACAGAACCTCGGTGCAGAGGCATTCAACAACCTCGACCCGGCAGAAGTGGAGAGCATCTCTGTGCTGAAGGACGCTTCAGCAGCCGTCTACGGTGCACGTGCGGCCAACGGTGTTATCCTCGTTACCACAAAGAAGGGTAAGCTCGGCGCACCGCGCATCTCTTACAGCGGCACATTCGGTTTCACAGACGCCGTATCACATCCCAAGATGCTGAGCGCATACGAGTATGGCCGTCTCTACAACGCTGTTGCAGCAGCCGACCCGAAGAACACATCGCTCAACCATCTTACAGACCTCTATCAGGCAGACGAGCTCAACGCCATGAAGGGCCTCAACTACGACCTGCTGGACAAATACTGGGAGACTGGCGTTACGATGAAGCATAACGTAAACCTCAGCGGAGCAACTGACCGTGCAAGCTATTTTGCAAGTCTTTCTTACTTCGACCAGGACGGAAACCTCGGCAACCTTGACTACAACCGCTGGAACTACCGTGCAGGAGTAGACGTTAAGGTAAGCCAGTGGCTGGGTGCAAACCTCAGTGTATCAGGCGACTACGGAAAGAAGAACACACCTTACATCAAGGTGGGCGGTACTTCTAACGAAAAAGACTACAACATCCTGCTCACACGTCCGCGCTATATTCCGGAGTATGTCAACGGCCTGCCAATCGCAGCATACGGAATAAGCAACACTCAGGTGGACGATGACCAGAACTACTCATTCTCTGAACTGAGAAACAACGGCGACTACAGCCGCACGATGAACTCTAACATCAACATTCAGGGAAGCATCAACTACGACTTCGGATGGAGCAAGATACTGAAGGGACTGAAGCTGAGATTCTCTTACTCAAAGAGCATCAACACAGACAAGACCAACCAGTATGGCTCTGAATACAAAGTGTACACAATGCAGACACGCCCCGGAAGCGGAAGCCACCTGTATACTCCGGTAGAAGGTCAGGACTACAGCCAGTTTATCACAGAGGCGAACCTGCTGCCCCATACAATAGCCAACGGCGACCCGTCACAGCTCAACCGCTCGATGACTCGCACCGACAATTATCAGATGAACTTCACAGCATCGTATAACAGAGACTTCGGCGAGCATAGCATCGGCGCTCTCTTCTCAATAGAAAAGTCAGAAGCCGAAAGCGAATATCTCTACGGCATGGTGTCAAACCCCTATCCTTTCACAACAGGACAGTCAAACTCGGCTGAGGCAGTCACTAAGGTTATCACCTTCACCCGCAGTGAATCGGGAACCCTCTCATACATCGGCCGCATCAACTATGCTTATGCGGACAAATATCTGGCAGAATTCCTTATCCGTTCAGATGCTTCAACCAAATTCGCTCCTGTTAACTATTGGGGCATATTCCCGTCATTCAGCGCCGGCTGGGTTATGTCTGAGGAAAAATGGTTTAAGGAAGCACTTCCATGGGTAGATTTCCTCAAGCTGCGTGGATCGTTCGGTATGACAGGACGTGACAACACAGCCGCATGGCAGTGGATGCAGGTTTACGCACAGGACGCTAACCGCGGTCCGGTGTTCGGAACAGGATTAGACAACGAAAGCGAAAACCGTATAACCATCAACAAGAACAACTCTGCCGTAAACAAGGATGTTCACTGGGATAAGGTTTACAAAGCCAACTTCGGTCTCGACTTCACCGTACTTGACAACCGTCTGAGCGTTACTTACGATATGTACCGCGAGTGGAACCGCGACATGCTGATGAACATCAGCCAGGCTATCGAGGGAACAATCGGTACACAGTCGGCAGCAGTAAACCTTGGCGAGATGGACAGCTGGGGCTACGAGTTGAGCGCTACATGGCGTGACAAGATCGGCAAGGACTTCAAATACCGTATCGGCCTCAACACAGGCTACAGCGACAACAAGGTGCTGAACATGGACTTCGCCACAGACTATATCTATCGTCAGATACAGCGCGGCGGACGTACAGACATCGGTCTGTGGGGTATGCAGTGCATCGGCATGTTCCGTTCATTCCAGGATATTGAGGAGTATTTCGACAAATACAACATCACATCTTACCTCGGAATGAGCAAAGACGAGGTTCGTCCGGGTATGCTTATATATAAGGATGTACGCGGACCGCAGCAGGAAGACGGAACATACGCAGGACCTGACGGCGTGGTAGACAAGGACAACGACCAGGTATGTCTGTCTAACCGCAACAATCCTTACAGCGTTACAATGAACCTCGGCGCAGACTACAAGGGATTCTCTCTCACAGCCCAGCTGAGCGCTTCATGGGGTGGATACAGCTTCGTTGACGCTTCTGCACTGAAGTCAGGCTCAGGCGTAGACGACCTCGAGTTCACCAACATGTCTTCATTCTGGAATGTTGACAACATGTACTCATATCAGGACATATACGATGCAGCCGGCAACCTCGTAGTAGCTGCCAACCGCAACGGAAGCCTGCCTAACCTCGCTTACCAGAGCGTAAACGCAATAACATCATCGTTCTGGAGAATAAGCGGAACACGAGTAAAACTGAGCCGTCTGACACTGGCCTACACTATTCCGTCAAGCCTCGTGAAGAAAATCGGTATACAGTCAGCCCGCGTAAACGTTACAGGCCAGAACCTGCTGAGCTTCTATAATCCTTATCCAGACAACTTCATGGATCCGATGTGCAGCTACGGTTCTTATCCTACACTGCGTCAGTTTACAGTTGGAGTAAATCTTACATTCTAAGAAAATATAACCGTTTAATAGAATTTTATCAATGAAAACAAATATAATAAAAGTGTTCGGACTTGGCCTCATCGCAAGCATGACCATCACATCATGTAGTGATGACTTCCTTGAGGAAAAGAAGAACTACGATAACGTAAATACAGGTATTTACGACACAGAAGAGGGATGCCTGCGCCGTGTATACGACGTTTACAGCTGGTGTCTGCCTACGGTTAACAGCGACCCTTCATGGCAGTATCCTTCTACAGGAAGCAACGACACTCAGGCAAAGTCGACTGAGGAGTACAGCGGCTTCGGAGCATTCGTTGATCCGCAGAACCCGCTGTCTGTAATGAGCGGAACATCTGTTCCTGACTATTTCTTCGGTACTCCGAACAACATTCAGAACAACGCATGGGGACGTATCCGCAACATCAACGACGCCATTGAAGGCATCTCAGGCGGCGCCCTCTCACAGGAGAAGAAGGACGAATATCTCGGACAGCTCTACTTCTTCCGTGCATGGTGCTACTATAACCTCGTGAAATACTACGGAGGTGTGCCTATCGTAACTGAGGTTCAGGACCCTGTTGAAGGTGTGGTTAACCCTCGCCGTTCAGCAAAGGCTTGTATAGACTTCATCCTCAGCGACCTTGACCAATCAGCCAAGATGCTTGCTGACAAGACTATGAACGGCGGCTGGTCGAGCGACGAATGGGGTATGGTAACAACAGGAACAGCCCTCGCGCTGAAAGGCCGTGTGCTGCTGCTGTGGGCTAGCCCGCTGTTCAACCGTGCCAACGACGAGACACGCTGGAAGAACGCATACACACAGATGAAGGCCGAGCTCGACTCTATCAACTCTTGCGGCTATGGTCTGTTCACATCTACAAACAACGTAAACGGTTCAGACTTCGCACTGCAGTTCAACCAGAGCGACAAGAACCCTGAGGCTGTGTTCGTAACTCTCTACAACACTGTACAGGCCGGCGACGGTCAGAAGAACAGCAACTGGGAGCGCTACATCCGTCCGAAGAACACAACAGGTTCTGGCAAGAACGCTTCTGCAATGCTGATAGACATGTTCCCGATGGCTGACGGTAAGCGCCCGGCTTCTGCCGACACTTACACAAAGCTCGAGGCTTCGTCTATGGCATACGACCGCGAACATCCGTTCATGAACCGCGACCCGCGCTTCTACCGCACATTCGCATTCCCCGGCTTCCGCTGGGCTTACAACGGCAACAGCAGCGTTCAGGAGGCTGATCCTAACAACCCGCTGTATGACGACGGAAAGAACTATGAACTCTGGAACTATGTATGGTATACAGACCTCGACGACCAGGGCGACCCTGAGAGCGGAAACGACTATGGTGCAGACAACCTGCTGACAAACTGCTCTGGCGTTTACGTGCGCAAGCGTTCTGACGACTACGACGTAAATACAAACTCTATGTACACCTTCACCGGTACAGCAAGCAACGGCGGATTTGCTTATTCAGCTCAGCCTTACATCGAGCTCCGCTACGCAGAGGTGCTGCTCAACCTTGCTGAGGTTGCATGCGGTGCAGGCGAGCTGACAGACGCCGTAAGCTATCTGAAGCAGGTTCGTGCCCGCGCAGGCTACACCGGCGAGAACAACTACGGACTGCAGAGCAACCTTGAGTCAGACCAGGCTGCATGTATGTCGGCCATTCTCTATGAGCGCCAGATAGAGTTTGCATACGAGGGCAAGCGTTTCGACGACCTTCGCCGCTGGATGCTCTACGACGGTGGTGCAACAAAGGTTGAGGGTGCGCCTTCAACATGGACACTGACAGGATGGGGCGGCAACACATGTACATGGCTCGGCTTCAAGCAGCTCAACGGACAGCGCCGTGAGAACATGGAATTCCGCGTAGCCGACAAGTATGGTGTTGGCGGAACAACAGCCGACAGCGACCCGCTGCTGAAGAACGGCGGAACACGCTGTGCAGCAGTAGACCTCCGCAAGGAGCTCAACCCGCAGCTGGAAACTCTGAAGACATGGTACAGCGACAACCTCGTTCGCAAGGACAAGAAGGGCGACTCTTACGACCAGAACAAGGTTAAACTCTACATGAACTTCCTGCCCCGCTACTACTTCCTCGGACTGACACAGGGAGCACAGAACAACAACAAGGCTCTGGAGCAGACCATCGGTTGGGAAGACAGTCAGCACGGAGGTTCAGCCGGAACATTCGACCCGCTGGCAGACGAATAAACATAGCTAATCTATATAAAAAGAGGCATGCCGCAAATGGCATGCCTCTTTTTTATATCCATACACAAGGGTGACGGAGAAACATCAGACACGAGCCGCAGACACGCCGACTACCACCGTGAGCCTGCACCACTCCCTGCCCTACCGACACATTCATGCATTCTGCATGCAATTTACTTTATACCGAGTGAAAGCCAACAGCCCTTGACCGCAAATTCTGCCCTTGCAGACAACCTAAGCGGCACCGATCAGCACAAAGCAAAACCATGATGCGGCAAAATCAGAATGACATACTTGTAACAAAAGTCAAAAAACACCGGCTGACAAAACAAAATGTATATTATGAAAAGACTATTTTGCCTTAATTACATATATATTTTGTAATTTTGCACCCTGAAAATGAGCATAGGTATGACTATTCGTCAAATTTCATTAAAATAAAGGCAAAAAGATTATGGAAGAAACTCAGCAGTCTGACTCCCTGGAGGTGTTACGCCGTAAACTCGACTTGCTGCTGCGCACCGGTCAGTTATTGATGGAAAGTTCGGCAGACACCAGCCGCATAATACGCAACATGGACCGCACGGCGGCATATCTGGGCCTGCCGGAAAAGAAGCTGCACATTCACATCACCTACAACATGCTGATGGTAAACCTCAGCGACAAGACCCATTCTTTCTCTAAATTTCAGCGCTGCGACAGGCACGGCATCAACATGGACGCCATATCTGCCATAAGCAAGCTGTCGTGGAGGGCCATCAAAGAGGACTATACCCTCGACCAATACGAGAAGGAGCTGGAAAGAATAAAGAACAAGAAGCGCAACTACAGCCCGTGGCTCACAGCCATAGGAGCCGGTCTGGCCTGCGGCGGCTTCTGCGTTCAGTTCGGCTGCGACTGGCCTGCGTTTATCTATTCTTCGATAGCAGCCATAGCAGGCTTCCGCCTTAGAGCATGGCTCAACTCGACAGGCTCAAACGAATACGTCAACATTGCCTTTGCAGCATTTTTCTCCACACTGCTGGCATACCTGTCAGCATACATCTCGCTGCCGGTGATTGAGTCGCACATACCGTCGGCACTGATACCCTTCACACACAGCGACACACCTTGGCATCCGCTCATGGCCTGTGCCCTGTTCATCGTTCCGGGCGTACCGCTGATCAACTTTGTGAGCGACATGCTCGACAGCCACATCAGCATAGGCATAACGCGGGCCGTCAACACGCTCATGATAGTGGCGGCCATGTCGTTCGGCATAGTAATAGCCATCAAGGTGTGCGGCATAGACAACTTTGTGAAAGACCTCAGCATGACGCCACACAACAGCTATCTGGCCTATGCCGTGGCGGCAGCCATATCGGCCATGGGCTTCTCTATGATATTCAACATACCGCGGCGTCTGCTCTGGGTGGTGGCCACAGGAGGCATAATAGCCGTATGCACGCGTAACTTCGTGAACCTCGGACCGAGCAACGGCAACGTGGGACTCGACTGGGGCCTCATCCTTGGCTCGCTCATAGGCTCGTCGCTCATAAGCATCATCTGCATAAAGGCCGTTCACATATTCCACACGCCTCACCACTGCCTGTCTATCCCGAGTGTCATCCCGATGGTGCCGGGCGTGCTCATGTACAGGGCTCTCTTTGCACTGATAGAAATGCACGGAGTGGTCGGCGAGCTTACCATCGCCATACATAACGGCATAAGGGCGTCACTGATTATTCTCTGCATAGCCATCGGCGTGGCCATTCCTAACATATTTGCACGCAAATGGATTGCACCTGAACGCCATAAGAAACTGATAAAGATGATAGCCGAGCGCAAAGTGAGAGGTAAGTTTGTCGACCTTGAACACATGAAATAACCTCTGAATCAGCGGCCACAGCGACTGCACGGAAGGTCTGAAAGAAGGCACGGCATGACAGTTTCTGCAACATATAAAGAGAGACCGTGGCTGATGAAAATATAAAAGGTGTCCTTTTGCACTGCGAAAGGGCACCTTTTGCGTTGTAAAAGGGCATCTTTTAGGAGCCAAAAGACGGCATTCTGCAACGCATTGAATATCAAGAGATTACGACATAAGTACAATCAGTCTCAGCCATAACCCACTGATAGGGCCCAACAATGGCAGCCGCGGCTGGATAATGAGGCCTGCTGCAAGCCTAAACGCGAATTGCCCTACATACCTAATACAGTCTGATTTTATAAGCAGACTGATGCTTTCTGCCGGCTATGTGAGTCTTTCTGCCGGATTGCCGTACGTCTGTTCTTGACGTAAGCAGCCATACCTGCGAAAAATCCGTCGGCCATCCACATCATATTAAACGAAAAAATCCTGCCTAATCTCTATGACTGATTTGGGTTAAAAGAAAAAAAATGGCGCAGAATAATAAGTACAATAAAAAAACATACGCGTCGTTTTGTAAGTATAGGTAATTACTGAAACAAACAATTTGTCAATCTGATATGAAAAAAAATCTAACAAGCCGCTGCCTTGCCATTCTGCTGATAGCCGGATTGTGCACAGTTAAGGCCATGGCAGGCAAGGCAAAAAAAGAGGTTTACATTCCGATGGACTATTCGGCATGCGGATATCATGCGTCTGAAATAGCCATTCCGGATGTACGAAACGCTGTCTTCGTGGGCAGCAACGGGGCCGACTGCTACGAGAAACTGCAGCGCGCCATCAACTACGTGTCGGCACTGAAACCCGACAAGAACGGCCACCGCGGAGCCGTACTGCTGGGCGAAGGCACTTTCAGAATAAGCAAACCGCTGCGCATAAGCACATCGGGAGTGGTGATAAGAGGTGCCGGACGCGACAAAACCACCATAATAAAGCAGGGCTATGACAGAGGTGCACTGCTCTATATCGAGGGCGGAATGAAGATGACTGGAGGCGACACCATTGCCGTTGCAGGCGAAAAAACCATGGCCGGAGCCACTACGCTGACGCTGACATCTGCCGCCAAGATACAGAAAGGCAGCCGTATAAGAATTGTAAGGCCGTCGACAAAGGAATGGATAGCGTCGCTCTGCTGCAACGACTTCGGCGGAGGACTCGACTACACCGGATGGAAACCCACCGACATCGACATAACATGGGACAGAACCGTCGGCGCCGTAAACGGCAACAGCATAACGCTCGACGCGCCGATAACCACCACGCTCGACAAAAAATACGGCGGGGGCTTCGTTGTTACGGGATATAACAGCGCAGAGATAAGCGAATGTGGCGTTGAGAACCTTACTCTCATGTCGGAACACAACTCATGGAACCCTAAGGACGAAGACCACTGCTGGGACGCGATTTGGGCTGACAATGCGCGCGACTGCTGGGTAAGACGTGTGGAATTCAGGCACTTCGCAGGCAGCGCAGTAAATTTGCAGAAGCAGACAAGCCGCATAACGGTTGAAGACTGCATTGCAGGCGAGCCCGTGTCGGAGACAGGAGGATGGCGCAGATGCGTGTTCATAACACGCGGACAGCAGACCCTGATACAGCGCTGCGTGTCGCGCCAGGGCATACACGACTTTGCGGCAGGCTTCTGTGCTGCAGGCCCCAACGCCTTTGTACAGTGTGAGGGCGAAAACTCTTTGGGCTTCAGCGGAAGCATTGGCTCATGGGCAGCCGGACTGCTGTTTGACATTGTGAATATCGACGGCAACGACATAAGCTTCAAGAATCTTGAGCAGTTCCAGTTTGGAACGGGCTGGAACACGGCCAACAGCATGATGTGGCAGTGTACAGGCTCAACTCTCTACTGCTATTCGCCCGACAGCGACAACCGCAACAGCGCACACGGATGCTGGGGCACGCTGACAGGCAACGCCGAATGGACAAGCAGCAACGACCACGTGCAACCGCGCAGCCTCTTCTACGCACAGCTCGAGAAGCGCATGGGCAAAGAAGCCATAAACGGATACATACTGCCCAGAAACACCAACGCATCGAGCAGTCCTGAGATTGCACAGGCGCAGATCATGGCACAGGTGTCGCTGACACAGCCAAGACTGACTATGGAGATGTGGATAGACTCTGTGCCCTACACAGCAAGCACATCGGCCAAAGGCGTGAAAGACATTGAGAGCGTGAAAGGAAACAAGTATGACGTGGCTGAAAATGACGGCAAAGCCATGAAATTTGCAATAGAGAACGGCCACATCACAGCCGACGGCAAGCTGATAACGGGCAACAACTACCAGATACCATGGTGGGCCGGACGCGTGAAGGACAACTTCGTGAAGAAAGGCGCACGCCCTGCCATAACACGCTTCGTGCCGGGACGCGAGGGCACCGGCTGGACCGACCGCATAGACTCTGTGGTGACATATCTCGACAAAAACAACTTCTGCATCTTAGATCACCACTACGGACTGTGGTATGACCTGCGCCGCACTGACCATGAGCGCGTGCGCCGTGCCGACGGCGACGTTTGGGCTCCGTTCTACGAGCAGGCTTTCAGCCGTACAGGACAAGGCACCGCATGGGACGGGCTGAGCTGCTACGACCTTACAAAGCCTAACCAATGGTACTGGATGCGACTCAACGAGTTTACCGAAAAAGGTGCAGAGAAAGGCATACTGCTGTTCAACCAGAACTATTTTCAGCACAACATACTCGAGGCAGGAGCCCACTGGGTAGACTGTCCGTGGCGTCCGGTGAACAATGTCAACGGCACCGACTTTCCCGAACCTGTACCTTTCACAGGCGACAAGCGTATATTCATGGCCGAGCAGTTCTACGACATCAACAACCCCATACTGCGACCGCTGCACAAGCAGTACATCCGTCAGTGTCTCGACAACCTCAAGGACAAGGGCAACGTGGTGCAGCTGCTGAGCGAGGAATATACAGGTCCGCTGCACTTCACACGCTTCTGGCTAGAGACAATAGCCGAATGGGAAAAAGAGACAGGCCTGCATCCTATGGTGGCGCTGAGCTGCACAAAGGACGCCCAGGACGCCATACTTTCCGATCCGGAGCTGTCGAAGGTGGTAGACATCATCGACATAAGATACTGGCACTACAACACCAAGGGCCTTTGGGCGCCAGAGGCAGGCAAGAACCTTGCTCCGCGACAGTTCATGCGCAAGATGAAGGTAGGCAAGACTGGATTTGCCGAGGCATATAATGCCGTGAAGGAATACCGCACAAAGTATCCCGAAAAGGCAGTAACATTCTTCTCGCAGCAATATCCGCAGTACGGCTGGGCCATCCTCATGGCCGGAGGCTCTTGTCCAAACGTGGCCATAGGCAGCGACAAACTGCTGACCGACCTGACAAAGATGAGCTACATCAGCGGCGAAGGCAACTCAGCCACTCAGGTGATAGGCAACCCTGCCGTTGGATATGTGATATATGCCCATGGCGAAGGCGACATTACGCTCAACGTTGAGAACGGAAAATACACACTGCATGCCGTCGACACGAAAAGCGGAGTGGTAAAAACTGTGAAGAAGAGCGAAAAAATTTCAGGCACATACACAATAAGCGGTAAAGCCAAAGACACAGCCTACTGGCTGGAAAGATTATAAGAAATCATAGAATTTACTGATAACAGGTGTTGATTTTACACGTCAATACCTGTTTTTCGTATTTATAAATCAATTTTTCCCATTCTTTTAAGCCGTTCATCACTAATTTTGCAGCAAAAGAACGAGAAAACCTATGATTAACTTTACCGAACTTTACGACAAAACAATTGATAACCTTTTCGCATTCGGAACCAAATTCACCTCCGACCGCGAAATGATTAAAGACTGCATACAGGACGTCTTTGTCAAGTTGTACACCAAACGCGGTGAACTTGAATCAGTGATCAACATTGAGTCGTATCTGTATGTATCATTAAGGAACAGGATCAACGACGAGTTCAGACACAACACTCATGTCTGCGACAACGAGATTAACGATAACAACGTAAAGCCGCTCTTCGACAGCGAAACATACGACATGGAACGCATCGAAGAAGAGCAGAAAAAGAACAGCACCCTTACAGAATATGTAAAATGCCTGTCGCCCAGACAGCAGCAGATAATAAAGCTCTACTATATTGAGCAGCGCAAATATGACGATATCTGCCAGATTATGGGCATAAACTATCAGTCGGTGCGTAACCTCATGCACAGAAGTCTGCTAAGATTGCGTTTTTTAGCAGCAAGAAATGAGGCTGTATAAAGAGTACAAAACAAACTGCTTGCCGTCATATTATAAAATAATATAAGATGGCAAAAAAACAGAACATTAAAACAATGGCTGACAGGATTCTGTCAGGCAACAGATTTAACATTCCCCCTCTTACAGAGATGGAGAAAAAAGAACTCAAAGAGAGAACTCTATTGACTATTTTACAGCTGAAAGAGCTTTAACGCATAATACACTTTTTTATAATAGCAAACGAGAACGGCCGCAAATCTTATGATTTATGCGGCCGTTCGTTATCAAAAAGACTTATTTTTACCATTATTTATTACAACGCATTTTTAGCACGCCTATCTATTTTCGCATACATCAACCGCAGCATATCCTGTATGTAAAAGCCAAAAAGAAGGCATTGCAGCATAACCGGCACTGCAAACGAAACGTACCTAAGGCAAAACCGTACATATATAAAAACAGGACCGCAACACTGCGGCCCTGCCAGAATAATTGATATAATCTAATACAAATCAGGCTTAGTCAGACACCTGATTATTCGCTTTTTGCTGTCTTTATTTCGCCTTCTTCGTTGACATCAAGCTCAAGCACCTTCAGACTTCTTAGCCATGTAACGTCGTTAGAGGGCACACAGTCGTGATGGAACAGATACCATTTGCCCTTATACTGAACGATAGAATGATGGGTTGTCCACCCTACCACCGGCTCAAGCACCACTCCTTTATATGTAAACGGCCCATAAGGATTGTCGCCTACTGCATAGCACAGCAGATGAGTGTCGCCTGTTGAATAAGAGAAATAATACTTTCCGTTGCACTTGTGCATCCATGAAGCCTCAAAGAAGCGGTGAGGATCAGAGGCAGCAAGCGGCTTGCCGTTTTCGTCAACCACAAGCACGGGTTTCGGCTCTTCGGCAAACTGCAGCACGTCATCGGTCATCTTAACCACTCTTGACGGCAATGCAGGCTCATCTCCTTCGGGCAGATACTCCTTGCCCATGGCTTTGTTGTCCTTATAGCGCTGAAGCTGTCCGCCCCAAAGTCCGCCGAAATATACATAAATAGAGCCGTCATCATCCTTGAAGACACAAGGGTCTATCGAGTAAGATCCGCGAATGTGGTCGGCCTGCGGCTTAAACGGACCTTCAGGTCTGTCTGCAACAGCCACTCCGAGGTGGAACACATCATTCTTGTCCTTTGCGCTGAAGATAAGATAATACTTACCGTCTTTCTCAACGACATCATTGTCCCACAGCTGTCTGCCTGCCCATGGAATATCCTGCAGGTCGAGAATCGTGCCACAGTCGGTAGCCTCTTCGTTCTCTATATCAGTGAGCGTGAGCGCATGATAGTCTTTCATTTCGAAATGACCGCCGTCGTCATCAAACGCAGCACCTGAATCCCAGTCGTGAGACGGATAAATATACAGTTTGTCGTTAAACACATGTACAGACGGGTCTGCCATATAATCAGACGGGAAAAGATATCTTGCTTTTTTCATGATTATTAATTTTAAAAGTTGTTTCTATTTAATTTATTGAACTTATTTCTCAAAGATCTTTATAATCTTGTCGACCACCGGCTTAGGCTTATTGCTGCGGTCGAAGAGCAGCGGATAGTTTACACGTCCGGGAACGGGGAAATCGTTAAGCCATGAACGTGTGTCTGTAACACCCCACAGAGTGACGCGCGAGATCTGTCCGCGATGGCGATAGTAGATATTGAAAATGTCGAGATAACGCTTTTCAAACTCTTTTTCAACATCCTCGGGAAGTCCGTTCTTATACGGATTCAGTGCATCAGCATACTTGAAGTTCTGACTTATCTCTGCTCCGCCAAACTTTTCAGGATTTGGCAGGACATTTACATCAAGCTCAGTAATCATCACCTTAACGCCACAGGCAGCAAAGGCATCTATCGACTTCTCGTATTCATCAAGGTCGGGATATTCGAGTCCGTTGTGCGACTGCATTCCGATTCCGTCAACGCGGTAGCCTTTCGACTTCAACTCTCTGACAATACGGCAAACAGCGTCGCGCTTTGCTGGCTTTGCCAGCGAATAGTCGTTGATATAGAGTTCCGCATTAGGATCGGCCTCATGGGCAAACTTAAATGCAAGTTCAACAAATTCAGGACCTATTATGCGATAATATGGAGAATTACGGAAGGTGCCGTCATCGTTAAAAATCTCGTTTACGACATCCCATCCCAAGATACGTCCCTTGTAACGGCCTACAACTGCTGAAATATGACGGTGCATACGGTCGATGAGTACATCGCGTGAAACGGTGTCGCCACGCTCGTCGGTAAACATCCATACAGGAGGCTGAGAATGCCATACAAGGCAATGGCCGATAATGGCGAGACCATTGTCCTGACCAAACTTTACAAAACGGTCGGCATCGTCCCAGAAGAAACGGTTTTCTTCAGGATGAATCTCCTCCCCTTTCATACAGTTTTCTGCCACAATAGAGTTAAAGTTATTCTTAACGACGTTTGTTTCATCCGGCGTCCTGTTCCATATCTGGTCATCATTCATGGCCGCTCCGACCAGGAAGTAGCGTCCCAACACATCTTTAAGAGTCTTGGTGTTTCCGGCAGAAACGGGCAATGCACCTGCCATAGCGAACATACATGCCAGCAAAAATACTACATTTCGTTTCATTTTTATATTAAGCTTTTTCAGTTGAACGTTTTTCTATTTCCATGTTTATCTTATCAATAACCTCGTCTGTAAGCTCATATTTTGAAATTATGAACATTGAAAGACCTAACAGCAAGGCCGGAATGACAGCTACAAGCCAAAGAATACCCTGCTCTGCAAAAGCAGTCTGCGAAACAGCATTGTTCTTGTCGAAACCGACAAAAGCCAGAATAAGGCCGGGAACAACGCCTCCGAGAGCCATACCGGCTTTATAGAATATACCGGTAAGGGCGTTTACGATGCCTGAAATACGCTTGCCATGAGTGTATTCGCCATAAGAAATAACCTCAGGAACGAGCGCCCACATATATCCCGTGGCAACGATAACTCCGGTAGACTTGATAAACTGTGCAAGATATACCAGCCATATCTGTGAACGGAGCGACGGCACCATTGAGATAATATAAATAAGTATCATACCGAGAATGGCAACAGACAAGAAGATGTTGAACATGCCACGCTTGCCAACCTTGCGCTTGATGGCCGGAACCATAGGCATGAAAATAAATGCCGGAACTGAACCAAGAGCCATGAAGTAAGCCAGCTGGTCGGCTGAAGAGTGTATGTTGTAAATCATGTAATAAGAACCGGCAGAGTTGCCTATTGCCATCATGGCGAAAGCCGTTACAAAGAAGAAGGCAAGAATGCGCAACGGACGGTTGCGGCGGAACTCAACCCAAAGGTCGCTCACCTTAACGTCGTCGGTCTCACTCTTATCCATAACCACACGTTCCTTTGTCTGAGTGAAGCAGAACAGCAGCAACACAAGACCGGCCACAGCATAGATGGCCATTGTTACGAACCAAGCATTGGCTGATTCAACGGTATTTATCTTGCCGTCGGGCGATAATGTTGCCACAATCATAGGTATGCCATATGCAACGGCAAGTCCTCCGACGTTGGCAAGAAACATTCTTACAGACGTAAGCACGGTTATTTCTTCCGTATCGCGGGTCAGCGACGCATTAAGCGCACCATAAGGCACATTTATCAGAGTGTAGAGCATAGACATGCCCACATAAGTGATGTATGCATAAAGCAAAGACCCGGAGAAGCCATCCCAGAAACATAATATGGCGAAGCCCGTAAGCGGCACGCCGGCCAGCAAAAGGTAAGACCTGTACTTGCCAAACCTTGGATTATGCTTATCGACATAGGTTCCTACAACAGGGTCCCAGATAACATCCACCACCCTGACAATCAGGAACATAAATGCAGCAGCAGAAGGGTCGAGGCCATATACGTTTGTATAAAACATAAGCAGATACATCGATATGGTCTGATAAATAAGGTTTTGGGCCAAATCACCTGATCCGAAACCTATTCGCTGAAGCCACGACAGCTTGTAAAAGCCTCTCGAGGCTGCGTTTTCCATCGTGTTTGAACTCATCTTTTTTAATTTAAATTTGTTTTGTAACTAAGGTAAACCAATTATGCTATTTTATTATTTTTGCGGCATACTCACCCATAACCTTATATCCTGCGGCATTAGGATGCAGCCAGTCGTCCTGCAAATCTGCCTTTAACTTTGAAGACTCTGAAGGATCGCGCATAAGCTTGTCAAAGTCTATCACGTCATCAAACGTTCCGCTTGTTCTTATCCACTCATTCACCGCCTGTCGTGCGGCCTCACGGAAGAATGTAAAATAAGAATGTCCGGCAAAAGGAGTTATCGTTGCTCCATATACCTTATATCCACGTTCGCGTGCCTTCTTGGCAAGCTGCTGATAAGCCTCAATAAGCTTGGCTGCCATAGCCTCACTGTTGCCGTTGATAGACCCCAAGTCGTTGACACCCTCAAAAATCACCACAGCCGAAACGCCTCTCTGTGCCAGGATATCCCTGTCATAGCGCTGCATGGCAGGCGTACCGAGTCCGCCGTTCAACACGCAGTTACCGCCAATTCCGAGGTTAAGCACAGCCAGGTTCTTTCCGCCGGCCTGCAGGTTTGTAGCCAGGATGTCTGTCCAACGGTTCTGCATATTTGTAGTACTTCCTCTACCGTCTGTTATCGAGTTACCCAACACGGCCACTGCACTATTTTCATTTCCGCAAATATCTATTGCTGAAATATTGTACCAGTGGTCTACCTTTATTCCTTTTGAGAAATCGCTGCCGGGCTTTGACACACCTTTAATAATATATGACGTTGTACGCGAACCGAGATGTGATGTGGCTTCTGAAGGCGTGCTGCCATAATTTATTGTTATGGCAAGGCGCTGCAGCGGTTTAAGGTCAAACTTAACTGCATCAGACATTACAGCCTTGCCGGCTGCAATGGTAACATTGCGTTTCTTGCCAAAAGTAAGATACTTTGCAGAGCTCTTGTCGATAACACACGAATCTTCTGCATCTGCGATGTAAACCGACTTGATTTCAACAGGCGTCTTGCTGTATTCGTTTGAAAGTTGAAGCCTCAAGACATCTCCACCAACCGAAACACGCACAATCTGACGCAACGACATGCCCGACAAGTCGGTCTCGGCAGGCATATCCTTTCCGGCAGCAAGCTGAGGTGCCGCTGCCCATGTGCCGGTCCACCGGTTATCCTTAACATCATTACCGGCATTGGCACTCATTGCAATGCTCAACAGAGCAACAATAAAAAACTTTTTCATGTTATTAAATATTAAAGAAACAAGCCGTCGGTGTCACAGCCTTGATGAAAAAGCAGACATCAGTCAGGCTTATACAAAATCAAAATTATTTATCAATTGCAAAAATACTCCATTGTTTTCTAAATGGGGATTATTTTCGTTACCATTGCGTTTCAATTCGTATCATCGGCAACTATTTACAACAAATAAATTAGGTTTTTTATATTTACGTAAGTATTTTTGCATAAAAAACCTTAGTAATATGAAAAATAAAGTAGTTACAGCATTTGTATTCTTTATCTTTTTTGCATCATTAAAAGCTTTTAGTGCAAATAGCTTTATCAGTTTTTCGGCAGGCGACATGCTGCTGAACCAGAACAATGAAGTGACTATATTTGTTGACCAAAACGACTGTAAGGGTGTGATGACGGCTGTACGCAACATGTCAACTGACATCAACAAAGTTTGTGGAGCAGACGTAAAGATCAGCACAAACAGCAACAACGCAAAAATCATTGTAGGCACAATAGGCCACTCTGCTGCCATAGACAAAATAATGAAACAGCGCAAGAACGACATGAAGCAGCTGAAGGGAAAGAGAGAGATGTATGTCATCACCATCGACAACGGCCAGCTGGTGATTGCCGGTAGCGACAGAAGAGGTACGATATACGGGATTTATGAACTGTCAAAACAGATTGGCGTCTCGCCATGGTACTATTGGGCAGACACTCCTATCGAACAGCACAAACATATATATATAAAAAAAGGTGTCTATACGGACGGTGAACCGGCCGTAAGATACCGTGGAATTTTTCTCAACGATGAAGCTCCATGCCTCACAACATGGGTGAAGAACACCTTTGGCACAGAATACGGCAACCACGAGTTCTATGCAAAAGTGTTCGAACTTATACTCCGCCTGAAAGGTAACCTGCTATGGCCGGCCATGTGGGGATGGGCCTTCTACGCTGACGATGAGCTTAACAGCAAGACTGCAGACGAGATGGGAGTGATTGTAGGCACATCGCACCATGAACCTATGGCACGCAACCATCAGGAATGGGCACGTAACCGTGACAAATACGGAAAGTGGAACTATAACACAAATCAGGAAGTACTTGACAAATTCTTTAAGGAAGGAATTGAAAGACGACAGGGTACAGAAGACATTGTAACCATCGGCATGAGAGGCGACGGTGACGAGGCAATGAGCGAGGAGTCTGACGTAGCACTGCTCGAAAAGATAATACGCAACCAAAGACAGATAATCAGTGACGTTACGAAGCAGCGGGCAGACAAGACCCCGCAGATGTGGGCACTTTATAAAGAGGTTATGGACTATTACGACAAAGGCATGAAGGTGCCGGACGACGTTACCATACTGCTGTGTGACGACAACTGGGGCAACGTAAGACGCGTGCCAAACGCAAAAGAAGCAAAACGTGCCGGAGGCTGGGGTCTGTATTACCACGTTGATTACGTTGGCGCACCGAGAAATTCAAAATGGATAAACGTAACACCCACACAGAATATGTGGGAACAGCTCTCGCTGGCTTCTGAATACGGCATAGACCGCATCTGGATATTAAACGTAGGCGACTTAAAACCGATGGAATATCCTATCAGCCTGTTCCTCGACATGGCATGGAATCCAAAGAGATATAACGAAACCAACATAACCGACCACACCCTCGACTTCTGTAAACAGCAGTTTGGCGACGAACAGGCAGAAGAAGCCGCACGCCTGCTTAACCTCTGCTGCAAGTACAATGGAAGAATCACGGCAGAAATGCTTGACCGCAACACATATAACCTTGAAACCGGCGAATGGGAAAAGGTTGTCAACGACTATATGAAACTGGAAGCAGAAGCACTGCGACAATTTATCACACTGAAAGATGAATATAAGGACACATACCGCGAGATAATCCTGTTCCCCATACAGGCCATGGGCAACCTTTACCAGATGTATTACGCACAGGCCATGAACCACAAGCTATACAAGAACAACGACCCTGATGCAAATAAATGGGCCGACAAAGTGGAAGAAGCCTTCAGACGCGACTCTGTATTGTGCGCGCAATATAATCATGAGATTGCCGGCGGAAAATGGAACGGCATGATGATCCAGAAGCACATTGGATACACCAGCTGGAACGACGATTTTGAGAAAGACATGTTGCCCGAAGTGTTCAGAATAGCAGAGAATGACGCCGAAGGCGGCTTCATACACAAGGCAAGCAACGGCTATGCAGCCATAGAGGCAGAACATTTTTACAGCAAGACTGATGCCAAAGATGCCAAGTGGACGGTAATTCCATTTATGGGCAGGACTCTGAGCGGAATATCATTAAGGCCATACAACAAGGAGGTTGAAGGCGCCGGACTGACATACAAATTCGTTACAGACGGTAAATACACAGGCGATGTTAAGGTATATGTCGTAGTGAAGTCAACTCTCGACTTCCTCAATAAAGGCGGACTGACCTATAACATCAGTATTGACGGCAGCGAAGCCAAAACAATAAACTTCAACAAGGATCTGAACGAAAGTCCGGAGAACATCTATACGGTCTACTACCCCACTGTTGCCCGCAGAGTTGTTGAGAGCGTAATAACACTGCCGCTCGGAAAAACAAGCGACAACATGCATGAAATAAAGATAACGCCCAACGATCCGGGCATCGTGTTTGAAAAAATCGTTATAGACATGGGCGGATACAAAAATTCATATCTGCACATGAAAGAATCTGAGAAGTTCAGGACGATGTAATCATAATAAAGGCAAATAAAACATAAAACAATTTGGCGGTTAAGATTTTTTCGTTATTTTTGTAGTTATACAACATACGGATATGAAAAACTTTAAACTTGCTATTTACTTTATTATATATTTGTGTGTATCGTTGTTGGCAATAGCCGACAGCGGTTCACACCTTTATACGTCTGAACGCCTGGCCAGTAACAAGACAACATGTATAATTCAGGATAAATATGGATTTATATGGATAGGAACAGAATATGGGCTTAACAAATTCGACGGTTACAGATTTACACATTACCTCACAGACATCAACGACAGTACGTCTATAATCAGCAATGATGTAACATCTTTCTTAGTTGATAAGAAAGGGCAATTTTGGATTGGAAGCGAGAAAGGCTTGATGAAATACAACTACAAGACCAACGATTTTAAAAGATATCATTGTCCAGACGGCAACACACCAAGAATAGAAACAATTCTCGAAATGAGCAATGGCGACATTCTCATTGCCACTGCCGGATACGGATTATATAAAATATCCAAAGGCACAGATAAAATCATAAAGGATAATTCTTTTTGGAAAAGTCATAATGACGACTATAAAAGCAGAATATTCGAAGATGACATGGGTAACATATGGCAAAACAGTCATCTGCCAATAATAACAAGAATTATTCTGAACAAAGAAAAAGTTCCCGTACAATTCAAAGATTTTAAACTTAACCATGGTCCTGCTATTAGCTTTATAAAGAATGGCGCTAAAAGTTTTTATATCGTATGCATGTATGGCATACTTGAATATCGATATAAAGACGGAACCATACATGATGCCGGTTTCGATATGAGTGAACTTAACAGGACTGTCTCCATCCGAAAAGCAATATTAGACAGCAATGGAAATATCCTGATCGGTACATCAGGCAAAGGTATGATGATAATACCCCGAAACAGTCGTAAACTTATTTCGTATAAAGATAAAAATTCGACATTTGACTTGTCTACAGCAAATGTAAACAATATGTATGAAGACAAAGACAAAAACATATGGATAAGCTGCTATAAGAAAGGTATTTACATGATTTCACAAAAGAAAGATGCCTTTAACAGCTGGACTTTCTCACAACACAACTACTTGTTAGGAAGCAGCGTATCGTCCATTGCTCCCGGACACAATGGCGACATCTTTGTAACAATACAGAAAACCGGTGTTTATAAATTTGATAAAAATGGCAACATAACATCTCATCCAACATCGCCAGCAGGAGCAAACACCATATACAAGGACAAGCAAGGAAACTATTGGCTATGCAGCGAAACCACACTTTACTCATATAACCCTTATACCGGAGAATATCATCAGAAAGCAAAATACGACGGATGGGGACTAAACTATATTACAGACGACGGAAAAGGCATCCTCTATATATGCAACTACAGTAAAGGGCTCTGTGTCTATAATACTCAAAACTGTTCGACAATACAATTCAGCATGAGAGATAAAGACAAGGGTAAAGGTGTGCTGTGCAACGACTGGATAAAAACGCTGTATATTGATAGAGATGGACTTCTATGGATTGGAACGACAAATGGAATATCCGTAATGGATACTAAATCGTTTAACTTTAATGTTATAAAAGACAAACGTTTCAAGAATATACAATGCCTGTCTGTCAACGAAACGGCAGACGGTAAAATTTTACTTGGCACAAATACTGGATTATATGTTTACAACAAGAAGAAGCATACACTTTACACATTTCCCAACTCTCCCAAACAGCTCCAGAACAATTTTATATACAGCATAGTGTTCGACCATAACAACGACATATGGATGAGCACCGCCATGGGCATTTGGCAGTATAACCATAAACAAAAGACATTTATCAGCCATATACGCGGAAACGGACTTGCCACGAAGGAATACATCGGTGGAGCCGCAGCCCATTTTGACGACGACAGAATTGTATTCGGCATCGACGACGGCATAACCGTATTTTACCCGAAAGACATCAAGAACACAAAGATGGAGCTTGGGCAGATTTATCTGACAAACTTTATTCTCGACGGCAAGGAGATGAGCTGTTTTTCTGATAAATTTGTTGTGCCGTATGATGAAAATACATTTTCTTTAGAGTTCTCATTGCTCAATTTCAAATATACTGATGAAATTACATTCCAATATAAGATTAACGACAATGAGAACTGGATATCCATACCGGAAGGCACAAACGCAATATCATTCAACAAGCTAAAACCAGGAAAATACGAGATTGAGGTAAGGGCTACAGCCAACGGTGCTGTATCTAAGAGCACAAAGAAAGTAACCATAAAAGTGCTGTCGCCTTGGTATGCGTCAACGCTGGCATGGATTATATACATAATGGTAATAGCCACAGGCATCTACCTATACGCAAGGAACTACAAGCGCCGCAAGAACGAAGAATTAGAGGAGACCAAGATGCGGTTTCTCATCAATGCGACCCACGACATCAGGTCGCCGCTGACACTTATCCTCGGCCCTCTCAACAAGCTGAAGTCGAGACTGACCGATGCCGAAAGCCAGAACGACATAAAAACCATCGACCGCAACGCACAGCGGCTTCTGCTGCTTGTCAACCAGATTCTTGATATCAGAAAGATTGACAAGAAACAGATGCACCTGCACTGCGAAAAGACGGAAATGGCAACATATATAAATGATGTTTGCGCAAGGTTCAGATATAATGCAGACCAGCACAACATCATATTCAACTTCGAACATGAGGCAGACTCATGCTATGCGTGGATAGACAAGATAAACTTCGACAAGATTATATCTAACCTGTTGTCGAACGCCTTCAAGTTCACGCCCGACGGCGGAAGCATAACCATACGTCTGAAAGAAGACGAACAGCACATAACAATAGACGTGCTCGACACAGGCATGGGTTTCAAGAACAAAAACACCGACAAACTGTTTGAGCGTTTCTATCAGGAGGCAAACAGCCGCGGCATCAGCCTTGAAGGCACCGGCATAGGACTCAACCTGAGCCGCACGCTAACCGAAATGCACGGAGGCACGATTAAGGCTGCCAACCGTACAGACAACGTGCAGGGCGCACAGATAACGATAAGTATACCCAAAGGCAACAGCCATCTGAAGCCCGAAGAGATAATTTCGCCTGAAGACGACAACTCAAACAGCATGCTGTCTAAGAAGCCCACATACACCAACTGCAGGATGATGGTGGTGGACGACGACGCGGAAATGAGGCAGTACATAAAGAATGAGATGAGCGAATGGTACAAGGTAGACACGTTCCCCAACGGCGTTGAAGCCCTTGACGCCCTGCTGAAAGAACATTACGACATCGTTGTCTCAGACATAATGATGCCGGAGATGGACGGAGTAACGCTGCTGAAGAAGATAAAGACCAACAGCCGCATAAACGACATCCCCGTGATATTGCTAACTTCAAAATCTGACGTTACCGACAGGCTCGAAAGCTTCAAGAAAGGCGCAGACGCCTTCCTGGCAAAGCCGTTCAACATGTCTGAGCTGCACATACTTACAGACAATCTTATCAGCAACGTAAGAAGGCTGCGCGGAAAATATTCGGGCGCACAGGAGCAGAAGGACAAGATTGAACAGATAGAGGTGAAGGGCAACAACGACCAGCTGATGAACCGCATCATGAAGTCGATAAACGAGCATATATCCGACCCCGACTTCAACGTTGAGAGTCTTGCTGAAGACGTTGGCATAAGCCGCGCACAGCTGCACCGCAAGATGAAGGAAATAACCGGAATATCAACCGGCGAGTTTATCCGTAATCTGAGACTGGAACAGGCTGCACGACTGATAAGGGAGCAGAAGATAAACGTAACTCAGGTAGCCTATGCCGTAGGCTTCAACAACCAGACCCACTTCTCTACCGTGTTCAAAAAGCGCTACGGCATGTCGCCTACTGAATACGCTAAAAAAGAGCATAACGAAAATACAGAGCAAAAACAGGAATCATGAAAAAGACATTTTTAACCACCCTGCTAATGGCGGCAATCACATGCGTTGCATATGCAGAAGACGGCTCACGCCTTTGGCTGAGAAGCCAGCGCAACAGCGACCTGTGTGAAATCACGACTAAAGACAAGTCGAACACGGCTAAAATAGCCACAAGAGAACTTGCCACATACTGGCACGGAAAACCGGTAAGCCTGATAAAGGACAAGACGGCAACCGGCGAAGAAGGCTTCGAGATAACAACCGACAAGAGCAACGGCCACATAACAATAAAGGCGAAAAACAGCTGCGGACTGCTCTACGGAGCCTACGAACTGCTGCGCCTGCAAGACAGCGGTATGTCTGTTGACAACATCAACATAAAGGAAATTCCTGCCGCAAAATACCGCATACTCAACCATTGGGACAATCTTGACAGGTCTGTAGAGCGAGGATATGCGGGCCTGAGCATATGGAAGTGGGACGAAATCAACGGCGACAAAGGCACGATGAGCCTTGCCCTGAAAGAACGCCTCACAACCTATTGCCGCGCAAACGCGTCGATAGGCATCAACGGCTCGGTTATAAACAACGTGAACGCTTCGCCCAAGATGCTCAACACCTTATATATAAAAAAGGTAAAGGTGCTGGCAGATATGTTCCGCGACTACGGAATAAAGGTTTATCTCTCGGTGAACTTTGCATCGCCAATGGCTGAGGGCGGACTGAAGACAGCCGACCCGCTAAACGAAGGCGTGCGCACATGGTGGAAAAACAAGGTAAACGAAATATATAAAGAAATACCCGACTTCGGCGGTTTCCTCGTAAAGGCAAACTCAGAAGGACAGCCCGGCCCCGGCGATTATCACCGCACACATGCCGAGGGAGCCAACATGCTTGCAGAATCTCTTGCCCCGCACGGCGGACTGGTCATATGGCGCAGCTTCGTTTACGGCAATCATGAGGGCGAAGACCGCGTAATGCAGGCCGTTACAGAGTTTAAAGACCTCGACGGGAAGTTCAACAGCAACGTTATTCTGCAAACAAAGAACGGTCCGCTCGACTTCCAGCCGCGCGAGCCTTATGCTCCTCTGTTCGACCAGATCAAGCATACACCGATGATGGCAGAACTGCAGATTACGCAGGAATATCTCGGACAGAGCCGCCACCTTGTGTACCTGGCACCGATGTGGAAAGAGTTTTTCAACTTTGTAAGCCCCAAACAGCTTATCGGCATTGCAGGAGTTGCCAACACGGGCGATGACGCCAACTGGTGCGGCCACCATTTCTCACAGGCCAACTGGTATGCCTTTGGCCGACTGGCATGGGACCCTACCCTGTCGTCAGAACAGATTGCAGACGAATGGCTCAAACAGACTTTCACACACGACACAGCTTTCATCAACCCGATGAAGGAAGTTATGATGAGCAGCCGCGAAGCCTGTGTAGACTATATGATGCCGCTCGGACTGCACCACATATTCAAGGCCGACCACCACTATGGTCCTGAGCCACAAGGCTTCTATCCAAAATATCCGATAGAATGGTGCCCCGTATACTATCATAAGGCCGACAGCACCGGCATCGGCTTCGACCGCACAATGAACGGCACAAAGGCCGTAAGCCAGTATCGCCATCCGTTCGACAGCATATACAACGACATCAACACCTGTCCCGAGGAATATCTGCTGTGGTTCCACCACGTAAGCTGGAATCACAAGATGAAAGACGGCACAACGCTATGGCAGAGCCTCTGCGCCCACTACAACCGCGGCGTGGCCGAGGCAAAGAGATTTGCCGAGACTTGGAGCAAGATGGAGCCGTATGTAGACAGACAGCGCTTTATGGAAGTAAGCCAAAGAATGGCCGAACAGGTAGAGAACGCCGAAGAATGGCGCGACACGTGCCTTAAATATTTTCAGACATTCTCAAAACAGGAAATAACAAAATAGCAAGTACATACAATGAACAAAATAACTTATCTGGCAGGCACCGCAGCCCTGTCGGCTATGATGGCCATGTTCTGCGGCAGCGAAGCCCATGCACAGGCAAAGCTGCAGAAACAGGGCACTGCCACACAAATAACAGTAGGCGGAAAGCCCATGCTCCTGCTGTGCGGAGAGCTGAGCAACTCGGCCGCTACATGCGAGGCAGACATAATAAGCGTGATGCGCACATGCAAGAAACGCGGACTCAACACGGTGCTTGTGCCGGCACAATGGGACCTCATAGAACCGGAGGAAGGCAAGTTTGACTTCTCGCTGCCGAAGACAGTCATAGAACAGGCACGCAAAAACGACCTGAAAGTAATATTCCTGTGGTTTGGAGCATGGAAAAACTCCATGAGCTGCTATGCACCGCTATGGTTCAAGGAAAACACCAGGAAATATCCGCGCGCAATGACACGCCGCGGAAAGCCTCTTGAAATTGCCAGCGCATTCTCAGACAACATACTGCAGGCAGACAAAAACGCCTTCAGCAAATTGATGAAATTCATATCTGAGGCCGACAGCAGCCGAAACACGGTGATAATGATGCAGATTGAAAACGAAATCGGCATGCTCGAGGACGCACGCGACTACTCGGACAAGGCCCAAAAGGCTTTCAGCTCAGCCGTGCCCGAAGACCTTATAAAATATATAAGGAGCAACGGGAAAAAGCTGCACCCTCACCTGCTGAAAATGCTCACAGGCTCAGAGAAATGGACAAAAGACAGCCACAACGCTATAAACAACAGGCTGAAGAAGGGCGCCACATGGGCACAGGTGTTTGGCACGGACATATATGCCGACGAAGTGTTCATGGCCTACTATCATGCAAAATATGTTGAACAGCTGGCTCTCGAGGCCCGCCGCATCTGCGACATGCCCCTCTATGTAAACGCCGCGCTCAACAGCCGCGGACGCAAGCCGGGCGAATATCCGTCGGCAGGGCCGCTTGCGCACCTTGTAGACCTGTGGCACTGCGCCGCACCCAGCATAGACATCCTTGCTCCTGACATCTACGACACAGGCTTCAAGAGCTGGGCCGACCAGTACAAGCAGCCCGAAAATCCGCTGTTCATACCCGAGTCGCGCTTCTGCCGCAACAGTGGTGTGCGTGCGCTGTACGCCTTTGGCGAGCACGACGCCATAGGCTTCTCACCGTTCGACATAGACCACGGCTCTGCCGACGACCACAAGAGCATAAAGGAGAGCTACGCCATGCTGGAAGAGCTGTCGCCGCTGCTGCTGAAATATCAGGGCAAAGGCCTGACACACGGACTGCTCTTTGACGGCAACGACCGCGAACGCGTCATCGTAGACGGCGACATCACGCTGACATGCCGCCACAACTTCACACTGCCATGGGACCCTCGCGCCACCGACGGCTCTGAATGGCCCGAAGGCGGAGGCATTATAATAAAGCTGGCAGACATGGACTACATCATAGCCGGCAACGGCATCGTTGTAGAATTTACGACAAACAGCGAGAAGGAACAAGAAGAAAAAAAGATACTTGGCGAAGACGGATTTGCCCAGAAGGGCCAAAACACGGGCACGCAGAACGGAACGCAGCCTAAATTTAAAGGAATGCGTGCAGGCATAGGCTACGTGGATGAGGTGGCAATAAACAAAGACGGAACGCTGAAATATCTGAGAAGAGAAAACGGTGACCAAAGCCATCAGGGACGCCACGCCCGCATATCTGTAGGCGAATATAAGATTCTGCACGTCAAGCTGTATAAGTATTGACAAGGGGAACAGCCAAGCAAATAAAAAAAAGGCTGCAGAGTCTGCCGTCAGACAAAGATGGTTAAGGCTTCACAATAAAAATAAGGTCTGCAAGCGGCCGACAGAAAAATACTCTATATACGCCATAAGGACATCTTGAAAGGCGAATATAGAGTATTTTTTATGCCCTATCGGTCATGCCCCGTCAGACGATTGCCCCGTACACCTTATTATATTATACCCCTTACTTTCAGCTCTAACCTGACTGATGCAGCAATTCAATGCTGTTGCGTAATCACTGCACAGGCGGATAAAATGCCTTTTCGAGCGGCATCTAAAAACAGGCGTAAAAATTATAACCATTTACGCCTATTTCTGTTACATTCTAAATATTCAGCGTTATTCTGCAAGAAAATTATTAACCAAACAACAGCTGTTATATTTCGAACTGTTAGTGGCCGGTTTACGGGTCGTAAACGGGCCACTTTTGATGCAAAAGTGACCGCTTTTTTATGCAAAAACCATAGAGTTTTGTCATTCAAAATAAAGAGTGGTCATTATTGCATGCAGGAACAAGCATGAACAAAACGTAAAAATACGTGAGTTCGGCATAAGAAAAGCATAAAAAAGTTGTGGGAATGGAATATTTTTAGTACCTTTATAGTTGACAATCAATAAGTTACATTAAAATACCCATTCCCATGACAAATGCAAATATAA
>ULVL01072697.1_pt1 | contig 35968 bp, 39 predicted proteins | sample 1959381 | NCBI WGS metagenome assembly ULVL01 (sample SAMEA4835785, study PRJEB28245) | human gut metagenome | biome: gut microbiome; material: fecal sample | place: Denmark | collected 2008
TTTATATAAATCTCTTTACTATTCAGTATTTTACTAAAATAATCTGCTACCACTTTTTCAACATTAGAAGTATATTTTTCTCTTAACTCTTGCTGTTCCTTTCTTGTTAAATTCTCGCACATTCCTTGTACTGCAATCTTATCAAAATTATCATAAAATTTTTGTTGTAATAATATATAGTATTCATTTTTAACTTTTATAAAAGGTTTATACTTAATCCTATTAATTAACTCATTCCAACTTTCAATACTGATATTTTCCACAAAATTTTTATAATATTCTTTTTCAACTAAGAATTTATCTAAAAAATCATTTGTCCATTTAGTACAATTTTTTAGATTTGCTAATTCTAAACTATGTATATCCTCAAAATATTCATTTAATTGTTGCTGTTCCTTTTCATTGAATTCTGCAATCGCATGAACACCTTCATTGTCAATCTTTATTTTTTTAGTTCTTACTAATTTTCTTATACTATTAATACTATTCTCAAATTTAAAATAAAAATTATTTTTTAAATTTAAAATTCCAGAATATAAATCTTCTAAAGTAAAACCATAAGCTGTTTCGAATTCTTTCTCTAAACAGTCTAATAAATCTTTATGATGCTGAATCTCAAATATATCATATCTCTTTCCACTCCAGTCTTTAAATGAATATGAATGACTTAAATATTCGTTTTCTTCATCCGTCAATCCATTTTCTTTATTAAAAAGTATTCCATATTGTATAGTGAAACTATGTATTTCTTCAAGATATTCATTTATTATTTTAATATTACATTCCTTTAATTCTTCTGTATGATCACTTTTATCAAAACAAGAAAATAATATTTGCAAATACATTACTTTTATGCTTTTTAACCATCTTTCATCTTTTTCTTCTTCATTTCCAAAACTAATTTTATACTCCCAGTAAAAATGTGCAAGAACATCATACATAGAAAAATTTTTTATATAATTTATGATTTCGACAATTTTATTTTTAAAATCAATTTGTAACTCTTCATTTGTAGGAAATTTTATTTTACTATTTTCCATTTTTTAATCTCCATTAGTATTTTTATTATTTTTTTCTGATACATTTCTTATTGTTAAAGTTTGAGAAATACTTCCCCATCTATCATTCAATTTTTTCTTTATATTTTCAAAATTTGAAAATCCTAATTCTATTAAAATATAATATTCAAGTATATAAATTAATGCACGAGTATATATTCCTAATTCTTCACTTGTAAGAATTTTAGATTTCTTCTTTATATTTTCATCATAATGTATGTAATAATTTCTCGTATTTGCTATTATATTAGGAAAATCTAAGTGTTTTATATCTCCAGTATCAAAATATATATTAAAATCTGCCACTAATAAATCTGCAATTCTACTTTCTAATGTTATAAATTTATACGAATTTGCCATAAGAAATTTTTTGTCATTCTTTATAAAATCCTTAGGACGATCTTTTAATATAACCTCATCAATTCTTTTTTTATATTCTCCCAAAGTATTAGCTTTAAATCTTGAATGATATGTTTCTAATGCTTGTACAATGTTTAAGAAAGCTCTAATGTTTGACATTTCATTTGATTCAATAATTTGTAAATACAACTCTATTATAGGTTCTAATTTTTCATACTTATAAAAAAAGTTAGTAAAACATTCATTTTCAATTAATTCCGGAAGCACAATCCATCCCCATTTTTTAGTATAACTATTTTTTTCTTCAAAATTATTTCCTTGATTTATCTTTGAACTTATAATTGAAATTTGCCTTTCATATTTTCTATCTCCATATATATCATAATATTCACTATTATATCCACTTATTTTTCTTATGTTTATTTTCGATAATGTTGATATTTCAATTAACCTTTTTATTTTTAATAATATCACCATAAATTCATTTAATGATTTTTCTTCTTTAACCGTTATTTCAATATTTCCAGTTTGTTTCAATGATATATTCTCATTTAATAAGTCAGAAAAAACAATAGGCAACATGCTTTTTCCAACTATATATTTAATATAATAATCTTTATTTTCATATATTTTCAATTCACAATCTTCATTAGAAAAAATTTCGTTTTTCTCTCCAATAGCATAGCCTGATATATTTCCCCATTCTATTATATCAGATAATTCAAATAAGACTTTATAAAAACTAATGGGATTTTCTATCTCCCCTCCTACACCCTCTATCATATATTCTGCATTATATGTAAAAACTGTTCTTCCTTCTGAAAAAAGCCCTTTTGTTTCTTTCCTATTACAATTCAACAATGAAAACTTAAATCCCGTACTGAGTTGGCAACTTAGAAAATCAATATTCATTGGTAGTTCAACAATACTAGCAAATGCACCTTTCACGCTTATTTTTATAAGTATTCCACCATATTCTCTATTCATATATAAATCACATTTATATGTTTTTTTATTATAAAAGACATCTCCACTTCCACTATAATTTAATTCCATTTTATCATCTCCATTTTTTTAATTATATCATCTTATTTCTAGATATTAAAGACTAATTACAAACCATACAAAAAAATCTTTTATATTTTTCCCATTGTCGGGTTTGGTTTTCTTTTTTCAAGATGATACAATAAAATCATAGTAATACACTCTATTACTAAATAAAACGAAAGGAGGCAAAAGATAGTGACTGGTAGTATTGAAAAACGAGGAAAGAATAGTTACAGGTTAGTAGTATTCAAAGGCTATGACTTAGATGGAAAAGCAATTAGGCACCAAAAAACAGTACATTGTAAAAACAAATCAGAAGCACAAACAGAACTTGCAAAATTTTTAACACAAGTTGAAAGTGGACTAGTAGTTGATGGAAGTGTTCCTACATTTGCTCAATTTGTTGAAATATGGACTAGAGATTATGCTTTAAAAGAATTAGCACCATCTACTTATTACAGATATAAACGTATGTTAGAAACAAGAATTATTCCATATTTCGGGCATTACAAATTAGATAAAATAAAACCTACTGACATTATGAGATTTTATGATTTACTTGAACAAGATACTCAATTAGTTAGAAAGAAAAACAATAATGGTAAGAAAACTAGAAAACCTTTATCACAAAAAACAATATTGGAACATCATCGATTACTTTCAGCTATGCTTCATAAGGCTGTATATTGGCAACTGATTGTAAGTAACCCTGCTGAACGTGTACAACCACCTAAGACAAAGAAACCTATAAGACCTCATTATGATGAAGATCAAACTAGAATTCTTGTTGATAATTTAGAAAAGCTTACTGGAAATAACATTAAATATCGTGTTGCAATTTTACTTGATATATTTACTGGTGCAAGGCTTGGAGAACTTGTTGGACTTGAATGGAGTGATATTGATTTAAAAAATGGAATCATTAATATTAATAAGTCAAGTCAATATCTATCTCAAAAAGGAGTATTTACAAAATCTCCTAAAACTGAAAGCTCTATTAGAGATGTTGCAATACCTGATTTTATTGTTTCTTTACTTGAAGAATATAAATTATGGTATGAAGAACAAAAATCGATTTGTGGCGATTTCTGGTACGAATCAGACAGGTTATTTGTTCAAGATAATGGGAAGCCAATTCATCCATCTACAATTAGTAAATGGTTTGAAAAATTTGTTAAGCAAATTGGATTACCTGTAATTAACTCTCATGGTTTAAGACATACTAATGCAACACTTCTTATTGCACAGCAAGTAGATGTTGCAACAGTATCTGCAAGGCTTGGTCATGCACAAATTACTACGACATACAATTTCTATGTGCATCCACTAAAATCTCACGACAAAATGGCTGGAAATGTATTAGAAAATTTGTTAGTGCCAAGCAAAGCAAATTAACAATTCAATATTATCTTATAAACTACTTTTGTAACTCTCATATTTATCAAATATAAATTTTACTGAAATTTATGGTATTAGAAGGTATCAAGTTGTGGAGTTCATCCCCAATTTCTCCCCAATTTGACATAAGAATGCTATTTAAAAGCATTTTCGCAACCATTTTAAAGGCATAAAAAAATACCCACAGTCGTTGAAACTGTAAGTATTCATTCTTTGGTTGCGGGGGTAAGACTCGAACTTACGACCTTCGGGTTATGAGAACCAGCGGTCAAATCTCGTTACTTCCATAGAATTTTAAAAAGTGCTATTCTGTAAGGTTTCAGAACAACACTTGTTTTTTTATTTCTCTTTATTTCCATTGTTTTTCGTTTCGGTTGTGGTCAAAAAAGTGGTCAAATTATGCTAATCGCCTATTGAGATTTCATCTGTATCTTTAGCTTTCTCTTTATCTAAAATACTAATTATCCTATATTTTTTGCCTTTTATTTCAATATAACCATTTTCATTTCCTTCATAAATGATTGCTTTACTTATTTCATCTGATGTGTAATCGAAACTATATTCAATAACATACTTTCCATTTTTTAAATATATCTTTGCTGATTCGTCCCATAAAAATGAATTTGGTTCTTTTAAATCAGGACAATATACATCAAAAAGTTCAAATTCTCTATTATTAATTAATACACTTATTGATTCATCTTCTAATTTAAAGCTAGAGTCTTTTGTAATTGTTTTTAAACATTCTATTAATGATATATGCTCTCCAACTCTTGGGTAATCTGCTTTGGCAAAATTTTGTATTTTTCCTTTTAGTTCTTCATTCATATTATTTCCTCGCTTTCTAAACTATGGCTTCACTAATTATATTACCGCAATCTTTACACATTATATCTGGATCTTGCTCATCTGCACTTTCATTTAATAATGTTCCTGTTAAATGTATACCTCCACATATTGGGCATACTGCTAATTTATATCCGATAGGAAGTGGTACACATCTACTAAATTTTATAGAATTATGTTTTTTCATTTTTTTACCTCCTCGATTTATCTTAATTATATTATAAACTGATTCAAATGTTATGTAAAACACAAAAAAATTATAGAGTTATAACTTTTGGTTATAACTCTATTTTCTTATTTATTTTCTCTTATAAATTTTACTAATTGATTTAATTCTTTAAACTTATTTTTCTTATTTATATATACACCATATTCTATCGGTGGAATTTTAAATTCTGTTATTAATTCTGATATCTCTTTATTATTTAATTCCTTTTCTATATATTGTTTACTTATAAGCCCAACAACCTCATTATTTTCTTCTATTATATCTAACATAGCATTATATGTAATATGCTTTGCATTTACTAATTTATCTTCTTCTATTTGTAATGCGTTAATAAAATTATTGGTTGTTACAGACCCCTTTCTAGGCAAACATATTTGCATATCTATTATATCTTCAATTCTAATTTTCTTTCCTAATAATTTTGAATTATTATTAACTACTAAAATATCTTGAATTTCTCCAATATTTATAAATTCTATTTTATTATGATTATAGTTATCCGTTTTTTTTGAAATAATAATATCAAGTTTTTCATTTTCTAGTTTGCTTATCATATCAGATAAATCTGGAGCTAGCATATTTATTAAATCTGTATCAGATATATTAATTGTAATATTCTCATTAATATTAGAAAATTTAGTTAATATTTTACTAAACATTTTGTACATACTTACATGTACTCCTAAATTTATATTTCTGTTTTTTCCATATTTAATAAAAATACTATTTAGCGTTTCTACCGCTTCTTTTGCTTCTTCATATATTTTTTGACCATCAGAAGTTAATTCTATTCCATGATTAGTTCTATTAAATAGTCTTAATTCAAGAGCATTTTCTAAATTTTTAATGTGTTTTGTAACAGCTGGCTGAGAAATATTTAATTTTTCACTTGCCTTTGTTATATTTTTCTCGTTTGCAACAATTGTAAATATTCTATATAATTCTAAATCTACCATATTTAAATCTCTCTTTCTACTTGTTTTTGGTCTAATGAATATTCTTCTCCTACTTTCATTGTTTTTGCTCTATATGGCATACGTTTCTCAAATTCCTGACAAACTTCATCTGATGTGCAATGTGCTAAATAAACACCTTGAACATTATTATTTTGCATATATGATATTGTTTCTAAAGTACTTTCATCCACATTCTTTAAATGAAATCCGCCCATAACTGCCAGTATGTTTCTTTCACCTGTTATTTTTTTGGCAAATTCAACCGTATTGCATATTCCACTATGTGCACAACCTGATATTACAATCAAACCTTTTGAAGTCTTTATTGCAATCCCTGTGTCATCTATTGTTGCATCATCAGTACCATCTTCTTTTGTCATTGGAAAACTCTTTGTTTCAAAATCAGTTTTTCTTTCTATTTGACCTAAAAAGAAAATATTTTCTGTTATTTTATATGGTTCTGTAGTTTGTATTAAATCAAACTTTTCTGATAATTCTTCTACCTTTTGATTTAATCCTCCATAATTTCCTGTTCTTTTACTTACTCTATAACAATCGCATCCCGGACAGCATATTAAAGGAATCTTTTTATCTATATGTTTTAAACCATTTCCATGGTCATAATGTCCATGACTTAATACGACTGTATCTAGATCATCTAAATTTACACCTAATTTTTTAGCATTTTTCTTAAATATATCAGTTTGTCCTGCATCTAACAAAATTTTATATCCATCAACTTCAATATATAATGAAAGTCCATGTTCATTTTCTAATTGTGGATTATTTTTTCTATTATCATTTAAAACAACTATTCTAACCATATATTCCTCCTAAAACTTATATTACAATTTTAACATATTTTTCTATTTTTGTATATGTTTTAAAGCAAAACGCTTTTATTTATAACAGATTTTTCTTAATTATTATGTTATATAATTTAAGTTTTTTTGTCCATTTAAATAGATGAATTTTTCAATTTAGACTTCAAATTTGCCTTCTAGATTACTTTAATAAATGAGAAAATTATTTTTCACTTTTTGTACATTAATAAAAAAATTTTAAGAAATTTTCAATTTAGGGTTTATTTTTTCCTTCTAAGTGACTGTACAAGTGAGAGGATATTTTCTCAATTGTTTTTGTACATTAATTATTTCTATTTAATACCCACTTTAGAAATGTACATTAACCAAAAATTATGAAAGGAGGAATGCTTATGCAAAGTAGTTTTAAAGCAAAAGAAGATTTACCAGCTGTATTATCTGCAAAAGATATTAGTAAATATTTAGGAATATCAAAAGCTAATTCATATCAACTTATGGATAGCAAAGGATTTCCTATATTGAGAATTGGTAAAAGAAAACTTGTACCCAAAGATAAATTTTTGATTTGGATTAACAACAATTTAAATTTTAATTAAAGAGTTTAGGGCTTGCTTATTCTATTTGCAAGTTTCGCCTTTGTATACACATACAAACGCACTTGTAAGGGGTAAGCCCCTAAAACCCCTTTTTTGAGAGAGGAGTATAAATTGAATAAAGATAAAAATTTAAATATTAGAATTAGCACAAAAGATTTAGATTATATAAAACAAAAAAGTAAAAAAGCAAATTTAACTATAACAGGTTATGTAACAAAATGTGCATTGAATAAGAAAATTTATGTATATGATGGTTATAAAGATTTTTTAACTGAATTAAGAAAAATAGGAACTAATGTTAATCAAATTGCAAGAGCTTGTAATTCTGGTGAAATTAGTAATCCTAATTTGGTTGTGTTTCAAAGGGAGCTAAAAAACATATGGCAATCGTTAAAATCAAAACCGCCAAAAGAAATATAAAAGGCATAATTGATTATGTTACAAATCCAGAAAAGACTAATGAACTTTTAATATCAGGAAAATATTGTACACCTGAAACAGCTTCAATAGAAATGCAAGTTGTTAAAGAACAATATAATAAAACAGATGGAAATACATATTTTCATGTTATACAATCTTTTTCTCCTGATGACAATATAACACCAGAAAAAGCTCATGAAGTTGGAGTTAATTTTGCTGATTATTTTAAAGATTACCAAGTCTTAATTGCAACTCATACTGATAAGAATCATCTTCATAATCACTTAATAGTTAATTCTGTTTCGTTAGAGAATGGTAAAAAAGTTCATATGAGTAATAAAGACTTGGAAAGATTAAAACAATATTCAAACTTTCTTTGTAATCGCTACAATTTAAAAGAAACACCTATTAAAAATTCTAAAGTAAAGGATTTAAGTCAAAATGAAATTGCAGTTGCACAAAGAGGAGAAAGTTGGAAATTTAAACTTATAAATGATATTGATGAATGTTTATTAATATCAAACACTAAAGAAGATTATATAAAAAATATGAATTATAAAGGTTATGAAGTTATATGGACTGATACTAGAAAATATATAACTTACATTACACCAGATGGAAATAGATGTAGAGATAGAAGTCTACATGATGAAAAATATTTAAAGGAGGAAATGGAAAATGCCATCAATGGAAGAATTAAAACAGAAAAATCAATCAATACAAATGCCTTCACAAATACCAATGCAAACACAAATGAAGGCAAAATTTATAACAATAAGTCCAGATTTATGGGCATCAATAATAACTTGCCCCCTATTAGGTTCACTTGCAACACTGCTTTGGATAAAATAGTTAGTCTTTCATATTTATTACAAAACAAAAGATATAATCAAGATAGACCAAGAAGAACTATAAGAAGTTTTAGAAGTTTAAGCAAACAAGCTCAAAAAGAGTGGCTTAATAAACATCGTTATAGTAGCTCGTTTAACGGGGAAGATGAGTTGGAAATGTAATTTTAAAAATTTTTATAAAAAGGTTAGACTTTTGTCTGCCTTATGTTATATAATACATTTGGCGGACAAAAAGGAGGTGGATATGTCTGATAAAAAAATGGGTAGACCAACAGATAATCCAAAAAACAGGAGAATTACTTTTCGCCTAGATGATACAACTTTTAATAACCTAGAAACATATTGTAAAAATAATAATATTACTAAAGTTGAAGCTATAAGAAAAGCAATAAATTTGTTGGCAAAATAAAAAAGTAGGAACAGTGCTAAAGACGGACATCTTATATTTCACTATTCCTAACCAGTACTACCCTAGAGTAGAACCATATTTAGTATATCACATATGGTTTCTACTTACAATGAAATTTTTAAAATTGGAAGGAGAAACTTTTTTATGGAAATTTTTGAAACATATTTAAATGATTTTTTATACGATTTAAAATCTGAAACATTAAATTCTTTATTAGAAGAAAACGATGAATATAATGATCTTTATGATGAAGTAGACGAACTTTTAGATTCTATTACAACAGAATATCCCGAACTATTTGAAAAAATAGATGAGTTAGTAAGTAAAATAGCAGAACTTGAGTCATTTGAAAGTGAATATTTGTATAAACAGGGCTATAAAGACTGCTTTAGACTTTTAAAACTTCTTGATACTTAAAATCAAGGAGGTGAACAAAGATGGGAAAACGAGGTCAAAACGAAGGAACTATACGAAAAAGAAAAGATGGTCGTTGGGAAGCACGAGCAATAATTGGAAGAACTATAGATGGAAAACCTAAGTTTAAATATATCTATAAAAAAACACGAGCAGAAGTATCTGCTGAACTATCAAAAGTCTTAGCAGAGCTTGCTGAAGATTCATACATAAATGAAACTAATATAACATTTGTAGGTTGGCTTAAAACTTGGTTAGAAACTTATGCTAAACCTAGTATTAAATTATCTACATACACAAGCTACGAAACATATATTAGAGGACATATCACACCATACTTTAGAAATCTAAAATTAAAGGATTTAAATTCTAAAATATTACAAGACTTTTTTAATACAAAACTAACAGGCGGAAGATTAGATAATAAAGAAGGTGGTCTTTCTGATAAAACTTTAAAAAACTTATATAATATGATTCATGCTTCTTTAAAACAAGCATACCTAAATGAAATGATTAAGAAAAATATCTGTGAATTTGTAAAAGTACCTAAAGTATTTAGAAAAGAAATGAGAGTCTTATCTAGAGAAGAACAAAAAAATCTAATTACCGCTTCTAGAAATCATAGATTGGGGATAGTTGTAATTTTAGATTTATTTACAGGTATGAGATTAGGAGAAATACTTGCTTTAAGATGGAATGACATCGATTTTGATAAGAAAATAATATATGTTAAAAACACAATAAAACGAGTAACAACTCACAATTCTAATGGTAATAAAACAGAAATAATTTTAGATACTCCCAAAACAGAAAATTCATTCAGAATTATTCCACTAATTGATGAAATGATAAAAGAACTTAAAGCACATATAAAAATGCAGAACAAAGAAAAGCAAGTTAGTGGTTCGGCTTATAGAGATAAAAACTTTTTATTCTGCAATGAAATTGGAGAACCTTATGACCAAAAAACTTTTAAAAATTATTATAATAAAATATTGGCAGAATGTGGGCTTTTAGAATCAAGAGCTAAAACTATCCGAGATAAGATAAAAAAGGGGCTAAAAACTAAACCTAAACCCAAAGGGAGCGCTCCAAATGTAACTTTTCATACATTACGACATACATTTGCAACAAGAGCAATTGAACAAGGAATGGACATATTAGTTTTAAGTAAAATATTAGGGCATTCTGATCCTAGTACAACATTAAATAAATATGGTCATGCCTTACCAAATCATAAAAAAGATAATATGGAAAAAATAAGAGAATTATATTTTGTATAGGAGATGTATGCTATGAAATTTAATAATGTAGAAACAGATGGACATATTATTCTAATAAAAAAGCAACTTCGAGAACATTTTAGAAAAACTGAGACTAATCTTACAACAGAGCAATTAAATAATAGAGTTGATGAAGTTGCTAGAGAAATTTTGTTAGATGAAACGAAGAAAGCCTAGAGTTAATCTAGGTTTTCTAATAAAATACATTTTTTATTTATAATTTCTTTAATATCTTTAAAAGTATTTTCAATTGATTTACCTTCAAGATATTTTTTATATGCTTTTTTCTGATAATCATGGGCTATCTCTTTTATATTATCTACTGATCCCCAACGAATATATTGTTCAAAAACTAATGGCCAATGTGATTCATCAAATCTAAATCCGTATTCAGTTAAATCTAATTTAACCAAGTTTTCTAAATGTTTTAATGCATTGTTTGCCCCTTTAAATGCTGTAGTTTTACCTTTTTCTTCTATAGTAAATTCTATTCCTGAATTTTCAATTTTTTCTAGTGTTAATCCTGTCCATAACAGAGCTGTACCTAAATAATAATGTATCTCTTTATCATTGCATTCTTTTGAGTCTATTCTTTTTATTAATGTATCTATTGCAATATTCATAGCATAAATTGTATTTGATAATTTCATATTATACCTCGAAACTTAATATATTTAATCCAATAAATCTCCAAAATATATTTCACCTAGAATATCTTCGGGTGAATTTTCTATATCAAAAGTTGTTTTTTCTTTATCTATATTTTCTAGTAAAGCATATAATGTCATATCACCACCAATATATCTCCAATATCTATTTATTTGTTTTAATTTCATATGATAATGAATTTTTTCATTATGAAATTGGCATGAAACTTCTATTTTTTCATTTTCGTACAATGATTTATGTCTCTTATTACTATTTATTTTTTCTACTTCATCATCAAATATAGTTATAACCTTTGATAATGGAAACTCAATAATTTTAGGTCTAATTATCAGTCTAAAAAATATCGTATGTACAGTTCCAAAATTTAAGAAGTTATTATTTAAATTTTCAATACAAATACTATTATCATGTTCTGTTCTAGGTGAAAAATTAAAATCTGCAGTTATCAAATTATTAAGATTTTTGTAAAAATTCTTTTCAGTTCCGCCTGATAATATATTCCTTTGTAAATCTGTTACAAATCCATTACATCTTACAAACTCATTAATTTGTCGTTTAATATATTTTTTAATTTCCTTAGATTCACTTAACTGCTTATAGTTATAAAATCCAGTACTTGTTATAATTGATAAATCAACACATTCCATAAAGATAAACTTAGCTAATGCTTTACATTCTTTTTTTTGATTTTCAATAAATTCATTAGTTAAAGGTGATGATCTTTCAACTTCTATATTATAATATTTAGCCTTCTTTCTCGCTGGTTCTGTAAAATCAGAAGTTGTTACTATAATTGCTCTATCTATTTTTAAATCTTTTTTCTTTGTTACAACTTCTTCAACCCATCTTACGTCTTGTATATTTTTTCTATTTCTGCATTCCACCATTGTAGTATTTATTAAATTTCCTTTATCATCATAGTTCTCAATAAAAACGTCTAACTCCCTATCTTCTCCTGTTACTGAATCTTTATAATATTTATTTGTTGTTATTATGCAATTCTTATTTACTCCTAATTCCCAAAGCCATTTATAATTTTGTTCTAAAATTCTTCCTTTTTCTTTATTTTTACTTAATATATTATTTCTACGCATTTCTTCACCTACAACACTAATTATTTATAATATAATATCATTAATTCCATATATTAACAATATATCCATTATATCTCATTCTGGTTGTGGTCAATTAAGTGGTCAAAACACAAAAAACAAGCACTCTGTATTTCTACAAAATGCTTATTTCAATATGGTTGCGGGGGTAAGACTCGAACTTACGACCTTCGGGTTATGAGGGCGACCTGCCCGTTTCTTGTACTTTAGTGATATCAAAGGTTTTGACTGGTATTTTAACACCTTCGGTTTTTTTGGCATAGCAAACATTTGTGTAATTTTTTGTACTTTTTTGAAATTTTTTTCCCCATTATTTCCCCAAGAAATTTACACATATGTTTTCAATAAAAATTTAATATATGGGAAACCTAAAAATTTATTTTGGAGGTTTTGAAAAATGAATAAAATTACTTATCACAAAGAAGGAGATTATTTAATTCCTGATTTAGCAATTGAAAGTCAAGAAAATGTTGTTTTAGGCAAATATGGTAGAGCTAGATTAAAATATATTAAAGAAAATAAACGAGGATTATATACTGAATTGATGATGAATGGAGCTTTATCTAGTTACCTAAAAGGCATTGATGAAAGATGTAATCACATAGTAAATATAACAGTTAGAGAAATGGCTAAAGAAAACAATGTTGATGAAAAACTAAAAATAACAGATCAGCTAAAATGGGTTGGATTAATGAATAACTTTAAAAATGCTGCTGAAGAAATTGTTTTTAATGAAATTATATATGTGTAGGAGGAATTGAATATGATAAATTTTAGAGAAGTAAATGAATATGATATATTAAAAGAATGGTTAGAATTTAGAGAGGAAACTGCTTTTTGCGAAATGTCTCCTCAAGATAAGAAATACTGCATCTGTTTTGAAGAAATTGCAGAAAAAATACTTAAAAATGTACCTAATAACAATAAGAAATATGTTCAAAAGCAACTAGACCAGCTTGATAAGAATTTCATGGATTATTTATACTACTGGAATGAAAAATACTATAGGAATGGATTTGTAGATGGAAGTCAGCTTGTTATGGGATGTTTTGATAAATAACAACAAAAAACAGAAGAATTAAATTTCTTCTGTTTTTTTGTCCGTATTGTCCGGATGTCTGCAGAATTCTCTGCAGAGCTCTGCAGAATTCTCTGCAGAATTTATTTTTTTATCCATATTGGTTTCGTGTCCGTTCCTTTATTTTCTATAAAATCCTTTGTTCTCAAATATGTTAATGCAGTTCTAACTCTACTATCCATTTTTACAACTGTATCATTCAATATTGGATATATATAATCATTAATTTCTTTTCTACTCTTACCTTCTTCTGATATAAATTCATATAATAATCTTTTTAATTCTTGACTTTTTATATATTCACTATCCTTTGGCTTTTCTAAAGGTATATTTACTCTAAAAATTTCATCATCCTTAAATTCAGGTATCCCTCCACTATATATTTTCGTATATTTAACAATTTTCTTAATTCCTGAACCTAATTCATCGGCTAAACCTATTTCCTTGAAGAAATTAGCAATCTTAGGATTCTTTGGATATGGAGAATAGTTATTTAAATCAATATATCCTATTATTCTAGGTTTATTTGCATTCTCTGTTAATATTGATTCCTTACCTATAATTAATTTCGCTGGATAAGGATTAGAATATTCTCTGTGTATTAAAAGATTAGCACATAACTCACGAGCTATTACATCTCTGACATTTATTCTTTGATCATCTTCAATATAAAACTTGTCATTTAAATGTTTCTTTATAAAATTAGTTAATCTTTCATAACTTTCCAATAAATTTGTTTTTATATCATCTCTATCATCATATCTTTCTAAATCTTTTACTTTAAGTATAGCATCAGTTCTATAATATGATAGTGCGGAAGCTATAACATCATCTTTTCCTAAAAGCAATATACATGCTAAATTTATTCCCTCTTCTCCAGTTTGTAAATTTTTTTCATATAGCGAAGCACTTCTTAGCATTTCTATATCTGTCATTTTAGACCACGGATGATTTGCAGTTCTATTAGAAGCCATAATTCTTGCTTTTTCAATTAAATCTGTTCGTAAATCAGATATAGTTGCATAAGGATATATTTTATTTTCGATATATGTGCTACTCTTTCTAATATATAAGTTAGAAATTTGGATTGTATTAGTTGTTATGTCAAAATCTCCATCTTCATTTCTATCATATATTTTGTTAGCTGTTTTATGAACATCTGAACTTTCATAAACATAAATATATAGAATATGTTTTTCATCTACAACATATTCCTTAATATCTAAATGAGCTGTTGGAAATAATTTTTCTGGATTATTACATTGAGATACAAAGTCCTTTTTCATATCTTTTATATAATCTTTATAGACTCCTATAACTTTTCCGTCATCATTAACCCCTAGAAAAATGTGCCCACCATTTCTATTAAGCATTGAACATATACTTTCAAATAAACTATCTGGTAGCTTTTTCTTTGCTTCTTTAAATTCTATTGACGTTCCTTCACCATTATCTATTATTTTTAATAAACTACTAGGTAATAATTCTTCCATTTTCTACCTCCTATTTCTATTATAACACAACAAATAAGAAAAAATTGTCATATTATAATATTTATTCAAAAAGACTTTTAAATTCTAATGGTACTATATCTTCATATAATAAAACATATTGTTCATTCACTTGTTTATTATCGTGATAGTGTCCAAAATACCATTTCTTAAATTCTAACTTTTCTGATATTTCTTGTAAATAATCGGTTAAATAATCTTTTTTATATGTGCCTCCACCAAGTAATGCTTGAATATTTGTTGGACAACAATAAGAAATTACATAGTCAACTTTATAATTCACTTTTTCTAAATTTTTTATTCCATTGTTCATTTCTTCTCCAGTTGGTAATTCTAAATCCCACCATGAAAAATCTCTTATTCTAAAATATGCTCCCATTTTTCGAAATTCATATATTTTTTCTTCTTCATCCAAATTTAATATTCCATCTTGAATATCATGTGATTTTGCTCCACCAAATGCAAATATTTTCTTATTATCTATGTCAAATATTTCTCCACGCATTAAATGTAAAACAGAATCTCTTATTTTGTGTACTTTTCCTCCATGCCACTCTTCTAGTGGATAATCATTATATAACCTTGTATAGTTTTCATGATTTCCATCTATAAATAAAGTAGTAAAATTTTTATTATTTAACCAATCTAAAGCTTCTTTTTCTCTACTGCTTTCTTCTTCAAATGTCCATACTCCACCAAAATCTCCACAAATAATAACATAGTCATCTTTTGTCATTTCAGTTTGTATAGAAAATTTGTCTACTTCAAATCTTGAAAAGTCTGAATGTGTATCACCTGTAATGTAAATCATGATTTTCACCTTCTCTTTTATAATTCTTCCTTACTATACCCTTTTCCAAACATACTTGGTGTAAAATATTTAACCTCTCCATTATCATTAATTGAAAAAATGTGTAAACATAGTACTTCTGCAACTTCTTTTGGTATTCTTCTTAAAGCAACCTGAGCTGATTCCCAATATAGTCCTAATCCATATTTATAAGCATGATTTATTCCAGATATTCTACCATCATCTTTTGAAATTGAATATCTTTTAACATCCATTCTTGTTACTATTTGTCCTAATGCATTAAGCCATCCTTCTCTATTTATTGATCTAGCAGATTTTGCATAAGACTTTCCTTTACATTCAATATAAAAATATTCACTATTCCTTTTTCCACCAACTAACTTAATATCTACTCCATGTTTATGTAATTCACTCTTTTCTACCTTTTCTTCATGCCAATTGCCATTTTCTTTATTTATCATAAATTCAATAACCTTATTTACAACAAATTGCTCATCTATTTTTTCCTTCATTCAATCTAACTCCTTGTATAATATACTCTAGCCTAATCATTTAGCCCAGATATTTTATCTTTCAAATAAACAATTATTGCCATTAAATTTCTTTTTTAATTGCTCGTTTTCTTTTATTAAACTAATTACCCATGGTTGCAAAAAATAATTAATATACATAGTATTTTCATCACCTGTAAATATATCTCCAAACGTGACTAGTTGTGTACTACCTGCAGGCGATATTAGTCCATAACTAGATAATTCAACAGTAATACCACTGTTAGTTGCTAAACTTAATGTATGTTCTTTTTCTTTAACAAATTGATTTATTAACTGTGTTTTTTCATTATCCAATTCTAATAAGTATTTTATTCTTTTTTCTTTTAGTTTTTTGCTCTTTATCTTTTCGATTATTTTCCTTGCACTCCACATAATAATTAAAACAACTAAAATTGCTAGACTTACCAGAAAAATAATACTAATAGCAAACCCATAATTATTACGAAATTCATACATATACAATTTTTTTATAACATCCTCTGGCAATATCAAAATCAAGCCTGATACTATCATTAATGCACTTAAAATGCTTGGTGGCAATTTCAAAATTTCTAAAAACTCTTTAAAATTATTCATTCTCTACACAACTCCCATATATTCTTCATCTAAAATTTTCTTTCGTTCTTCCCAATCTGGCATAAATACATTAACATGATTATAAAACTGTTTACTATGGTTTTGATATTTAAAATGGCACAATTCATGTAATATTACATATTCTACACAACAAATTGGTGTCTTTATTAGTTTTAAATTTAAAATTATTTTATTCTCATTTGCTAAGCAACTTCCCCATCTTTTGTTCATTTTTCTGATTATAATTTGAGGATTTTTAACTTTATGTCTTTTTAATTTTTTTTCAAATTCAGCAGATATTTCCTTATAAACACTCATTGCATAATTTCTTAGCCATTCGTCATATATTTTATTCAAATATTTTTTATTTGAAATATATTTTTCTTTTACATGAATTTTTATGTACTTTCCCTTTAATTCTATACTGTTTTTATCATCTGCTACTATATTCATTAAGTATTGTTTTCCAAGAATAAATACTGTTTCTCCATTTTCAAAATTAATATTCTCTTTTATTTCTGAAAATGTTTCATAATACTCAATTTGCTTATTTATCCATTTGTGTTTCTTTACAATAAACTCTTTAATAGTATCAATAGACATATCAAAAGGAACAGAAATATATACTTTTTTGTCTATATTTACCCTTAAATTAATGTTTTTTATCTTTTTTCTTTGAATTGTAAAATATATTTTTTGTTTATTAATTTCAATATATTCTTGTTCCATTCAATCAGCCTTTCTTTTAATAATTTGATATAGTAATCTCTATAATCGTTTCGATTAAACTATCAATTTCATTAAAATCTATGTTTAGATTTTTTTCGTTTAAATAGAAAAATAAAATATCATCAATATCTTGTTTCATACTATTTATAACATCTTCACTTTGTTTCCAATCAACTTTTATTTTATTTTCTACTTTTTCTTGTATTTTTAATGTTAATTCTCCTAGCTCCTCAATACTTACTTTATCTCCAAAAACTTTTTCAAATTTATCATGAATTATTCCATAAAAAGCTCTTGCTTTTTCATTTGTAATATTACTTGGATATATAATTCCTGCATTTCCACTTCTAAAATCTTCAGTAATGCTTTGCATATCTTCTAAATATTTTGAATCATCTATTCTTCTTTCTCTATATGCTCTTATGGTTTCTTCAATTCTTTCTGAAAATTTTTTATAAAATGCTGGATCTGTTTTTATTTTTTGAGAAATCGTTCTTACTAATCTTGTTCTAATAGCATCTGCTTTTCCTGCTTTTGACTCAATTCTTGATAATTCTTTATTAAATTCTGCTGCATTTGTTATATCAACTGGTTCAGTAATTTTCATAACCTCTGTTGCTATAACATAATCATCTAATAGTTTTTGCATTTTAGATTCGTATTCTTTATGATCTATTGTCTCTGTATATCTTAATTTTACTGTTGCCCTTAATTTTTGATAAAAAGCTAATGCTTTTCTATACTCAGTAATTCTATCTTTTCCAACCTTGTAATATCCACTATCACTTTGTAATATTAATCCCAATATACTACCAAAACTACATAATTTATCATAAAAATCTTTTCTTATTTCTTCATCTGCAAGATAGACTTCATATTCTTCCATATCATTTTTATTTTTTATTGGATTAAATATCTTAACAAGTTCATTATATGCATTGTGTAATTTATCAACTTCACTATCTATATAATATACAGATTTATCAATGTCTTTTAATTCAAACTCTTCTAATCCTGCATCTTTATACATAGTTAGTGCTTTATCTAATTCTCCAAGTAATCCTCTATAATCAACTATATATCCATAGTCTTTACCATCATAAAGTCTATTTACTCTTGCTATAGCTTGTAATAAATTATGTTCTTTAATTTGTTTATCTAAGTACAATACAGAGGCTTTTGGAGCGTCAAATCCAGTTAGTAGTTTATCAACAACTATTAATATATCTATATCTCCATTAACGAACTTTGATTTAATAGTTTCTTCATATTCTTCTTCATTTTTATAATTTGAAATAGCTTTTAAATAGAATTTCTTTACGATATCTGAAGTTTCTTCTTGTATATCGTCTTCTCCTTCTCTCATATCTGGAGCACTTATAACAACTGCTGTTTTGATTTCAGGATAATTTTCTTCGAAGAAATTATAATATCTTACTGCATCAACTTTTTTATTAGTTGCCAGCATTGCATTAAATCCTGTTCCTTGCCAATATTTTGTATAATTTTCAGCCACATCCATAGCAACAAGTCCTAGTCTTTTTTCAGTAGAAGCAACTTTTTCAAATCTACTCCACTTTTGAATTACTTCTTGTTTTTGTGATTCATTTAAATCTCTTGTTATCAGGTCTAATTGTCTATCTATAGATACTTTTGAAACATCTTGATCTACCATCTTTCCTTCATAAATTAAAGGTACTATGGCTTTATCTTGTAATGCATCATCTAAAGAATATTTATCTATTAAACCTCCAAATCTCTTAAAAATATCTCTATCTTTTTTCATAATAGGAGTACCTGTAAAAGATACATATAAAGCATTCTTAAATACTTCTCGCATTCTTCTATTCATTTCACCATATTCAGTTCTATGACCTTCATCAACTAGTATAAAAGTATTAGGCGCATCTACAACCACACCTTTATTTACAACTGTTTCGAATTTATTAACAATTGATGTTATTACTCTAATATTATCATTTTTTATAAGTTCTACTAAATTTTCTCCAGTACTTGCTCTTTTAGCTTGTATTCCTATCCTATTAAATGTCTTCATTATTTGTTTATCCAAATCAATTCTGTCTGTTACTATTAAAACTTGAGGATTTCTTATATTTTTATCCTCCATTATTTTTTTAGTAACATATACCATTGTTATAGATTTTCCTGAACCTTGTGTATGCCAAACAACACCACCTTCTTTATCTATTGTCAATCTTTTAACAATTGATTTAGTAGCAAAATATTGTTGATATCTTGGCACTTTCTTTATTCCAGCTTCAAAAATAATGAAATCTTTAATTATTTCTAAAAATCTTGTTGGTTCAAATAGTGAAACTAAATCTCTATCCTGTTTTGTTATTTCTCTTCCTTCTACTACTCTAGATAAAATTTCTTTTTGCCATTCAGTATCTTTCTCATTCCATACCATCCAGAATTTTTCAGGTGTTCCAACTGTACCATATTTAATTGCATTTTTATTAGCTGATACTAAAATTTGAATAAATTTCATAAGTTCTGGAATATAATCTGGCTTTTGATTTCTGATATTTTGAGATATTCCTTGAGTAATTGAAACTCCACCAATATCCTTGCATTCTATAATTGCTAAAGGTATTCCATTGATAAACATAACTATATCTGGTCTTGCTGTATTTTTCCCATTAGATCTCATAACAGAATATTCTTCTGTTACATAGAAATCATTTTTTTCAGGATTATCAAAATCTATAAACTTAATGTCAAAAGATCTAGTACTTCCATCAACTAATCTTTGTGTATATGATTTTCCTATTGTTAATAAATCGTATATTGTTTCATTTGTACTTACTAAACCAGTTAATAAAGAAGCATTCAAATCTTTTATTGCTTGTCCAATAGTATCAGGCGTAAATTTATATTCTTTTCCTTGATATTCATAACTATTTATTTCATTAAGTTTCTTTTCAAGAACATCTTTTAATAAGACCTGATTCAAATCACCATGTCTAATAGTTAAATTATTATATCCACCATTTTCTTCTTCACTAGGAATTTTTATATATCCTAGTTTTTCTAAAACTTCTAAAGCTGGTTTTTGGCTTGTAGTAAGTTCATTTGCTATTGGTATTTCTTCGTTCATATTTTTTTGCCCCCTAAAAAAATATTTATTATTTCATTTAATAATTTTATCTTATTTATATAGTTAAATTTCTGTTTATCGACTAGTTGGACTATTTGAATAAATACATTTTGTTCATACAATGATGGAATGAAAATTGGCATTTCCCCTAATGCAGTTGCTCCAAAATTTTGTTGTGCTACACCTACTTGATTATCTTTTACATATTTTTTTCCATATATTGAGTTTATGTAATGGCACACATAATTCGCATTTATGTCACTATTATCTTTTAATCTTATTATCAATGTAGTAAATGTTTGACAATTTTCATATTTTTTTGGAACAATGCAAGCAATTCCTGGATAGCCTGTCCTTGTAACTAAAATATCATTTTCTATCAACTTTTTATTTTTGTATTTCTCAGAAAAATCTTCATTAATATATATTAAATCGTTATCATCCAAATAATTCTCTTTTATATTTTGATTTCTTAGCATAACAACTCCATCTGTTGTATAATCTTGAGTTGCCGAATTAGCAATTCCTACTGTTACAAATTTTGATAACTCTTTTAATTTATATTTTTTTTCATTTTTATATCTTTCAAACATCTCAACAAATTGGGATTTGATGAATTGTTCCTTTTCATTTATTAAATTTTGATATTTTTCTATTATTTTATTAACTTGATCTAGTATTTTTACTATTCTCTTTTGCTCTTCTAATGGTGGTAATAAATATTCAAATTCTGATAAAGCTTTAAAACTTAAACTATTTCTAACACTTCCTTGAGTATTGTTTTTAACATTTTCATTAAATCTATGTGTTTGAAAATAATATTTAAAATAATCTGGTAATAATCTAGTTTCCTCAACACTAAATATTACATACATTGGGCTTAAAGCTCCTATATCATATTCTTTTAATATATCTATTGAACCAACATTAATTCTTGAAGGATTATAAGCAAATTCATTTTTCCTTACTAATTTATAATTAGATATATCTTCACTATGTACAGTTCCTTCAAAAAAATCAGATTGTTTCACAAATCCTTGTGAGTTAGTTACACTTAAGACTAGATCTGTTTCATTATTCCTATTTCTTTCTGTTTTTTCTTTTAAAACTTCAGAAAGCTTTATTCTTTTCCATTCTCCCATTATAATCCTAACTCCTTTAAAGTATCTTGAAGTTGTTTTTCAAGTATTGCTAATTCCCTGTTTGTTTCTTCTATTCTTCTTTTTGTTTCTTTAATATCAACTTCTGGCTCTGGTTCATATGTATCAACGTATCTTTTAATATTTAAGTTATACTCATTTTCTCTAATTTCATCTATTGTTGCTAAATGAGAATATTTATCTATTTCTTTTCTATTGATATATGTATCAAATATTTTATCAATATTTTCTTTTAATAGTTTGTTTTGATTTTTCCCTTTTTCATATTCTCTACTTGCTTCTATAAATAATACATCATTATTCTTTCTGTTCTTTTTGAATACTACTATTGTTGCTGGAATTGAAACTCCATAAAATAAATTCTCTGGTAATCCAATTACTGCATCTATAAGATTATCCTCTAATATTCCCTTTCTGATTAATCCTTCTGAAGCTCCTCTAAACAATGCACCATGTGGTAATACAACAGCCATTCTTCCATCATCAGCAAGACTTTTTAACATATGTTGAATAAATGCATAATCTCCTATTGATTTTGGAGGTACTCCATATTCAAATCTTCTGAATACATCCATTCCTGCTTCCATCTTAAATGTATCTACTTTTTTACCATTTTTAACTACAGTGGTATTTTCTGACTCAAATCCTTTTGCCCATTTGTCTAAAGAAAATGGTGGATTTGAAACTATTACATCAAAATGCATTAAATTATCATTTTCTAAATGTAATGGATTAGCAAGAGTATCTCCCCAAGCAATATGAGCATCATTAACCCCATGTAAAAACATATTCATTCTACATAAGTTATATGTTGAACTGTTGCTTTCTTGTCCATATACACTAACTTTTTTATCTTTAACTTCGTTAGTAGCTTTTAATAATAATGAACCTGAACCACATGCTGGATCATATACCCTATCATTTTCTTTTGGTTCAACTAATTTAGCTAATAATTGAGATACTTCAGCTGGAGTATAAAATTCTCCACCTTTCTTTCCTGAATCTCCTGCAAATCTGGCAATTAAATATTCGTATGCATTTCCTATTACATCTAAATTTCCTATTTTTTCTGGTCTTAAGTCGATATCTGGATTATTAAAATCATTTAATAATGTTCTTAATATAGCATTTTTTTCTTTCTTTTTTCCGAAAGTTGTTTCACTGTTAAAATCAACACCAGCAAATAGGTTTAATAGTTTTGTTCCATTCAATCTACTTATTGTTTCAAGAGCTTTATTAATTAATTCTCCTATATTTTCTGCATCTCTATGGTCATATAAATAATCAAATGTACACTCTTCATTTAATTTAAAATTAATTCTTTCAAGTGTTCTTTCAACCATTTGCTTATTCCCATTATACTTTTTTTCTGCTTTTTCTTTTTCAGATTTATAAGTATCACTTAAATACTTAACAAATAGCATTGTTAAAGCATAATCCTTATAGTTTCCTCCTGGTATGCTTGATCTTAGTGTATCGCATGCTGACCAAATTGTTCCATTAATTTTATCTTGCAATTGTTTTTCGTTCATTTTTATTCTCCTTTTTCTTTATTAGATTTTATCAAATCACTTATCAAAATATTATAATATTTTTCTTTATCATCTATTAATCTTTCATATAAAATCTTTTGACGATTCCAATCTTCATACACCTTACCTATTTTTATTTGTTTATCATAATCAATTTCAGGTAAATGTATTTCTCTAATTTTACTAACTGGAATTGTTCTTATAGCAACTCCTACTAAATATTTTTCGAGCTGATGTTGCATATCTTCACTTTGCAGAAAACATTGTAAAAAAACAGGATTATATTTTTTGTTATCAACTCTAATAATTACATATTGATTACTGATAATCTTTCCAACAAGATCATCATCTGCAATAATCACTTTTAGCGGAAATGCGAGTCTAAATATTAAATCTCCTTTTTTTATCATATATGAAGATAAATTTTCTTCACTATTGATTTCTTCATATTTTAAGTCTTCTCCATTATTTCTCTGTTCATATATTTTTAAATTAAATAATGGATATTTGATTGTTTTCTCAGATTTATATTTAGCTGTCTTTCTAGCCAGAACAACTCCAACATTAATCTGAGCTATATCATCTAATAATATCATAAAACCTCCTTTGTGTTATATGGGGCAATTTTATAATTGCCCCTATTTTTACTTTTTGTGAATTTCTGGAGAACAATAATAGCAACCATCAACATTGTTATAATATTTTTTTGCTGCTATTAAAGCATCATATGCTCTGTAAAAGTATCCTAACTTTATACAATTGCTCATATGAGGAAGAAATTTACAAGATGCTTTGTGTATTTCATGTTCTCCTGTTGGTTGAGTATTTTTGTTCAAGTAATAATATTCCATACTTAGTCTCCTTTCTTGAATTATTTAACAAATATGGCATAATATTACTTGATTATATTTTTAATAAATGTTATAATGAAAATATATAAAGATATAGTAATACATTATGTCTTAGGTTTTTAACAAGTTCCAGTTGTTAAAAACCTTTTATTTGTTATGTCTTAATTATAACCTGTAAAAAACTATTTGTCAATGCTTTTTTCAAAATTTATTTTGTTATGTGTTTTTTTTAACTTGAAAGCTATGTTTGAGAACCCTCACATTGCTATATATTTAAGGCTCTTACAACTCATAGTTTCTTATCTTTTTCTTCTGCACTTTATCTTGTTCCTTTTCATCTACTTGTTTGATTTGCTCTCTCATTTTAACTGCATTATCTACAACTTCATCACACATTTTTATTTCTTTTTTTACTTTTTTAAGTTCTTCTGTAACCTGTATTATCTGCTTTGTAATTTGGTCTTTTTCACTCTCATTCTCTATATTAGCTCTCTTATAATATAATCTATTTCTAGTATTTAATATCTCTTGCTTTTCTCGTAATTTCTTATCCTTTAAGTCATCAACATTTTTTGCTATCTCTAGTTTATACTTGCATAAAAATCTTATTAGCTCTGAATAATGATCCATCTTTGCAATATCTTTTCGCATTTCTTCTGTTAATTTGTGTGGCACATTATTCTTCTTATAAAGCCCTAATAAATGTTTATAGTAATAATACAATGCAATTATTCCTTTAGGCTTGTATGCTTTCTTAAAAATACTTTTTGTCCCATATAATTTAATTCTCATTGTTTTATATGGATATATTTTTTCTTCAGTAACAAAATCATTTGCAAGTATTCTTTGTCTAATGCTTTCTACTGAATACCCTTCTCCAAATGCTCTTTCAACTCTTATATTTCTTTTATGTGGTTCTTTTCTAATCGATAATTTATCAGCTCTGTAATAATAATTATATCCCATTGAACTTAATATCCTGTGAAAATCTTTGCTGGTATAAGAATGCTTTATTGCATAGTCTAAATCTTCTTTTGCAAATCTATAATAATCTGAATTTTGCAAAGACTTTTGATAAAAATTATTATAGTTGATTCCTGATTTACAAGGTTTCTCTTCTAAAACATTTAGTCCATATTCTTCACAAAGTTCATCTGATGTTTTTCTTAATATTGCAGTATTAACATGATTACTATAATATTTTAGTCCATCTTTAAAGGAAACAGAGTTCACTACAAAATGATTATGAAGATGCTCTGTATTCAAATGTGTTGTTACTATAACTTGAAATCTTTCTCCCCATATTTCATTTGCAAGTTTTACTCCAACTTCATGAGCCATTTCTGGTGTAATTTCTCCTGCAACAAAAGATTGCTCCGCATGAAAAGCAAGTATACCATTTTCTTTTCCATATAATTTTTTTACAAGTTGCATTTGCTCTACTGCTTTATTAACATCACAATTAATTCCTGTTGCATAAAATTGTTTTTCAGTTTTATCTGCATTTGTTGCATACATTACAACTTGTCTTATATCACCATATTTATCAAATCCATTTTCTAAATAATCGTTCTTTGTTTTCTTTTTATCTTTTGCATAATCAACTACATGATCTAGTCTCTTTTCTATCTTCCAAATTTTTGTTGTTGCCATCTTATCACCTCCATTTATTTTATAAAAAGGGGATTGGGGAATTTTCCCATTTGAGAATTTCGAGCTGACGAAATTCAATGCTTGCTAGGACAATACATCTACATTATTTGTACCTATTTTTGTACTTTTTCTCTCAATTTTAATGCATCTTTTATTCATTTTTTGTACCTTATTTAAGAAAAATACTTGGACTTAAATAGCAAGTCCAAGTACTCTTTTTTTACTAATCAATGTCTAAATTTCTTAATGTTCTATGCAATATAAGTTCATATCTTGGGTTCCTAATTAGGCATGGAACTGTTTTATATCTTAAACATCTCGCTGCAATAAAAGTAATAGGATTTGACTTTAATAAATATCTATTACCTCTCTTTATAACCTCAAAAGGTTCTGTTATTCCTTCAGCTTTAATTCTTCTTTTTGCTAACACATAATCCCTTACATCAAATCCATTTCTTGGTATTAATCTATGTGCCTCAATATCTTTTGTTTCAATTAATTTATATCCTTCATATACTTTTCTCATAATTTGTTCCTCTCTTTCTATTTACTTTTTTTATTTTTTATATTAAAATATTATTAACTTGATAGGGTTAGTATTTTAGTTTTGCCGACTTATACTAACTCTTTTTTCATACTTTTTAGTGTTATTCCATAACACATTTGATACAATTTTGAGATTGTTGCATCTACTAAATCTTGGTCATTACTATAACTGAATCTTGCAATTAATCCTTCCTTGTTAAACCTCGTTGTAATAATAATTGGTAACCCATTTTCACATCTATTTTGAATAATTGTGTATAGTTTTTCTAATGCCCAACTGCTTATTCTTTCTGTTCCTAAATCATCAATTATTATCATATCTACATTAGAATAAAGTTCAATTAATTGATTTTCAGACTTAGTATTATCTCTAAATGTTTCCTTTATCATATCCAATAAAGTTGTTAATCTACCCATTAAAACTATCTTATCAGCTTCAATTAATCTATTTGCAATAGCACCTGCTAAATGTGTTTTTCCAACTCCTGACTTGCCCGTTATTATCAGTCCATTGGCTTGTATATTTGCTTTATTTTTGCTTGTAAAGTCTCTTGCTACTTTTATTGCATATTGATTGTTTTGATCTGAATAAAAATTTTCAAAGTTCAAATTTTGAATATTTCTTCTAACATAGTTTTCTTTATAAATTCTGTTTATAATGCTTCTAAATCTATTTCGTTTTTGTTCTTCATACTCTTTCTTGTCTTTTTCTTTCCAATACTCTTGAGCTTTATCGCAAGTACATCTTTTATAATCTATACAATCTGGAGATATATTTACATATAAATAATCAAATCCTATTGGCTCCAATTCTCGTCCACAGAATTCACATTTTTTTATTTTATTGTTAATAACTTCATTGTAATTTGTATTCTCTAAACCCATTTTCATCCTCCTCTCTTCTTATCTCTTCTCTTCTTTCTTCTTTTGTCTTCTTTTCTATTCTTTTCTCTTCTTCCGCGTTACTTAACGTTACTGTAACGTTACTTTTTTCACCTTCAGCTTTTAACTTTTCACGATATTTTCTTTGTCTTTGCCTGTTATTTTCTTGATAATTTTCATATTTATCAATACTTTGGTACTTCTCCCAATTTTTTATTAGAAATGTTTCACCTTCTTTTTTTAACATTCCTAACTCAAGGAATTCTTCCATTATTCTGCGTATCTTGTCCGAAGTTTTTCCCATGATCTTCGCACAATCTCCGTAGGTAATCGGTTTTTCTCCGATACCTAATCGTCCATCGTTACCGCATTCAACCGCTATTGATAGTAATTGTATCCACACTCTAAAGTACAGATCTCCATCTCTCTTCTTCAGAAGTAATTGAATCTTCCTATTATTAAAGATGTTTCTATCCACCTTAAACCATTGTACACCGTACATATCCTCCTTTCCTCACTTTCTTATTAAATTAGTAATTTACAGATTCTTGTTCTTTTGAGCTTAAATATTCATCTAATACTTGAACTCTAAACAAGAATTTCCCACCAACTTTGGAGCATGGTATTTCTTTTCTTCTTACTAATTGATTAATTAACCAATAAGATATTCCTAAATACTCTGCTGCTTCTTTCATAGTTAGTGTTGTCCTTTGTACTTTTTGTATTTCCATACAACCTCCTCCTTTCTTTAAGTAATTTAGGTTACTTGTCCTAGTTAACAAGTTTTATAAAGTTTTTCTTGTTAACTATTGTAATAATACCATGCGTTATGGTAAAATTCCTATAGAATAATTTATTTTTTGAAGTTTTGTTAGCACTTTTAGAAAACAAGTTGCATTTACATTTTGTTAACAATTAAGGAGGATTTGATGAAAAAAGAACATAATATAAAATTATCTTACAATGCAAATATACATACTCATAGCTTAAAACGTATTGTTGGATATTATTATAAAGACTATATAGAATTAAATGATAACTTTGAAAATTTGTCTGAAGATGAATATTCAAAAATAATGATTGATAAAATAGAAAATGCTGAAACAGAAAAACAAAGAGATAAAATTGCAGAAGAATATGCCGAAAATATTAAAAAGTATTATTCTTCTAAAATCACTCGTTCTAAACTTTCTTATAATGATCAGGTTAATAGATTAAATGGCTACATTGGGTTTAAGTATGAGGAAGTTGAAGAACAATATGAATTACCATTATTAGATTTTATCAGCTACGATTTAAATAGTGTAAATGAATACATTGTTTTCTTTATTAATTATTTTGATATTGTAATGGATATATTAGATAAAGATGTGTTAGATATAATTGAGCTAAATACTCTATATGAAGTAAAGTTTATTAGCGATATTGCCAAAAATTATTATGATAAAGTTGTAAAAGAAGTTAAAAAGATGCAGGTTATATTCAAAATGTGCATAGATTTGGTTTATCAAATGAATATTAATGAATATACTCTTAATCTATCTAAAGATTTAACAAGAGAGCAAAGATTTTTTGTATTTAATCAAACGAATAATAAACCTTTCAAAAATATATCAAATGATTTTAAGACTATAAATTCGTTAGATTATACCTATGAATATGTTGATACAAAAGTTCCAGAACTTGTAATAAGTATAATTAAAACACTAGATCCTGATGGTACAGAAATATCTCATGAATACAAATATGAAACCGAAAATTTATATACTGCTTTTTATATCATGCTATACAATATAATTGGAATACAAAATTGGTATGTAAAAATTTGTGGAAATTGTGGCAGATACTTTTTAACACCTAAAGCAACTATTTCTTATTGCGATAGAATTATTGATGGCGAAATTACTTGTAAAGATATTGGAAGTAAGGAGCAGCAAAAAAGAAAAATGGAAAAAAATCCTGTTCTAAAGAAGCATAGACGTATTCAACAAACTAAATGCACATATGCTAAAAGATATCCAAAAGAATCTTACTATAAAAAAGATTACGAAGAATTTAATAAAAAAGCCAATGAATTTAAAAGAAATCTAAAAAAAGGTAAAATAACTGTAGAAGAATTTGATAAATGGTTAGATACTCAAGACAAAACAAAGCAGGATTAACTCCTGCTTTGTATATTTATATTTGTTTACAATACCAAAATCTTGTTAACAAGTTGAAACCTCATATTTTCATATTACTTTTGGTATTTTTCTGGTGCTATTGATATATCTCTTATCATGTCACCATTAATTAAACGAACCTTATTCTTTTCTTCAACTTTTATCCAATTATCTTCTACTGCTACTATTTTTCCTTGCACACCAAAAGATTCATTAAATAATATAATTGTGCATACTTTTCCAATAAACTCTTTCATTAATTCTTGTGGCATTTTTCTTTTTCTTCCTTTCTTTTTTCTATTCATTATTCCTAAATATAATTTATTACTTCGTGGTATTATTATACAACAAATAATTATTATCATAAACCAAATATACCAATAATTTATTTTTACCACCTCCATTGTTAATTAATAAATTACTACCAAAAATTATACAATAAAAGACTGACAATTTCAACTATTTATCAGTCTTATTCGTTTATTAATTATATGGAATATCAAAATATTCTGTACTAATTCTATTATCTCTATTACGTATTATCTTTTTTAAATATAGTTCCAACTATACCGCACAATATTCCACCAACTGGATATACTACCCAATTTATGTACCACATATTTAAGGTAAATCCCCATACCAAGAAAATAATTGTTGTTATTAACATTATAACTCCACATATTCTTCCAATTTTGTTTTCTACTTTTTTATATTCTTCAGTATTTTCATTATTGTATTTTTCTATATCAAATTTTTCCTTCATTTTTCCAGAATATATAATAAGTAAAACTCCAATTGTAACAAAATACATTAAAGTAGCAACTGGTATTGTACTTTCTTCTCCAAATGTTTTCAACCCTAATAATAACATCATTATTACTACACCTAAAAGTATAATAGAAATTCCAATTGCAAGATTTTTTGTATATTTAGAATTACCTTCTTCTACCTCATCTTCTGAATATACATTTGCAATTTTAGGATTTTTCTTTTTGAAATTTTCTATCTTTGTACCATGTATTATAAATAATGGTACTGCAAATATTACTCCTGTTAATACTGCAATAACTCCAATTAAAGCGTATTGTTCTTCTGCTTGTTCATTAGAGGCAAATCCTAATATAGTTAGCATAATAGATACTCCTAATAAAATTACTGCAACACCTAATGAAATTCCTTTTGCTGCTTTCGTCATTATTAAATCATAATTATTTTTTTCTGACTTAATATCATTTGAAATTTTACCTTTTACTAATTGATCCATACTACAATTAAATATTTCACATATATAAATAATTTTTTCCGTTTCTGGATAACCATTTCCACTTTCCCATTTTGAGACAGCCTGTCTTGATACATTTAACTTTTCAGCTAGTTCCTCCTGTGACATATTTTTAATTTTTCTTAAATTTTGTAAGTTTTCTGATAAACTCATTTTTATGCACCTCCTATAATCCATTTTAAAGTTGCGGTGCATATTTTTCTACCAACTTACATTTGCAACTTAAAATTTCTTTGCAACTTTGAGTTGCAATAAGCTATTTTGTAATATTTTATTAACATTAACTAAACTATATATTATTTTTACGCAATATTACAATCTGTTATACAAATTATATAATAAAAGACTAATAATGGCAACTCATCATTAGTCCTATTTGTTTTTTTGTTTACAATACCAAAATATTGTACACATCTTATTATTTATTTTTTGTTCCTAATAATAACTTGTTTATTATAGGTATTCTTTTTAATATTTCAGTAATTATTGGTAAAAGAATAATTGTTCCAATCAATAATATTATATAATTTAGTATAAAGTAAGGTAACTTGATATATTCTACTAAAATAAATGCTATAATAATTTGTATAGTATAGTGTAATACATAAAAACAAAAATTGTTTTTATTCATATACTTTGTAAAATTATTATCAAAATTCAAAAATTTCTTACCAACTCCAAAAGCCGATAAAATTACAAGCCATATATAAATATTAGTAAATATATTAGTTAAAAATTCATTTGAACCAAAATTAGCACCATAGTTCATTATTGTAAATATAATTCCAATAATAAATGATATTATTCCTAGCGGGATTGATATTTTTTCTAAATTTTCAATAATCTTATCATTTGAAAATATATAATAACCTAATATAAACATCAATAAATATATTCCCCATCTATATACGGTAACAACAGGCGTATTTAGTATAAATGAAGATCCCCAAACCATTAAAAACAATAAGAATAAAATTGGTAAATTTATTTTATTAAATAGTTTATCAATTTTTTGTTTTTTATCTATTTTCCTAATTAGAACAATTAGTAGTGATGCTACAAACAATACATGAGCATACCATAATGGTCCAATACCTATTAAAGAATAAATAATGTATTTAATTGGATTTGGAATCATATCTCCATTTCCTGCAAATATATCGCCATAATAATTGGTTGTCCATCCACTTATCCAACCATATACAAAAATCCCTATAACACTTGGTACTAATATTCTTTTTGCTCTATCTTTGATAAATTCTTTGTTTGTTTTATTATTTAATGAATATTTTGTAGAAACTCCTGATACCACAAATAATAAGCACATAATCCAAGGATATATAAAAACACAAATACTATCTAATTCTTTAATCCCTGTTACGCCAATATTTGAAACTACACCACTTGAATTAAATATATAAAACACATGATATATAATAACAAAACATAGCGTAATCCATCTTATATTATCTAAATAATGTCTTCTCTCATTCATTTTTATTTATCTCCTTTTGGTAAAATTTTATCAGTTAAATCTTCTATTATATCCGATTTGACTAATGCAATTCCTTTTTCTTTATCACAAAGTACAATAATTGAATCACCTGGATTAATATTAAACATTTTTCTTGCCTGAGCAGGTATTACTATTTGCCCTTTTTCTCCAACTTTACAGATTCCTACATATTTATCCTTTTCCATAAATTACACCTCACAATTTAATTTGTTATACATTTCATACTAATTATACTTTATAAGAATAAAAAAAGCAATAGAACTTTTGAATTTCTATTACTTTGTTGTGAATAATGCCAAAATCTTGTTAGCATCCTAATAAATTGTAATTTGTAATTATAATTATTCAATAGATCCTGCTATACATTTACAGATATAACAATGCAATATAATGTTACTAAAATAATTCAATAATTTTAAACAAGTTCTATATCTATAAATCTAATCAATTTATTTTTAGTTTTTAAATTAGATTTTACTTTTCTTTCAATTGATAGATATTTTTTTATTGTTAGATTTTCTTGTGCTTCAACTTGTATAAATACACTATAATATGCTGACATTTTTATAACTTTTACCTTTTTAAAATTTAGTTCTTTGAATTTACCTAATTCTTTAATTATTTCTTCTTTTATTTCGTTATTTTCTTCGTCATTTGTAAGAATTCCCCTAATATTATTTATTATCATTTTTATTGATGTGTAGAATACATATATTGACATACCTAAGCTACCGATTTTATCAATATTTATATTGATTGGTATATAGCTTTCCAAAAGTGTCAATATAAATATAGCCAAAACTACACAAGTTGATATGAAGTCTGCATTAGATTCTTTGGATGCTTCTATCATTAATTCACTTTTAAACTTTTTTCCATAATGATTGAGTAATTTTACAACTATTGATTTCATAACTAATATTATTATAATAAAAATAAATAATGTAAGATTTGGCTTTAAATTTCCTTCAAAAAAGAAAAATTGATAAAGTATAAATATCCCAATTAAAAACAACAACACTCCTGTAAAAAGATTTGCTAAATAATATACTTGTCCGTATCCAAACGGATATGTATTGTTAGCTCTCCTTTTTCCTATTTTATTTGCTATTAAGCTAGTAATGTCAGTAACAAAGTCTATAAATGATTGTATCGAATCAGCTATTAATGTTGAAAATGAGAAAATTATACCTAAAGTTATTTTCATTATTGCCACTATTAAATTTATTATCATTGTTATTATAATTACTGTATTTTCTTTCATCGTAAATTTATCCCTTCAAAAATCAAATAATATATTTGTAAAACTACTTTACAATTATATTATAAAAGACTGATAATTGCAAATAATTATTAGGCCCTATTTATTGTAATTTGTCTGAATTTTCAAAGGGAGAATAGAACTACTATTCTCTCTTGTAGTAACCCAGTATTTTGCTTTTTTCTATTTATCTAGTTTTCCTTTAATTTTTTCTTGAATCCAATTTTTTTGATTACAATATGGACATCTTAAATATTTCCCCTTTTTTCCATTATTTAGACTAAACATATCTTGGAAAAAAGTAATTGAAAATCTTTTATTACAAGATGGACAAATATAATCATATTTAGAAGAATGGTGATAAATAAGTAAAAGTAGAAGAACAACATCTAATACTATTGCTACTGCTAAATATATTCCTCCCAACATTGAACCTACAATTAAGCTAACAATTAAAAAAATAATATAACTTACTAATAACATATTAACCTCCATTAAAAAAGCATTTTAAACTGGGTTTCTAATAAAAAATATTTATATAATACCATATTAAAGTAAAATTTACAACTGCAACACAAATTACTATTTATCTTTATTCTATTTGTTAACAATATTACAATATTGTTAACAGGCGACAAATACTATTTCTCTTGCCCCTATTATATCGTATTTCATTGATTTAATAAATAATTTTAAGAATATTTGATAAATTTTATCCTACCACTTGCATATCGTTAACAGATATTGTATAATATGTATTGTTAACAGATATATTGTTACTCCCTCCCACCCATAGGTATGCCTGAAAGGAGGTGAAAAAGGTAATGGCTGGGAGTATTGAAAAAAGAAAAGGAGATAGTTACAGATTAGTCAAATGTGTTGGATACAACTTAAAAGGAAAACCTATTAAGAAAACTAAGACCGTACATTGTAAAAGTATGAAGGAAGCTAAAATAGAACTTGCTAAATTCGTTGCTGATTGTGAAAAAGGTTTGTATATTGAAGGAAAATCTCTAAAATTTGAAGATTTTGTCGAAATATGGAAAAGAGATTATGGAGAAAAAGAACTTGCACCTTCAACATATACTAGATATTTAGGAATGCTAAATAGTAGAATTATACCTTATTTTTCACATTTTCATGTAGATAAGATTAAACCTACTGACATTATGCAATTCTATGATTTGTTAAGTAAAGATACTCAAATAGTACGAAGAAAAAACAACAATGGTAAAAAAACAGGAAAACCACTATCATCAAAAACTATAGCAGAACATCACAGACTTCTTCATGCAATGCTACAAAAGGCAGTTTATTGGCAACTAATACTTGCAAATCCTGCTGAACGTGTTCAACCACCTAAAACAAGAAAACCTAAAAGAAGATACTATGATGATGAACAAAGTAAAGCATTAGTTTCTAACTTAATGGAACTTGCAGAAGATCAAATTAAATATAAAGTTGCTATCCTATTAACACTATTTACTGGCGTTAGACTTGGAGAGCTTATGGGTCTTGAATGGAATGATGTTGATTTTAGAAATGGAATTGTATGCATTAATCGTTCTAGTCAATATTTAGCAAAAGAAGGTATATTTACTAAAATGCCTAAAACAGAGAACTCTATAAGAGAAGTTGGAATCCCAGATTTCGTTGTTTCATTACTTGAAGAATATAAATTATGGTATGACAATCAAAAAGAGCTTTGTGGCGAATTATGGATTGATTCTAATAGGTTATTTGTACAAGCAGATGGAAAACCAATGCATCCTTCTACTATTAGCAAGTGGTTTGTAAAATTTGTAGAACAAATAGGACTACCTGTAATTAACTTTCATGGGTTAAGGCACACAAATGCGACCTTACTCATAGCACAAAATATTGAAGTCCCAATAGTATCAGCAAGACTAGGACATGCACAAATAACAACAACATTAAATTTCTATGTACATCCAATTATTGCTCATAATAAAACTGCTGGATTTGCATTAGAAAATCTGTTACTACCTGGACGTCAATAAAAATCTTTTTTCACTAAAGTCATTAAACTTTTCACGATAAAAAAAGTAAAAGACTACTAAATTATTTTTTAGGTTTCCCATAGTCTTTTACTGAAATTTTATTAGATATATCAATAAGTTGTGAGGTTTTCTTCCCCAAAATTTCCCCAAATGGCACTTTTTACGGGTAAAATAAAAAATAGCAAATCTCCAAAAGACTTGCTATAAGCTGGTTGCGGGGGTAAGACTCGAACTTACGACCTTCGGGTTA